>Ga0315273_10000615_pt1 | contig 38170 bp, 31 predicted proteins | sample YL17G02_0_MG_FD_205753 | JGI IMG/M metagenome (GOLD analysis project Ga0315273, IMG submission 205753) | Sediment microbial communities from Yellowstone Lake, YNP, Wyoming, USA - YL17G02_0 | ecosystem: Environmental > Aquatic > Freshwater > Lake > Sediment | place: USA: Wyoming | collected...
CCACAACGCCGCGGCGAGCCGCTTCGAGGCGACCGTCGAAGGCCTCACCTGCGTCGCGGATTACAACCTCGTCGGCAAGGTGATGCGGATCCATCACACCGAAGTACCTCCGGCGCTCGAAGGCCGCGGGATCGCCGGCCAGGTCGTCCGCGCGGCACTTGCCCATGCCGAAGCCAACGGGCTCGAGGTCGAGCCGTGGTGCGGGTTCGTGCGTGCGTACATGAAACGGCATGCCGACACGCAGCGGCTGTTGCCGAAGGACTTCCCCGCCCTGCGCTGAGCGTGGACAGGCAACGCGCGTGTCCGGCACGCGCCGGGGGCCGTGGAGTGCACGGACGACTTCGGGCTCGGCCAAGCGGCCAATAGCCCTCTCCTGCGCGTTGCGGAGATGATGGGCAGTGAGGGAGCGACGTCGCACGCCGCGTCGTTGGGCGCCCTCCATCGATCGAAACCCACGCCGGAGGATGCATCATGCCGCACCTGCTCGATCCGAAACGCATCGACACAGAAACCAACTATCTGGCCGCGCTCGACGAGCTCGACGCGTTGCTGGCCGAGGAACCCGACACCTCGGCGGGCCATCGCATCGACGAGCTCTTCGCGCTGATCGAGGAGTACGAGTTTCGGCGGCCGGCGCGGGCAACCTGCGCGGCGTGAGCGACGTGCTCAGGCACTCGCCTCATCGGCGTCGAACACGGCTTCCGCGGCGGCGAGATCCTCGAGCGCGAATCCGACCGACTTGAACACGGTGACTTCGTCGGCGCGCGTGCGGCCGGGATGCGCTCCGTGCGCGAGGCCGGCGAGGTCCGCGGCAATGTCGGCTTCGCCGATGACGCCGCTCTTCATCGCCTGGACGATATCGCCGCCCTCGGCGAGTGCCGCGGCGCGGTTGTCGACGACGATGAGCTCCGCGCGCGCGATCGCGTCGTCGTCGGTCTCGCGCATGCGCGCATTGAACGCCCCGACGAGGTCGAGATGCACGCCGGGCGAAAGCCATGCGCCGCAGACGATCGGCGCGGTCGAGAGCGTCGCGCAGGAGACGATGTCGGCCTCGCGCACCGCGCGCTCGAGGTCGCGGACCGCGGTCACCGGCAGACCGTCGTTCGCCATCGCGGCGGCCGCCGCCTGGGCGTGTTCCGGCGTGCGGCTCCAGAGGCTCACGCGCTCGATCGGCCTCACCTCGCAATGCGCTTCGACGAGCCCGCGCGCGAGCCGCCCGGACCCGACCAGCACCAGATGCCGGGCGTCGGCGCGCGCAAGCCGGCTGGCGGCATAGGCCGATGCGCCCGCCGTGCGGCGCGCGGTGATCTCCTCGCCGTCGAAGAGCGCGAGCGGCACCCCGTTGCGCGCGTCGAAGAGCGCGTAGACCGCGGCCACCGCGCGTTCGTTGCGCAGCGCATTGCCCGGAAACACGGTGACGAGCTTCACGCCGATCCGCCGGCCGCTTCGCCATGCGGGCATCAGCAACAGCGTAGCCGCCGCCTCGCCGGGCACGCCGATCGGATGATTGGCCCGCAGCGGCGCGGCAACGTCGTCCTTCAGCATCGCGTCGAGCGCCGCGAGCATCCGCGGCCACGGCAGGCGGGCACGGATTTCGGCCGCGTCGAAGTAGCGCACGTGCGTGAAAAGGCGAGCCTGGCGCGGTTTGCCTACGCCGCGTCCTCGGCGAGCGACAGCAGCGCGGCATTGCCGCCAGCCGCCGCGGTGTTGACCGTCACCGTGCGCTCGACGACGAGCCGCGTCCAGTCGTACCGTCCGTCCGGGTCGGGGACGATGACCGGCACGATGCTGCCCGGCGCCGCGGCGAACTGCGCGCGCACGCGCCGCGCGTGGTCTCTATCCGCGTCGAGCATGACCGCGTCGACCGCGGAGGGATCGAGTGCTTCGGCGAGCACAATACGCCCGCGTCCGAGATTTGCGCGCACCCGCAGCGACAACGGATCGCGCACCAGGAGCACCGCATTGCCGAGCGCCAGGGCCGCCTTGGCCTGCGCGACGAGCGCTCGCTCGTCGGTGGCGATGCAGGCGACGACGCCGCGCGGATGAAATTCGAGCGTATTCGTTTCGCCGGTCGGGCCGGGCAGCACCATCGCCGCGTTCGGCATTGGCGCCGACGCGCCACGAACGAGCCGGCGCAGGTAGAGGGGACCGCCAGCCTTTGGACCCGTTCCCGAGAGCCCGTGCCCGCCGAAGGGCTGCACACCGACCACCGCACCGACGATATTGCGGTTGACGTAGACGTTGCCGGCGCGCACCCGGCCGAGGATCGCGGCGACGGTCTCGTCGATGCGCGTGTGGATGCCGTGCGTCAGTCCGTATCCGGTCGCGTTGATCGCGTCGATCAGCGCCGGGAGTTCGTCGCGCTTCCAGCGCAAAACGTGCAGGACGGGTCCGAATACCTCCCGGCCAAGATGCGCGAGGCCTTCGATGCCGCCAAGGTCGACGAGCGTCGGCGCCACGAACGTCCCGCGCGCACATTCCGGCGCCAGCGGCAACTCGACCACGCGCAATCCTGCCGCGCGCATCCGCTCGACGTGCGCGACGAGCCCCGCGCGCGCATCGGCATCGATCACCGGACCGACGTCAGTCGCGAGCCGCCCAGGGTCGCCGGTCGACAGTTCGCGCAGCGCACCCTCGAGCATCGCGAGCATCTCGTGCGCGACGTCGTCCTGCACGCACAGGATTCGCAGCGCGGAGCAGCGCTGACCGGCGCTGTCGAAGGCCGATGCCAGCGCATCCGCGACGACTTGTTCGGGCAGCGCGGAGCTGTCGACGATCATGGCGTTCATCCCGCCGGTCTCGGCGATCAGGACCGGATCGTCGTCGCGTTGCGCGAGCTGCCGATGGATCAGCCGGGCGACTTCGGTCGAGCCGGTGAAGATGACGCCGGCGATCCGTGGATCCGCGACCAGCGCCGCGCCGACGGTCTCGCCCGGCCCGGGCAGCAGTTGCAGCGCCGCCAGCGGCACGCCCGCGCGATGCAGGACGCGCACGGCTTCGTGCGCGATGAGCGGCGTCTGCTCGGCCGGTTTCGCGAGCACCGGATTCCCCGCCGCGAGGGCCGCGGCGACTTCACCGACAAAAATCGCGAGCGGGAAGTTCCACGGTGATATCGCGACGATCGGGCCGACCGGCGCGGTGCCGGGCGAGGTGAGCTCGGCGCGCGCCTGCGCCGCGTAATAGCGCAGGAAATCGGCCGCCTCGCGCACCTCGGAGACCGCATTCGCCAGCGTCTTGCCCGCCTCGCGAACCGCGAGCGCGAGAAACAGCGGGCGCTCGGCCTCGAGCAGGTCGGCGGCGCGCTCGAGGCATGCGGCGCGCTCGCCGGCCGGCGTTTCCGACCATGCGGGACCCTGTTCGACGGCGATCGAGACCGCGCGAGCGACGTCGGCGACCGTCGCCTCGGTCACTGTGCCGACGACATCGTCGCGGTCCGCGGGATTGCGAATTTCGGTTCGCGGCTGTTCCGCGACATTCACGGGCTCCGCCAGGATCGGCACGGCGTCGCGCCGATTGGAAGCCAACGCCAGCGCCGCCGCGAGCGACGTGAGCAGGGCGTCATCGGCAAGGTCGGCGCCAAGTGAATTCCGCCGTCCCGGAAAGAGCGCGGCCGGCAGTGGAATCGCGGGGTGCGGCGAGCCGCCGGTCGACTCCGCCTGCGCGACCGGGTCGGCGACCAGCGAAGCGATGCTGACGGCTGGATCGACGATCCGGTTCACGAAGGAGCTGTTGGCGCCGTTCTCGAGCAGGCGTCGCACGAGGTACGCAAGCAGCGTCTCGTGCGACCCGACGGGCGCGTAGATGCGGCAGGCGCGATCGAGTCTGTCCTTGCCGACGACCTGGTCGTAGATGCTCTCGCCCATGCCGTGCAGGCATTGGAACTCGTACGCCGCATCGCGACCCAGCGCGTGGATCGCGGCGATCGTAAATGCGTTGTGGCTCGCAAACTGCGAATAGATCGCGTCGGGCGCCGCCAGCATCGCCTTGGCGCAGGCGAGGTACGCGACATCCGTGTGCCCCTTGCGGGTGAATACCGGGTAACCCGGCAGACCGTCGACCTGCGCGCGCTTGATCTCGGCGTCCCAATAGGCGCCCTTGACCAGCCGCAACATCAGGCGCCGCTTGTGCCGCCGCGCGAGCGCGACGATCCAGTCGATCGTCGCGGGCGCGCGCTTCTGGTAGCACTGGACGACGAATCCCAGGCCGTCCCACTTCGCGAGCGCGGGTTCGGCGGCGAGACGCGCGAGGAGGTCCAGCGAAAGGTCGAGGCGGTCGGCCTCCTCGGCATCGATGGCGAGACCGATGTCGTAGCTCTTCGCAAGCCGCGCCAGCGTTACCATCTTCGGCGTCAACTCCGCCATCACGCGCTCGCGCTGCGCGCGGCAGAACCGCGGGTGCAGCGCCGACAGCTTCATCGAAATGCCGGGCCCGGCGAACACGCCGCGGCGGTTCGCCGTGCGGCCGATCGCGTGGATCGCGGCTTCGTATGCGGTGTAGTACCGCTCGGCATCGGCGGCCGTCATCGCCGCCTCGCCCAGCATGTCGTACGAGAACGTGTAGCCGCGCGCCTCGCGGTCGCGCGCGTTGGCGAGCGCCTCGTCGATCGTGCGGCCGGTGACGAACTGCCGGCCGAGCAGCCGCATCGCGAGATCCACGCCCTTGCGGATCAGCGGCTCGCCACCCTTGCGCAGCAGCGAGGAGAGCGCCTGCTCGAGCGTTCCCTCGCTGCGCGTCTCGACGATCTTGCCGGTGACGAGCAGCCCCCACGCCGCCGCGTTGACGAACAGCGACGGCGACGCGCCGACATGCGAAGACCAATCGCCTTTGCTGATCTTGTCCCGGATCAGCCGGTCGCGCGTGGCCGCATCCGGGATGCGCAGCAGCGCCTCGGCGAGGCACATCAGCGCGATGCCTTCGCGACTTTCGAGCGAGAATTCGAGCATCAGCGCATCGACGCCACCGGCTTTCGAGCGCTCGGCGCGCACCGCTTCGGCGAGCGTCGTCGCCAGCGCCTGCGCCCGCGCGAGCTCGTCCGGCGAAAGCCGGGCCGCGTCGATCAGCGCGCGGACCGACTCTGTTTCGTCGGCCCGGTGCGCCGCGGCGATGCGTCCGCGCAGCGGCGCGAGGATGTCGTCGCCGGAAGGAGGCGCGAGGGAAAAATCGAATCGGGCGGACATGGCGGGGGCGCGGCGGGGAAGCAGAGAATGGCGAGTGCGTGTGGGCGGGGGTGCGCGCCGGCGTGAACCGGCGTCGTTTGCCGCCGGCGCGATGCGATTCTAGCGCGAGCCGGAGTTGCGCGCGCGGAATCGAGGGTCACGCTGCGCCCGGGAAAATCGACTCTTTCCTTTGGTAACGGCGCGGGAGGGTTGGCCGCGGACCCGGGCTGTCTGCCTTCGGCGTGGGGCCGCTCGGCTACCTCCAGCCCTGCGCCGCCATCTTGCGGCGGACAAACGCGAGCTGGGTGGCGAGCGGCAGCTGCTTCGGACAGACGTCGTGGCAGCCCAGCAACGACATGCAGCCGAAGACCCCGTTGTCGTCTCCGATCACTTCGTAGAAATCGCCGTCGGTGCGCGCATCGCGGGGATCGAGCCGGAAACGGGCGATCTTGTTGAGGCCCACCGCGCCGACGAAATCCTCGCGCATTCGCGCGGTGCCGCAGCCGGCGACGCAGCAGCCGCATTCGATGCAGCGGTCGAGCTCGTAGATCTCGTCCGCGAGGTCCGGGTCCATCCGCGCCTCGAGCCTCTCGAGATCGACTTCCTTCTGCTTCAGGTGGACCCACGTCTCTAGCCGCTCGCTCATCGCGCGCATCCACTTGCCCGTGTTGACCGACAGGTCGCCGATCAGCTCGAAGACGGGAAGCGGCGCCAGCGTGATGTCCTTGCCGAGACTCTTGGTGAGCGTTCGGCACGCAAGCCCCGGCCGGCCGTCGATCACCATCGCGCAGCTGCCGCAGATGCCGGCGCGGCACACGAAATCGAACTGCAGCGACGGCTCCTGCTTTTCGCGAATCTCGGTGAGCGCGATGAAGAGCGTCATCCCGTCGGCTTCCTCGAGCTGGAACGTCTGCATGTGCGGCGCGCTGCCGGCTTCGTGCGGGTTGTAGCGCAGGATGCTGATCGCGAGCGTGCGGGCGGAAACGCCATCGGCGGCCATCGTCACTTCCTCTCGTCGATGCGTTCGTTGCCCCCGCGCAGGCGCTCGGGCAGCAGGTCGGCGAAAGGCATCAGCGCCTTCTGCACCTCGGCGCGGTCCGCGCCGGTCATCCGCGTTCGCACCGCCTCGACCTCCGCCGCGCGCATCGGCGTTGCCGGGTGATCCACGTAATCCTTCGCGCCGTACCCGCGCCAACCCGGAGGCAGCTCCATCGCGGTCACGTCGAGCGGCTCGTACCGAAGCGTCGGCAGCGTATCGGCGTCGCTCGCCCACGTCGCCAGCGTTCGCTTCAGCCATTCCGCATCGTTGCGGCGCGGATGGTCTTCGCGGAAATGCGCGCCGCGGCTCTCCGTGCGGGTGAGCGCGCCGTGGGCGACGCAGAGGGCGAGTTTCAGCATTTTCTGCACGCGGTAGGCGGTGATGAGTTCGGGGTTCGCGCCACGTGATTTGGAGGAAAGGCCGATGTTGCGGCTCCGCACCAGCAGCGCCTGCAGCCCGTCAACCGCCGCGGTCAGTTCGGTACCGGTCCGGAAGATGCCGACCTTCGCCGTCATGATCTCCTGCATCGCGACCCGCAACGCCGAAGCATCTTCGGTGCCGCGGCCGTTGACGAGCGCATCGAGCTTCGCCTGCTCGCGCGCGAGGGACTCCCGGACGAGTCCGGTCGGAATGTCGACGTCGTGTTCTGCGCGGTCACAGAAGTCGGCGATGAACTCGCCGACGATCATCCCGGCAACCACGGTCTCGGCGACCGAGTTGCCACCCAGGCGGTTGAAGCCGTGCATGTCCCAGCACGCGGCCTCGCCCGCGGCGAACAGGCCTTTCAACGTCGGGCTTTCTCCGGTGGGCGTGGTCCGCACGCCCCCCATCGTGTAGTGCGCCGCGGGCCGCACCGCGATCAGGTCTTTCACGGGGTCGATGCCGAGAAAGTTCTGGCAGATCTCCTGGACCTCGCGCAGGTTGCGGTCGATGTGCTTCTGGCCGAGCTGCGTGATGTCGAGCCACAGATGGTCGCCGAAGCGCGTCTTGACGCCCTTCCCCTTGCGGAGGTGCTCCTCCATCCGGCGCGACACGACGTCGCGCGAGGCGAGCTCCTTTTTCTCGGGTTCGTAGTCGGGCATGAAGCGGTGGCCATCGACGTCCTTCAGCAGGCCGCCGTCGCCGCGGCAGCCTTCCGTCACGAGAATGCCGGCAGGGAAGATGCCGGTCGGATGGAACTGGATCGCTTCCATGTTGCCGAGCGTCGCGACCCCGGTCTCGAGAGCGATTGCCGTGCCGATCCCTTCGCAGATCACCGCGTTGGTCGTCACGCGGTACAGCCGGCCGGCGCCGCCGCTGGCGATCGCCGTGGCCTTCGCAACGTAAGCGGTGAGCTCGCCCGTGATGAGATTGCGGACCACCGCGCCGAAGCAACGCCCGCCGTCGTGGATCAACGCGAGCGCCTCCGTGCGCTCGTGCACAGTGATCGATTCCGCGATGGCCCGATCGCTGATCGCGAACAGCATCGCGTGGCCGGTGCCGTCCGAGACGTAGCAGGTGCGCCACTTCTTCGTGCCGCCGAAGTCACGCTGCGCGACGAGCCCCTGCGCCTCGTCGCGCTCGGTGATCGTGACCTTCTGCCCGTTGATGATGACTTCGCGGTCGCCTTTCTGCACGCGGCTCCACGGCACGCCCCACGCGGCGAGTTCGCGCACGGCCTTGGGCGCCGTGTTGACGAACATGCGGACGACGCGCTGGTCCGCACCCCAGTCGCTGCCACGCACCGTATCCTCGAAATGCACGTCCTCGTTGTCGCCCTGCCCCTTGATCACGTTGGCGAGCGACGCCTGCATCCCGCCCTGCGCCGCCACCGAGTGCGAGCGCTTGGGCGGGACCAGCGACAGGATCGTAACGTCGTGGCCGCGCCGCTTCGCGCCAATGCCCACGCGCAGACCGGCGAGCCCGCCACCGATCACCAGGACGTCGGTGTAGACGACCTTCATCGGGGCGCCGCCGGCGCCGCGGGGGGCGGCACGATCAGATGCGCCGGCACATAAGGCGCCCCGTACCGCGGCGCGTGATCGATGCCGATCTTGACGTACGCCGCGAGTGTCGCCAGACCCAGTGCCAGGAAGAATGCGGTGAGCGCCCACTTGAGCGCCTTCAACCGCCGGCGCGTCCGGTCGGGGTCCGGACCGGCGAGAAAGCCCCACTTGACCGCCACGCGATAGAGCCCGATGCCCCCGTGGATCTCCACGGCGAAGAGCAGCAGCAGATACAGCGGCCAGAAATGGTCGCTCCACATGCGGTCGCCCGACTCGAACGGCCCGATGCGGTCGGGGCGCGTCAGCATCACGAACAGGTGCGGCGACGCGAGGAAGAACATCGCGAACCCGGTGACGGCCTGCCAGAACCAGAGCGTCGTGTCTTCGTGCCGCATCGCCTTCATGTGGCCGCGGTACGCCGCGTACTGCCGGTAGTCGATCGGAAACTTGCGCAACGCCAGGAACGCGTGCGCGACGAAGAGCGCGATCACGCCGGCCACGACGGTGGAGACGAGCGCGGGATACGAGCGGCCGAGGATGAAGTAGCCCTCGAAGAATTTCGTGATCGTCCACATGGCGTCGTTGCCGAGCAGGATGCTCGACACGAAGAACATGTGGCCCCACATGAACAGCGCCAGGATGAGCCCGCTACCGCTCTGCAGCACGTCGAGCCGCGCCGGCCAGCGGGTTTTCCGCGGCGAACCGGCGAAACCGGGGCCGACGATTCCAATGCCATCCATATCCATGCTCGGCGTCCTCCAGCAAGAATCGGGTTGCGCAGCCCGGACGTCGACACATTTTCGCCCGCCACCGATCGCGTCGCTGCAGCGTAGCGCCCTGTCCCTGCGCGACCCTTGACCTGCGTCAATGGCCTCTGCGCCGATGCGGGCAGGATCATCGGTGCCGGATGAATCCCGGGGCCACGGCCTTCGCGGATTCCGATATACCACACACACCATCCGGAAGGAGCAGGACCATGTTTCAGGTCCGCATACATGGGCGCGGCGGGCAGGGTGTCGTATCCGGCGCCGCTTTGCTTTCGGTCGCCGGGTTCCTCGAGGGCCGCTATGCGCAGGCTTTTCCGAGCTTCGGCTCCGAACGCATGGGCGCGCCGGTGATGGCGTTCTGCCGCCTCGACGACAAGGAGATCCGGCTGCGCGAGCCCGTGCTGGAGCCGGACGCCTTGATCATCCAGGACGCAACACTGCTGCATCAGGTCGACCTGTTCACCGGTCTGCGCCCGGAAGGTTACATCCTGCTCAACTCGACGCGCGGATTCGACGAACTCGGGCTTTCCGAATTGAGGCACAACTTCCACCGCTCGCGCCTGTGCACGGTGCCGGCGACCGAGATCGCCATGAAACACGTCGGCCGGGCCGTGCCGAACGTGCCGCTGCTCGGAGGTTTCGCCGCGATCAGCGGGCAGGTCCGCCTCGAGTCGGTGGTCGCCGCGGTCCGCGAGAAGTTCCCGCACGCGATCGCCGAGAAGAACGTTGCGGCGGCGACGGAAGCGTTCGAAATCGTCAGCAAGCTGCGGGAGACCGCCGATGCTTAAGCAAACCGAAGGCTCGCACGCGGTGGCCGAGGCCATCGCGCTCTGCCGGCCGCAGGTGATCTGCGCCTATCCGATCACGCCGCAAACGCACATCGTCGAGGGTGTCGGCGAGAGGGTGAAGGACGGCACGCTGACCCACTGCGAGTTCATCAACGTCGAGTCGGAGTTCGCCGCGCTGTCGGTCGCCATCGGCGCCTCCGCGGCCGGGGCCCGCACGTATACCGCGACCAGCAGCCAGGGCCTCCTGTTCATGGCCGAGGCGGTCTACAACGCCGCGGGCCTCGGGCTGCCCATCGTGATGACCATCGGCAATCGGGCGATCGGCGCGCCGATCAACATCTGGAACGACCATTCGGACAGCATGTCGATGCGCGACGCCGGGTGGATCCAGCTCTTCGCGGAAACGAACCAGGAAGCGCTCGACCTGCATATCCAGGCGTTCCGTCTGGCCGAGGAACTCTCCTGCCCCGTCATGGTCTGCATGGACGGCTTCATCCTCACGCATGCCTACGATCGCGTGGACATCCCGACCCAGGCGCAGGTGGATGCGTACCTGCCGCCGTTCGAGCCGCGGCAGATCCTCGACCCGGCGGAACCCGTGACGATCGGGGCGATGGTCGGGCCCGAGGCCTTCACCGAGGTGCGTTATCTCGCGCACCACAAGCAGTTGCGCGCGCTGCCGCTGATCCCGCAGCTTTCGGCCGAGTTCCAGGCCCAATTCGGCCGCGCCTCGGGCGGGCTCATCCGCACCTACCGCACCGAGGACGCGGAGACGATCGTCGTCGCGCTCGGGTCGGTCAACGGCACAGTCCAGGAGGTGGTCGACGAAATGCGCGACGAGGGTGTCGCCATAGGTTCGGTTTCGATCTGCGCGTTCCGTCCGTTCCCGCTGGCCGCGCTGCGCGACGCGCTCGCCCGCGCGAAGCGCGTCGTCGTGCTCGAGAAATGCCTCGCGGTCGGCCTTGGGGGAATCGTCTCCGACGGCGTGCGGAAGTCGCTGTCCGGGATAGAGCTCAAGGGCTACACGGTGATCGCGGGTCTTGGCGGCCGCGCGATCACCCGCAAATCGCTGAAGCAACTGTTCGAGGATGCGGGCACCGACGAGTTGGAGCAGGTGACCTTCCTCGACCTCAATGCCGACGTCGTCGCGCATGAACTCGAGCGCGAGCAACTGGCGCGCCGTTCCGGCCCCACCGCGGCGGCCATCCTCCGCCGGATCGGCACGGTCGGCTCGCGGATCGCATAACGACGAATCGGGAAGGGACATGGCCAATCCGCTGCAGGAGGTGAAGTTCTACCAGACCGGCACGTTCACCGTCGGCAACCGGTTGCTCGGCGAGAACGAGCGATCGGTGCAGGCGAACATGACGCGCACCAATTCGCTCAATTCCGGGCACCGCGCGTGCCAGGGCTGCGGCGAGGCGCTGGGCGCGCGCTACGCGATCGACGCGGCGATGCGCGCCGCCGGCAACCAGGTGATCGCCGTCAATGCCACCGGTTGTCTCGAGGTGTTCTCGACGCCGTACCCCGAGACCTCATGGCATATCCCGTCGATTCACTCGCTGTTCGGCAACGCCGCGGCCGTGGCCTCCGGCGTCGCCGCGGCGTTGCGGATGAAGGGCCGCGAACACGTGCGCGTCGTGGCGCAGGGCGGCGACGGCGGAACGACCGACATCGGCTTCGGTTGCCTGTCCGGGATGTTCGAGCGCAACGACGACGTGCTCTACCTCTGTTACGACAACGAGGCGTGCATGAACACGGGCGTGCAACGCTCCAGCGCCACCCCGCCCGCGGCGCGCACGGCGACGACGATGGCGGTCGGCCGCGAGCCGGGCAATGTTTTCGGCACCGGCAAGAACTTGCCGCTGATCGCGATGGCGCACGGCATTCCGTACGTCGCGACGGCGAGCGTCGCGAACCTGCACGACCTCGAGTACAAGGTGACGCGCGCCATGGGCATTCACGGCGCGCGCTACGTCCACATCCACGTTCCCTGCCCGCTCGGCTGGGGCTCGGCGTCGGAGGACACGATCAAAGTCGCGCGGATGGCGGTGGAGTCGGGACTCTTTCCGTTGTTCGAGGCGATGGATGGCGAGATCGCCGGCCGCACGAAGATCCGGCGCCAGGTGCCGGTCGCCGAATATCTCAAGCTGCAGAAGCGCTTTGCGCACCTGTTCGGGACGGAGCCGGACACGAAGCGTCTGGCAATGATCCAGGCGACCGCGGATCGCAACATCGCCAAATTCGGCTTGCTGGACTAGCGGGCCGGGAGAGCCGCCGTGGACAAGCCGTTCGCGATCACGCTCGACGTCGGCTCGAGCCTCGCCAACAGAACGGGATCGTGGCGGACCTCGCGGCCGCACTACGTCGACCGGATGCCGCCGTGCAACCACGCCTGTCCGGCGGACGAGGACATCCAGGGCTGGCTCTACCATGCCGAGGGCGGCAACTACGAGGCCGCGTGGCGCGCGCTGACCGCGAACAATCCGCTGCCCGCCATCATGGGCCGGGTCTGTCACCACCCGTGCGAGACCGCGTGCAATCGCAAGCAGGTCGACGAAGCCGTCGGCATCAATTCGGTCGAGCGGTTCCTGGGTGACGAGGCGATTCTGCGCGGCTGGAAGTTCGCGCCGCCGGAAAAGGAATCCGGCAAGCGCGTGCTGGTCGTCGGCGCCGGCCCGTCCGGACTGTCCGCCGCGTATCACCTGCGCCGGTTCGGCCATGCCGTTGCGATCGTCGAAGCGGGCCCGCTCGCGGGGGGCATGATGCGCTTCGGCATCCCGAAGGATCGGCTTCCCCGCGATATCCTGGACGCGGAAGTCGCGCGGATTATCGACACGGGCGTCGAGCTCGCGCTGAACCGGAAGGTTTCGAACATCCGGGAAACGATGCAGGCGGGAGAATTCGATGCGGCGTTCCTCGCGGTCGGCGCGCCCATTGCCAAGCGCGCCAACTTCCCGGCCGGCGAGGCGGCGCGGATGCTGGACGCGGTGCAGGTGCTGCGCAGCATGGAAGGCGTGAACAAGTGGCTCTCGACGATCAAGAACATGGCCGGCGAGGGCACGCTGACGGTCGAGAAAATGGCGCTCGACGCGAAGGGCTTTCCGCAGCCGACCGGAGAGTTCGAAACGCCGGAGACCGATTCACTGGTGCTGGCCCTCGGACCGGACGTCGACCTTTCGCTGCTCGAAGGCGTTCCCGGCGTCGCCATCAGCGGCGGCACCGTCGGGGTCGGCCCCAACATGATGACGGGCTATCCGGGCATTTTTGCGGGAGGCGACATGGTGCCTTCCGAGCGCACCGTCACCGTCGGCGTGGGTCACGGCAAGAAGGCCGCCCGCCACATCGACGCCTGGCTTCGGGGCGGAATCCATTCGCCGCCGCCGAAGCACGAGCTCGCGACGTTCGAGAAGCTGAATACCTGGTACTACGGCGATGCGCCCAAGACCGTGCGCCCGATGCTCGACATGGTGCGCCGCAGCTCCGCGTTCGACGAGGTTGTGAAGGGGTTGAACCAGACCAACGCGCTGTTCGAGGCGCGTCGCTGCCTGTCCTGCGGCAACTGCTTCGAATGCGACAACTGTTATGGCGTCTGCCCGGACAATGCCGTGATCAAGCTCGGGCCGGGCAAGCGCTTCGAGTTCAACCTCGACTACTGCAAGGGCTGCGGCATGTGCGTGTCGGAATGCCCCTGCGGCGCGATCGAGATGGTGCCGGAGACGCTCTGACCGCACCAGGGCGAACAGGCAGAAATCAACACAGCGGAGGAAACACTTCATGTTCCAGAAGAACCCGAGCGGCATGCAGACGAGCGTCCCCGAGTGGTTTCCGAAAGGCGCCGCGCTGCTGCGCGACCCGACGCTCAACAAGGGCACCGCGTTCACCGACGCCGAGCGTGACGCGCTGGGCATCCGCGGACTGCTTCCGCCGCACGTGTGCTCGCAGGAGGAACAGGTGGATCGGGTGCTGGCGAATTTCCGCGGCAAGCCGACCGACCTCGACAAGTACGTCGATCTCTCCGCGCTGCACGATCGCAACGAAGCTCTCTTTTTCCGGATCGTCGTCGACCATCCGGACGAGATGCTGCCGATCATCTACACGCCGACGGTGGGTCTCGCGTGTCAGCAGTTCGGCCACATCTTCCAGCGTCCGCGCGGCCTCTTTGTCAGCGCCAGCGACCGGGGCCGGGTGGAGAGCATCCTGCGCAACTGGCCCTACCGTGATGTCGCGATGATCGTGGTCAGCGACGGCGAGCGGATCCTCGGCCTCGGCGACCTCGGCGCGAACGGGATGGGCATCCCGGTCGGCAAGCTGGCGCTCTACACGGCCTGTGCCGGCATCCACCCGAACCGGTGCCTGCCGGTCATCCTCGACATGGGGACCAACAACGAGGCGCTGCTCCGGGACCCGCTCTACATCGGCCTGCAGCAGAAACGCGTGCGCGGTGCGGCCTACGACGAACTCATCGAGGAATTCATCGGCGCCACGCAGCAGGTGTTCCCGGGTGTCGTGGTTCAGTTCGAGGACTTCGCAAACCAGAACGCATTCCGTCTGCTCGAGCGCTATCGCGAGCGCATCTGCACGTTCAACGACGACATCCAGGGCACCGCGGCGGTGGCGCTCGCGGGCATCATTTCGGCGCTGCGCGTCACCGGCGGCAAGCTCTCCGAACAGAAGATCCTGTTCCTGGGCGCCGGCGAGGCCGCCACCGGCATCGCCGATCTGACCGTGGCCGCGATGGTCGCCGAGGGGATGAACGCGGCGGACGCACGCAAGCGCTGCTGGCTCACCGACTCCCGGGGGCTCGTCGTGAAAAGCCGCGCGGAACTCGGCGCGCACAAGCTGCCGTATGCGCACGAGCATGCGCCGATCGCCGATTTTCTCACCGCGGTGCAAACGCTCGCACCGACGGCGATCATCGGCGTGGCGGCCGTTGGCGGCACCTTCACGCAGGAGGTCATCGAGGAAATGGCGAGGATCAACAAGCGGCCGATCGTGTTCGCGCTTTCCAATCCCACGTCGAAGTCGGAGTGCACCGCCCTGCAGGCGTACCGGTGGAGCGGCGGGCGCGCGCTGTTCGCCTGCGGAAGCCCGTTCGATCCGGTCACGATCGACGGCCGCACGCACGTTCCGCGCCAGGGCAACAATTCGTACATTTTCCCGGGCGTGGGACTGGCCGCGGTCACCGTGCGGGCGACGCGCGTGACGGACGAGATGTTCATGGCGGCGGCGCGGACGCTCGCGCGGCAGGTCACGGAAGCCGATCTTGCGCAGGGAAGCCTCTACCCGCCGCTCGTGCAGGTTCGCGACGTGTCGGCGCACATCGCGGCAGCCGTGGCGCGAGTCGCGTACGAGCAGGGTCTTGCGACGAATCCGAAGCCCGCCGATCTGCTGGTATACGTGAGGTCCCAGATGTACGACCCGCACTACGCAAGCTATGCCTAGCAGGCCAGGATGCCGCGCGGCCATGACGGGTTCCGCAGCAGACTGTTACGCCCGTTGATCTGCGTCAACGCCCCGACCGGGCCACGCGGATAGGCTTCACCCAGTGGCCTGGACTGGTTCCAAAGGGCTCACTGCTGCCCGTGCAGCATGACTGGATACCGGTATTGCGCTAACCATGAGCCCCTACGCCGTCTTTCTGCTGTACCTGCTGGCGATCCTCGGCTTCGTCGCCGTGACGCTGCTGCTGAACCGCGTGCTGGGTCCCAAGCCGATCGCCTCGGCGCTGAAGCTCGAGCCTTTCGAGTGCGGCGCCACCCCCGTCGACACGCGGAATGTCAAGGCGGTCCCGATCAAGTATTACGCGGTCGCGATCGTCTTCATTCTCTTCGACCTCGAAACCGTGTTTCTCTTCATCTGGGCGCTCGGCGCGCAGCCGATCACCGGGTTTACGCTGCTGCTCTTCGGCTTCTTCGTTTTTCTGCTCGTCCTGATCCTGCTGTATGTCTACAAGGCGCGGCTCATCGAAGGCGTGACGGAGTAGTGATGAGCTCGCGCACGATCCCGATCCGGCCAGAGACCTCACGGTCGGGGGCCTTCGAATACCTGACGACCAAGAAGGACGAACTCGTCGGCTGGGCGCGCAAGTTCTCGCTCTTCCCGTACCCCTTCGTCACGGCATGCTGCGCGATGGAGTTCATGGCGGTGAGCTCGTCGCCGTACGACACCGACCGCTTCGGCGCCGCGCTGCCGCGGTTCTCGCCGCGGCAGGCCGATCTGTTGATGGTCGTGGGCACCGTGACGCACAAGCAGGCGCCGGTCCTGCTCAAGGTCTACGAGCAGATGTGCGAGCCGAAATGGGTGATGGCATTCGGCGTGTGCGCGACGAGCGGCGGCTTCTACCAGAATTACGCGACATTGCTGGGCATCGACAAGATCATTCCGGTCGACATCTACGTTCCCGGATGTCCGCCGCGGCCCGAGATGGTGATCGACGGCATCATGCGGCTGCAGGACATGATCGCGCGCGCCAAGCACCCCATCCTCACACGGGACTTCTGATCGTGACGGCGCCGACGCTCGAACGGTTGAAGGAACGCCTGGCGCGCGCCGGCAACGACGTGTCGACGGCGCACGGAATGCCGGTGATCGCCTTTCCTGCCGCCGCGCTCCTGGGCATCGTGCAAGAGCTCCGCACCGAGTTCGAGTTCGACTTGTTCCTCGACGTGACCGCGGTGGACTGGCCCGGACAGGCGCCGCGCTTCGAGGTCGTCTACCACTTCTACTCGACGAAGCACTTCGGGCGCGTGCGGCTCAAGACGCGCGTTTCCGAGCAGGACCCGACCGTCGATTCGCTGGTTTCGCTCTACGGCTCCGCCGGCTTCATGGAGCGCGAATGCCACGACATGTACGGGATCGCGTTTCGCGGCAACCCCGATCTGCGCCCGCTTCTGCTGTACGAGGGCTTCGTGGGCCACCCGCTGCGCAAGGACTATCCGAAAGAGCGGGAGCAGCCGCTCGTGCCGTACCGGAAATGACGAAGCCGAACTTGGAAAATACGTTCCCCAATCCGGTCCGGTCGGCGTTCGAGACCACCCCGCGCGACGATACCGTCATCGTCAACATCGGCCCTTCGCACCCGGCGACGCACGGAACCGTCCAGATCATCGCCGAACTGGATGGCGAGAAGGTGCTCCGCACCGACGTGCACTGCGGCTACCTGCACCGCGGCTTCGAGAAGGAGTGCGAGTCGCACACCTGGGCCAACCTGATCCCCTATGTCGACCGGCTGAACTACGTGTCCGCGCTGATCAACGACTTCGCGTACTGCGAGGCCGTCGAAAAGCTCATGGGGATCGAGATCACCCCCCGCTGCCGCTATTTGCGCACCTTGCTTTCCGAGTATTCGCGGATCGTCGATCACCTGACCTGCATCGCGGCCGGGCTGATGGAGCTCGGCGCCATGACCGCGTTCCTCTACCTCGTCATGGTCCGCGACTACATGTACGAGCATCTCGCCGACCTCACCGGCGCGCGCGTCACCTACTCCTACGGCCGCATCGGCGGACTGGCCCGCGACCTGCCGGACGGCTGGCTCACGCGTCTCGCCGGGATTCTGGACAAGTACGAGGTCTTCGTCGCGCGCGTGCACGGCCTCATGGATCGCAACCGGATCTTCATCGACCGCATGCGCAACGTCGGCGTGATCTCGACGGCCGACGCGGTCAACTGGGGCTACACCGGCCCGATCCTGCGCAGCACCGGCGCGCCGCGCGACCTGCGCCGCGACACGCCTTACCTCGCCTATGCCGATCTGGACTTCGCGATCCCCGTCGGAATCAACGGCGACAATTACGACCGTTACTACGTGCGCATGTGCGAAATGGACGAGTCGGCGCACATGATCCGGCAGCTGATGGACTCGCTGCCCGCGGGTCCGATCAACGTGGAGGACCGCCGCTGCGTCCTGCCCGAGAAAAAACTCGTCTACACGGAGATCGAGTCGCTGATCAATCACTTCAAGCTCGTGATGGACGGACCACAGGTGCCGGCGGGAGACGTCTACTCCGCGCACGAGTCGCCCAACGGCGAACTCGGGTTCTACATCGTGAGCACCGGCGAAGGCATCCCGTACAAGGTCCACGCGCGCGCCCCGAGCTTCGTGCACATGGGCGGCGTGCACAGGATGCTGGACGGCTATCAGCTCGCCGACATCGTGCCGACGTTCGGATCGGTCAACATGATCGGCGGCGAGTGCGACAGATGACCGGCCCCCACGCTCACTTTGTGCGGCATAGCCGCATCCCGCTTCGCGGGACCAGCCTTCGGCTGTCCTGCGGCCTTCGGCCTGGTGTTCGCTGCCCCCGAGGGACGCCCGCGCGATCAGGGCGAAGCCAAGGCCCGAAGGGCGCGTCTGCGAGCACGGGTGGCGGCCGACCCCACGACGCAACGCATCGGGCACGACATCGCGGAGGCCGCGCACAGTGCCCTTCGGGCGGCCGGGCGGGCACTGAGTTCAGCATGACCACGCGATGAAGCATCTGATCCCCGAATTCGAACGGCTGAAGGCGCGCTTTCCCCAGGGCTTCGAGTCCTCGCTGGTGCTGCCCTGCGTGCGCCGCATCCAGGAGGACCGGGGTTACGTCGCCGACAGCGACATCGACGGACTGGTCGAGTATCTGGGCGTCCCCCGGATGCAGATCGAGCAGGTGCTGTCGTATTACACGCAGTTCCGGCGCGAGCCCATAGGTCGCTGGCACGTCCAGGCCTGCCGCAACGTGACCTGCTCGATGCGGGGCGCCGAGCGGCTCATCGACCATTTGACGCAGAAGCTGGGAGTGACGCCGGGGGAGACCACCGCCGACGGACGGTTCACGCTGTCCACGGTCGAGTGCCTCGGCTCCTGCGGCACCGCGCCCGTCGTGATGGTCAACGACACGTACCACGAGAACATGAGCGCCGAAAAGGTCGACGCGCTGCTGAGTGAACTGAAATAGCATGCCCGGCACCCAACTGCTGATGACGTTCCCGGTGACGGCGACCTCGCATTCGCTTGCGGACTACCGCGCGCGCGGCGGCTATGCGACGCTGCAAAAGGCGCTCGAGCAGATGGATCCGCAGGACATCACCCAGGAGGTCGCGGCGTCCGGCATCCTCGGCCACGGCGGCGCGGCGTTCTCCGCCGGCCGGAAATGGGGTGTCGTGAAGCTCGACGACCGCCAGCCGCACTATCTGTGCGCCAACGCCGACGAGGGTGAGCCGGGAACATTCAAAGATCGCTGGATCCTCGAAAACGCGCCCCATCTGCTGCTCGAGTCGATGCTGATCGCGTCGTATGCGCTGCAGGTTCGTCATGCGTTCGTCTACATCCGCGGCGAATTCGATCTGCCTTATCGTCGCCTCGCGGCCGCGGTCGAAGAAGCGTATCAGGCCGGCTATTTCGGCGAGCGGATACTCGGCACCGAATTTTCCTGCGACATCGTCGTCTACCGCGGCGCCGGATCCTATGTCTGCGGCGAAGCGTCGGGGCTCCTGTCCTCGCTCGAAGGCAAACGCGGCTATCCGCGCAACCGGCCGCCGCGGCTGACCGTGAAGGGTCTCTACCAGATGCCCACGGTCGTCAACAACGTCGAGACGCTGGCAAACGTCGCCGGCATCATCGCGCACGGGGCCGCCGCGTTCAAGAAAATCGGCACGCCCAGGAGTCCCGGCACGCAACTCGTTTCGATTTCGGGCCACATCGATCGGCCCGGCGTCTACGAGGTCGAGTACGGCTATCCGCTGAAGAAATTCCTCTTCGAAGATTGCGGCGGGATTCTCGGCGGACAGAAGCTCAAGTGCATCATCCCCGGCGGCGTCTCCACCAAGGTGCTGACGGCCGCCGAGATCGAGCCGGTGACCTACGACCACGCGTCGTTCGACGCCGCCGGTTCGTCGCTGGGCTCGGGCGGGATGATCGTCGTCGCCGAGGGCACGTGCATGGTGCGCCTGCTCCAGGTATTGCTGCGCTTCTACCACCACGAATCCTGCGGCCAGTGCACGCCGTGCCGCGAGGGCATGGGGTGGATGCACCGGATCATCGACCGCATCGTCGCAGGCAGGGGTGAGCCCGACGACATCGACCGCCTGTACCAGATCTCGCGCTGGAACGACGGCAACACGATCTGCGGCATGGGCGACGCGGCCGGCTACGCGACGGTCGGCATCCTCAACAAGTACCGCGACGAGTTCGAATACTGCATCGCGCACAAGCGCCTGCGGTTCGGCGGCAACCTCGAGGTCGTCGCGAATGCCTGAGATCTTCATCGACGGACATTCGGTCCAGGCGAAGGACAACCAGTCCGTGCTGGAAGCAGCGCTCGCCAACGGGCGCTTCATCCCGTACTTCTGCTGGCATCCGAAGCTGTCGGTGGCCGGCAACTGCCGCATCTGCGTGGTGCAGGTCGAGGGTCGCAGCTGGGTCGAGATCTCCTGCAACATGCCGGTCACCGAGGGGCTCAAGGTCTTCACCGATTCCGAGCTCGTGCGCGCGCATCGCAAGACCGTGATGCAGTTCCTCACCCTGAACCACCCGGTGGACTGCGGCATCTGCGACAAGGCCGGCGAGTGCAAGCTGCAGGACTACCACTACGCGTACAACGGCGCACCGTCCATCTCCCGCGATGCAAAGGTCCACGCGACCAAGTTCCACGATCTCTCCGAACGCATCGTGCTCGACAACGAGCGCTGCATCCTCTGCTCGCGCTGCGTGCGCTTCACGCACGAGATATCGAAATCCAGCGCGCTCGGCATCAAGCATCGCGGCGACGCATCGCTGGTTCGCGCCAGCGAGGACGGCGCCCTCGACCACGACCCGTATTCGGACAACGTCATCGACATCTGCCCGGTCGGCGCGCTGCTGTCGCGGCAGTTTCTCCACAAGGCCCGCGTCTGGTACCTGGAACCGACGCCCTCGGTCTGCCCCGGCTGCGCGCGCGGGTGCGCGGTAAGCATCTGGCATCGCAAATCCACGTGGCAGCTGAAGGCGCTCGATCCGAAGCAGAACGTGAGCATCGCCCGCGTGACCCCGCTCGAGAATCCGGCGGTGAACGGACCGTGGATCTGCAACAAGGGGCGCGACCTCGCGCAGATATTCGAGCGCCCGCGCGCCGAAGAGCCGATGCTCAAAGGCAAGCCCGTCGCGCTGCCCACGGCGATCGACGCCGCCCGCCGGCTGCTCGCCGCGGCGACGCATCCGGTGGCGCTGGTGTCTTCATGGGGCTCGAACGAGGAACTGGCCGCGTTCGCGAGCGCGCTCTCCGGACGCCTCACCGCATTCGTCAAGGCGGATTGGGCGCCCGAACCGGGCGAGCGCATCGAAGACGACCTGCTGATCCGCGCGGACAAGAACCCGAACACGACTGCTGCCCGCGCGCTCTTCGCGCCGCTGCGAAATCCGGCCGCGCCGGCGTTCGATGCGGAAACGGACCTCGTGCTGGTCTGGGGTGAAGGGTTCGATTTCGCCCGGCTTCCGGCCAAGGCGAAGATCATTTACCTCAACGCTTATCTGCAGCCGGAAAACGGGCACGCCGACGTGTTCTTCCCGGTGAGCATCCAGACCGAGCGGGCGGGACACTACACCAACTTCGAAGGCGTCGTCAGCGCATTCGAACCGTGCTTCCCGAAGAAACCGGGAATCGCCGACGCCGAAACGGTATTTGCCGCGCTCACCGCCGCGAAGGCCGAGAAGCCATGACCCAGGATCTGGTCATCTACGCCGCGTACATCGGCTACGCGCTCGCGGTTCTGCTGACGTTCGGCACCGTGCTGACCTGGGTCGAGCGCAAGCAGGCCGCGGTGATGTCCGACCGGATCGGCGCCAACCGCGCCTACGTGCGCATCCCGTTCACGCAGTACAGGATGATCTGGCTGGGACTGTTCCACGGCATCGCCGATGGCATCAAGATGCTGCTGAAGGAGGACTGGAAGCCGAAGTCCTGCGACTGGTATGCATACGCCGTCGCGCCGTGGGTCGTGTTCACGCCGGTGCTGCTGGTCTTCGCCGTCATTCCGTTCGGCGGCACGCTCGACCCGGGGAAGCTCTTCTCGGGTTTGCCCGCCGTGTCCGCGTGGTTCGGCGACAGGACGTATCCGATGCAGATCGCGCGGCTCGACGCGGGACTCCTGATCGTGTTCGCGTTCGGCGGCATGTCGATCATCGGCACCATGCTCGCGGGCTGGTCGTCGGCGAACAAGTTCTCTATGCTGGGCGCGGTGCGCGCCGGCTCGCAGATGATCTCCTACGAGCTGATCATGGGCCTCACGGTGCTGGGGCTGATCCTCATCTACGGCACGGTCGATCTCACCGGAATCGTCCAGCAGCAATCCGGCACGCTCCTGGGCTTCCTCCCCGCCTGGGGCGTGTTCCATCAGCCGTTTGCCGCGACGTTGTTCCTCGCGGCCGCGATCGCCGAGAACAAGCGCATCCCGTTCGACCTGCCCGAGGCGGAGTCGGAACTCATCGCGGGCTTCTATACCGAGTACAGCGCGATGAAGATGGGCCTGTTCATGTTCGCCGAGTTCATCGAGATCGCCATCGTCGCGGCGCTGTTCACCACGCTGTTCCTCGGCGGCTACAACCTGCCGTTCATGACCGACGCCGGATTCGTCTTTCCCGGGGACCACGTGGTGCCGATGAGCCACGGCGCCGTCGTCGTGACGCAGATGCTCGTGTTCCTCGCCAAGGTGCTGGCCATCGCGAGCTTCCAGATCCTGATCCGCTGGTCGCTGCCGCGCTTCCGCTACGACCAGGTCCTGAGCTTCGCCTGGAAGTTCATGCTCCCGCTGACGCTGGTCAACCTGACCGTCACCGCCGTGCTGGCGTGGTCGTTCCACGGATAGATGCCGTGAACACGAAACCGTACCTGCGCAAGGTTTACTGGAACGAGCCCACGATGACGTGGTGGGAGCGGGCCTACCTGTTCGAGATCCTGCGCGGCCTCGGCATCACCGGTGGCGTCTTCATCAGGAACATGTGGCGCTGGATGACGGGCCGCAAGGGCGCCCTCACCACGTACTACCCCGAGGAAACGCGGGCCGACTACGCGGCCGGCAACCGCGGCAAGCACATCCTGACGCAGCGGCCCGACGGCACGCCGCAGTGCATCGCCTGCAACATGTGCGCCACCGTCTGCCCGGCGCAGGTGATCGAGATCGACGCCGCCTTCGATCCGGATGACCCCGCGCACCCCAAGTACCCTTCCCGCTTCGAGATCGACTATTCGCGCTGCATCTTCTGCGGGCTGTGCGTTGAGGCCTGCCCGGAAGACGCGATCCGCATGGTGAAGGAAGTGCCCGAGCTGCCGTCCGCGGACCGCGAGCACATGTGGCTCAAGATGGACGAACTCCTCGCCTGGCATCCGCAGAGCGATGTCGCCAAGCCCTACCCGCCGAAACCCAATGCCGTTCCCTTAACGATTATCGTCGCCCCCGCGAAGGCGGGGGCCCAGCGGCGTTCATCGCAAGACACTGGGTTCCCGCCTTCGCGGGAACGACGGCAAGGTCCAAATTGAGAGTCCGTACATGATCGAGAACCTGCTGCAGAACCTCGACACGCTGCTGTTGATCGTCTTCGGCATCTCGGCGCTGGTCGCGGCGGCGCTGATGCTCGTGCTGCGGCATCCCATGCAGGTCGCGATGGCGCTCATCTCGACCATGGTGTTCCTGGGCGGGATCTACGGCTTGCTCGGCGTGCATTTCATCGCCGCCTTCCAGGTGCTGATCTACGTGAGCGCGGTGATGGTCTTCATGGTCTACGTGATCATGCTGATCGACGTGCGCGACCCATCGTTCACGCGACGCTTCTCGACGCTGCTCGTGCCCGGCGTGGTAGGCGGCATCCTGCTGCTCGCGGTGCTGGCATACGCGCTGTGGCACGGACTCCGCGCACCGGCCCATACGACCGTTTCGTTCGGCCTGCAGCAATTCTCGATCGCCTTCCTCGACGAGTATTGGCTGCATTTCGAACTCACGTCGGTCCTGCTCGTGGCAGCCGTCGTCGCGGCGCTGGCCGTCATCAAGGTCACCCGAAAGAAGCATGGATAAGACGCAGTTCCCCGTCATCAGGCGCAGCCGGAAGAACCATGGATAAGGTGCAGTTCCTCCTGCTGATCGCCGTGGCGCTGTTCGCGCTGGGGCTCCTCGGCGTCATCGTCCGGCGCAATCTGCTCGTCATGCTGATGTGCATGGAACTCATGCTGAACGGCGTGAACCTCTCCCTCGTCACGTTCGCCCAGCAGACGGGCACGGCGGCCGGGGCCGTGCTGGTTTTCCTGATTTTCGTCGTGGCCGCGGCGGAGATCGCCATCGCCATCCCCATCGTGCTCGTGCTCGTGCGCCGGAAGCGCACGCTGGAAGCTGACGCGTTCGCGGACCTGAAAGGATAGCCGGTGGCGCATTTGCTCACCCTGATCGTCGTCCTGCCGCTCATAGGCGCCGTGCTGAACGGCGCGCTTGCCACCCGGTTGCGGGACGCCCCGTTCGGCAGGACCTTCGTCACGGTGGTCGGGTGCGGGCTGCCGATCCTGTCTTTCCTGCTCGTCGTGCGCGGCTTCATGGAACTCCTGGCGACCGACGGCACGCCGCTGATCGAGACGGCCTACACGTGGGCGCGGATCGGCGGGCGCACGTTCGACGTCTCGTTCTACTTCGATCGCCTCTCCGCGGTCATGGCGCTGATCGTCACCGGCGTGGGATCGGTGATCCACATCTACTCGATCGGCTACATGCACGACGACAAGAGCTACGCGCGCTTCTTCGCGTACCTCAACCTGTTCCTGTTCTTCATGCTGTCGCTGGTGCTCGGCCGCTCGCTGCTGGTGCTCTTCGTCGGCTGGGAAGGCGTGGGGCTGGCGTCGTACCTGCTGATCGGCTTCTGGTTCGACGACCCCGCCAACGCGGCGGCGGGCAAGAAGGCGTTCATCACCAACCGCATCGGCGACGCGGGCTTCCTGCTCGGCATGTTCCTGCTTTACTGGGCGTTCGGCACGCTCGACATGGACAAGATCAACGCCGCCTTCACGTCGGGGGCCGCGCCGGTGATTTCGGCGAGCCTCGCCGGCGTCCTGCTCTTCATCGGCGCCTCCGGCAAGTCGGCGCAGATTCCGCTGCACGTATGGTTACCCGACGCGATGGCGGGCCCGACGCCGGTGTCGGCGCTGATCCACGCGGCGACGATGGTCACCGCCGGCGTGTACCTCGTCGCCCGGATGTCCGGACTGTACTCGCAGGCGCCGGAGGCTTCGGCGGTGGTCGCGGTGATCGGCGCGGCGACGGCATTCTTCGCCGCCACGATCGCGGTCACCCAGACCGACATCAAGAAGGTGCTGGCCTACTCCACCGTGTCGCAGCTGGGCTTCATGTTCGTGGCCCTCGGCGTCGGCGCGTACGGCGTCGGGATCTTCCACGTCTACACGCACGCGTTCTTCAAGGCGTGCCTCTTCCTCGGTGCCGGCAGCGTGATCCACGCGCTTGGGGGCGAGCAGGACATCCGCAAGATGGGCGGGCTCGCGCGGAAGATCCCGGTCACCTTCTGGACCTTCGCCATCGCGACCGCAGCCATTGCCGGCATCCCGCCGCTCGCCGGGTTCTGGTCGAAGGACGAGATCCTGTGGAACGCGTTCGCCAGTTCCGCCGGCGGCTCGCCGGTCCTGTGGGCGGTCATGGCTGCGACCGCGCTGATGACGGCGTTCTACATGTTCCGCCTCCTGTGGCTCGTGTTCCTCACGCCGTCGCGGATGGAGCCGAAGGTCGCGCACCACGTGCACGAGTCGCCGCTGTCGATGACCGGCGTGCTGATGATCCTGGCGGCGCTGTCGGCGGTCGGCGGCTTCGTTGCCCTGCCCCACTTCCTCGAGCCGCTCCTGCCGATGGCGAAGACGCCGGAAGCGCTGCATCACTACGAGACGCCGCTACTCATCCTGTCCGTCGCGATTGCCCTCGCGGGACTCGCCGGCGCCTGGTTCGTCTACGGCAGCGGCACGGAGCGCTCGGCCCGGCTTGCCACGCGGTTCGCGTCGCTGCACCGCACGCTCACCAACAAGTATTTCGTCGACGAGGCGTATGACCGCTTCATCGGCCGGCCTCTCGTCTGGCTCTCCGATCGCGTCTTCCTGAACCTCGGCGACCGCGTGCTGCTCGACGGCTCGCTGAACGGCCTCGCGCGGTTGGCTCGGCGCACCGCCGGTGTGTTCTCGCGCGTCGAGACCGGCAACCTTCACCGGTACGCGTTCTTCGTGCTCGTCGGCAGCATTGCGATGCTGGCGTGGAGTCTCCGCCATGGCTGACGCGGATCTCCTCAACCTCGTCCTGTTCCTTCCCCTGGCCGGGATCGCGCTGCTCGTCGCGGTGCCCTCCGGGCAGGAGCGGCAGATGCGCGGAATTTCGTTCTGGGTGATGGTCGTCCAGTTCGTGCTGACGGCGTGGCTCTACGTCCAGTTCGACGCGCACGTCGCCGGTCTGCAGTTCGAGACGCGGCTGCCGTGGATTCCCGATTGGGGCGTGTACTACCAGATCGGCCTCGACGGCTACAACATCCTGCTGGTGCTGCTCACCGCGTTCCTCGGCCCGCTCGTCGTCGCCGGCGCCTTCACCGCGGTGACGAAGGACGTCAAGCTGTTCTATTCGATGGTGTTCCTGATCCAGTTCGCGATGCTGGGCGCGTTCGTCGCGCAGGACCTGTTCCTGTTCTACCTGTTCTGGGAAACGATGATGATCCCGATGTTCCTCATCATCGGCATCTGGGGCGGCGAGCGCCGGCTCTACGCCACATACAAGTTCGTCCTCTACACCGCGTTCGGCAGCATCCTGATGCTGGCGGCGGTGATCTATCTCGTCTATTCACTCAAGACGACGACGGGCGTGACCTCGTTCGCCTTCGCCGACCTGTACCGCGCGAAGCTGCCGCTTTCCGCGCAGACGCTGCTGCTCGCGGCCTTCGGCCTGTCGTTCGCGATCAAGGTGCCGATCGTGCCGCTGCACACCTGGCTGCCCGACGCGCACGTCGAGGCGCCGACCACGGGCTCGGTGATCCTCGCCGGCGTGCTGCTGAAGATGGGGACGTACGGCTTCATGAAGCTGGGTTTCCCGCTCTTTCCCGACGCGACGCGCGCGTTCACGCCGCTCATCATGACGCTCGCCGTCGTCTCCATCGTCTACGGCGCGTGTCTCGCGCTGGTGCAGAACGACATCAAGAAGATCATCGCCTACTCGTCGATCAGCCACCTCGGCTACGTGATGCTCGGGCTCGCGAGCCTCGATCTTCTCGGCATCCAGGGCGCGGTGATCCAGATGGTGAGCCACGGCCTGACCGCGGCCGGACTGTTCCTGATCGTCGGGATGATCTACGAGCGCTGCCACACGCGCGATCTCGCGGCGTATGGCGGCATTGCCAGGCTGCTGCCGGTGTACTCGCTCTTCTTCATGCTGCTGACGCTGGCGTCGATCGGGCTCCCGACGACCTCCGGCTTCACCGGCGAATTCCTCGTGCTGCTCGGAGCGTTCACCGCGTCGTGGCCGCAGTACCAGCAAGGCAATGCGCTGCCGCTGGTGTTGAGCGTCATCGCGGTATCCGGCGTCGTGCTCGGCGCGTTGTACATGTTGCGCCTCGCCCAGCACTTCCTGTTCGGCGCGGTCAAGGCGCCGCACGCGCCACTTGCCGACCTCGACCGGCGCGAGAAGCTGATCCTCGCGGCGATCGTCGTCGCCGTGTTCGCGCTCGGGCTCTTCCCCGACGAGCCGATGGGCAAGACCGAGCTCGCGGCGAAGCAGTTCCAGCAGCTGGTGACGACGCCGAGATTGCCGGGGAGCAAACCATGAGTTGGCAGTCGGTCTTCGCCGCGATGCTGCCGGAGCACATCCTCCTGCTCGGCATCGTGCTGCTGCTGGTGCTGGAAATCGCCTCGGACAGGCCGCGCGGCGCGCTCGCCGCGTCGCTCGTCATCGTGGGCGCGGCGACCGCGGCGGCGGCCTGGCTGCACTTCATCGGCTTTTCGGCGAACCCGTTCCCGGGGCATTACTCGGTAAACCCGCAGGGCTTGCTGGCGAAGGCGGTCGTGCTGGCGCTCGCGGTGCCCGTGCTGCTGCTCGCCCGCGACGATTTCGACGAGGGGCCCTTCTACCCGCTGTTCCTGTCGTCGCTGTACGGCTTCTGCCTGTTGTTGTCCTCCGACAGCTTCCTTACCCTGTTCCTCGGACTCGAACTGATGTCGCTTCCGGTGTACGTGCTGGTGCTGCTGGCGTTCGGACGGCCGGAGAGTCCCGAGGCGGCGTTGAAGTACCTGGTGCTCGGCGGCACCGCGACCGCGATGTTCCTGATGGGTGTTTCGCTGCTCTACGGGGGCAGCGCGACGCTGGCGCTTTCGTCGTTCGCCGCCGCGCTCGGCTCGCGCGACATCATGGCGACGGCGGCCGTCGTGCTGATCGTCGTCGCCTTCTTCCTCAAGGCGGCGATCGTTCCCTTCCATGCGTGGGCGCCCGATGCCTACGAAGGCGCGAGCGTCCCCGTCACAGCGTACATGGCGACCATCATCAAGGCCGGCGTGCTGCTCGCCGCGCTCCGTCTCTTCGGCACGTCGCCGGTGTCGGGCTCGATGGTCGATTTCCTCGCGATCCTGCCGTTGGTGTCGATCGTCTGGGGCAACCTCGCGGCGATGCGGCAGCAGAGTTTCCGCCGCATGATCGCGTACTCGTCGATCGCCCACGCCGGTTATCTGTTCTACGCGTTCCTGGGCGATGGCCCCGGCCGGTTCCAGGCCGTCGTCTTCTACCTCCTCGCGTACGGGCTGATGAACGTGCTGGCGTTCGCATCGATCCCGCCCGGCGATGACGACGCGACGCGCGACCGCCTGGACACGCTGCGCGGGTTGTTCCATCGCGATCCCTACGCCGCGGTGATGATCGGCATCGCGATGCTGTCGCTTGCCGGCATTCCGCCGTTCCCCGGCTTCGTCGCCAAGTTCCTCATCTTCAAGAACGTGATCGCCGCCGGATACACGACGTACGCGGTGCTCGGTCTCGTCGGCAGCTACCTCGGCATCTACTTCTACCTGCGCGTGATCCAGATGATGTTCATGAGCCCCGAGGCCGCCGGCGCAACGCGCGTTTCACCCGGTCGCGCGGCACTTGCCGCAAGCGTCATCTGCCTCATCCCGACGATCGCGATCGCCGTGTTCCCCAACTGGATCCTCGTCCGGTTCTGACGAGAGGACTTCGGAGGCGACGCGGGGCTTGCCATTGCGAATGTGCCGGCATCCCTCGTCGGCGTGGACGCCGTTCATCTCAGCCGTGCAGGCTATCGTACTTGGCCTGTAACTGATCGCGCGTTTCCGTGTGATTCGGGTCGGGAATGATGCAGTCGGCGGGGCACACGACGATGCACTGGGGCTCGTCGTGCGCACCTACGCACTCCGTGCACTTGGCCGGCTCGATGACGTATATCGGCGCGCCGACACTGATCGCGTCATTCGGGCACGGCTCCACGCAGGCGTCACATGCAGTGCAGTCGTCGTTGATCAGAAGTGCCATGGTGATCTCCTCTGGGTTGTCAATAGGGAGCCCGACTCAGCGCCCGTCCGGCCGCCCGAAGGGCACTGAGCGCCCCCACGGGGGGCAGCGAACGCCATGAGCGTGGGCGTCGTTCATCTGCCCCGGCGGGTCTTCTAGACGAACTCGCTAGTGTAGGACTTCAGCGTCTTCATATAATTGGCGCGCTCGAAGGCGTCCGGGTCGGGGCAGGATTGCTGGGACAGAGAGCCCTTCATCTGCGCCACCGACGCATATTCGCGCTCGGACATCCAGGCCTGCACACCGCGCATCATTGTGCCGATGTGGCTCGGGCCCTTGGTGAGCAAGCTGCTGGCCAGCATGACGCAATCGGCACCCGCCAGCAGCAGCTTTAGCACGTCGTCGGGCGTATGCGCGCCGCCGGTAGCGGCCAGGCTGGCGTCCACGCGGCCCCGCAGGATAGCGATCCAGCGCAGCGCCAGGCGCAGTTCGTCGGATGTCGAAAGCACCAAATGCGGCGACACCTCGAGGTCCTCGAGCACGATGTCAGGCTGCAGGAACCGGTTGAAAAGCACCAATCCGGATGCCCCGGCCTTCGTCAGCCGCGCCGCCATGTTGGCCATGGCGCTGAAATAGGGCGCGACCTTCACGGCAACCGGGAGGCTTACCTGCCGCGTGACCGACAGGACGAGATCGACATAGCGCTGCTCGACCTCGGCGCTGGTGTCGTCCACGCTGGCCGCCAGGAAGTACACGTTGAGTTCGATCGCGTCGGCGCCGGCATCCTGGAACTGGCGCGCGATGGTGGTCCAGCCGCCCGGGGTATGGCCGTTGAGGCTGGCGATCACCGGCACCGACAGCGCCTTCTTGGCATCGGCAATCAGCTTCAGGTACTGGTCAGGCCCGGTCCGGTAGTTCTGCATCTCCGGGAAAAACCCGTGCGCCTCGGGCGACAGTTCGGCACCGTACATCATGAGGTCATGGGTCGCCATCTCGTCGTGCTCGATCTGTTCCTCGAACAGCGATGGCAGCACGACGGCCGCCACGCCGGCGGCCTGCAGACGCTTCAGGCTGTCGATCGAACTGGTCAGCGGCGAGGCCGACGCCACGATCGGGTGCTGCAGTTCGAGGCCGAGGTACCGGGTCCGAAGATCGACGCTCATGATTTCGCCTCCTGCGTGCTCGCCGCCGTGGGTTTGGCATCGTTGGTCGCAGCCGGCACTGCCTGCGTGCCGGCGGCCTCGTCATCGGCCCCGCCCACATGGCCGTCTTCCGTCACCACGCGGTGCACGCCGGCCATCTGCTCGTAGAGTTTCCAGCGCGCGTCGGCGTCCTTCTGCGCAGCTTTCATCAGCAGCTTGGATCGCGCCGGATCGGACTGCGCCAGCATCGCGTAGCGGCCTTCCTTCATCACGAATTGCTCCAGCGGCTGCGTCGGCTTGCGCGAGTCAAGCTTCAGCGGCTGATCGGCGCCGCCCATGCCCAGCCGCGGATCGTAGTGGTACAGCGTGAGGTAGCCGCTCTTGACGGCGTCGCGCTGGTGGCTCATGCCGGTGGTCATGTCGATGCCGTGCGCGATGCAGTGGCTGTAGGCGACGATCAGCGATGGCCCCGGCCAGGAGGCCGCCTCCTGGAAGGTGCGCACGGTTTGCACCGGGTTGGCGCCCATTGCCACCTGCGCCACGTAGACGTTGCCGTAGGCCATGGCGATCATGCCAAGGTCCTTCTTGCCGATCGACTTGCCGGCGGCGGCGAACTTGGCCACGGCGCCGCGCGGCGTGGACTTCGATGCCTGCCCGCCGGTATTGCTGTAGACCTCGGTGTCGAGCACCAGGATGTTGACGTTGCGACCGGAAGCAAGCACATGGTCGAGCCCGCCGTAGCCGATGTCATAGGCCCAACCGTCTCCGCCGACGATCCACACGCTGCGCACCACCAGGCTGTCGGCGACTGCCAGCAGCCGACCGCCTTCGGGGAAGCGCAGCTTTGGCAGGATCGTTTTCAGCTGCTTGACGCGTTCGCGCTGCAACCGGATCTGCTCGTCGTTGTCCTGCGGCGCTTCGAGCAGTGCGCTGGCCAGCGCTTCGCCGATCTCGGCGCGCATTTCGTGCACCAGCATCAGCGCCAGCTCGCGCTGCGCGTCGAGGGCCAGCCGCATGCCCAGGCCGAACTCGGCGTTGTCCTCGAACAGGCTGTTGGCCCATGCGGGGCCCTGGCCGGCGGCGTTCTGCGACCACGGCGTGGACGGCAGGTTGCCGCCGTAGATCGACGAGCAGCCGGTCGCATTGGCCACCACCAGGTGGTCACCGTAGAGCTGCGACAGCAGCTTCAGGTACGGCGTCTCGCCGCAGCCCGAGCAGGCGCCCGAGTATTCGAACAGCGGCATGCGCAGCTGCGAGCCGCGCAGACCGTCGATGCTGTCCAGCGACGGACGCACCTCGGGCAGGCTGAGGTAGAACTCATAATTGGCGCGTTCGGCCTCGAGGTGCTCGAGCTTCCCCGCCATGTTGACCGCCTTGTGCTTGACCATCGTCTTGCTGCGTGTCGGGCACACGTCGACGCAAATGCCGCAACCGGTGCAGTCGTCGGGGGCGACCTGCAGGCTGTACATCATGCCGTCGAGCGCCCCGCCGTCCTTGCGCGCCCACGGCACCGCCTTGAAGCCCGCCGGGGCGCGTTTCATCTCTTCCGGCGAGAACACGGTCATGCGGATCGCCGCGTGCGGGCACACCAGCGGGCAGATCGCGCACTGCGTGCAGATCGTCTCGTCCCAGATCGGAATCTCGTGGGCGATGCTGCGCTTCTCCCACTGCGTGGTGCCAGTCGGGAACGTGCCATCGACCGGCATTGCCGAGACCGGCAGCAGATCGCCTTTGCCGTCGAGCATCATCGCGGTCACGCGCTGCACGAAATCGGGCGCCGCGCGAGCGACCGCCGGTCGGCGCGCCAGCTTCGAGTCGGCGCGGCCGGGCAGCTCCACTTCGCGCAGCGCCGCCAGCGAGGCATCGACCGCGGCGAAGTTGCGGGTGAGCACGCTCTCGCCGCGCTTGCCGTAGGTCTTCCGGATCGCCTCCTTGATCTTCGCAATGGCTTCCTCGCGCGGCAGGATGCCCGAGATCGCGAAGAAGCAGGCCTGCGTCACCGTGTTGATGCGTCCGGCCAGGCCGGCCTGCCGGGCCACTGCGAGCGCATCGACGACGTAGAACTTCAGTTTCCTGGCCAGGATGGTTTCCTGCGCTTCGCGCGGCAGCTTGTCCCACACCTCGTCGGGACCGTAGGGGCTGTTCAGCAGGAAGGTGGCGCCTGGGCGCGCCAGCGCCAGCACGTCGAGCTTTTCCATGAACTCGAACTGGTGGCAGGCGATGAAATCGGCCCGGTCGATCAGGTAGGTCGACTCGATCGGCTTCGGGCCGAAGCGCAGGTGCGACACGGTGATCGCGCCGGATTTCTTGCTGTCGTAGACGAAGTAGCCCTGGGCATGCAGCGGCGTGTTCTCGCCGATGATCTTGACGGTGTTCTTGGTGGCGCCCACCGTGCCGTCGGCGCCCAGCCCGTAGAACACGGCCCTCGTCACGCCCTCGGCCTCGGTGTCGAACGAGGGGTCCCACTTCAGCGACAGGCGCGTGACATCGTCGACGATGCCGACGGTGAAGTGCCGCTTCGGTTTCGGTGCCCGCAATTCGTCGAGCGCTGCCTTGGCCATCGCCGGCGTGAATTCCTTCGACGACAGGCCGTAGCGCCCGCCGATCACGCGCGGCATCGGCGATCCCTGCGGCCAGCCCTCGACCAGCGCGGTGACCACGTCCTGGTACAGCGGCTCGCCGATCGCGCCTGGCTCTTTGGTGCGGTCGAGCACGGCGATCCCGCGCACCGTCGTCGGCAGCGCCGCGACGAAGGCCTGAACGTCGAATGGCCGGTACAGGCGAACGGTGAGCAGGCCGACCTTCTCGCCGGAGGCCACGAGCTTGGCCACCGCCTCGCGCGAGGCCCCGGCGCCGGAGCCCATCTGCACAAGCACGCGTTCGGCGTCGGGCGCGCCGCTGTACCAGAAAAGGCTGTAGCGGCGGCCGGTAAGCGCCGCGAACCGGTCCATCGATTGCTGCACGATGCCCGGCGCCGCCTCGTAGTACAGATTGCAGGCCTCGCGCGCCTGGAAGAAGACATCGGGGTTCTGCGCCGTGCCGCGTATCACCGGGCGGTCGGGATTGAGCGCGCGGCTGCGGTGCGCCACCACCAGATCGTCGTCGATGAGCGAACGTACCTCTTCCTCGAACAGGAGGTCGATCTTGTTCACTTCATGGCTGGTGCGAAAGCCGTCGAAGAAGTGCAGGAAAGGCACTCGCGCCTTCAGCGTCGACATGTGCGCGATCATCGCCATGTCCTGCGCCTCCTGCACGCTGCTGGATGCCAGCAGCGCGAATCCCGTGGTGCGCGCCGCCATCACGTCGCTGTGGTCGCCGAAGATCGAGAGCGCGTGCGTGGCCAGCGTGCGCGCGGCGATGTGAAACACTGTCGGCGTCAACTCGCCGGCGATCTTGAACATGTTGGGCAGCTTCAGCAACAGCCCCTGCGAGGCCGTGAACGTCGTGGTCATCGCGCCAGCCTGCAGCGAGCCGTGCACCGCACCGGCGGCGCCCGCTTCGCTCTGCATCTCGATGACTTCCGGCACCATGCCCCAGATGTTTTTCTTGCCCTTGGCCGACCACTCGTCGGCGAGTTCCCCCATCGTCGACGACGGCGTGATCGGGTAGATGGCGATCACTTCGCTGGTGAGGTGGGCGATCCGTGCGGCGGCCTCGTTGCCGTCCAGCACATGCGAGCGTTCGATCATGGTGGTCTCTTGGCGGTGTCAGTTGGCGGTGATGGGCAATGCGCCGGCGTTGCGCGGCCGTGGACGTGCCGGTCGCAGTGTGCGCTCGCGGCTCTACAGGATGCCGGCCTTGCCGGACGCCCAGCGGCGGTACTCGGTGGTCAGCAGCGCGACGTGCTCGCGTTCCTCGGCCGCCAGTTCCTTGTACAGATCGCGCTCGACCGAGCCCGCCGGCGCGTGCTCGCCCTCCCGGGTGAAGAAATCCACCGCCCGCTGCTCGAAGGCGATGGCGATCCGGAACAGATTAGCCGGATCCTCGGGCTTGCGGTCGACCCCGCTGAAGATCGCCGCGCGATCGATCTGGAAATCCTTGGCTGGCGTCGGCAGGTCGGCGTGGTAGCGTTTGGACAGGATGTCCATGTGCTCCTTTTCCATCCCGGCGAAGCGCCCGAACAGGTCGCGCAACTCAGGGTCCTGAGCGTCGCGCGAAGCGCGCTCGTAGAAGGCAAAGCCGCCGAGTTCGATCTCGAAAGCCTTGCGCACGGCTTCCATTGCGTGATCGTCTTCGATCGCGCCGCGGTCGAACAGCTCGAGCTTGCCCTTGCAATGCGGGCACATGCCATAGGGGAAGGCGAAGCCTTCGCTGACCTTGTGGCAGTCGACGCAGCGCCAGCGCAGCTCGATACCCGCGCAGCAGATGTACGGTTCTTCGTCTTCGAGGGGGCGTTGGCAACGCGGGCAGATGCTCATGTTGGGATCTCGCTGGACGCTGGGGCGGGGGTGGCGCCGATGGCCGTGGGCGGCACGAAGGCGTCGACATCGGCCTGGGTGATCGGCCAGGTGCGCTTGCCGCCGGCCAGCCAGGCGCCGATCGCGCGCGCGGCGCGGCGGCCGGCACCCATCGCCAGGATCACGGTGGCACCGCCGGTCACGATGTCGCCGCCGGCGAACACGCCCGGCACGCTGGTCGCCTGCGTGGCCGCGTCGGCCACGATGTAGCCCCACTTGTTGAGCTCGAGCCCCGGTGTGGACTTGGTGACGATCGGGTTGGCCTTGGTGCCGAGCGCGTAGATCACCGTGTCGCAGTCGAGCTCGAGAAACTCGTCCTGCGGGATCGGCTGGCGGCGACCTTTGGCGTCGGGTTCACCGAGCACCATCTTCTGCACCTTGATGCCGCGCACGTTGGCGTCGGCCTCGGTCAGGATCTCCACCGGCCCGTGCAGGAAGAAGAATTCGATGCCTTCTTCCTTGGCATGGCGCAACTCTTCGAGGCGCGCCGGCGCTTCTGTTTCCGAACGGCGGTAGACGCAGCGCACGGTCGGCGCGCCCAGCCGCTTGGCCACGCGCAGGCAGTCCATCGCCGTGTTGCCGGCACCGATCACCACCACGCTCTTGCCCAGCGTGATCGGCGTGTCCAGGTACGGGAACCGGTCGCCGCCCATCAGGTTCACGCGGGTAAGGAACTCGTTGGCCGAATAGACCTGGCCGGCGAACTCGCCGGGGATGCCGAGGAAGGCCGGCGCACCCGCGCCGGCACCGACGAACACCGCGTCGAAGCCCATCCCGCCCATCAGCTGCAGCACCGAGAAGGTCTTGCCGATCACCTTGTTGGTTTCGAACTTCACGCCGAGCGCCTTGAGGTGGTCGACCTCACGGCTGATGATCTCGCGCGGCAGGCGGAACGACGGGATGCCGTACTGCAGCACGCCGCCAACCACGTGCAAGGCCTCGTAGACGGTGACGTCGCAGCCGTAGCGCCGCAGGTCCGCCGCCACCGCCAGGCCCGAGGGGCCGGAGCCGACGATCGCCACTTTGCCGAGTTCACGTTCAAAGCGCGGCGGTTCGACCTTTTGCGGCCGGGCGTTGTCGCCGACGAAGCGCTCCAGCCGGCCGATCGCCACCGACTCGAGCTTGCGGCCGACGACGCACTGCGCCTCGCACTGCGATTCCTGCGGGCAGACACGGCCGCAGACCGACGGGAACAGATTCGACTCGTTGATGACCGCCTGCGCGCCGTCGACGTCGCGCACCAGCAGGTGGCGGATGAAGCGCGGGATGTCGATCGACACCGGGCAGCCTTCGATGCAGGCCGCCTTGCTGCACATGATGCAGCGCTCGGCCTCGGCCAGCGCGTCGGCCATCGAGTAGCCGAGGTTGACTTCCTTGAAGTTGCGCGAGCGCTCCAGCGGATCACGCTCGGGCATCTTGGTCGCCAGCGGCGCCAGGTCCTTGTACTTCTTGTAGTTGGTCTTGCGCTGCTCGAACAGCAGCTTCTCGACGTTGCACACATGCGCATAGTCGGTGTTCGCCGCGGACTCCTCGCCCTTGAACCGCTTCTGGCGCAGCATCAGTTCCTTGAAATCGACCTGATGGCCGTCGAAGTCCGGTCCGTCGACGCAAGCGAACTTGATCTCGCTGCCGACGGTGACGCGGCATGAACCGCACATGCCGGTGCCGTCGACCATGATCGCGTTCAACGACACCATGGTCTTCACCTGGAACGGTCGCGTCGTTTCGACGCAGGCGTTCATCATCGGCAGCGGCCCGATGGCGATGACCAGGTCGGGCCGGTCGTTTTCCAGCACCTCCTGCAGTGCCGCGGTGACGAACCCCGGCTTGCCGTAGCTGCCGTCGTCGGTGCAGACGATCAGGTTGTCGCAGTAGCGGCCGAAGTTCTCTTCCCAGAACACCAGGTCCTTGTTGCGAAAACCGATGATGCCGGTGGTGCGGTTGCCCGCCGCCTTGAACGCGCGCAGCTGTGGATACACCGGCGCCACGCCGAGGCCGCCGCCGACCAGCACCACGTGCCCGGCCCGGCTCACGTGCTGCGGCAGGCCGAGCGGGCCGACAAAGTCGACGATGCTGTCACCGGCCTTGTAGTGATCGCGCATCTCCAGCGTCGTCTTGCCGAGCGCCTGGATCACCATCGTGATCGTGCCCCTGTCGCGATCGTAGTCGGCGACGGTGAGCGGAATGCGTTCGCCCCCCTCGCGCAGGCGCAGCATCACGAAGTGTCCGGGTTCGGCGGACCGGGCCACGTCGGGCGCGATCACCTCCCACAGGAAGGTCGTGTCCGAGAACGCTTCGCGGCGGATGATGGGATACATGTCTAGTCTTCGGGTCCGTCAGAACATCGATCGGGTCTTGCGCGCTCGGCAGGCAGGGTCCGCGGCGGCGCCCATGCGCGCGCGGTGGCCTGTTGTTGCGCGCGGCCGCCGATCGCTCGCGCGACGGATCCCGGTGGCCGCGGAGGCCCCCGGGTCACCGCCACCGCACCCGACTTCATATGGTACGGGCCCGATGTTGGGGGCAAAACCGCGGCGCGGTCTTAACTTGGATCAAAAAAACCGTGAGGCCGCGGTCGGCGTCACGCACGGTGAGGCGCCGGGTCCACACCCGGTCCCCGATCGAACGCGTTCGGCAGTCCCCTATCGCGGGAAAGCCCCGGGGATGCCGCCATCGACGGGGACGATCGCGCCCGTCGTCTTGGCGAAGTCGCCGCCGACCTCCGCGGCGAGCAGCCGCGCCTGGTGCACCTGCGCCGCCTTGATGCTGCCGTAGGCGACGTTGCTGGGGCCGACGAAGTCGCCGTTCTTGCTGGCGATGTACACGATGACGCCGCCCAGACGCTCGCGCCGTATCTGGCGCACGAACGCGCGCGCCAGCAGGAACAGAACGGGGCGACGATATTGATTCGGGCCGGACGCTAGGGCCTGTTCACACCATGTCCGCAAGTGCAGCAATGACCTTGCTGCTGGACCGGCGGACAGTTCACCGTACCGTACGAGCAGAACACGCAACAGTCGCCGGGGTTGGGACGCAGCAGCGTCTTGCAATGGCGGCACTCGTAGAAGAACAGGCAGGCATCCGTGGGCATCGTTTCCTGCGCGGCAAAGCCGCAGCGCGGGCAGGTCAGCACGGATTCGAGTACGACGGCATTCATCTCAGTGCCCGCCCGGCCGCCCAAAGGGCGCGGTGCACCCCCGCGGGGGCAGCGAACACCAGGCCGAAGGCCGCAGGACAGCCGAAGGCTGGTCCCGCGCAGCGGGATGCGGCCATGCCGCACACAGTGAGCGTGGGGGCCCGTTCATGTCAGTTGCGCACGGTCGACGGATAGCCGGCGTTGGTCGTGGCCTTGACCAG
>Ga0315273_10000616_pt1 | contig 38162 bp, 38 predicted proteins | sample YL17G02_0_MG_FD_205753 | JGI IMG/M metagenome (GOLD analysis project Ga0315273, IMG submission 205753) | Sediment microbial communities from Yellowstone Lake, YNP, Wyoming, USA - YL17G02_0 | ecosystem: Environmental > Aquatic > Freshwater > Lake > Sediment | place: USA: Wyoming | collected...
AGCGGCGGCGCGTTGGTGCCGATCAGCACGGAGGTCCTGGGAGCAGCGCGGCGTCTCGCCGATCAGACGGGGCAGCCGGTCCAGGCTGCGATACTGGGCTCGGGAGTAGAGGGCCTGGCAAAGGACATCATCGCCTTTGGAGCCGACCAGGTATATGTGGTCGATGACCCGCTGCTGGCTAAGTACAGCACCGATGGTTTCTTGGCGGCGATGGAGAAGGTTAACGCTCAGGCAAGCCCGGCCGCTATCCTGGCCGGTCAGACCGACCTGGGACGTGACCTGATGCCCCGGCTCGCCTTCCGTCTCGGTTCCAGCGCGGCGTTAGACTGCCTGAATGTGATGATGCAGGACGGGAAGCTGGTCGCCGACCGCCCCTGCTACGGTGGCAACGCCCGCGCCATCAACTCCTTCAAGACGTCGCCGGCTGTGGCGACGATCCGTTCCAAGGCTCAGGACCCGCTGGAGCGCAACGACTCCCGCCAGGGCCAGGTGACGAAGGTTGACGCCGGCCTGGATGCGTCCGCCATCCGCGACAAGATAACCGCACACCAGGAGGTTGCCGAAGAGGGTATCCGCCTGGAGGACGCGGCCGTGATCGTGGCTGGTGGCCGGGGTGTCGGCAGCGCCGAAGGGTTTGCGGGGCTGGAGGATCTGGCAAAGATACTCGGCGGTGCCGTGGGTGCGACGCGCGCGGCCTGTGATAGCGGCTGGCGTCCGGTGTCGGAGCAGATCGGCCTTACCGGCAAGATCGTCGGTCCGACCCTCTACTTCGCGATCGGCATCTCGGGCGCGAGCCAGCACATGGCGGGCTGCTCGGGTTCCAAGACGATCGTAGCGATCAACAAGGACGCGGAGGCGATTGTCTTCAAGTCGTCGCGCTTTGGGATCGTCGAGGACTACAAGAAGGTAATGCCTGCTCTCATCGAGGCCTGCAAGAAGCTACGGGCCTAAGAGCAAGCGGCTCAAGATAAGACGTTGCTGAGGGCCGGGTGAAAGCCCCGGCCCTCATGCTGTCCGCATCCCGTTCTCGTTGACACATCCTCAGGCGGCGGCTATCATCGCGAATAGTATCCTAGCCGCCACATTTTATTCGGGTGAGATTATGAGCAAACTAAGTGACAGTATCCGCAAGGCCCTGCGTTTGGAGACAGCGCCACTCGGTTTTCGAGCGATGGCGCGGGAGCGCACTCGGTCGCTGGTCGTCGTCGTCAGGCTGGATGACGCTGACCCGAAGAAGATCGCTGCTGCTGTAGAGAAGGGCGCCGACATCATCCTGCTGCGCCTGGCGAAGGCGGGGGAAAAGGAAGCCAAGGAGGCTGTCGAGGCGGCCGGTGAGATTCCCTGCGGCGTCTGGCCTGAGGTAGTGGACGGCGAAGATGCCTCGCGACTGACGGCAGCGGGTATCGACTATTTGGTGTTGGGGGCGGAGAAGACGCCTGCCCCGGTCCTCCTCGAAGAGAAGGTGGGGTACGTCCTTGTGCTTGAGGGAGAGCTTTCCGATATCCATCTGCGAACAGTCGACCTACTGCCGCTGGACGCCGTGTTGATACCCCAAGGTGTGGGGCCCCTTACAGTGCGCGCTCAGATGGAGTTGCGACGGATCGCGGGTCTGACCCGCAAGCCGGTGATGCTGCCCGTTTCTCCCCAGATTACGGGCGCGGAGCTGGAGTGTTTGCGTGAATCGGGTGTGGCGCTGCTACTCATAGACGGCGGCGAGAAGGGCGCGCTGGAGGCCTTGCCGGCGCTGCGTCAGGCGATAGAAGCGCTGCCGGCACCACGACGGCGCCGCGAGGAGCGGATGGGCGCCGTTCTGCCGCAGCCGTCGGAGGTAGCGTTTGCAGCAGAGGGGGAGGAAGAAGAGGAGGAGGATGATGATGACCTGTAGGGCAGAAACCCCCTAACTGCTGGCAACCCCTTCGAGTCCCCGATTGCCAATCCCACCGAGACATAGGCGGTCCTAAGGTGACGGCTGGCTCGTCAAGGGAGAGTTCCCCTTTGCCGTGGGCGATGTTGGGGACATAGGGGTCCTCCCAGAGAGGCGGCCTGGGATTATGTCAAGTGTTTCCGGTCTTGATGATTGGAGACGGTAGGGCTCAACGCCTCTGGGGGTGAGGTTTCCGGTGCTGCCTTATCCAGAAGCGTCTGGACAGCAACGATCCGTCCGCCCCGACGATAGACGCGAGGGACGCGGGCGGAGATTCCCGTGAGTATCTCATAGTTAATCGTCCCGCAGAGAGCAGCGACCTCCTCGGCTGGTATCTCGTCGTCCCGTTGCCGTCCGATGATGACCACCTCGTCGTCCAGCGCCACGTAAGGGATATCCGTCACATCGGTGATACACATGTCCATCGCTATCCGCCCGATGATGGGGGCTCGGCGACCGCGGATGAGCACGTTCCCTTTGTTGGAGAGATCGCGCCGCAGTCCGTCACCGTAGCCGCACATGACGAGGGCGACGACGCTGGGCCGGGCGGCGGTCCAGGTGCAACCGTAGCTTACGGACTCCCCTGGTTCGAGGCGGCGGAGGCGGGCGACCCGGCTCTTGAGCGACAGGACGGGTCGCAGGTCGACGCTCCGTTGCACGTGGGGTGAGGGGTAGCAGCCGTAGATACCGATGCCGGGGCGTACCATGTCGAGGGCCAGCTCGGGCATATCGATGAGGTTCGCCGTATTCGCCGCGTGGCGCATTCGGATCCAGGGCAGCTTATCGGCCACCTGGGTGAATCGCTCGAACTGGAGGCGCACGTAGCTCTTGTCCGCTGCGTCGCCGGTCGCGAAGTGGGTGAAGAGGCCTTCCACATCCAGGCCGGGCAACTGGCGCAGCGATTCGGCGAGAGGAAGAAGCTGCTCCGGCGGCAGGCCGTAGCGGTTCAGGCCGGTCTCGATCTTGAGGTGGATGGTGACGGTTACGCCCTTTTCGACGGCGAAACGAGCCAGGGCAAGCGCCATCTGCTGCGAGCTGACGGTGGGTGTGAGCGACAGCTCGACGGCGCGCTCAGCCTGAGAGACGGGAGTGAAGCCCATTATGAGGATGGGCGCGGTGATGCCGGCTCGCCGCAATTCCTCGCCCTCATCCAGGCAGATGACGCCCAGACGGTCGGCGCCGGCTGCCAGGGCGGCGCGGGCGACGGCGATGGCGCCGTGGCCGTAGGCGTTGGCTTTTACCACGGCCATGAGTTGAGCGGAACCGGCGCGACGCTTGAGTTCTCTTATGTTGTGGGCAAGGGCGTCGAGATCGATGTCCGCCCAGACGGGGCGGCCTAACCAGGTAGATTCATCCCTGACAGTTGGCTCATCCATGAGATCTGACCCCTTTGATGCTGGGGTGTGGGTTGCTGCTTTGCCGTCAGGCGGTGTCGTGAAGGCGAGACCCCTTCTGCCGCAAGCTGAATCGCGGGCAAACGGCGGTCGTGAGACATCGGCGGCAGCTTTACGCTGCCGTGGGGGAAGTGTAACATTAGACATAATTGGTGTCAACGCGCTGAATCTGAGACCTTCCTGTTTCGATCTCTCTATATAGCATGAACGGACTGCTCCTATATAATAGTAAACTTCGACTCTGCCTGCTGGCGCTGCTTGCGGGCTGCCTCTGGTTAGGCACGCTGACGGCCTGCGACGACGAGGATTCGCCATCTCAGACCGAATCTCAAGAGACGCCGACAGGAATGGCGGGCAGACCGGCGACGGCGTCACCTACGCCGGTCCCGGTGGACCTGGGGCTGGCCCAAGGCTATCAACGAAACGGTCAGTATGAGGAGGCCATCATCGTCTTCGAGGCGGTCGTGTCGCGTGGGTCGGAGCAGCAGAAGCAGGAGGCGCGTCTCGCGCTGGCCCGAATCTATCTTGACGCCGAACGCTATGACGAGGCGCGCGATCGGGCATCGGTGTATCTGGGAGGTGCAGAGGGCGACCAGGAGATGCGGGTCGGGCATTTTCTGCTGGCGAGGGCGCTGACCGGGCTGGGCGAGGCTGAGGCAGCGCTGGAGCAATTCACCCTCTACGAGAATGAGGGTGGGGTCGCCGATCCCTACGCTCAGGTGGAAAAGGTCCGCATCCTCATAGGAGAAAGCCGCTTGACCGAGGCGGCGCCGGCGGCGGAAGCGGTTCTGGCGGGAGACCTGCCGGATAGCCAGCGGATGGCGCTTTTTCTGGCGATGGCTCAGGGAGCGGAAGCGGCGGACGCGCCGGCGGAGGCGAGCCGCTGGTACGGCCGGCTGTATGAGGAGAGTTCCTCGAGCGCGGACAAGGCGCTGGCCCTCTGGCGGCGGGGAGCGATGAAGCGGCTGCTCGGCGACGCGAGCTGGCCTGCCGATCTCCAGATTGTCGTCGCCTCATATCCCATCACGTCGGCTGCGGCGGAGGCGTTGGCGGAACTGCTGGCAGCGGGCGAATTCGTTGATCCGTATCTGGAAGGGCTCGTCTATTATCGTCACTTTCTCAATCAGGAGGCGATTACGGCGCTCGGCCGTTCCCTGGCGGAAGCACCGTCGGGGCCGAACGCTGCCGCTGCCCATTACTATCGTGCCGCGACCCTTGAACGCCTGGGTGACCTAGATACGGCGATCAGCGAATACGCGGCGTCCTATGAGCTCGATCCGAGCGGCGCCCTAGCCGACGACGCTCTCTGGTGGGAAGGACGCTTGCTTGAAGGAGAGGGTCGGTATAGCGAGGCGGCCGATCTCTATGAGCGTCTTGCGCGGGACTATGCCTCGTCTGATTGGGCGGGAGAAGCGGCATTCCGAGAAGGGTTGGTTCTCTACAAGGATGAGCGGTTCTTGGAGGCGGCGAACCTGTGGCGCAGCGCCGCTGCCACGTCCCGGGCCGCCGAAGAGACGGCACGGGCGATGCTGTGGGCGGCGAAGGCGGAGATCGCGGATGGTGATGAGGATATCGCAGTCGCTCATCTGCAGGAGCTAGCCCAACAGTACCCATTCGATTTCCATGGATTACGGGTGGCTGTGATCTTGGCTGAGTTGGGAGTGAGGCCGGAGCCGACATCGACGCCACGACCGGCGACAGTGGTGCCCGACGACCCTCGATCCTGGCTGGCCTCCGTCACCGGGGAGCCGGTGGTGTCGATGTGGACGATCTGGGCGAACCGCCGCTGGGCGAGGGGACAGGAACTCGCTGTGTTAGGGCTTCCCCACGAGGCTGGGGCGGAGTTTCGGGCGCTTGTCGAGGAGTATGGCGGCGAGCCGATGGCCCTGTTGGCGCTGGCGGAGTCGTTCCGCCTGCTGGGAGAGACGGAAATGTCATCGCGGAGTGCGCAGCGGATACTAGACAAACTCTCGCAGAGAGACGCCGCGGCGGCGCCGCCGGGATTGCTGCGTCTGGCCTATCCCGAAGCCTACATGGACATTCTTGAATCTGCGGAGACAGAGGAAGGAGTGTCGCCGCTGGTAATGCTGGCGCTTATACGTCAGGAGAGCTTCTTCGATCCCCTGGCCGGCTCGGGAGCGGGGGCCCTCGGTCTCACGCAGGTCATTCCGTCGACGGCGCAGGAGATCGCGGCGGAATTAGGAGTAGCCGATTTTGAGAACGATCAGCTCTTCCGGCCGGTGGTCAGCATCGCCTTTGGCTCTCACTATCTGGAGAATCAGATCGCGACCTTCGATGGAAACCTTTATTATGCGCTGGCGGCGTACAATGCCGGCCCGGGTAGCGCCGCAAGCTGGCAAACGGCCGCTGGAGACGATGTCGATCTCTTCGTCGAGGAGATCGAGTACAGTCAGGCGAATCTCTATGTCCGGCTGGTGATGGAGAACCTCGCCGTCTATCGCTATCTGTATGGGGGTGCGGCCGGGCCGTCGCTGATCGGCGAGTAAGAGACGGCCGGCTGCCGCATTTGACACGTTCTAGCCCGCCAACATATGATTAGACTTCGGACAAATACCCAGAGGAAGTATCGAGTTGCCTAAACGCACCTACCAACCGAAACGTATCCCGCGTAAGAGAGAGCACGGCTTCCGCGCCCGTATGAGTACCCGGGGTGGGCGTCGTGTGCTTCGCGCGCGCCGGCTAAAAGGTCGCTACCGGCTGACCGTCGTCTGAGGCGGGAAGCCGCCCCATAGCGCCGGGCCCAATGCGAAGGGAACAGCGTCTGACCAAGACAAAGGAGTTCACCTCCGTCTACCGGAGGGGGCGCTCTTTCGCAGACCGGCTGCTGGCGCTGCGTATGATAGAAAACGGCCTCGACCGGAACCGCTACGGGTTCGTGACGGGGAAGGGTGTGGGCAAGGCGGTCGTGCGGAACAAGGTGAGGCGGCGTCTCCGGGAGGCGGTTCGCTCCCAGGGACTGAGTGGTGGCTGGGACATGGTGATAATCGCTCGCCGTCCTGCCGCCGATGCCGACTATCAGGGGTTGCTGCGGTCGCTGCGGCGGCTCCTGGGAAGAGCGGGAGTGCCGGTTCCCAGCGACGTTGAGAAGGAGGGTCTGGAGGGTTGAAGAGAGTGGTTCTCGCCCTGATTCGATTCTACCAGGGCTCGGTCTCGCCCTTTCGACCGGCTGCCTGTCGCTTCCAGCCCACCTGTTCGCAGTATGGCTATGAGGCGATAGAGCGACACGGCGTGTTGAAGGGGAGCTGGCTGGCGCTGCGCCGTATCGGGCGCTGTCATCCCCTGCATCGCGGCGGCTATGACCCGGTGCCCTGAGCGATTGAGATAGATGTGGCCCTGATTGGGCCTGTTTCACGTGAAACGTTCCCCCGTTCGCGACGGGAAAAGGGGGAGGGACAAGATTCAAGGATCACGGACCGCCAAGGCCCTGGTTTGGGGCCTGATTTCCCTTTCGATTCTGCTTCTCCTAACGGGTTGCGGGCGCCTCGCCGGACCGCAGGGATGGGCCGGACCGGCGATATCCGGAAACACTCTCCTGGTCTCCCTGAGCCACGGTAAGCTAACTGCCATCGACCTTGCCGACAGCGGGAAACAGTTGTGGCAGTTCCCTTCCGGCCAGGGGAAGAACGAACCGAAGCTGCAGGCCATCTACGGCACGCCCGTCGTCTCGAACGGGATCGTATTCCTGGGCGGGTACGACGGCGCCCTTTATGCCCTCAATCTCGATGACGGAAGCGTAAAGTGGGCGCAAATGACGAGGAGTCACATCGTCGGCGGGCCCGCGGTTGCTGGCGATACCGTCTACGTCGGCTCCGCTGACCATTGCTTGTACGCCTTCGCAACTGATAGCGGCGACCCCAGGTGGGAACTCCCCTTCTGCAGCGGCGGCAAGATCTGGTCGACGCCGGTGGTGGACGGAGGGACCGTGTACTTCGGGTCGATGGACAAGAAGCTGTATGCGGTGGACGCCGCGACTGGCCAGTCGCGCTGGGATCGCCCATTTGAAGCAGACGGGGCCATTAACGCGACAGTAGTGGTTGCCGGCGGGAAAGTCTATGCCGGCGCTCTGGACAAGAATCTCTACGCCCTGGATGCGGCTACGGGAGAGAGTGTGCGGTCGTTCAGCGGCGGCGGGTCGTTCAGCGGCGACGATTGGATATGGAGTCGCGCCGTGGTCGCCGATGGCGTGGTCTACGTGGGGAATCTGGCCGGGCACGTCTACGCCTTGGATGCGAGTAGCGGCGAGATGCGCTGGGAGAGCCCGTTCAAGGCGGTGAGTGGGATACGGGCAGCATCGGTTCTGGTAGACAAGACGCTGGTTGTGGCCGACGAGGACGGGAACGTCTACGGGCTGGATTCGGCGACGGGCAATGAAAAGTGGTCGCAGGTGACGCTCTCGGGTGTGGCGGCTGACTTGCTGGTGGAGAAGAGTACTGTGTATATCAGCGCCAAGAGCGGCGACGTTTTCACTGTAGATCCGACTGACGGAAGCATTACCGCGCTGGTGGCGACGCAGTAGGACAGGAATAAGTGGACCCCCTCGGCTTTCTCTGGAACCAAGTATTGATCGACCCGATGACCAACGCGCTCATCGTGTTGAGCAACGTCTTCTTGGGCAGCTTCGGGCTGGCGATCATCCTCTTCACCGTTCTGATGCGGGCCATCACCTTCCCTCTCACTCTAAAGCAGCTCCGCTCCTCGAGAGCGATGTCGGCGATCCAGCCGAAGATGCAGGAGATACAAAAGAAGTACAAGGACCCGAAACGCCGCTCGGAAGAGACGATGAAGCTGTACCGAGAGGCGGGCGTGAACCCCCTGGGCTGCCTGCTGCCTATGGTGGTGCAGATGCCGATATGGTTCGCGCTTTACCGGGTGATCAATGTCACGCTTGGTTCGACGCCGGAGAGCCTGCTGACTCTAAGGGATAGGCTTTATCCCTGGTCGTTTGTTCAGCATTCTGTTCCCCTGAGTGACCGCTTCCTGGGGCTGGACCTGGCGCAGGGCAACTTGGCGCTGGCTCTGCTCGTTGGGGCGGGAATGTACGTCCAGCAGAAGTTGAGCACGCCGCCGGCCATGGACGAACGCCAGCAGTCGATGAACAGCACCATGATGTGGATGATGCCACTCATGTTCACTTACTTCGCGATTAGCTTCCCCAGCGGGCTGGCTCTTTACTGGTTGGTGTCGAGCGTGGTAAGTATTGTTCTCCAGTATATATACGTAGGGTCGAATCAAGTGACGTGGCGCAGCCTGCTGTCGCTGAAGCCGGCAACCGTAAAGAAGGCGGGATCGCCTGCGGGGAAGCCGGCCACTGAGGAAGAACCGGACGAGGAAGAGGACACGACGGAAGGCTCAGCCGCTGAGCCGCGTTACAAGAAGAGGTCGCGTCATGGAAGGCGTAGACGTAAGCGCTAAGACAGTGGACGAAGCCGTGGAGAAGGCCCTTGCCGAGTTGGGCCTTGACCGCTCCCAGGTGGATGTGGAGGTGATTAGGGAAGGAAGAGGAGGGATCCTGGGCATCGGAGGAGAGGAAGCGCGGGTGGTGGTGCGCCCCAAGGAAGGGGCGTCGTTGGAGGGGGAGGAGGTGAAGTGCGCCCTTGAGGTGCTGGAAACGCTACTCTCGTACCTCAAGATAGACGCCTCGGTGCGAGTGCGGGCGCCGGAGACCCCCGGCGATGGGGTCGGTCTCGTGAGGGCTGTGCTCGACGTCAGCGGCGAGGACCTGGGCATCCTCATCGGGCGGCGTGGCGATACGCTCGCTTCGCTGCAATACCTGGTCAATCTGATCGTCGGGCGGAAGCTGAAGGCGAAGACGGCGTTCGGCATCGACGTTGAGGGATATCGCCGGCGACGCGAGCAGTCGCTGAAGAATCTAGCCATCCACATGGCGGAACGGGTGAAAAGCAACGGCCAGACGGTGACTTTGGAGCCGATGCCACCTAATGAGCGGCGGATCGTGCATTTGGCGCTCGCCAAAGACGCCGCAGTCATCACGGAGAGTATCGGCGAGGGAGAGAACCGCAAGGTCGTCATCTATCCCAAGCCGTAGCGGCAAGCCAGTCTAGGCGCGGAGCAGGGCGCTGCGAGAGGGCCTGACCCTGACTGTGACATGACCGCACCCGATTTCCTGGCAATAGGTCACGTAGCGAGGGATGTTATCCCTGGGGGCTGGCGATTGGGCGGCGCAGCCGCCCATGCCGCGGTGCAGGCGCAGCGCCTGGGTTTGAGCGCTGCCGTCGTGACCCGGTCCGCGGACGATCTCGACTTGGGGCGGTTGCTGCCCGGGATCCAGGTACATCGTATCTCCTCTGATATCACCACGACCTTCGAGAACCGCTACGAAAAGGGTCGCCGCATCCAGCATGCCTGGGAGCAGGCGCCACCCATCGGCGCGGAGCATGTGCCCCATGAGTGGCGAAAGGCTAAGCTCGTGCTGCTGGCGCCGGTGCTGGGCGAGGTGCCGATCGGCTTGGGGCGCCTGTTCAGCGGTTCACTGCTCGCTTATTCGCCGCAAGGGTGGCTGCGGGATGTGAAGGCCGATCACCGTGTCGTGGGGCGTCGCTGGGTGAGGGCGGCGTCGCTGAAGGGAGGACAGGTGCTGGTTGTGTCGGAGGAGGACATGGAAGACCATGATACTGCCCTAGAGCTGTGGGTGAGGGACGTGCCGGTGGTGGTTGTCACGGAGGGAACAAGAGGCGCTCGAGTGCATGCCGACGGGCATTGGCGGCACATCGGCGCTTTTCCCCATGAGGAGGTCGACCCGACCGGGGCGGGGGATGTGTTTGTCGCTGCCTTGATGGTCTCTTTATCAGAGAACGGCGATATTGCGCTGGCGGCTCGTTTCGCGTCGGCCGCGGCGGCGCTGAGCGTGGGAGGAGAGGGCATAGCGGCGATTGTCGGCCGAGATGCTATAGAGGCGCTGCTCGCCGAATACCCCGAGGTAGTACTGCAGTGAGCGTTGTTCTGACGGTAGCCAATCAGAAGGGCGGCGTGGGCAAGACGACCACGGCCATCAACCTAGGGGCTTGTCTTGCCGCACAGGGCCGGCGGGTCCTCTTGATCGACTCTGACCCACAGGCGAATGCGACGACGGGACTGGGACTCGCGGCACAGGCCGGTAGGAGTTTATATGAAGTAATCGTCGACGATGTGCGATTAGGAGCGGTGGCCGTTGAGACCTGTCAGGAGAATCTATGGATCGCGCCCGCGAACGGCGATCTGGCGGGAGCGGAGGTGGAGCTCGTATCTTTGGCTGAGCGGGAGTACCGGCTGCAGAAGGCAATCGACGGTGAACGAGATCGATACGAACTTATCCTTATAGATGCACCGCCGTCACTGGGGTTGCTCACGGTGAACGCGCTGACCGCCGCTGATGGGGTGATCGTGCCGGTGCAGTGTGAGTATCTGGCGTTGGAGGGGTTGGGGCGGCTTATCCACACAATCGAGTTGGTGCGGCAGAACCTGAACCATAACCTGCGGCTGCAGGGGGTGCTGCTTACGATGTACGACGGGCGGACGAACCTCTGTCAGCAGGTCGCTGCCGAGGTGCGGGGCCATTTCTCTAATACGTTTGAGACGGTGATCCCGCGCAGCGTGCGGGTTAGCGAGGCTCCCAGTTACGGGTTGCCCATTCTCGCCTATGACCGCTCTTGTCGCGCCGGTAGGGCCTACCAGGCGCTGGCCGACGAGCTACTGGCGATGCTGGGGGAGACCCCAGCCTAAGGGGAGGCAGGAGATGGCAAAAGGAAAGACGGGCCTAGGTCGAGGGCTGGGTGCCCTCATTCCCAGTCTGGGGCCGGCAACGGAGTCGGTGGACATCGAGCGGGTGGTCGCTAGCCCCTTTCAGCCGCGGGTGACGATGAACACAGCGGAACTGGAGGAACTGGCGGAAAGCATCCGTCAACACGGAGTGCTGCAGCCGCTGCTTGTAAGTCGGCTAGACACGAGCAGGGATGCGCCGACGTATCAGGTCATCGCCGGCGGGCGGCGGCTCCAGGCGGCGCGTATCGCCGGCCTCACGCACGTGCCGGTGGTGGTCAAGGAGACGACTCCGCGGCAGGCGCTGGAGCTGGCGCTGGTGGAGAACATTCAACGCGCTGACCTGAACCCGCTGGAGGAGGCGGAGGCGTACCGGCGGCTGGTGGACGAGTTCGGACTGAGTCAGGGGGACCTAGGGGCGCGGCTGGGGCGGAGCCGGTCGGCAGTCGCGAACTCATTGCGCCTCCTCAGCCTCAGCGAAGAGCTGAAGGCGAGTCTGGCAGGGGGCGAGATAAGCGAGGGTCATGCCCGCGCGCTGCTGGGTCTCCCCGAGGAGGGGACGCGGCGGCGGTTGTGGAAAGAGGTGGTGAGGAAAGGGCTGTCGGTACGACAGACGGAGGCGTTGGTGCGTGCTCTAACGGGGGCTAAGAAGGCGGCACGGCGGCGGGTGGCGGGCGATCCCGATGTGTTAGCCCTGGAAGAGCGGCTGCGGGCTGCCTTGAGCACGAAGGTGAGTTTGGTAAAGGGGAGACGCGGCGGCCATATCACGATCCATTTCTACAGCGATGAGGAGTTGGAGGGCATAGTCGATAGGCTTCTGCCGTCCTAGTGTCGAAGGAGAGGGCATGGTTGAGAACGCGGAGATCATCGAGAGCGTGAGGACGCTGCCGGCTCGGGTTGCCGCCGAACTAGAGGGGCTGTCCGAGAATGAACTGCGTTGGCGACCGGCTGACGATGCGTGGTCGATCAAAGAGGTCGTCGGTCATCTGCGCGACGACTCGGAGGTGTGGCGGCGGCGCCTATACATGATGATCACCAAGACGGAGCCGGTGCTGCCTGCATACGATCAGGAGGCGCTGGTGCGCGAGCGTGAGTATCAGGACGCCGACCTGGGCGCGATAATCGGCGATTTCCAGCGATTCCGGCTGGACGTGGCGGAGAACCTGAAGACGCTGACGGGAGATGGCTGGGAGAGGACGGGACAACATCCGGACTGGGGGCAGATGACGGTCCGAGAGGGAATGGAGAGAATGATCCGGCACACGGACGGACACCTGGATCAGCTCCGACAGATGAAAGAGAAGGCGAGAGGCGCCTAGGCTGGAGGCTTCCCCAGCGCCAGCCCTATAAGACGGTAGGCCAGCTTGGCTGCCAGGTGAGCGCAGGCAGGCGGACCGAGATCCGGCGCCAATTCCGTAAGGTCACACCCCACAATTCGCTTATCCTGGGATACCACTGTCAGTAGCTCGACGACCTCATTCCAGAAGAGGCCGCCCGGCTCCGGCGTGCCCACGGCTGCCATCTCGGAGGGGTCGAGGCCGTCCAGATCGAAGCTGACGTAGACGGCCGGCGTGAGAAGGCGGGCGAGCTCATGGGGGCCGTCGGACATCTCCCGATAAGCCTTCGGCGTGAAGAAGGGCAGGCTCTGCTCGCGGATGAGATTCACCTGGTCGATGCTGACGCTGCGCATCCCTACCTGGACGACGGGACAGGTCTCGATGATGCGGCGCATGACGCAGGCGTGATTGTAAGGCGAGTCGAGGTATTCGTCGCGCAGGTCGGCGTGAGCGTCGATGGAGAGCACCGACAGGCCGGGGAAGCGCCGGGCGTGGGCGCGAACGGCGCCGACGCTTACGGTGTGCTCGCCGCCGAGGCTGACCACGAACTTGCCGTCGTCCAAGAGTTCGGCGACGATCGACTCTATACGCTCCGCCATCGCCTCCGGACTGCCGCTATGCGGCGCCACGCCGGGTAGGGTATGGATGCCGTGAAGGGATGCGTCGTAGCCGAGGTCGAGGTCGTAGGGTTCCAGGTCCTCGGATGCCTCTATGATGGCGCGGGGCGCTTCGCGGGCGCCGGCGCGGGCGCTGACCGTGGCGTCGTAGGGGATAGGCAGGACTACAGCGCGCGACGACTCGTACTGCGACTGCTCGGGGGGGAGGGCGAGAAAGCCGTAGGGTGGGTAGAAGCGGTTATCGGTCATCAGGAACCCCCTAGGGAGAAGGCCATGCCCCCGGCATCCCCTCGAGGCTTATGACGGGAGGACGCCGTTTCTTTATCTTCTCGGCGCTGCCCTCGGCGAGGGCGCTCACAATGAGAGGGAGGGCGACCGTTGCCTCGACGTTTACCGTCACCATGGAGGCGTCGGGGGCTATCTTGCGCCAGGATTGCGCCTCCTCAAAGGTGCAGCCGGAGAGGCCGCCCCACTGCGGTTGGTCCATCGTTATCTGGATGGCGTACTGGTGACCGGGAAGATCGCGCTGGAAGATGTAGCCGGCGACCTGCGTCTGCTGGATAAAGTTCTTCGGGGTGCCGCCGCCGACGTAGATGACGCCGGTAGCAGGGGCGGTCGCGGCGATGTGGGCAGTCTCTAAGACGTCGCCGATGATGTCGAAGAGGATGGGTTCTCCTCGTGGCTGACCGGAGCGGCTGCGCACGCGGCCCATGGCGATTGCCAGGCCGTGCACGCTGTCCCCCAGGGCGGGCGAGTAGATGGGCACGCCGTGCTTGACAGCGGCAGTGAGGATCCCCTCCTCCTCAGCCACAGGAATCAGGGCGCGGCCGACGAGATCGAAATACTCTCGCGTAGTGTAGGGATGGCCTCGCTCCAAAGTGAGGGAAAACTGAGTGAGGAATCCCTCTGCCGCCGAGAAGTCGGACTCGGGGGCGAGGACGTCGTAGAATCGGTTGATGCGACGGCGAGCCAACTCATGATCGTCGGTCTGGGGGCTGCCCTGGTAATGGGGTTTTCCCAGAGTCTCATAGACGTCGTGAAACAGGTTGGCGCCGGTGCTGACCAGACAGTCGATGAGCCGGTTCTCAATAAGATAGACGATGACAGGCCGCATGCCGGCGGGAACCATGGCGCCGGCCAGGCCTAGCATGATGACGACGTCATCCTCCAGCATCTGCGACCAGATGCGTACCGCCTGAGAGAGGTTGCGAGCCTGGAAAGCGGTGCCCCCCAGGCGCTCCAAGAGCTCGGCGGCAGTGACGCTGTCGCTGACGGAGAAGGGCGTAAGACGGGTGTGGCAGAAATCGTCCACCGCTACCGTTTCTCCATTTGGGGTCTGCCGGAACTAGGAATGTAACAAGGGGTGGGCCGCTGCGCTCCCAACCGGTTGGAGGGAGTCAGCAACCCGATTGCGCTCGGCGACAGCTTGAGGCGCGGCGTCGACGACCGTATCGGGGTACTCGAGGCCGCGCGGGAGCGTGTGTACCTGCCACCTTTCCAGCAGGAAGCGCTCCTTGATGTTATCGATGGCCGGAGAGGCGTCGAAGCCTTTGCAGGAGAAGATGTCTACCCAGACATAGCCGTGATCGGGGAAGGTGTGAACCGAGATGTGGCTCTCTGCGATGAGGACGAAGCCGGAGATGCCCCAGTCTTCCGGTTTGACGCCGACGTAGCGGCAAACTTGGGGCGGCGCGATCTTGGTCATCCCTATCTCGGCAGGGCAGGCGTCCAAGAACGCGCGGACCAGGTCTTCGTCGGCCAGCTTCTGCGGGTCACCACCGTACCCGTCAATGGTAACGTGCATCAATCCCCCCTCTCCATCCTTGCGCTACGCGTCTCCCGTCTGACGGGCGGAACGGCAAGCAAACATTTCGCCGGTGAGGAACCGGCGGTCGACACAGCAAAGCGCATAATAGCATAGCGTTGGGGGGTGCGCAATAAGTTTTGCGGGAGTACTGGACGGGCGCTGTTGCTTGCGGGATGACGCTGCTTCCAGCACGGCGCTGCTCGCTTGCAGCCTGTAACACGGATCTAGTCGGCGCGTTTTGTAAGGTGAAGGAGAAGAAGAAAGAACAACAACTGCGGGATTGGCTAGGTGATCTTCCTCTGTAACAGAAGGCGCATCAACCCCCGCGGCAATAAGCTCCCGTCTGTTGAGGCGTTGAGCCGAGGCCTACCTCGATAATTTCGAGGCACAGCGGCAAGTCAGATCGATGAGCCGCCCCTGGTCACCAGGGCCTCGGTGAGCCAGTGGTGAAACCGGCAACAGTGGGTCGGATGACCGGCCCGGTGCGTAGCCGGTTTTTTCTTTTCGGCGAGTTCACAGCCTTTACGGATGGGTTAAATTGTCAAGATTCTTCGGGACAGGGCGAATGGCAGGGATCAGAGGACTCTTAGGGTCGCTGCTGATGCTGGTGCTGCTGCCCCTCCTGATTGGTGCCACAGACCCCGCCTGTCAGGTTCAGGTCGCTCGCCAGGCCTACGGGGTGGAGATCGTTACGGAAGGGCAGGAATGGAACGAAGTTAGCCTTGGTACCGTCTTGGATGCCCTGAGCCGCCTGCCGTCCGATGTTGTCAGCCAGTTGGACGGCCCGCTCGACGGCCCGCTGTACATACTGTGCAACACTTCGGCGCGCAGCCTCTCCGGCACGCGCGTCTATCCGAATGGCGCCAACTTCTTCTCAACAAACGACGGCCGGAGCGAGATCGTCCTCTATCCTAACCAAGGGACGCTGACGGTGCTCCATGAGCTTGGCCATGCCTACCAGCTCCGCCTCGTGCCCGCCGGCAGGTACGCGCTCGCCTTCCAAGACCCGGAGGTGCGGGACTTCATGCGGGCGACCGGCTGGACGCTTCTCAGCTCGGATGCGGAGGTGGCTGCTGCCCTCGATCAGACTGAGATCAGCTTCGCCTACGATGGCCCCCAGGTGTGGCAGTCTCTCTCTAACCCTGATCCTCTGGAGGACTACGCTAACTCCTTTGCTCTTTTCTTCTATGACCCGGAACGTCTGGGGGAGCTGTCGCCCGGGCGGTACGAGTGGATGCTGGCGCACATCGGTGTGGGTGGAGGCTAGGTGGCGGGCGCTGCGCCGTCGCTAGCGGGACAACGCTTCTTGTAGTACGGCAGTGCTTGCTTGCGGCCCCACGACCGCCATGGCGACGCTGTCACGGCTGAACAGACGCCGAGCTAGTATCTGGACCTCCTCGGCGGTGACAGCCTGGAGCTTCGCGACCACCTCGTCGATTGATTCGATCTCCGCCGTCGTGAGCAGGCTCTCACCGGTGGTGAGGGCAAGCGCTATCGGCGTCTCCAGACCGAGACGGAAGGTGCCGACACTGTAGTCGCGGGCGCGGGTCATCTCGTCGTCGGGGACCGGCTCTGCGGCAAGGCGGAACACCTCCTCCAGTATGACCTTCGCGGTCTCTTCCACGTTCTGAGGGCTGACGCCGGCGCTGATCGCAAGCAGGCCGCTGTCATGATGGCGGCTCACTGACGACCCCACGGAGTAGGCGAGGCCGCGGCGCTCCCGGACTTCTTTGAAGAGACGCGAGCTCATCCCCCGGCCGAGGACGGCGTTGAGGATGGCGAGAACATAGCGGTCGGGGTCTTGGCGAGGGAGAGCAGGGAGGCCGATAGCAAGGTTGCTCTGGTCGATGTCGCGGGACTCTGCCTGAAGCCGCTCTTCCGGCAGGCCGGGCTGGAAAGGCAAGAAAGACGGGAAGGAGGAGCGCGGTAGCGAACCCATCTTCTCCTGCACCAGCGAGACTACCCGGTTGTGGTCGGTGTTGCCGGCAACGCTCACGACGATGTTCTCCGGCACGTGCCAGCGGGCGACATGGTCGAGCAAGTCGCGGGGAGTGATTCCCTGCACACTCTCTTCGCTGCCGGCGATAGGCCAGCCGAGTGGCTGATCGCCGTAGACGGCGCGGGAGAGAAGCTCGCCCATCCAGTGAGCCGGCTGGTCGTGGGCGCGACGTATCTCCTGTAGTATGACCGTCCTCTCTCTGTCGATCTCGGCAGGGTCCAGCAGGGGACGGGTGACCATGTTTGCCAGCACGTCGACAGCGAGATCAAGGCGCTCGTAAGGCACTTGTGTCCAGTAGCCGGTCAGTTCCCGGTTGGTGAAGGCATTGAGAATGCCGCCGGCGCCTTCGATGGCCTGGGAGATGGCAAGGGCATTGGGGTGGGTGGCGCTGCCTTTGAACAGCAGGTGCTCCACATAATGAGATAGACCGTTGGTGCGGCGATCTTCCATCCGCGAGCCTACCCCGACGAAGATACCGACGCCGACCGATTGGGCAGTTGTCACGGGGGTGGTCACCACCCGCAGGCCGTTCTCTGTCGCACCTATCTGCCAAGCTATCGCCATGGCCTATCCTCCCCGTCGTCGTGGATCACTTACGAATCTACGCTTTGTTGACAACTGCCTGGGCTCGCCGATATACTGTTCTCTACCATCATACAGAAAGGCTGTGAAGGGGAGTAGTACGGCTTGTCCCTTTGCCGCAGAGAGCCGGGTGGGTTTGGTGAGAGCCCGGCGGCAGATGGAGCCGGAACTCGCCCCGGAGCTGCTGAGCCGATGTCCACAGCGGACGGTAGGTTCAGACGGGGAGGCGGCCGTTAAGGCGTCCAGCGTTCCGGCCTGTTTTTAGACAGGTTGGGAAAGAAGGGTGGTATCGTCCCGTCCCCACGGGATCCCTTTGGGGCGGGGCTTTTTTCATAGAGCCACGAGTAGACGAGAATGAGAGCGATGACTCGAAGTTCTAGTCTCCCCCTTCAGGAGGCATTTGCGGTCTCGGTGCCGGTGGTAGCCGACTCGTTCGGTGTGCCCAGCGGCCGAGACCGCGGCGTAATCCTCCTCCTCTTAGAGAGTCTCCTGCCCGTCAGCTAGTCCCCAGCGCGGTCTCGACGGGCGGCCCTTGAGGAATCCATTCCTAGACACGTAGACTAGCGCTCGGCGCGCGTCCTATCAAGAAGGGAGTTTTCTAGCAATGAAGATGACAGGTGCCCAGATCATATTGGAGTGCCTGGCAAGGGAAGGGGTGGACATAGTCTTCGGCATTCCCGGAGGGGCGACCCTTCCCTTCTACGATGCCTTTCGCTACTATCCCCAGATCCGCCACATTCTGGTCAAGCACGAGCAGTCGGCGGCCCATGCTGCCGATGGCTATGCCCGCGTAACCGGCAAGGTGGGCGTATGCTGCGCGACTTCCGGGCCCGGCGCCACGAACCTGGTGACCGGTATCGCCAACGCCTGGATGGACTCGGTACCCATAGTGGCGATAACCGGCCAGGTGGTGACCTGGCTTGTCGGCCGCGATGGCTTCCAAGAGGCGGACATTACCGGTATCACGCTCCCGATAACGAAGCACAACTGGCTCGTGCTCCAGGCGGAGGACCTCGCTGGAATCATCAAGGAGGCGTTCCATATCGCCCGCAGCGGGCGGCCCGGTCCTGTCCTGATCGACGTGCCGCGGGACGTCTTTCTCCAGGAGGTGGAGTTCGAGTACCCGGAGGAGATAGACCTGCCCGGCTTCAGGCCGACGGTGGAGGGTCACCCGGCCCAGATCAAGAAGGCGGCCCAGCTCATCGACGAATCGGAGAAGCCCCTGATCCTGGCCGGCCATGGCGTCAGGATATCGGGAGCCTTTGAGGAGCTGCGGGAGCTGGCCGAGAAGGCGCAGATCCCGGTCGTAACGACTCTTCTCGGTATTAGCAGCTTTCCAGGCTCCCATCCGCTCTGTATGGGGATGCCGGGGATGCATGGGATGTATTGGAATAACCTCGCGATCAACGAGGCTGACCTGCTGGTCGCTGTGGGGATGCGCTTCGATGACCGGGTGACGGGTGCGCTGAAGGACTTTGCTCCCCATGCCCGCGTCATCCACATCGACATCGACCCGGCGGAGATCGGCAAGGTTGTGAAGCCGACGGTGCCGATAGTGGGGGATGTGAAGCGGGTGCTGGCGGCCCTGAACCCGCAGGTCAAGAAGCGGCGTCATGACGAGTGGCTGGCCTGGCTCAAGAAGATGAGGGAAGAGCACCCGTCGATCGACATTCCTGAAACGGACGATCTCCTGCCCCAGTACGTTATCAAGAAGATCTACGAGCTCAGCGGCGACAAGGGATACGTCGTTACTGATGTCGGCCAGCACCAAATGTGGTCGGCACAGTACTTCTGGGGCGATCGCCCCAACGCCTTTATCACCTCCGGCGGTCTGGGCCCGATGGGCTTCGCCGTGCCGGCCGCGATGGGCGTCCAGTTCGCCTACCCCAAGGAGTTGGTCTGGGCGATCTGCGGCGACGGCGGCTTCCAGATGACGATGCAGGAGTTGGCCTGTATCGTGGAGCATGAGTTACCGGTCAAGTTCGCGATCTTGAACAACTCGTTCCTGGGTATGGTGCGCCAGTGGCAGGAGATGTTCTACGACAACAGGATATTCGCCACGCGGGAGTTCGGCCCCGACTACGTGAAGCTAGCGGAGGCGTTCGGAGTGGTAGGGTTGCGCGTCACCGACAAGAAGCAGGTGGAGAGCGCGATCGAGCGGGCGCTGCAGCACCCGGGCCCAGCGCTCATCGAGTTCCAGGTGGAGTCCGCAGAGTGCGTCTATCCCATGGTACCGCCGGGCGCCAGCCTGTCCCAGACTATTGAGCGGCCGCCTGTCCAGAAGAAGGGCCGAGAAACGTCGAAGGAGGTGACGGCTAGGTCATGAAGACGAAACATACCATCGTTGCCCTGGTGGAGAATAAGCCTGGTGTCCTGAACCGGATCGTCAGCAAATGGCGGCAGCGGGGCTTCAACATTGAGAGCCTAGCCGTCGGCCACAGCGAGGTCCCGGGCCTGTCGCGCATGACCTTCGTTCTGGGTGGGCCCGCGGCGGACGTGGAACAGGTGGCCAAGCAGCTCTACAAGGTCGTTGACGTAGTCAAGATAAGCGACCTTGCGGAGGAAGAGATCGTTACCCGCGAGTTGGCGCTGCTGAAGGTCAATGCTTCCGACCAGAACCGAAGCGCTATAATCGAGATTGTGGACATCTTCAAGGGCGACATCGTTGATGTTTCTCCAGACTGCGTGGTCGTCGAGATCACGGGCACGGAGGACAAGGTCGATGCCGCGTTCGAGATGCTCAGGCCCTACGGCGTCCGCGAGATGGCCCGCACGGGACGGGTCGCGGTAACGCGCGGCCGCTCTCCCACGACGCTTGAGATCGGGGAAGCGGCGGCAGAGCGGCGCTACCGACCCGCGGGACAGGGAAAGCCCCGCGTGGGGAGCCTGCTCTAGGCTTGTCCGGATAGGGAAAGACATAACGGGAAGGAATCTAACGTCCACACGTAAGAAAGGAGCGAGCCGCAAATGGCGAAGATGTACTACGACAAGGATGCTGACCTCGCACTTCTTAAGGGCAAGACCATCGGGATCATTGGCTACGGCAGCCAGGGTCACGCCCATGCCCTGAATCTGCGAGAGAGCGGCTGTAACGTTCTCGTCGGTGAGCTTCCCGGCTCAGACATCTGGAAGCGGGCAGAGGAGGCGGGTTTCCATGTCGGTACGGCGGCCTCGGTTGCCGAGCAGTCGGACATCATCATGATGCTGGTGCCCGACCAGGCGCAGCGCCACATCTACTACGATTCAGTCGAGGCCGGAATGAAAGCGGGCAAGACTTTGATGTTCGCGCACGGCTTCAACATTCACTATGGCCAGATCCTGCCCCCGGCCGGCGTCGACGTGAGCATGGTGGCGCCCAAAGGCCCTGGCCATCTGGTGCGAAGGCTCTATACCGAGGGCAGCGCTACCCCCGCCCTAGTGGCTGTGCATCAAGATGCGAGCGGCAAGGCGAAGGAGACAGCTCTCGCCTACGCCAAGGGCATCGGTTGTACGCGGGCCGGCGTGCTGGAGACGACGTTTAAGGAGGAGACGGAGACCGACCTCTTCGGCGAGCAGGCGGTCCTCTGCGGCGGCGCGACGGCGCTGGTGAAGGCCGGCTTCGACACTCTGGTCGAGGCGGGCTACCAGCCGGAGATCGCCTACTTCGAGTGCATGCACGAGCTTAAGCTGATCGTCGACCTGATGTATGAGGGCGGCATGAGCTACATGCGCTACTCGATCAGCGACACGGCGGAGTACGGCGACCTGACGCGTGGCCCCCGCATCATCGACGAGTACGTGCGGGAGACGATGCAGGAGATACTGGAAGACATCCAGGATGGCACCTTTGCCCGCGAGTGGTTGTTGGAGAACCAGGTGGGCCGTCCCAGCTTCAACGCCCTGCGGCGGCAGAACGCCGAGCATCTCATCGAGAAGGTCGGCGCTGAGCTGCGGGACATGATGAGCTGGCTCAAGCAGCAGAAGAAGTAGTGGTCGTCTAGGCGGCAATCAAGCCAGTGAGCAAGGAGGTGTACCGTGCCCAAGGCAAGTAAGAAACTGCTGGACGCCTTGAACGAGGACCTGGCCTATGAACTGGCGGCCTTGACCCAGTACATGTGGCATCATGTCATGGGTCAGGGACTGGAATTCCCGGCCATCTCCAGCATGTTCAAGGATATCTCCATCGAGGAGATGAAGCATGCGGAGGCGCTGGCCGAACGTATCGACCTGCTCGGCGGAGTCCCGACAAGTCAGCCGAAGGCGATCAAGAGGGGTGGCACCCTCAAGAAGATGCTCCAGGAGGACCTAGAGGGTGAGAACACAGCGATCGCTCTCTACAAACAGCACATTGCCCTGGCGGAGAAAGAGAAAGACGTGGTGACCCGCCGCCTGCTGGAGTCGATCCTGGGGGATGAGGAAGGCCACGCTAACGATTTGGAAGCAGTGCTGGCCAAGTAGACGCCGGCGCGTTTCATAGTCTTGCATTTGGGAGGCCCAAAGCAGTCCATGCGTTGGGAAAGGATGAGTGCGCTCAACCTGCGCCGGCCCTCTCCGCGTCCTGCGGAGGAGGGCCCTATGGGAGCTTTGTGTGTTTAGGGTCACCAGAGTGACCAAAGGAGGTTGAGCGAGAAATGGCAGACAGGGTAATCATCTTCGACACGACGCTGCGCGACGGCGAGCAGTCGCCGGGCGTGGCTCTGAATATCCAGGACAAGCTGGAGATCGCCCGGCAACTTGAGAAGCTGCGGGTGGACGTTATCGAGGCCGGCTTCCCGGTCACCTCACCGGGCGACTTCGAGTGCGTGCAAACGATTTCTAAAGAAATACGGGGTTGCAGCATCGCCGGGCTGGCGCACGCCGATTCAGCGGCGGTAGACGCTTGTTGGGAAGCCCTCAAAGGGGCGGCGCAGCCTCGTCTTCACATCGTTATTTCGAGCTCTGAGATCCATTTGGCGCACCAACTGCGCAAGGACCGCGATGAGGTGCTGGAGATGGCGCGTACGCAGGTGGCGCGCGCCAAGAAGTACGTCTCGGATGTGGAGTTCAGCGCCATGGACGCGAGTCGCTCCGACCCCGAGTACCTGTGTCAGTTGTTGGAGCAGGTGATTGAGGCTGGGGCCACCACTGTCAACATCCCGGACACGGTAGGGTACTCGACGCCTGAGGAGTTTGCGGCCTTCATCCGAGGTATCTTCGAGAGGGTGCCGAACATCGATAAGGCGGTTGTCTCTGTACACTGCCACAACGACCTGGGAATGGCGGTGGCGAATTCTCTTGCCGCCGTTCGCGCCGGAGTCCGGCAGGTGGAGTGCTGCGTGAACGGCATCGGTGAGCGCGCCGGGAACGCCTCTTTGGAAGAGATCGTGATGGCACTCAAAACGCGACAAGACCTGTACGGTGTCGGGACGCGAATCAACACCAGAGAGCTGTTTCGTACCAGTCGCCTCGTCTCCGACCTGACGGGGTTAGTCGTCCAGCCGAACAAAGCGATCGTCGGCGGCAACGCCTTCCGGCATCAGTCCGGCCTCCACCAGGACGGCATCCTCAAGATGCGTGAGACGTACGAGATCATGGACGCCAGCGAGATCGGCTGGCCGTCAGGCGGGGCGGAATTGGTGTTGGGCAAGCTGTCGGGACGGCACGGCTTCAAAGCGCGGCTGGAGGCTCTGGGGTACGAACTTACCTCTGATGAGTTCGCGCGCGCCTTTGCCGACTTCAAGAGACTCGCTGACAAGAAAGCGGAGATCGAAGATGCGGATATCGAGGCGCTGATCGCCGATGAGCTGCGCACGGTTGAGGAGTCCTATCACTTGGACCTGCTCCAGGTGTCCTGCGGCAACCAATTGGTACCCACGGCGACAGTGCGGGTGATAGCGCCGGGCGGGAAGGAGATCATCCAGACGGCGACGGGCACAGGCCCGGTAGACGCCGCCTTCAAGGCGATTGACACTATCGTTGGCGTGCCCAACAAGCTGCTGGAGTTCTCGGTGAAGAGCATCACGGCGGGCATCGACGCTATCGGTGAGGTGCTTGTGCGCATTCAGGCGGATGGTCGCACCTACGTCGGGCGTGGCGCCGACACGGATATCATCATGGCGGCGGCGAAGGCGCTAATGAACGCTTTGAACCGGCTGCTGTCGGCGCAGGGGCGCTCGGCTGGCGACGCAGGGGACAACCCCTAGGCAAGGACAAGATCCATGGGAATGACTCTGGCTGAGAAGATACTGGCCGCCCACTGCGGCAGAGATAGGGTGTCCCCCGGCGAGCTTGTGAACGCCCGGGTGGACTTCGTGATGGCAAATGATGTGACGGCGCCCATCGCGATCCGCGAGTTCCAAAAGCTCGGCGTCGAGCGCATCTTCGACCCGCAGCGGGTGGCGTTCATTCCATCCCACTTCATCCCGAACAAGGACATCCAGAGCGCCGAGAACGCCAAGTTCATGCGCGAGTTCGCAATCGCTCAGGGCGCGGTCTATTTCGAGCAGGGCCGCGCCGGCGTCGACCACGTGCTCCTGCCCGACGGCGGCTGGGTGCTTCCCGGCGACGTTGTGGTGGGGGCGGACTCCCATACTTGCACCTACGGCGCTCTCGGCTGCTTCGCCACCGGCATGGGCAGCACCGACATCGCCTGCGCCATGGCGACGGGCGACATCTGGATGCGCGTCCCTCCGACGATCAAGTTCGTCTACCACGGCAAGCTGAGCCGTTGGGTCGGCGGCAAGGACATCATCATCTACACCATCGGCGACATCGGCGTCGACGGCGCCCTGTACTGCGCGATGGAATTCCACGGCGAGGCGTTGGCGGAGTTGGGCATGGAGGGTCGCTTCACGATCAGCAACATGGCGATTGAGGCGGGCGGCAAGGCCGGTCTGATGGTCCCGGATGACAAGACACTGGCGTACGTCCGCGCCCGCGCTAAGCGAGACTGGAAGGTCTACCAGCCCGATCCCGACGCGGCGTATCAGGAGGTGCGGGAGTACGACCTGTCGGCGCTGGAGCCGATGGTCGCTCTGCCCTCATCGCCCGCCAACGCTATGCCTCTGAGTAAGGCGCCGCGGGTGGATATCGACCAGGTGTTCATCGGGAGCTGCACCAATGGCCGTCTCGCTGACCTGCGCTTGGCCGCCGAGGTGATAAAGGGCCGGCAGGTGCACTCGCGGGTGCGCTGCATTGTGATACCGGCATCGCACGAGGTATATCTACAGGCGCTCAGAGAAGGGTTACTGGAGACGTTCGCTGAGGCGGGCTGCGCCGTGGCGACGACGACCTGCGGGCCCTGTCTGGGCGGCTACATGGGCATCCTGGCTGAAGGGGAGCGCTGCGTGAGCACGAGCAACCGCAACTTCCCCGGTCGCATGGGCCACGTGCGGTCGGAGGTGTATTTGGCGAACCCGGCGGTGGCGGCGGCTAGCGCGGTCGTCGGCAAGCTGGCCGGCCCGGAGGAGGTGCTCGGATGAGCCTAAGGGGACATGTCTACAAGTACGGCGCCAACGTCGACACCGATGCGATAATCCCCGCCCGCTACCTGAACGTCAACGACGCCCAGGAGCTGGCCCAGCACTGCATGGAGGATATCGACGCCGGCTTTGCGGGCAACGTGCAGGCGGGCGACGTCATGGTGGCGACGACAAACTTCGGCTGCGGCTCATCACGGGAGCACGCGCCCCTTTGCATCAAAGCGGCGGGTGTGAGCTGCGTCATCGCCAAGAGCTTCGCCCGCATCTTCTATCGCAACTCGATCAACATCGGCCTGCCGATCCTGGAGTGCGACGAGGCGGTCGACGGCACGGACGCAGGCGATGAACTAGAGATCGACCTGGAGTCGGGCGCGATCCGCAATCTGACGAAGGGCACGGCGTTCCAGGCGAAGCCCTATCCTGAGTTTATGCTGGAGCTGATGCGCGCCGGCGGCCTCGTCGAGTACACACGGCGGCGGCTGGCGGCGAAGACCGGCTAAGGAGGCTCTGCGATGAGCACTGAAGAGCCACGTCAGCGGTCGAGCCTGCGGGCGGTGTTCACGAACTGGCGGGAGTCGGATCTGCCGTTCCACCGCAAGCTGGCGGCCGTCGCGAGGAACAACTGGATCAAGCTGCGGACGCGTCGCAACTGCTGCGGCCACCCGGGTGAGCCGGGCTGCTGACAGGTCGTGCGAGATAAGCCCCGTGCGGGCTCAGAGAACGACTAGCGGAAGGAAAGAAGGAAGTGTATCGGATTGCTGTTATCGGGGGTGATGGGACGGGGCCGGAGGTGGTGCGTGAGGGGCTCAAGGTGCTGGCGGCGGTTGCTCAGGGGACCGGCTTCCGCTATGAGCTGACAGACTATGACTTCGGCGGCGAGCGTTACATGCGCACCGGCGAGGTGCTGCCGGATTCGGCGGTGGATGAGTTGCGTCAGTTTGACGCGATCTACCTGGGTGCTATCGGCCACCCTGACGTGGCGCCGGGCATCCTGGAGAAGGGCATCCTCCTCCGCCTGCGCTTCGAGCTCGACCAGTACATCAACCTGCGGCCGGTCAAGCTCTACCCGAACGTCGATTGCCCCCTGAAGGACAAGGGCCCTGCGGACATCGATTTCGTGGTCGTGCGCGAGAACACGGAAGGGCTATACGGCGGCATGGGTGGCTTCCAGTACAAGGGTACGCCCCAGGAGGTGTCGACGCAGGTGCACTTGACCACGCGTTTCGGGGCGGAGCGGGCGATCCGCTACGCCTTCGATGTCACCCGCAAGCGCAACAAGATGAGGCAATTGCACCTGGTGGGCAAGACCAACGTCCTCACGTTTGTCCACGACACCTGGTGGCGCGCCTTCAACGAGGTGGGCGAGGCCGACTACCCCGACATCAAGCGCGAGTACGCCCACGTCGACGCCACCTGCATGTGGTTCGTCAAGAATCCGGAGTGGTTCGACGTCTTGGTCGTCGAGAACATGTTCGGCGACATCATCACTGACCTGGGAGCGATGATCCAGGGTGGCATGGGGATCGCGGCCGGCGGTAACATCAACCCCAACGGCGTGTCGATGTTCGAGCCCATCGGCGGCAGCGCGCCCAAGTACACCGGCCAGAACGTGATCTGCCCTATGGCGGCTATCGGCGCTGTGCAGATGCTGCTGGCGGAGATAGGTGAGGCGGACGCGGCGGAGCGGGTCGAGCAGGCGGTCATCAAGGCGCTGGGCAGCGGCAAGATCAAGTCGTTGAGCGCCGGTCGCATGGGGATGAGCACGTCGGAGATGGGGGACCTAGTCGCCTCACTTGTGTAGGTGGTAGAACGAGAACTGCGGGGTCGGGCCCACTCCTTCTCCTGCACGCTACCGGATGTCCGGCCGATACCCTGATACAGGTACCGATATGGTAATGACCGATCAAATAGTTCGATTTCGGAAGGTAGATATAAGCCCCCGACTCGTTCGGGGGCGGGCGATTGGCGACGCCTCCGAGCCCATCGCCTGACAGGCTAATGCTATATCCCAGAAGGAGGCATACCCCCAAATGAAAGTCGAACTTTACGATACTACGCTACGTGACGGCACCCAGATGGAGGGGATATCCCTCTCCGTCGAGGACAAGCTGAAGATCGCCCAGAAGCTGGACGAGCTGGGCATCCACTACATCGAGGGCGGCTGGCCCGGCTCCAATCCCAAGGACGCTGAGTTCTTTGTCCGTGCCCAATCGCTGAAATTGGCGAATGCTAAGATCGTCGCCTTCGGCAGCACCCGCCGCGCCAATAGCCGCGCTGAGGACGACCCAAACCTGCGCGCCCTCCTCGATGCCCGTACGCCTGCCGTCACTCTAGTCGGCAAGGCGAACGAGCAGCACGTCCGGTTGGTGCTGGAGACGACGCTGGAGGAGAACCTGGCGATGATCCGCGACTCCGTCGCCTTCATGAAGGCGGAGGGGAAGGTCGTCTTCTTCGACGCGGAGCACTACTTCGACGGCTACCGGGACAACGCTGAATATGCGCTGTCGTGCCTGCGCGCCGCCGCTGAGGCGGGCGCTGATTGCCTCGTGCTCTGCGACACGAACGGCGGCACCGTCACCAGCAAAGTCGTCGAGGCGGTCGCGGCGGCGCGCGGCTTGGGCGCCGCTGTGGGGATTCACGCCCACAATGACGCGGGCCTGGCGGTGGGCAATAGTCTGGCCGCTGTCGAGGCCGGGGTGGCGCATGTGCAGGGCACAATCAATGGCTACGGTGAGCGCTGCGGCAATGCCAATCTCATCAGCATCATCGCCACGCTCAAGCTGAAGATGGGCATCGACTGCGTGAGCGACGAGCAGTTGGGCCACCTGACCGAGATATCACACTACGTGGGCGAGGTTGCCAACATGGTGCCCGATCCGCACGCGCCCTACGTGGGGGCAAGCGCTTTCACCCACAAGGCGGGCATCCACGTCGCTGCGGTGGTGAAGCACGAGTCCAGCTATCAGCACATCGCCCCCGAGCGTGTGGGGAACGAGAAGCGGGTGCTCGTCTCTGAGCTCGCCGGCTACCGCAACGTGATGACGAAGCTGAAAGAGCAGGGATTCGAGTTCTCGCTCAGCAACGACGACGCCAGGCGACTCCTTGAGCTGGTTAAGCAGATGGAAGCGGAGGGCTACCAGTACGAGGGAGCGGAGGCATCGTTTGAACTGCTGGCTCGCCGCAGCCGGCCCGGCTACGAGGCGCCGTTCGAGCTGAAGGACTTTCTGGTCGTCGTGCGGCGTCACAGCGAGCCGGAGCGCGGCGCGGCGGGAGAGATGCTGGCGGAGGCGGCGGTAAAGGTGCGGGTGGAGGGAGAGACGCTGCACACCGTTGCCGAGGGCGATGGCCCTGTGAACGCTCTCGACCTGGCGGTGCGAAAAGCGCTGGTCGTATTCTACCCGACGCTTGAGGCCGTGAAGCTGGTCGACTACAAGGTGCGCATCGTGGACAGTCCGTCCGGCACGGCGGCGATCGTGCGCGTCCTCATCGAGTCGACAGACGGCGAGCACACGTGGACGTCTGTGGGCTGCTCCCCCAACATCATCGAGGCGAGTTGGTTGGCTCTATCCGATAGCCTGGAGTGGTGGCTGGTGCGGCGGCTGGGCAAGAAAGCGGAGTAGCTAGCTATCCTTGCCCCGCTGGGGTAGGGGCAACGTCACGGTGAACTCGGTGCCTTCTTGCTCCGAACTCTTCGCTGTTATCGTGCCACCGTGCGCGTGCACGACCTCGGTGGCAATGGCGAGGCCTAGACCGCTGTGCCCCTCATTCCTCCCCGACTTGTCGACCTGATAGAAGCGCTCGAAGACGTGCGGCAGCGCTTCCGGGGGGATGACCGAGCCGGTGTTGCAGACGGCGATCTTCATAGCGGCGTCCCTGGCATCGGCGCGGACGGTTATGGTGCCCCCGGACGGCGTGTAGTAGACGGCGTTGTCGAGGAGGTTGGAGAAGGTCTGCTCCAGGCGGCGTACGTCTCCTTCGACGGCCGGCAGATCGGCCACGTCCACTTGGAACTGTATGCCCTTGTCTTTCGCCTGGAGGTCGAAGCGTTCGACGCTCGTGCGCAGGAGGTCGGCCAGGTCGAGGCGCTCCATCTGCATCGTCGCCTGTCCGCCCTCGATCCGCGACAGCTCGAGGAGGTCGTCGACGAGGTCGCGCATCCGCTGGGCCTCTTTGTTGATGATGCGTGCCGACTCCGCCAGCTCGTCCGGCGTGTCGATGGTCCCCTCCGCCATTGCCTGACTGAAGCCTTGGATCGAAGTGAGAGGCGTGCGCAGCTCGTGGGAAGCGTCGGCGAGGAACTGACGCAGGGTAGTATGAGAGCGGTTGACCTCACTGGCCATGGTGTTGAAGGCAGAGGCGAGCCGTCCGACCTCGTCACGGCCGCGGACATCGATCTGCTGGCCGTATCTGCCGCGAGCCATCTCTTCGGAGGCGCGGGTGATCTGACGGAGAGGCCCAGAGATCGAGCGGGAGAGGAGGAAAGCGACTAGGACCGAGATTACGAGAGCGATGGCACCCGCCACGCTTAGTCGAGGGAGCACATCCAGCCAGGCATCGGTAATGTCTTCTTCGGGCACGGCGACGACCGTGCGGTAGCGGCTGAGGAGAGTGGCGCTGGCGCGCTCTTGCCCCGGTACCTTGTCTAGGGGAGTGAACAGGATGAGGTTCTCGCCGGCGCCGCGGAAGTGGATCTGCCACACCCATATGGGCCCCACCTTCTCTGTGCCGGCGGCGTTCTCGAATTGCGTTACGGTCTGGCCCTGGAGGCGGTCGAGGGAATCGAGCACGACCATCGATGTCGACTTGTCGACGAGGAGGATGCGCACACCATTGTCCTCGGCAGTCTCGTCGAGGAGGGGCTTCATCTGGTCCGGCGTGAGCCCTACCCACTCGAGATAGGTCATGCGGAGGGCCATCGGCTCAGCCAGGCGCCCTACCCCTTCCCGCGCCATCTCTGTCTCGTGACTACGCAGGAAGATGACGAAGGCGGTGCCGGCGGAGAAGAGAGAGACGAATATGACGAAGGCGAAGGCCGCGATCAGCTTAGACCTGAGACTTCTCAGCATCCTCAGTCACCACCAGTTTGTAGCCGATGCCCCAAACCGTCTGAATCTGGACGTGAGAGCCGGCTAGTTTCTCTCTCAGCCAGGCCACGTGCACGTCGATGGTGCGGCTGTCGCCGTAGAAATCGTGGCCCCAGATGAGCTGAATAAGGCGCTCGCGGTCCATGACTATTCCCTCGTTCTGGAGAAACGTCGTCAGCAGTTCGAATTCCTTGCTGCGGAGGGTCAGGGGCCGGCCGTCAAGCGTGGCCTCGCGGCGGGGCACGTCGATGTGCAGGCCGCCGCCCTCCAGGACGGTCGCCGGAGCGCCGGCACTCTGGGCGCGGCGGAGCACCGCCTTGATGCGGGCCACCAGCTCGCGGGGGTTGAAGGGCTTGGTCACATAGTCATCGGCGCCCAACTCCAAGCCGACGACCTTGTCAACGTCGTCGGTGCGGGCGGTGAGGATGATGATGGGGACGTTGCTCGTCTTGCGCAGTTCCCGGCAAACCTCAAAGCCGTCCATCTCCGGCATCATGACGTCGAGGACGATCAGGTCGGGCTGGTGGACCTGGACCTTCTCCAGCGCCTGGCGGCCATCATAGGCGGCCTCGACCTCGAATCCCTCCTTGGTGAGGTAGAGGCGGGTGAGTTGGACGATGTTCCGCTCGTCGTCGACGACCAGGATTTTGGTGGCCATCTTATCACCTTTTACTTACATCTTACAGCATCGCCGGGCAAATACAGGATGGGCGAACCGCCGCGCCCCGCCGTCACCGCAACGACTCTGTCCCTCCAATGGGAGCGCAAAGGCAATTCGCCTCACTGTTATTATCGAGCGCTGCGGATAAGCCCATAATAAGCGATGGTTAAGGAAGTGTTAAGCAATCCGCGGGTGTCGCGAGCGCCGAAGCTGAGAGGGAGCAGCTGAGAGACGGGCCCAGGGCCTAGGGCACGAAGAAGCTTGGCTGACCGCCTGCCCAGTGCTGGGGCTCGGAGATGTTTAGCATATCCTGTGGCGGCGCCGAGTATATGATGTCCATCCCGAAGCTTGGGCTGTCCGTTCCCGCCCCTTCCAGAGGGTCTCCCATGTATCCGATAACCTGTCCCCTCTGGACTCTGGTGCCGAAAAGCGACTCATCGAAGCTGGCATCATGGTCAATCAAATACGCGGTGTAGGTTTCACCGATGACGTGAATCAGGTCGCCTCTGCCGTATAGCAGCGTCGTGTCACCCCTACCGATAAGCTCCCCGGCGAACGGACTCACGATAGGGGTGCCTTTCGAGACGTAGTAATAGAAGATCTGCCCCTCGTCGAGGTTCTGATAGTAAGGAGGCTTGTCCATGCGGGCGCAGGGCGCGAACGGCAGCGTTAGGAGAGCGCTCGCCGCCGCGGCGACGATCTCGGCCTGAGTTATGACGTTGGCGCAGGACTCTCCGGTATCCGGGTTCGTATACTTCGGCGCCGGTGCTGCGGTCGCGGGAAGGGAAGCGGGAGTGGGGGTCGCCGCTGGGGCAGGCACGGTTGTGGGTTGAGCCTCCTCGCTGCTGCCGCAGGCGGACATGACCAGAACGGCCGCCGCGCTGAGCATGCAGGCTGCTGCTGTCCCTAGAAGAGGAATACGCCGACGCATCTGACCTCCCGATTCGGCGCGCTCAGAGTACTTCGGGCTGTGCGCGCGCCGTCTTGAGCGCTAACACTCCCAGAAATGGTGCCCGATTCGCAGGACGGTTGTCAACCTCGGCTACCGAGGACCGGATCGCGTTCGATCGTGGTTTCTGAACAGGTAGGGCCTCTTGCGTCGAGCCGAGGGGGATGCGAGTATGGCGGCGTATATCGCTGACTGAGGGAGGGAAATATGGCGAAGCTATTCGGACGTGAGTGGACGCGGGCGCAACTGCTGAGCATGGTGGGTGACTTGTCGCAGATCGGCGGCGTGAGGCTGAGCGAGCTGAGCGACGGCTCCGAGCGCGGCGTGCGTATTGCTGACTGTCGTACCGGCGGCGGGTTGAGCTTCACGGTCGTGCTGGATCGAGGAATGGACATCGGCGCCGCCGAGTATCGAGGCATACCGCTGGCCTGGATATCGGGCGGCGGCTTTGCTCGGCCGGAGTTCCACGAGCGCACGGACCGCGACTGGACACGGACGTGGGGCGGTGGCCTGGTCACGGGCTGCGGCCTGACGAACGTCGGCGCGGCGGTGGAGGACGAATTCGGGTGCGACGGCCTGCACGGGCGGCTCTCCCACCTACCGGCACGGGATGTCAGCGTCGACGGCGAATGGAAGGGCGACGAGTACCGCTTCTGGGTGAAGGGCCGGATGAGGCAGTACCGCGTCTTTGGGGAGAATCTGGAGATGACGCGGGTCGTGAGCGCCCGCCTCGGCGATAGCGCTTTCACCATCGACGACACAGTGGAGAACCGGGGCGACGCAGCCGTGCCCCTGATGCTGCTTTACCACGTCAACATTGGCTTCCCCATCCTTAGCCCGGAGAGCGAGATCGTGGCGGCGCCGCACGAGGTCGTGCCCCGCGACGAGGAGGCGGCGAAGGGTCTGGCGGACTGGATGCGCTTCCAGGAGCCACAGGCCGGCTTCGCTGAGCAGGTCTTCCGGCACGATATCCCTGCGGGCAGCGATGGGATGGCGGAGGCGACGCTGCGCAACCCCTGGCTGGGGGTCGACCTGCGGGTGCGCTTCCGGAAGGCGGAGCTGCCATTCATGGCGGAGTGGAAGATGATGGGCAAGGGGACGTACGTCGTGGGATTCGAGCCGGCGAATTCCTTTGTGTCGGGAAGGGTGAAGGAGAGGGAGGCGGGCCACCTTCAGATGATCGAGCTGGGGGAAAAGCGCAGCTTCCGGGTCGAGGTGGGGGTGGTGGACCGGCGATAGGTCGAGTGCTGTTGCCATATATGGAGTGCGTCTGCTATACTTCCGGCCACGTGGAACCCCGTATATTGGAAGGATGGGCAGGCTAGGTGGCCTGTCGAGCGCCAGCGAATGTGACGCTGGCTGGGGAGGTGGTTCGTGGACATTCCCAGTCTACCGAAGTGTCAGAAGTGTAAGGTGGGGGACCTGGTGCCGTTGTCCGATTTCGGCAGCCAGGGCGCACCAATTCATTTCAAGGCGTGGGCCTGTACCAATCCTGATTGCGGCTTCAACATCAAGATCCGCAACGGCGACCTCTACGTGGACGAGCCCATAACCAGCGGCGCGCTGCACACTCCCCGCTACCGATAGTAGCCGCCAGATTCGTCAGTAGGGCGAACCTTCTCGCACTCCATCGGGAGGGCGATGGGGGTGGCTTTTTATCCCTCGATGGCGTGTTGTAGTCTGTTGCGAATCTGCCATTTGACACTGTCCCGCGCATGCCACTGGGGTAATGCGCTCCAACTGTAGAGAAGGCTGGGGGGAGCCGCCATGCTACGAATCACTCTCGCATACGTTGTCGGCATCGGCGTGCTCTTTGCCGCCGCATGCGCGGATGGAAACAGAGACAAGAGCACGCCTACCGCCGCCCCGACATCGTCCCCAACCTCGGCTGGCATTGGCGTACCGGCCATCATCGAGCAGGTGACGAAGGCGGTCCATTCAAATGAACCGGCGCGGCTTGAGGCCTTGATCCAGTACCAGACGATTTCCTGCATTTCCACGCCGTCAGGCGAAGGCTCTCCGCCGCTGTGCGGGGAGGGTGAGGCCGGCGGTACGCCGGTCGAGGCGATCATCTCGGCGAATTGTGCGTTCAACTACGTCCGTAAGGATCGGACGGCGAGCGTGGTGAGGAACGCGGTCGGTACCGACAACAAGTTATGGGCGGCGTACGAGTACACGGGCGAAGAATTCGGTCCCGGAGCCGCGTATTTCATCATCTTCGAGAGGCCCGAGCCTCTGTCCAATGGAACCGGCTACGGGATCGTGACGACAACCGACCATGTTGTCGGAATTCACTATGGCTGTGGCTGGTCCCCGAAAGAGTTCGGTCGGCACACTGAGTTCGGGCCTGCAGTGATCCCTCCGACTTCCTAGATTGCCTCGGAGTTTCGCAACAGCCTACCTGTTATCTCCCAATCCCCAAGTAGCGTAGCCCCAGCGCCTCGACCTTCTTCTTGGAGAGGGCGTTGCGGCCATCCAGAACCACCGAGCAGCCGTTGAACGATGCGAGGTCCAGTTTCTGGTACTCATCATGGGCGGCCTGGATGACCAGGGCGTCCGTGTGGGCGGGAGGGAATGTAGGAGGCGCCTCAAGGCCCAAACGGTTCATTTCATCGGCGCTGTAGTAGGGGTCGTGGACCAAGACGTGGGCGCCGGCCGCCATCATCTCTCGCGCAACGAGAAGGGTGCTTGAGTAGGCGGCCTCTTTGATGTTGGGACGGTAGGAGAGACCGAGGATGAGGATGGTCTTCCTACTGAGATTGCCCAACACTCCAGCCAGCCTCTCGACCGTGTAGCGGGCCATCCCATCGTTGATCTGACGGGCGGCGCGCGGCAGTCGCGCCTCCTCAGCCCCTTCGAGCAGGAAGTAGGGGTACACGGGTATGCAGTGCCCGCCTACCCCCATGCCGGGCTGATGGATGTGGGAGAAGGGCTGGGAGTTGGCGGCGGCTATCGCCTCCACCACGTCGACGCCGTGCTGGTCGGCGGCGCGGGCCAGCTCGTTGGCTAGGGCGATGTTCACGTCGCGATAGGTGGTCTCAGCGAGCTTGACGAACTCGGCCGTCTCGCAGTTGGCCATGCGCAGGACGGGGGCAGCGAGCGCTTTCTCGTAGAACGCTGCCGCTCGCTTCAGGCTGGCATCGTCGACGCCGCCGACGATCTTGGGGTACTTGCGCAGGTCGGCTAGAACGCGGCCGACGAAGACGCGCTCCGGGCTGTAGGCAAGGAGGATCTCCTGCCCAATGCGCAGTCCCGATGTCTCCAGAAGAGGACCGAGGTGACTTCGAGTGGTTCCCGCAGGCACCGTCGTTTCCAGGATTACGAGCGTTCCCGGCCGCAGTCCGGCGGCGACGGATCGGGCAGCGGCGTCTAGGGCGCTGAAGTCGGCGCGATTCTCAGGCGTCAGGCCCACGGGGACGATGATGACGACGACCTTGCTGCGAGACACCGCTTCCCGGGTGTCGGTGGTGGCGGTTAGGTGGCCGGCGGCGTGGGCGGCGCGGAGGGCAGCTTCCAGGCCTTCTTCGTCGGGGTAGGGGCAACGGCCCTGCGCGACCTCCGCCACGATGTCGGCATTGATGTCGCAGCCGGTGACCGTCAGCCCCTGCGAGGCATACTGAACGGCGAGGGGCAGCCCTATACGGCCCAGCCCGACGACGGCGACCGGCGACAGGTCATCGCTCATGGGAGACCTCCCGGCTCAGCGGCCGGCTCGTGCGGGCCGACTCCACCAGCAGCGAGGCGACCTCAAGGGCGGCCAACCCCTCTTCCGGACCGACGGGAGGCGGATCACCTGTTCTCACGGTGTCGGCGAAGGCCTCCAGTTCCACTTGTAGGGGCTCCCGCTTCTGGATAGGGTACTGGGTGGGGAGAGTCGTAGCATTCGCCGCTTCCTTCGGATAGAACAGCAGGTCTTGGTTCAAATAGTCGATGGTGAAGAGCCCCTTCTCTCCCAGCACTGACAACTGGCGGATCTTGATCGGTGTCAGCCAGTTGACCTCGAGGACGCCGACCACGCCGTTGCGGAAGCGGAGGAGACCGGAGAGCATGTCCTCATGCTCGGTGCTGATTCGCTGCTCCGTCTCGGCGTAGACCCTATCGACCTCGGAGTCGAGCAGGAAGCGCATGATGTCGATGTCGTGGGGCGCCAGGTCGTGCACCACGCCTACGTCGCGCACCCGCTGCGGGAAGGGGCCCGTACGGCGGGCGTACACCTGGAATACGCGCCCCAGTTCGCCCTTCTGAAGACGCCGCTTCAGTTCCAGCACTGCCGGGTTGAAGCGCTCCACGTGGCCGATCATCAGAGAAACGCCCGCCCGCTGCGCCGCCTCCATCATTACGCGGCCCTCGTCCAAGCTGGCGGCGATCGGCTTCTCGACGAGGAGAGGGATGCCCTTTTCGATGGCGGCGAGCGCGACCTCGAGGTGAAGAAGGGTGGGTACGCACACCGACAGGAGGTCGATGCGCTCCTCAGCGAGCAGCCGCCGGTAGTCGTCGTAGACTCGTGCATCGCGGCCCTCGGCGGCGAGACGGCGGCGCTCGGGAGATATGTCGGCGGTGGCGACCAGGTGGACGCCTTCGATCTCGCTGTAGATGCGGACGTGGTTCATCCCCATCGAGCCCAGACCGATGACGGCGGCGGCGAGAGGAGGCGACTGGCGCATCTAGGCCTCCTCCGTGCTTTCGTTCACGGCGGCGACGATGGTCTTCAGGTCGTCTTGGGTCAGCGCCGGATGCACCGGCAGCGATAGCACCTCACAGCTGAGGCGCTCGGCCACGGGCAAGCTGTCGTTGTAGCCCAGGCCGCGGTAATAGGGCTGCTGGTGGATCGGTGTGGGATAGTAGACGGTGGTCTGGATGCCGGTCGACTCCAGACGGGCAGCGAGGACATCGCGGGCCTGCGAGCTGTCCGGCTGTGCCGAAGGGACGCGTATCGTGTACTGATGGTAGACGTGACGGCACCCCAGCCTTTCCGTCGGCGTAATGACTCCTCGCAGATGTTGCGAGAGATAGGCGGCGTTGGCGCGACGGCGCTCCGTGAACCGCGCCAGCCGCGTCAACTGCACGATCCCGATGGCGGCGGCGACGTCGGTCAGGCGGAAGTTGTAGCCGGTTGTCGCGGCGCTGTAGCGGGCGGCCTGGCCGTGGTTGCGGATCATGCGTGCCTTCTCAGCGATCTGGGGGTCGTTTGTTGTGATCATTCCCCCTTCGCCAGTGGTCATGTTCTTGGTGGCGTAGAAGGAGAAGCAGCCGCTGCCGAAGCTTCCCGCCTTCTTGTCGCTGACGGTGGCCGCGACCGCCTGGCAGGCGTCCTCGATGACGGCGAGACGATGGCGCTCGGCGATCGCCATTATCGCCGCCATGTCGCAGGGATGGCCGAAGAGATGGACGGGGATAATCGCTTTCGTACGCGGCGTGACTTTCGCCTCGATCAGCGCCGGGTCGATGTTGAAGTCGACATCACTCACGTCGACGAAGACAGGCCGGGCGCCGCTGAAAAGGACGGCGTTGGCGGTGGCGGCGAAGGTGAAGGGGCTGGTGATAACCTCATCGCCGGGGCCGACGCCGTGGGCGAGGAGAGCGATCATGAGGGCCGCCGTTCCTGAGTTGACGGCGATGGCTTCCTGCACACCGCACATCGCCGCGAAAGCCTCCTCGAAACGGCGCACTCGGGGCCCTTGGGTCAGTTGCCCTGATTCTAGGACGGCTAGGACGGCCTCTTTTTCCTCGTCGCCGATAAGGGGTCGGGATATAGGGATGTTCTTCATCTCGTCTTCAATGGAGGAAGGTTGAATACGGTCTTACAGATGGCACACCGCCACTCGTCTTGAGCGCCCGCTTTGTCGGCTGGTGCGAGAGGCCGGCCGCAGGAGCAGACATAGCCCGTCAGGCGGGCCGGGTTGCCCTTGACGAGGGCCTGATCGGGCACGTCGCGCGTGACCAGTGACCCCGCCCCTACCATCGCCCAGCGGCCGATGGTGACGCCGAGGATGATGATGGAACCGGCACCGATCGATGCCCCGTAGCGGACGAGCGTCGGCTCCGGCTGCCAGTCGTTATCGCTGCGCGGGTGGCCGTCCGGCGTAATCGCACGGGGGTAGCGGTCGTTGGTGAAGGTGACGTGGGGGCCGATAAAGACACCGTCTTCGATGGTGACGCCTCGGTATAGAGAGGCACGGTTCTGGATCTTTACCTTGTTCCCCACCACCACGTCGCGGTCGATATAGACGCCCTTGCCGATGTTGCAGTCGGCGCCGACGACAGCCCCCTCGCGGACCTGCGCTTCGTTCCAGATGTTGGTGTTGGGGCCCACATTGGCCAAGGGCGAGACTTCGGCGGTACGGTGGATCATTCTGCCAGACACCTCACGATCTTCTCCGCGGCGTGGCCGTCGCCGAACAGGAGCGGCCGTTCGCCTTGGGGAGCGGGACGCTGCGCCGCCGCCACGATCCGCTCTGGGTCGGCACCGGCGAGGACGTTCCAGCCGCACTCGACGGTCTCCGGCCACTCCGTCTCGTCCCTCAGAGTAACGCAGGGGACGCCCAGGAAAAAGGCCTCCTTCTGGATGCCGCCGGAATCGGTGAGGACGGCGC
>Ga0315273_10000617_pt1 | contig 38154 bp, 34 predicted proteins | sample YL17G02_0_MG_FD_205753 | JGI IMG/M metagenome (GOLD analysis project Ga0315273, IMG submission 205753) | Sediment microbial communities from Yellowstone Lake, YNP, Wyoming, USA - YL17G02_0 | ecosystem: Environmental > Aquatic > Freshwater > Lake > Sediment | place: USA: Wyoming | collected...
ACTCAAAAGCGACTCGGAGGGCTATGACTGCTTCACTCCGAGCCGCGACAATATCCATGAAGCAGGAACAGACCCAAAGTTAAGAAAGGAATCGAAAATGTCACAACAAGTTCAGGAACGTTACGAAGATTCACAGTTATATAAGATCCGTCATTCGGCGGCGCATGTCATGGCGCAGGCTGTATTGGAGATGTTCCCCGATGGCAAGGTGACGATTGGTCCGCCCGTGGAAAACGGCTTCTACTATGATTTCGACCTGCCGCGCAATCTCACGCCGGAAGATTTGCAACTGATCGAAAAGCGAATGCGTCAGATCGTGCAGAGTAAACATGAATTCACGAAGAAGGTCGTTTCGGCGGATGAAGCGCGTCAGATTTTTGCAGACCAACCCTATAAGTTGGAATTGATCGAAGGTCTTGAAAAAGGCGGACTCGATGAGTACGGCAATCCGCTTAAAGAGCAGGTCGAGATTTCAATCTATCAGCAGGATACGTTCAAGGATTTGTGCCGCGGTCCGCATGTGCAAACCACAAAAGAGATCAAGCAGGATGCGTTCAAGTTGATGTCCATCGCGGGCGCATACTGGCGCGGTGACGAAAAGAATAAGATGTTACAGCGCATCTATGGCACGGCCTGGGAATCGGCGCAGCAACTTAAAGACTATCTTGTACAGTTGGAGGAAGCCAAAAAGCGCGACCATCGCAAGTTGGGCAGGGAATTGGAAATCTTCATGTTCGATGATGAAGTCGGCCCCGGATTGCCGCTCTGGCTTCCGAATGGTGGCGTGATGATCGAAGAATTGGAGAAGCTGGCGAAGGAGATGGAGGAGAAGGCGGGGTATGTGCGTGTGAAAACACCGCACCTGACGAAAGAGGATCTTTTTATCCGTTCCGGCCATTTGCCTTATTACGCCGAGAGTATGTATCCGCCGATGGAATTGGAAGGCGTGAAGTATTATGTCAAGCCGATGAACTGTCCGATGCACCATAAGATATTTGGTTCAAAGGGCCGTTCTTATCGCGACCTGCCCGTGCGCCTTGCGGAATATGGCACGTGTTACCGCTACGAGAAATCAGGTGAGTTGTTTGGCCTGATGCGCGTCCGTTCTATGCAGATGAACGACTCGCATATCTATTGCACTGAGGAACAGTTCGAGCAAGAGTTCATGGCAGTTATGCAAATGTATCGCAAATATCTTGATCTGTTCGGCATTGAGAAATATATCATGCGCTTGAGCTTGCATAGCAAACAAGGACTTGGCAAGAAATACGTAGACAACGAGCGTCTGTGGTTGAAGACAGAGGATATGGTGCGGCGCGCCATGACGAATGGCGGAATACCATTTGTCGAGGCTGAGGACGAGGCCGCCTTCTATGGTCCGAAGATCGATGGGCAGGTTTGGAGTGTTATCGGCAAAGAATTCTCACTTGCCACGAACCAGGTGGACTTTGCCCAGCCAGCCCGCTTCGACCTGAAATTCACCAACAAGGAAGGCATTGAGGAAACGCCATTGTGTATTCACCGTGCACCGCTTGGCACGCACGAGCGTATGGTTGGCTTCCTGATCGAGCATTACGCCGGCAACTTCCCCGTTTGGCTCTGTCCCGAGCAGGCGCGCGTCATCCCGATCACGGATGAACAAAACGAGTACGCGCATCAAATCGTTCAACAACTGCGCGACCAAAATATCCGCGCCAGCGCGGACATCAGCGCGCAACGCATGAACGCCAAGATCAGACAGGCGCAGTTGATGAAGGTTCCGTATATGTTGGTGGTCGGTGAAAATGAGATGAACGCGGGACAAGTCTCTCTGCGAGCGCGTGATGGGTCACAGCAGAATAATATTCCGCTGGCCGATTTTGTGGCGCGGGCGAAGGATAAGATTGCAAGACGCGCGAGCGAGTTGTAATGAGACAGGCGGAGGATTTCCTCCGCCCGTTCTTATCCTGCTATAATTCAACCCGATGAAAAATAATCGTATCATTTACACCTTGCTATTTATCGTCGGTGTCTTTGTTTTCTTGCGCACAGCCTGGCTGAACGACGACGCCTTCATTACCCTCCGCACGGTGGATAACTGGGTGCATGGCTACGGACTGACATTCAATCCGCCTGAACGCGTACAGGCATACACCCATCCGCTTTGGATGCTGCTCATGGCGGGCATGTATGTCATTGTGCGTGATGGCTACTTTACGCTCATTCTGCTTGGCTTATCCATTTCGATCATCACCATCGTGCTATTCTTCAAAATAAATGATGATGTATTGGCGGTCTCATTTGGTTGGGCCGCGCTCATGCTCTCCAAATCGTTTGTGGATTTCTCCACATCGGGGCTTGAAAATCCCGCCACACAGTTGCTCCTGTTATTATTTATTACATTATTTTTGAAAACCGAATTTCCTGCCCGGCCTGCGCGCATCTTCACGCTTGCTTTGCTAGCTGGACTCTCCACCCTCAATCGGATGGACTCGCTTTTACTGTTCCTGCCCGCGTTGCTTTATCTGCTCCATCGCCAACGCCTCGCGAGGACCCTTGGGCTGGTAGCGGCAGGCTTTGGGCCTTTCCTGCTCTGGGAACTTTTCTCTTTGTTCTATTACGGTTTTTTATTCCCCAATACCTATTATGCAAAACTCCACGCGGGTGTATCGCAAAGCTTATTGTTCAATCAAGGAATTCTTTATTATTTTAACTCCATCTCATGGGATCCGATTACGCTTCTCGTTACTTTCACTGCACTCGCCTTTGCTTTTCAGCAAAAAGAATGGAAAGAAAAGCAGATTGCATTTGGCATTACCTTTTATCTTTTCTATATCCTATATATCGGCGGTGACTTTATGTCGGGCCGCTTCTTCTCGGCGGTATTTTTTGCAAGTGTAATTTTGCTTGTCCGTTTTTTTGCGCAAGTTCCCGTACAACAAAAATATATTTTGGCAGGGTTTATTCTTTTTGCTGGCATCTTATCGCCGCGCGGCATAGTAGTGACCTTCCTTGGTACAAACGATAAAGCTGTGCTTGATGAATACAATGGAATTTCAGACGAGAGAGAAGTCTATTTTTCGGGAACAAGCTTGATGTCCATGAACCGGGCGTTTGATATGCCTCAGCACATGTTCGCTCAGTGGGGCAGGCAAGATCTTCAGGAAGGCAAGCGTGTCACCGTCGAAGGTGCGGCGGGCATGGTGGGATATTATGGCGGGCCGAACCTGCATGTAATAGATATCTTTGCACTGGCCGATCCACTTTTGGCGCGCCTCCCCATTGACAATCCCTTTACGCGTATCGGTCACTTTGAACGCGACCTGCCAAAGGGTTATGTGGAAACGATCGAGAGCGGTAAGAATCAAATCGCTAATCCCCATCTTGCTGAGTTTTACGACAAGATGAAACTCATTACAACGGGCAACCTGTTTCTGCCCGGACGTTTGAAAACCATCTGGGAAATGAATACAGACCAATATGATTACCTGATACAAAAAGCGACGGAATGACCGTCGCTTTTGATTTGGGCTTGTCTAATACACACTTATATTTTCCGGGCGGTCAGCAGGAACACCGGGAAGATTCTTTCCGCGTCGTCGATCTTCTTTTTGATCTCATACGCGGTGGAGAAATGCACGTCTCCAAAGCCCGCGGCTTCAACCTGCTTTTGCAGTGTTGGGCGATCAAAGCCTTTATGCACTTTGGTTGTCCTGTCGGTATGAAAAGAGCCGTTCTCTTTATCCAGGTCGGCAATGCACAGATATCCTGCTGGTTTTAGCAAGGCATAGAATTTCTTCAGAATATCTTCTGTATCGTGGATATGATGCAACGTCATCAGTGAATAGGTCAAATGATAGCGTTCGGCGGGCAGGGGATCAGTGGCGAGATCGAGCATTAGGGGACGCATGTTTGTCACTCCCGCCGCGCTGATCCTTTCGTTGAGTACATCCAGCATTCCCTGTGATGTATCCGCCAGTGTGATCTGGCCTAGATCCGCCTGAAGGGCAAAGCTTAACAGGCCTGTGCCGCAACCGTATTCCAATGCGGTCATCTCAGATGTAAGAGGGAGCGCATTGCGGATGGCTTCAGCCACCTTCATGGCGCGGTCCCTTTTCATGGGATCAGAGTCCCAATCTTTGGCGCGTTCGTTGAAATCTGTCACGTCCAGGTCTCCATCGTTTCCTTGACCTTCCCCAAAAACCAATCCGCGGAGGCGCCATCGAGAATGCGATGATCGAATACGAATGAGAGATATATCATCGGGCGGATGGCGATCGCGTCGTCAATCGCGACCACACGGTTTTGCATGATACCGGTTCCCAAAATGCCACATTGTGGTTGATTGATGATGGGGAACGAGAATAACGATCTGCCGGTGCCGTGGTTGGTGAGTGTGAATGTCCCGCCTTTGACTTCGCCCGGCTGCAGTTTTTTGGCCCGGGCGCGCTTGGCAAGATCGTTGACTGTGCGCGCCATCGCCAGATGAGACAGGTTATCTGCGCCTTTGATGACGGGCACGATCAAGCCTTCCTCGCCGAGCGAAACTGCCATGCCAATGTTGATGTCTTTATGTATCAAAATGCCTTCATCGCTCCAGGATGAATTGATGATTGGGTATGCCTTCAGCCCTGCCACAATCGCCAACATAAAGTAGGATGTGAGCGTGAGCGTAATCCCATCGCGCGCGAATGCGGCTTCGTTCGCGGCGAAGTGTTTCAACACGCGCGACAAATCCGCTTCCATGACGCTCAATACGTGCGGCGATGTGCGCTTTGAATCAAGCATGTGCTGTGCGATCGAGCGGCGCATGCTGGTGTGTTTGATGAGTTGGTCACTTGGGGCGGGGGTGACGATGGACGACGGACGATTGTCGACACCTGCACTTGCGCCATGTGCAAGCGTGGTCTGTGGTCCATGGTCTGTGGCCGATTTTCCGCTTTCCACAAAATCAAGTACATCATTCTTTGTGATCCGCCCATTCAAGCCGGTGCCTGTAACTTGGGACAAATTCACGCCATGTTCAGCGGCAATTTTCGCGACAACGGGGGAAATGAAGCCAAGATCCGCGTTGCGAGTTACGGGTTGAACGTTTAACGTTGAACCCTTCGATGAACTCAGGGCAGGCTGTTCAACGTTTAGCGGTTCTTTCGATGCGACGGCACTCGTTACTGCGTCACTCGTCACTTTGCTTTCGACACTCTCTCCTGCCGCGCCGATAACTGCGAGCAGTTCTCCCACCTTCGCGACCTGGCCTTCCTGCATTTCGATTTTTAGAATCACACCCGAAGCGGGCGCGGGGATCTCGGTATCTACTTTATCGGTGTTAACTTCAAGCAGGGGCTCCAATTCTTTGACAGAGTCTCCAACCTGCTTGAGCCATTTCGTGACGGTGACTTCGTCAACGCCTTCGCCTAATCTTGGAACTAATACTTTTGTCGCCATAATTGCTCCTTGTTTCCACCTGTTATTGCGAGGGTGGTTGAGTAGGCGGTGTTTTTCCGCCGTATCGAAACCACCCGAAGCAATCTACTTGTAAACAGCAGATTGCTTCGCTCGCTTGGTTTCGATACGCCCTGACTTGCACAGGGCTACTCAACCAGCGCTCGCTCGCAATGACGGATGATGTTAGATGATTTTTGGATATGAGTTCGGGTCTGCTTCATTTATCATTTCATAAACTGCATCAAAGATCGTCTCTGCATTTGGTTTCGACCAGTAATCACCGTCTGAACCATAAGCAGGACGATGCGCCTTGCCTGATAAAGTCCGCGCCGGGGAATCGAGGTGGAAGTAGCCGCCTTGTTTTTCGATGACTTCCTGCAGCATGTACGCGGACGTGCCACCGGGCACATCTTCATCCACAAACAACACGCGATTTGTTTTCTTGAGAGATTCGACGATCCTGCCGTGAATATCAAACGGTAAAAGCGATCCCACGTCAATCACTTCGGCTTCGATCCCAATCTTGCTGAGTTTCTCTGCCGCGTCCAGCACGATTCTGCAACATGCGCCGTATGTGACGATGGTTACGTCTTTGCCTTCACGGATCGTCTCAGGTACTCCTAACGGTAGAGTCATCTCGCCGATATTATCGGGTAATTTCTCCTTGACGCGATAGCCGTTCAACACTTCAACAACAATGGCGGGTTCGTCGGCTTTGAGCAATGTATTGTAGAAGCCTGCGGCGTGCATCATATCGCGCGGCACAAGCACATACATTCCCCGAACAAGATTAACAATGCCTGCCATCGGTGAACCTGAATGCCAGATGCCTTCGAGACGATGTCCGCGCGTGCGTACGATGACAGGCGCTTTCTGTCCGCCAGCGGTGCGCCAGCGCAGGGTCGCGAGATCGTCGGACATGATTTGCAACGCGTACAACAAATAATCGAGATACTGAATCTCGCAAATGGGACGCAGTCCGCGCATGGCAAGTCCGATCGCCTGCCCCAAAATCGTGGCTTCACGGATGCCTGTATCGCTGACGCGCAGCGCGCCATATTTTTCCTGCATGCCCTTGAAGCCCTGGTTGACATCGCCCAACATGCCGACATCTTCACCAAAGGCAATCAAGCGCGGCTCACGCGCCAGCGCGGCATCGAAGGCGGCATTGATCACATCAAAGCCCATCAACGTTGGCGAAGAGGCCGAATAGATGGGCTGTATTTCTTTTACCTGCAATGCACTGCCGCTGTATAAGTCCGAGCCGTAACGCGTCAGATTGACCGCATCCTGTTCATTCTTCCACTGGACTAAAATTTGTTTTGTGGGATTGGACTCAGCGCGCAGGACTCGTAATGCTTCATGCGCGGCGGAATGGATATCACGCCTCATTACCGACGGGAGGTTGGCCAGCCGTTCTTTGATCTGGTTCAACTCTGACGCGTGTGACGAACTACCTGCCACCTCGTCGAGCATGTCCATTACCTGGGCGCGTTCATCGAGAATCGGTTTGAGATACGCCTCCCACGCGCTTTTGCGGATTCCTTCCACAGACTCGTAATCTGCTTTTTCAACGGCGACCAGCTCAGGCTCCGAAATGACGCTGTTCTCTATCATCCAGCGGCGCATGCGGGTGTTGCAGTCAAATTCAACTTCCCATTTAAGTCGCTCCGCGGATTTGTATCGTTCATGACTGCCGGATGTGGAATGTCCCTGCGGTTGTGTGACATCAATGACATGCACCAGTGCGGGGATGTGATACTCGCGTGCGATCTCAGCCGCGCTTGTGTAGGTTTCGATCAGTGCAGGATAATCCCAGGCGTGCACAGTGTAGAGGTCGTAACCGCGTTCGGCATTCTCTGGTGAGGCGTAGGCATCGCGGCCAAAGCCTTTGAGCAATGAACCGATGTTTTCCTTGACCATTTGGAATTGGTTGGGCACCGAGATGCCGTAGCCGTCATCGTAGATGGTGATGATGGCAGGCGCCTTGAGCACACCGATGGCGTTGACCGATTCCCAGAACATGCCTTCGGCGGTGGATGCGTTGCCGATGGTTGCAAAGGTGATCTCGTCGCCGTTGTGCGAGAGGTTTTTTGAGTCGAGTTCTTTGAGTTTGCGATACAACACGGATGCATACGCAAGACCGACCGCGCGCGGCATTTGTGCGGCGGTGGGCGAAACATCTGCCGCGACGTTGTACATCTCGGTTTGATTTTTCCACGTTCCATTGGCATTGACATAGCGGGAGACAAAGTGGCCGACCATTGAACGTCCGCCTGTGGCGGGTTCCGCTTCGATGTCGGTGTGAGCATAAAGCTGCGCGAAAAAAGCCTGGAAATCAAGGACGCCGATGGCGTTGACCCACGTCTGGTCACGATAATAGCCCGAGCGCCAGTCGCCTTTGCGGAAGGCGCGCGCAATGGCGAGGTTGGCAACTTCCTTGCCGTCGCCGAAAATTCCAAATTTGGCTTTGCCGCTGAGGACTTCGCGCCTGCCAATGAGACTCACCTGCCGCGATTGGTAAGCGAGCCGATAATCTTTGATGATCTCTTCGACTGGCAGGGGAAGCCAAATAGGGCCCTTCTTTTTGGGCATGTCTCTCTCCTGGTGGTTGACCGTAGACGGCACCTGCACTTGCGACAGGTGCAAGTGTAGACCGTGGACGGTGGCCGCGGTCTGAATTTAGAGTGGTTAAGGGGGATTATAACGGAAAAGGATGAGGAATGAATTCGGAGAAGCGTAGGATGTGAACCGCTTCATCAAGCAATTCCGCGAGATACAAAAGATGATAAAGCTGTTCCAAAAAACTGAGGGCAAGGATTTGGAAGGGTATTTGGGTAATGGCTTAGCTCATTCCATCGATTCCAGCGGGACCCCGGACCATAATAGTACAAAACTTTGTAAATGATGCTTGCATTGTTCTGCCGCTATGCCTTTGGCATATGCTACTTGCCGCAATACTAGGGTCTGTATACGAATTCAAATTGTGTCACTCTGAGCGAAGCGATGAGACTCATTGAGAGATGATTTAGGCAAAAAAACGAGATTCCTTCACCTCTATGCGACTCAGAATGACACCCAAAAGTATTTTGCATACACACCCTAGTGTTGATTCTATTCGACTCTGGCCTCAGTTTTCTCATTACTTCCTAAGGTAGGGTTCATCTTTCCAATATAGAGCCATAGCGAAATCGCGAGGCATATCAATATACCAACAAGGTAACCTGTTTCTCCTCCTGTTCCCCCTTGCAACACTGCCATTTGTGCCTTATTCATTGGGTTTAGTGTTCGTTGGAAAAATCTATAAGAGGCACCGATACTAAAGACAAGAAATAGGTATGCTATTATCGGATGTCTATTTATTTGATTTTGTTGCCAAGACCAAAGAAAATGATCTGGACCTATTAAGAAACGGAGGCCCCAAATTAGTAATGGGAGAAGGAGAAATGGGGTCGCGGCAACAGGGAAGACCATCTGGTATTTCATTTCACGTAATGCTAATTCGCGCAGGGCATCAGGGAATTCAAAACCTTTTGCCGTCTCTACCTCTTTAATCATTAAGTCACGTCCTTCAGGTGACTCAAAAATGGTTAAGCTTTGCTTAGCCCCTATAAGTAATAATATTGGAATTCCAATGTACAGGAGTAAGATGACTATTCCAGCTAATTGCCGAACATAAGATGTTTTTCGTAAACCGTTCATGTTACTACCTCCTTACTTGATAGACAATTTGACAGTTCTACAACTTCCCCATGTCGTTTACTTGTGTTCTCGTGTCATTTCATATTTGCTCCTTTTGTTGGTTTCTACCGCCAGTTATTCCTTGACATTCAATGACCACTTCCTGATACTCTGTCATCGCTTCTTATGGGCAAACCAATTAGATTCCGCACAACTAAATCTCAAATTTGCGCTTATGTTAGTAATTTTGATTGTACGATCTTGATTCCCTTTCGGGATACATACCCCGCCGCTCTGCGGCGAAGGTTTTTCGGGGTTGCGCTTTTTGATACCCCGTTCGCTTGCGGCGGGGTAATTCATTTGATTTGTCTATTAGTATTTCTCGCTCATGAGAACTGTCGGTCTGCTTGATGGTACATCCACTCTTCAGATTGCAAAGTTCGATCTTTGCCTATACAGTGAAACCGGCTAACTGATGTTCGCCCGCTATCGCTTTGAAATGAACCTTAGCCCTCACCAATTCCCATTGTGCGAAACTGGTTGAGCCATTGATTTGTCAATGTTGGACTAGTTTCATAGGGAGTAGTAAAGGGAATCAGATAGTATATCCATCCCTTAAACCGGAGGAGGAGAATGTGCAAATAATGGAGTTTGTCATCTAGATCTTTCCAAACGAGCTTAATGCACTCTTGGTCTCCTGCCTTTACAACGTACTCCAGTTTAATGGAAACCAAATTCTTTATGGGCGCATAAAATCCTTTCATATGTGCAATATCGCCATGTATTTTTACTGCCAGTGCTTTTGATGAAAGGATTATTGTGGCAGGAATCTCGAACATATCTGGTCCCGCAAGGGGTATTTGTACTTGCATTATCACATGGCATGACGATTCTAGTATGATATCTTTTTTCGATATTGATTCCCACTCTCCAATAATTGTTCCTCTTTTTGTGACGAGTTCATTAGTCATAGCTATTCTCCTTTCATTCAAATAACTTTGCTAGGTGAAGCGAATTACTATTAAAGGCATCTCTCCCATGCAACCTGCGACGATGTATTTGACAGTAATGACGTGAGACACGCATTCTGTGTAATTAAAACCATCCCGTTACCCAGCATTTTCAAGTGAGTCTTTTATGTAGGTCTATATCCGTTGCTCCTTCATTAAGTTCCATCCATTCGCGGGCAATTTCCTCGTTGGTAAACATAAGTAATAGTTCGTGTGGGTCAAAGGTCATAATACTAGCTGAAAATCCCAGAGTCCCGCCTTCTACCACTTTTGGAATAGGTATTGGAGTATCGGCCATTGACGGGATGAATCGGGTTAAAATCTTTTTGGCAAGCCATGCAATTAAAAGGCCAATTACACCACCAGCAAGTACAAGGATAAATAATGTACCAGCAATCGCTGTCACCTCGTCTGGTCGAATTTTAATGAATCCCCCAATTACTGTTAGTACAAGGCCGACATAGAATATATCCTTGAGGATGGTAACGTTAGTCAAAGATTCCTTTGCATGTTTTCCGCAATAAGGAACGTTAAATGTAAATGAATGTTCTACCCATGAATCCAATGTCCTTTCGCTCCATTTGGGCGTCACATACAAATAAGTTTCTTTTGGCTGCCCACAATAAACGCATCTGTCAGAGAATTTTAGATTATAGTGACCACCTGTGTCAGGGGGAAAATAAATAGACTTCTCTTTCATTGATACCTCCTTGTATCGATCGATAGGAAAAATATTTCCTCTTGAACAATTGACTGAATTTGGAAAACCGATTTTTGTTTGTCTTACCTTTTCCAAAAATAAAGCGAATCCACAATACTATGGACATGCTTCATTATTTCCAAGTCCTTAATGCAATCAAATCCAGCAATGCTGAAACTTGGTTAAATCTTTTGATTTTCTGATTACATCATAGCACGGAAATTTGTGAATTTCAATAGGCAGTTGTAGCAATCTTCGGTTTCGATCAATTCCAGCGTGTTTTTGGTGGGAAGGATGGAGGAGGAGACATATGGTAGACAGGATACGGCGAAAGAAAAACGCGGCCTGTCCGAGGGAAGAGGCCGCGTTTTGGGATGGCAGCGAGGTTAACCTTACACGGTTTCCAATTGCACCAAATTCAATTTATCTTTCGCCACGCGAGTGGACAGGTTGAGAATCTCGACGCCAACCACGCGGTTATCCTTGTTAAAGTCAAGAATTACGCTTGGCTGGACTTCTTCCGAGTCAACGATCTCGGCTTCGTCGAGGTGGAGGTAAAGGGTGTCGCTTTCCTTGTCAATTTTTAGTTTCATATGGATTTGATGTAACACCTTAAATCTTCACTTCCCTCAAAATCCGTTTCCCCAATGCCTTGCGAGTGACATCAATATCATAGTCTGCTTGCAGGCTGAGCCAGAATTGCGGTGTGTTGCCGAAGTAACGCGAAAGGCGCAGGGCGATCTCGGCGTTGATGGAACGTACTCCGCGCACGATGGTGTTGATCACGCGCGGAGATAATTTCAAGTCGCGCGCCACGCGGGCTTGTGTCAATTCCATTGGTTTGAGAAATTCTTCCAGCAGGATAATTCCAGGATGGACGGGCGGGAATCTTTTAGACACGATATTCCTTCTTGTAATTTATGATTTCAACGTTGTATGCATTGCCATCGTGCCAGTCAAAGCAAATACGCCAATCTTCGTTGATGCGGATGTTGAATTGTCCCTGGCGATGACCGAGCAATCTTCTTAAAATATTCGTAGGAGGTATGCGCAGGTCGTTCAGGTTTTTGACGCTGTTGAGAATGCGCAGTTTTCGTAAGGCAATTGGTTGAAGTTCTAGCGGGAGCTTTCCCGTTTGCTCAAGCGAATATATCTTTTTCGATGTTTTGTCTGCAAAGGATTTGATCACAGGACAATTCTATAACGCATTGCATCAAGTATCAAGTGTAAAATGGCATGAAAATAAAAAGTGGACAACCTGTTGAGTTATCCACTTCTTCGTTTTGTGTTTTGCATTTTACGATTCAGAGGAGGTGGCGGAAAGGATTTGAAGGTTGAGCCTATGCGCCCACGGCGCAAAATAAAAGGACGGACGAAAGTCCGTCCTCGTTTGGACAACTCTACAGTTGCAATTGCTTTTCCAGCACCTCTGCAATGTCCATCGTTTTCACTTTTTCGCTGAGCGATTTGGTCTTGACCGCGTCCTCGAACATGATCATGCAATAGGGACAGGCGGTTGCGATCACGTCGGCTTTCGCGTCCATGGCATCCTGCAAGCGCCGATAGTTGATGCGCGTGTTGACGTCAGTTTCCATCCACATGCCGCCGCCTCCGCCGCCACAGCAGAAACTGTCTTCCAGTTTGCGCGCCATTTCAACGCGCTGAACTCCAGCCTTGTCGAGAAGCGCGCGAGGTTCCTTGTAGATTTCATTGTAGCGTCCGAGATAGCAGGAGTCGTGATACGAAACTTTGCCATGAACACCGTTGCTGTTCGCGTTTGGCGCGGGCAGATTGAGCTGCATGAGCAATTCGGTGTAGTGCATCACTTTGTAATCGCCACCCATTTGGGGATATTCGTTCTTGAGCGTATTGAAGCAGTGCGGGCAGGCAGTGACAACGCGGTTGAATTTGATCTTGGCGAAGGTCTCGATGTTTTGTTTGGCAAACTCCTGGAACATGTACTCGTGCCCCATGCGCCGCGCGGTCTCGCCGCAGCACATTTCATCGAAGCCGAGCACACCAAAATCCACGCCCGCTTTTTGCAGGAGTTTGACAAAGGCGCGCGCGACCTTCTGGTTGCGCTGGTCAAAAGCTGCCGCACAGCCGACGAAGTACAGCACATCCACCTGATCGCCTTCAGCGAGTTCGCGGACGTTCAATCCCTCCGCCCAGGCCATCTTCTGATCCGCCGGGATCCCCCAGGGATTGCCCTGACGCTCAAAATTGCGGAGCAGGTCCGAGATGGACTTTGGCAGTTTGCCACTGGTTAATGCCTGGAAGCGGCGCAGATCCACGACCTCATCAACAGGATTGATAAAGACAGGGCACTTGACAATGCACGCGCCGCAGGTTGTGCACTGCCAGGAATAATTCTCCGGTACCACCTTGCCAAGCAGATCGTCCTCGGGTTTGGCGTCTCCCGTTAACAGGGCATTGTTCATCCCCTTGTACAGCATCTGAATGAGATCGCGGGGGGAGTAATCCATGCCGCTGATGCTGGCGGGACAAGCCTCATGACAGCGCCCGCACTTCAGGCAGGCATCGAACGAGAGCAGTTGCTGGGGTGCAAACTCAACGATCTTTCCAACGCCGAGGAGTTCCGTCGTTTCGATATCCTCGATCTTTTGCAGGGTGCCCATGGGTCGCTGCGGGCGGACGAGAATGTTCAACGGTCCATTAAAGAGATGGCGCAGTTTGGTGAAAGGCACGGTCGCCACAAGAAGAAGCGCTACGATCACGTGCACGATAACAAGAGCGTTGTGCCATTCAAAGGCTTGCTCCACTGTCATGCCGCTGGACAGAAAAACGCCTGCCAGCCAATTGCCAATGAAAGACCATCCTATCCAGGGAGGATTGACTACCATCAGGCGTATGGCCTCATTGGTGAATCCGATCAGCGTGATGAGCAGCAGCATCCCAAGGGCATACCAGTCATCCCAGTTGGTTTGCAATTCCTTGGGGCGCAGAACAAGGCGACGGAATCCTGCCATCAACACGCCGAGAATGATGAAGAGACCGGCGACATCCATCGCCACTTCATAGGCGATGTACCAACCCATGCGAGGGAAGGTCTCCAACGCAAAGGGCAGGAACAACTTCATCTGCATAATGTTAATAATAGTCCCGATCACCTGAATGCCAACTCCCCAGAAGATCAGGAAGTGCATCACACCGGGATACCACTTCTTGAGGACGCGTGCCTGCCCGATTACCTGGACAAAGAAATCCCGGAGCGCATGTTTATGGAAGGTCAAGCGTGGGGTTTGAGTTGTCGTGGTCATGATTCGCTCACCTTGACGTAAATTTTTCCGTCCACAATTTCTGTCTCAAGTAATAGAAGCGGTTTCGGCGGAGGACCGCTAATTACCGATCCATCCTCGATATTGAAGTACCCTTCGTGGCAGGGACAATCGATTTTCCCCGTTTCGTTGTTCCACTTGACGGTGCAGGCGAAGTGCGTGCAGGCCGCGGAGTAGGCTTTCAGCCCGCTGGGAGTGTTGATCACAATGGCGGGATACCGCCCGAAGGGAATCGTCCGGGATTCGCCGACCGGCAGTTCATCCTGCCCGCAAACAAGCGCAGGTTCGGCGGGATAGATCTCCAGCGTGGTCGGGTAGAAATATGCCACAACGGGCGCGGCAATAGCGCCAGCGCCGAGGGCGATGCCAGTACCTTTTATCAGTTTCAAAAAATCGCGTCGTGTAATGTCGGGCATGGCTAACTCACTTCTCCCCAAATGGTCAGGGCAATGACAATGATCAATGCGAGCGCAGAGAGGGCGGCTCGAATCCACCAGGTTCGTTTGGTATCATCCTTTTTATCGAAGAAAGGCAGGAACATAAACGCCAGCAGTCCTACAATCACCGCGACGGTGATGAACACCCTGCCTTCGATCTGTCCCCAAAATAGGTAATCGGGAACAACTTTGAGTAACTGATATAGAAAGAGGAAATACCACTCCGGCTTGACGTGCAGGGGAGTATTCAGAGGATCGGCGGGGTCCCCCAGGCCGATGTGCCTGAACACGCCGATTGCCCCGATAACAATTATGATTCCGAGAAACACCAGCGCCACCCAAAACTCGGTCATGGCGTGATTCGGGAAGAACGGGACGGGTTCATCGTCGGGGAGAATCTCATGGGATGATTTGGACATGGTTCCTCCTAGAGCGGGCGCTTGACGCCGAGTCGACGTACCATAATGAAATGCACCAGCATGAAGGTCACGGTGATGATCGGCACAACCAGCACGTGCAGGGCGTAGAAACGTCCCAGCGTGGCTTCGGTGACCCCCCAGCCGTCACGCAGGAAGATCAGGATGAGGTTGCCGACCGCAGGTACGGCCCCGGCGATCTCTGTGCCAACTGTGCTCGCCCAAAATGCGCGCTGATCCCATGGTAGCAGATAGCCTGTAAAGCCAAAGGCGAGCGTGAGGATGAGAAGTATCACGCCGCTGATCCAATTCAACTCGCGCGGGGCTTTGTACGCGCCCATGATGAAGACCCGGATCATGTGAGCAACGCACATCACGATCATTCCATTGGCAGACCAGTGATGGATGGCGCGGATCGCGGCGCCAAAATAGACCTCGTTCTCGATGAATTGAATGCTGGCATAGGCTTCCGCTGCAGTGGGTTTGTAATAAAACGCAAGCATGATCCCTGTAGTCCCCTGAATGATAAACAGGAAAGCTGTAATGCCGCCGAGACAATACCACCACCAGCGCGCAAATTTGGGAACGGGTTTGTTGAATATCTTGGAAAGCGGCCCGGAGATCTCAAAGCGCTCATCAACCCATTCGTAAGCGCGTGTTGTGAGCGGCTTGAACGGCTTGCGTTGAGTCCAAATGGACGCGGATTGATAGTAACCAAAGAGAAAGACCAACCCCAGCGTGCCGAACACCAGCCAGCGCGTTGTGGGAGTCCACAGGTTGGTGTGTTCGCCCTGAATATGACAATGCAGGCACGGTTCTTGTTGGGCTGGCGGGACTTCAAAAGAGGATGCATTGACAGGCTGGCCCCCCGATGATGTGTCTGACTGGTAAGCCTGTCCATGGAGATAAGTCGCCATGAGCAGAGCACCAGACAGGATCAGAATGGCTGTCCCAGCGAAAAGGAATTTGCGGGCTAACTGCATAGACACCTCACTGTGATGGATAACTTGCCTTGTCCTCGTCGGCAAATTGAGTACCAGTCTGGAAGCAGGGCAATGGTCTGGTTCAATCGTACCCGCCCTTGAGGGCGCTTCCTTCAATTATCTAAAAACAGTATAGCACTTTGGACATCCTAAGCCTTAAGACGTTTGGCAACTATTTCCGCGACATCCATCACATTAACCTGTTCCCCATCGGCTTTTGAGGCGTCCGTGAGCATCACCATGCAGAACGGGCAACCAACGGCAATGGTCTCCGCCCCGGTGGCTTTGGCCTCCGCAAAGCGTGCCTCGTTGACGCGTCCCGTGCCCGCTTCCTCCTCCTTCCACATCTGTGCGCCGCCTGCGCCACAGCAGAAGGACTTGGCTGAATTGCGCGGCATTTCAATCATCATTGCTCCGGCGGATTGCAGCGCGGCGCGAGGAGCATCGGTGATCTTGTTGTGTCGTCCGAGATAACACGGGTCATGGAATGTGACTTTGAAATCATCCTTTGTTACTTCCAATTGAATCTTTCCTGAACCGACAAGTTCATTGATGAACTGCGTGTGGTGGATAACCTCATAGTTTCCGCCGAACGCGGGATACTCGTTCTTGATCGTATGCAAGCAATGCGGACAGGTCGTCACAATCCGCTTTGGCTTGACTTCATTCAGTATTTCGACATTCTGCGTTGCCAACCCAAAGAAGATGTCTTCACGACCTGCGCGCCGCGCCGAGTCGCCAGTGCAGGATTCGTTCTTTCCAAGCACAGCGTAATTAACTCCCGCCGCGCTCAGTATCTTCGCAAAGGCCTGCGCGGTTTTTTGCGCGCGCACATCGGTGGCGGGAGCGCATCCCACCCACCACAAAATGTCAGGTTCGGGGTTCTGTTCGATTGTCGGGATGTTAAGCCCCTCAGCCCATTTCATCCGATCCGTCTGCGGTATATTCCACGGATTCATATTGCGTTCCATGCCCTTGAAGGCAGTCTCCAATTGTTTCGGGAAGGTGCTCTCCATCATGGACAAGTTGCGGCGGATCTCAAGAATATCGCGCATCGGTTCGTTGCCAACGGGACAGATGTCCACGCATGCGCCGCAGGAGGTACATGCCCAGACTGCTTCTTCAGGAATGAGAGTCTTGAGATCGACATCCGTTGCTCCGCCGTAGTTAAGATGGTAGCGTTTGTTGATCTCCAGCGCGGCAGGACTTAATACCTTGCCGGTGTTGTATGCCGGGCAGACTTCCTGACAGCGAAAGCACATGATGCAGGCGTAACTGTCCATGATCTGTTCCCAGCCGAGATCGCGCATCTTTGACGCACCGAACTGCTCGATGGATTGATCGTTGATGTCAATATACCCCAACTGGCCGATTGATCTGCGCTCAGGCTTAAGCGCGACATTGATCGGGGCGAAAGCCATGTGAATGTGTTTGGAGTATGGGAAGTAAGGCAGGAAAGCAAGGATCGCTCCAATATAGAGCCAGAACATGACATGCTCGCCCAGCACAATTGCACTCGTATCCATGCCGGACCAAAATCCCGCGACGGTGGACGCGAAAGGCTCCCATGTGTTCGGCTCGCCCGCGCCCGCAAGATAAAAGGATGTAGTGAACAAACGGGCGGTGTTACAGACAATGATAAACGTCGCAACGATGAATGAATCGCGCTTGATGCCAAACCTTGCTTTGGGGAGGAGCAGAGTCGCCCCTCTCGTGGACAAGTTCGCCGGACGGACAACGAAGCGGCGAATCACCATGAACAGGATGCCGATCAGCACTGCTGCGTTCGCGGCATCCGCAAGCAATTGATAGATGTGACCGATCAAGCCGAGATGATCGAGCACCCGGAGCCCTGTGAAGGCGTAGATCGGATCGGTGAGGTCGATTACCACGAGGGCGAGGAAACTCCAGGCGATCAGCACATGAAAAATGCTGGGCACAAGCCGAAAACGAAAAACGGATTGGAACAAACCCACTTTTACAATGAGTTCTCCAATCCGTTTCCAGATGAGTGACCAGTTGATCTTGCCCTGTCCGCCGGCGATGTGCTTTGCAATGCGCTCCGCACCGTGGTAGGTGAAGTAGAGCGACACAAGCGTGGCAATCACAAAGAGTATTTTTTCAATGAGTGACAGCACGGGAGTCTCCTGAAATTAAGATGGCGATAGTTTAGCACATCTTTAGGAGATTGCAGCAAAATTAACCAGGCTGTCCCACATCACGGCGTTTAGGTTTTCGCTAAAGTTTAGAAATAAAAGCGGAGACGATCCCTCATTCGTCCCCGCTTGATTTTCGTTGTTATAAGGAACGTTCCCTATTGACTTATATCGTTCGCGTAATCAATTGCGCCGGCGCATGCCGAAGACAGAAAAGGCATCAGGTTTTCCCACTTCATTTCCTGGCCTTGATCGGATGTGCTTTGTAACGCGTCGCCTAAACAGCCGGGGCCGGCGTTGTAGTTGACGAGTGTGAACTTCCACAGGTCTTCATAGGATGCAACGTCACCGGGGGCCTTTCTACTCACATTGCGAACGAGTCGCCCCGTTTGCTCGCAATTTGCCAGCAGTGTGTGGGCAAATACGCCGACGGAGAAATCAGCCTGGCTGAGATCCAACCCAAGCGGGCATTCTTCACAGCTTGCGTTGACGCTGCTGATCAATGCCTGCCGCAGGAATTCCTGTTGATCTTTTTCGATATGTAAATATCCACTGCCACACTCTTCGCCCGGCAATACCAGAGGACAGAATTGTGCGTAAAAAGATCGATTCCACAGGAACGTGGTATCCGCACCGTTTTCGGTTAACTGGCCGAGTCCAACATCACCGATTGTGAATATGCCGGGCCAGAACTGGCTTTCGCGTGCAAATAGATTCTTAAGCAGTTGAGCGGGAACACTTGTCTCTTGTGCTGTGGTGATGATCAACTCGTCGAATTGATTTTGCCATTCTGTTACCGCAGGCCGCGCTTTCTCCAATCCACATGTATTCGCGCCTCCCCCTGCCTCCAATCCGCCATCGGGACAGTCGCTCGCGTCCACTACGCCTTGCAGGATCAAGTTGGCCGCCAGATAGGTGTAAGGGATATTACTGCTCAATTCCTCGCTTTCATTCGGTGTGGTCAGCCAATCAGGTGGACCACCAACAGGCGGGAAGGACTCCCACGAATCCGCGCAGGTGGCTGCGGGTTGTCCTTGCCATTGGCTGGAGAGAACATCCACATACCAATAGAGTTGGTCAGGATCGCCTTCATCTGTTTCTATCACGCGGACTTGCGCGGTGAAGACCTCACTACTATCTCCATAGCTGGAGTATGCCCAGAATTCCAGCGCCGCGCCATCTTCACTTGTCTGGTTAAAGGTAAGTTCGCAAACTGGGCCTTCACAGGAGAAGGGTTCTCCGTTTACTGTGCCTTCCACGCTCGTAATTGTTTCGTTGGGGAGAGGTTCCTGTCCCGTCACTATGATCTTGGGATTGGTTTCGCAAATATTTGTAGAAACACTGGAAACGGGTTGGCAATCTTCCAGGGTCAGCCATACCAGGGCGGGAGGTAGTTGTGCCGGGATCTCTTTCGTTTTCTTTTCCTTATCAACTTCAAAAACGTAATAGCCCTTGCACTTTGTACGATTCCCTTCTATGCAAGGATCTTGTTCAGCCCATTTATCGTAAACCGCCTCCCTGCAATCCCTATAAACTTCATCAAGAGTCGGCGGGCCTTCATGATCCGCGATGATTTCGCAGGTAAATTTATTGTTACTCCATTGCATCATCCACCACGTGTATTCGACGTAGTCCACAGTGATAACGGTGTATCTGTCAGGGCCGGGAGGGCTGTCTGACGCGGCGGCCAGGCTTGGGGTCGGTGTGACCGCAAGCCCTGTCAAAAGGCAGATTGCCAGTATCAGGTCGATTCCGCGTTTAGGCATAGAATCAGTAGAGTCCGCCTTCATTATAGCGGACTCTGTAATAGTTGACTACTTTTTCTTTGCAGAAGTTTTTGCTTTTTTCGCTCCAGGATTGGACGTTTTGGTCCGGCTCGGAGCAGGCTTCGGCTTGCTCTCGCTACTGATGACTTCCAGCGTCTCGAGGTCCTGGTTCAGGTTGCGATGGCGCAGGTACATGCTGAAAACGTACAGGCCCATCACAAGGAAAGCGATGGCGTAACCGGCGATCATATAGCCGGATGTATCGGGAGTGGTTTCCATAGTGTTCTCCAGTTAATTACATTGTAACTTTGAGTTTCATCTGCTCGACCTTGTCTTGCAGGCCGCCGAGGCGGATACGATGCCAGAACAGGTCAATAAAGATGACGGTAAACGCAAACAAGGCGAAGAAGAAGGCTACTTTCATATCGCTGGTCATGCTAAAACCGCCCTGTGCCGCGGCGCTTTGACTGCCGATGACGACAGGGTGAATGGTGCGGAACAAGCGAATCACCATGAAAGTGATCGGCGCGCTGATGCCGCCCAGTAGTGTGTAGACTGCACCGAAGCGGGCGCGGCGCTCCGGGTCTTCGATGCCCTGACGGAGCATGAAGTAGGCAACGTAGATCAGTTCGGTGATGGCGGCTGTGGTCAGGCGCGGGTCCCATGTCCACCAGGTGTTCCAGGCCGGGCGTGCCCAGATGGAGCCAAGCACGATGGTGATGAAGAAGAATACCAGGCTGACTTCAACTGCGGCCAATTCAACGCGGTCCCATTTTAGATCGTGTGTTATGAGGTAGACGATGCCCGCGACTGCCGCGATGACGAAGCCCATCAGTCCGACCCAGGCCGTGCCAATGTGGAAGTAGAACACGCGCTGAACTTGTCCCATAACAATTTCGGTGGGTGCAAAGACCAGCGCCAGCCAGGTGGATATTGCCAATACAATAACTGTAACAATATCGAGAACTTTTAGGGTAAGAGGTTTGGATTGCATGAAGACTCCTTATATTATTATGTCATTGCGAGGAGCGTTTATTGCGACGAAGCAATCTCCAACCGTGTGAGAGATTGCTTCGCGAAGTGCGCTCGCAATGACGGAAAATTATTCTTCCACTACATAATCAAACACCATGAAGGCTACGGCGATAAAGATCACGTCATAAACGATCAGGATGTTAACCGGTGTCATGATCTCGGACATTTCCACACCTGCCAACAGGCCTCCACTGGCTTTGACGGCTGAGAGCAGGACAGGGATGACAACTGGAAAGAGCAGAATGGGCAGTAACACGTCGCGCGTGCGCGTCTGCACCGACATGGCGGCGAGCAAAGTGCCGACGGCTGTGTATCCAATCGAGCCGAGCAGGATCACGCCGATCAAGTCAAATCGAAACAGATTGACATTATATAACACGCTGTACACCGGCAGGACAATGGCTTCCACGATCAACATGAAGGCCAGGTTGCTGATGGCTTTGCCGAAATAGATCGCCGAGCGGTCCACGGGTGCAAGCAGGAGACCATCCATACAGCCGCGGTCCTTTTCAACGGCCATCGAGCGGTTAAGTCCCAACGTGCCTGCAAAAGCGAAGGTTGTCCATAAGACGCCGGCAGTCACCGATTGACGCGTTTTGATATCCAACTCCAGCGCGAAGTTAAAGATGAGGATAACCAGTAACGAGAAGACCAGCATGGCCGAAAGCAATTCGCGTGAGCGGAATTCAGCCGCGAGATCTTTCTGTACGATGGCGAATGTGGCTTGTAACAAGCTGGATGATGGACGATGGGCAATGGACTCTGCTTTACGGTCTTTGTTGTTCATGCTAAATCCACCACTGCCTTTTTGTAGAATGCCAGCAGGTTCGTCCTGCGTAGATCTTTGCGCGTAGCAGACGCTGTAATGACGCCGCGCGAAAGAATATCAAAGCGCGTGGCAAGCTCCTCGGCGCGGGCGAGATCGTGAGATGTCATCACAACCGTGCGTCCCTGTGCGGCCACAGAGCGGAGCACCTCATCCAACATGGACGAGGCATCCTGATCGAGGCCGGTATAAGGTTCATCGAATAACATTACTTCGGGGTCATGCAGAACCGCGCGCCCGATGGCGAGACGTTGCTGCATACCGCGTGAAAAGGTACGGACCAGGTCGCGGCGTCGCGTTTCCAACCCGATCATCCCTAAAACTTCTGTGATGCGTTCTTCCTTTTTTGAAATGCCGTACATGCGCGCATAAAAGCGTAGATTCTCCTCGGCGGTTAAGTCTTCATATAACAAAGGCATGTGCGAGACTACACCCAGGCATGCGCGTACTTGTGCGGCTTGATGTGGCAGGTGATATCCGGCCACTTTCACATCGCCCATTGAAGGGCGTGAGAGTGTGGCAAGGATGCGCAGGAAGGTGGTCTTGCCCGCGCCGTTGGGACCGAGCAAGGCCACGAACTCGCCGGGCTGAACTTTAAAATCCAGCCCGCGTAACACGGTCTTTAAGCCAAAGCGTTTGATGAGTTTTGTAACTTCAATCATTTATGTGATTCGCATTCGTAATATTACGCACTTTACATTACTCACTTTTCAAAATATCTTTCAATTCAGCACGGCGGTTTTGATAGGCTTCGTCAGAGATCTTGCCGGCGCGGTGCAGGTCATCGAGCGCGAGAATGGCGTCCATCACATCTTCCGATGATGCGAATTCATCCTGCTCATCTTCCTCTTCGTCTTCGTCGGAACGGTTGCGGTCGCGCAGATACATCCAAACGCCTGCGATGATGAGAGCCATACCGAAAATACCAATGCCGATCAGCAGAGTCTGGTTTTTACTCGCAGGGGTGGCAGGCTCGGACGTGGTGGGAATAACCGGCTCGCCATATGTGGAGAAAGTGAGCGTATCGCCTGCTTTCAGGCTGTCCGTCCTATAGGATTGGAATTTTGTGCCTTGCATATCCTTCATGCCCTGATCTGTCAATTTATCGCTTTCGGCGGTCATGCCTTCTGGCAGAAAAACGTTGACGATACCAACAGGCAGAACAAAAGGTTGTTCGATCTTGTCGCCATTTGGCAGGGTCGCGAAGGCAATAATTCCGTAAGGAGTTTCGCTGGGCGGCATGCCAAACCCATCGTCGGTGGAAATAAATGAAGCGCTGTCCTGTGTGGCTTCGTAACCGATCTCTGTTGAACCGGACGGAAGTTTAATGAATGGAATTTCCTGGGCATCGCCCATGGAAACAAAAATTGTTTTGTCGGTTGCGTTCACCAGCGTGTACACCACAAAAACCTGCGCGTTTCCATCGCCGGTGAAATTAAAGAATATGCTGGCGTCTTTGATGGAAAGCAGGGATGTGTCGGTGGATGTTCCATGCAACACGATCGTCTGCAGGGTCACTTCGGTGGCGCCCGCCTCGGTGACCGAATATTCCGATTGAATGTTCGTGCCCTCAAATTGTAATTCGCTGGTGAAAATGCGGTTCTCAACCAACTCCACATTTTCAAATGAATAGCTTCCATCGGTTTGCAGGGTGGTTGTAGCGCTGAAGATTTCCTGTGGGCCGGCAGTTGGATCAATACCATGCTCAAGGGCACGCAAAGTGACTATGACATCAGCTGGAAGCGCTTTGCCTGTTTGATTATCAACGACACCGCGCACGATACCGGCGCCTGCAACTACTGTCGCTTCTCGCGTGACTTGAGCCTGGGCTGTGCCTTCGAGAGGCGTCTCCACCGCTGACGGAGTCCCGGTAGCTGGAGCAACTGTTGGCGTGGGAGGAGGCGGGGCGAAGGTCAATGCGCGAATGTATATTGCAGCGGCTATCGCTTGTTCATCGGTTAAGTCTTTTCCAAAAGCGGGGATGTCGCCTTCGCCATTCTTAATGATATTGATGATGTCACTCTCGGAGAGTTCAGCCATCCGCTTTTGGTCCTTGAATTTATCGGCGCAGTCCGCACACTTGGATTCAAAAAGCGTTTTGCCATTCTCCACCTGCGCGGATGTAGTATGAAGCGTAAGCGCGTAAGTGACCACATCCCAACGCTGCTGATCGTCGAGGCTGGCGAAGGGCGGCATAAAGCGATCAAGGTTACCCTGCGTGACGGTTGTGAACCATTGCGCGGGGGATGCCTTGCGCGCGGCCTCGGGCAGTGCGAAGGCCGCAACCGTTACAGGAAGTTGCTTGCCTTTTTCACCATCTCCCAAACCCGTATCGCCATGACAGGCCGCGCATTTTTCAACATAGATGGCCGCTCCGTTTTGAATATCCGGCGCTTGTGAAGGAAACAGCGGACCCAGTGTGGGCATGGGAGTGGGGGCTACATAACCCGGCGGGGGCGTAATATCGGCCGCGAGCGTGTAATTGCAGGCGGCAAGTAAAAGGGCACTGATGGTTAAAATGAGTGCATTGCGAAATTTCATAAGATCCTCAAGTTTTCGTCATTGCGAGCGTACTGTGCGAAGCAATCCCCATCATATGGAGATTGCTTCTCGAAGACTCGCAATGACATTTCTACTAAGTTAATGATTTCCCACAAGCCGGGCAGAAGCGATCCGTAACCAGCACAGGCTTGCCGCACTTTGGACAGAAGCCCGCAGATTTTTCCTTGCGTTGTTTCCTGCGCGCCGCCAGCATGGATTCAATATCGTCGTCACTGAGTTCGGCGGCTTTGGCAGGGGAGTCTGCGCGGCGGGCGAAAACTTCCTTTTCGATGCGCGCCTCGGCATTTCCACGATTCCCCTCTCCTCGCGAAGCACTCCCGAAGGGAGCAGGGAGAGGGGATAGGGGTGAGGGCAAGCTTAGTTCATCAAGTTTACGCAGGATCTCTGCGCCTTTTTGCAGGAGCAGAGCGCGCTGAGGCGCATACTCATCAACAGGAATTTTGCCCAGGCTATTGTCAAAATCCAACTCTTGAAGCGAGTTGATTACGCGGTCACGTTCTGCGAGCAGGGCAGAAACTTCAAAAGATTCCTCGGTCGCGCGGCGGGTGCGTGCCATAAAGGGAATATAAAGATAGAGGCCGACCAAAACAACTACAGCCAGCAGAAGGAAGATTGAGCCAAGTTCCATGGTTTCCCCTATTTGAGCAGTTCGTCAATATGAATTTGGATCTCATCTGCTGACGCAAATGGCCCAACTTTTACGTATTGCAGGACACCTTCACGGTCAATGAAGTAAGTTTCAGGTACGCCCTTCATGCGGAACAATTGCGATATTTTTGTGCCCATATCCGGCCCGTTGTAAAAATCGATTTCAAATTTTTTCAGATAGGCACGCGCTTCGGGTTCTGTATCTACATAATCCGCACCGAGAAAAATGACCTCGCCTGAGGCTTTGTTAGCTTTCCAGGCTTGTTGCAATTCAGCGGCTTCCTGTTCGCAGGGTTTGCACCACGAGGCCCAGAAGTTGAGCACCACGACCTTGCCGCGAAAATCGTAAAGTTTTACTTCACTCCTGCCCTCGTATTCATAACCTTTGAATAAAGGCAATCTGAAATCCGGGATCTTATCACCGGGTTGCACGGTACCTTGTTGGGCACGGTTTAAGCCCAGGCCCACAATGATAAGCAATACAATTAACAATCCCCAGATAATGGCCTGCGCCCACATGGGCACGCCGCGCTTCGGCGCTGTGTCTTTTATTTCTGTCATAACATTCTCCATTCCCTTATTCTGCGCCCATCTCCCTTCCTGAGTGTAGTCGAAGGAGGGGATGAGGGTGAGGTGGATTTATTTTCGTTTCTTCAACTCTTCTTCCAAACGCGTGATGTAATCATCCTGTGCGACAGGCTTCGCCTCGGACGCGCCCGGAGTTGCTGATGCGGTGGCTGGCTTTGTCCACTCTTTGAGCGCGCGGAAGAGGAAGAACGCGCCCGCCAGGATAATCACAGGTGGAATGATGTACACGAGCCTGTTCAGCCCTGTGGCCGGTGGTGCGCCGAGCACGCGTGCGCCGTAATTCTCCACAAAGTATTGTTTGATCTCAGCTTCCGTCCTGCCTTCAGAAATCATCTGGCGGATCAATGCCCGCCATTGACGGCATGCCTCTGTCGGACAAACATCCAATGGCGTGTTTTCGCAAACGGGACAATATAATTGTCTGGCGATCTCATTCACCTGGTCATCGGATGGCGTGGGATCCTGTGCGTATACCACTTTTATTGGCGTGAAGTTTAAGGCGAGAGTCAGGAACAGGAAGAGCAATACGTAATACGTAATGCGTAATGACTTTTGGTTGAGAGTGCGGTTCATTGTTTATTTCCTTACAGATTACTTGTTGTGCAATATGTTAATCTGCCGCGCTGGTTTGGTGCGTGCGGCGTGAAGCATGCACGCTTGCGCGTTCGGGGTCCTTATCGGGCCAGGCCGCAATAACCACACCGATGAGGAATAGCAAACTCCCGATCCACAGCCAGTTGACCAGCGGATTGACGTAGATCTTAAAGGTGGCGCCATTGGATGAAACCGGCTGCCAGTCTACAAGCAGGACGTAGAGATCATCTCTCAAAGTCGCGCGCTGTCCGGGGATGGTCATGTTTTGTTGTGAGTCCGTGTAAAAGTCAATGCGTGGATATACCTGGCCAAGATACTCTCCATCCTGGTAGATATTGACGACCGCGCGGGTTACCTGGCGGCTATCCGGGCCCTGGAATTGTGCGATCTCCGAGTATTCCACCTGATATCCGCCGATCTCAACTTTCTGGTTGATGGCGAGCGTGCCTTGCGTTTGAGTTTGAAATATCTCAATGCCGAGAATGCCGATCGCCATCAGCATCATACTGATATGGATGATGTATCCGCCATAGCGGCGGCGATTACGCCCGATCAGAGTCAATAAGGACATAAAGAAATTCTCGTCCTGGGTCTTCTGGCGAGCGCGGGTTGCGCGCCAAAACTCTTGAAACGTCACGAAAAGCACAAAGGCGATGAGGAAGAAACCGATCAACGCGATCACATTTTGAGTATAGGTGGCGAAGATGATGCCTGTCGTTATGACCGCCGCAAGCGCGGATTTCCACAGAGCGCGTCCGAGTGTCTGCACTGTCGAATGCCCCCAGGCAGAGAGAGGCGCGATGCCCATCAATAACATCAACGCCGCAAAGAGCGGCGCGGTGGCGCGTTCATAAAACGGCGGACCGACCGTCACTTTGGAGCCAGTTACCAGTTCCGAAATGAGCGGGAAGATCACTCCCCAGAAGCACACCACCAAAACGCTCATGAAGAGCAGGTTATTCAAAAGGAATAGGGCTTCGCGCGAGAGCATGGACTTCATCTCGGTTTCAGCGTGCAATTCAGGCCAACGTTTGATGAGCAAGGCAATGGATGTAATGAAAGTGAGGCCAATGAAGCCAAAGAACAGCGGCCCGATCGCGCTTTGTGCAAACGCATGCACGGAGGACAGTACGCCGGACCGGGTGAGGAATGTCCCGAAAATGACCAGCGCGTAGGTCAGAATGATCAGGATCATGTTCCATTGTTTAAGCAAACCGCGCTTTTCCTGAATCATCACGGAGTGTAAAAATGCCGTGCCTGTCAGCCAGGGCATGAAAGCCGCGATCTCAACCGGGTCCCAGCCCCAGTACCCGCCCCAGCCGAGCACGTCGTAGGCCCAACGCCCGCCGAGCACGAGGCCGAAGGAGAGGAATAACCATGCCCATAAAGCCCAGCGGCGTGTGAGACGGATCCAACGGTCATCGGTGCGGCCTGTGATGAGAGCGGCCATGGCGAAAGCGTAGGGAATAACGAATGAAACGAATCCAAGATAAAGCATGGGCGGATGAATGACCATGCCCGGATGTCGAAGTAATGGATTCAAGCCGCGCCCGTCGAGTTGAAGCGGCACGGCTGTGGCTCCATTTGGAAGGAACATGGCCTTTACCATTTCCCCACTTTTGTCAAACCACATCGAAGCAAACGGATTCTCAAAGAAGACCACCATGACGAGGAAGAAAGCCAGCGTAATGCCAGTGACTACGATGACCCACGGCAGGAGTTCACGATCACGATCCCATTTGCGAAGAGTGGCTGCAGATGTAAATGCTGAAAGTAACCATGACCAGAATACAAGCGACCCGGCTTGCCCGCCCCACCAGGCAGTGATCTTTAAATAAGTGGGCATACTGCGGCTGGTTACTTCGTAAACGAAGGCTACTTCAAAGTGGTTGTAGACCAATAAGTAAATCAATGACAATGCTGAAACTGTAAGCAGCGGGAAGGTGAGCAACATGGCCCGCCGCGCACTCTCAGCCAGGGAACTGGATTTCCGATCCGCGGCAATATAAGCCGCGATCACGCTGTAGATCGTAACAATAAATGTAAGTACTAAAACGCCGTATCCAAATTGAGCGATCATGGATTATCCTCTGTTAAATAAAGAAAACCTGACAGGTCTTCTTGACCTGTCAGGTTTTGGAAACTATTTTGTTTGCCCTGGCACAGCCTGTTCGTAACGGGTCGGGCATTTGAGCAGGAGTTCATCTGCATAGAAGATGCCGTCAGCCGCCATGTGACCGGTCATGATGGCTTGTGCTTCATCGCGGAGCAGGTCTGGTTTGGGGCCTATGTAAACCACCTTAACGCGTGCCCGCGTTGGGTCCATGACAGCCGCGTGCAAAACTTCCGCGAGGCCGCCCTGGGCTTCGATGTCCGCGTTATCACCAGGGACGTGCGCCACGTCGAAGCTGAGCGTGAGCGTATTCGCGTCGTATTGAATTGAATCACCGACCACCGCGCCGGAAAGGCGCAGGTTTTTGCCGACGACCGATTGACCCTGTGCATTGACTTCATCCACGGTCATAAAAAATTCGGCGCTGGCTTGCGTGGATGAGAAGATAAGATATATCACCGCGGCCAAAATGAGCAGGCCGCCAAGAAGAAATTTGTTGCGTTGCATAAGATTGCCTCCATTAACTAAAGCCTTCCGAAGTCTAATTGGTAATGTTTTCGTTTGATCTATTTCTAAAGATTTCAGAAGTTTATATTTTATTGTGTTAATTTTCGCATAATGAGATTAATGCCACCTGAAACGATGTTAGACATATATAAGCAGAACCGTCCCGAAAGTTGGATTCAGTCAATTTGACCATCTTTCCAACCTTCGGGACGGTTGTTTCAGAAATGGAATGCACACTAATCTTTTATCTGAAAGCGATATCCAAATCCGCGCTCATTATGGATATATTGCGGGTCATCAGGATTTTGTTCCATTTTTTGGCGCAGGTGCCAGATGTAGCGGCGCACAAAGCCGACTTCGCTGGCGTACTGCGGCCCCCAGACTTGCCGCGCCAGTTCTTCGCTGGAAAGCACTTCACCCTTGCGGCGCATGAGCGCTACGAGCAGGTTGAATTCAGTGGGCGTCAGGTTGATGGTTTGACTGCCTCGCAAAACGCGGCGGGATGGAATATCCACTTGCAGATCACCAGCAGTTAAATGTTCGCCGCCGGGTGCGTCACCTTTGCGTGTCAGCACGGCTTTGATGCGTGCGGCCAGCTGGGCAAAGGAAAACGGCTTGGTGACATAATCGTCTGCGCCTTGTGAGAAGCCGCGCAGGATATCGGATTCATCATCTCGGGCGGTAAGCATGATAACGGGCGTATCGCTCACTTCGCGGATGCGCTTGAGCATTTCCCAACCGTCCATTTGCGGCATGGTCACGTCCAAAATGATCAGGTCGGATTTGTGCTCAAACATTTCGCGCAGACCGGCGCGCCCGTTGGCGGCGCAGCGTGTGGCGTAGCCTTGTCCGTTGAGAAATTCGCACAACAGGGAGCTGAGGTTTTGGTCGTCGTCAATTACTAGGATTTCAGGCATGGTCACCTTCATCTGGTGCTTCGGCGGCGATGGGCATGGTAATGGAAAAAGATGAGCCGGGCGCGTCGAGTTCAGGCCAGGCAGGTGAGCGGAGTGTCAGCACACCATCCTGGGCCTCAGTCAATTTTTTGGCGAAGTACAATCCTAATCCCCAGCCGGGTGGGGCGTTTTCGCTGCTCTGCCCACGCTGGAAGCGCTCGAAGATTTTTTCCTGCAAGTCGCAGGGAATGCCCGCGCCGTGATCGGTGACTTCGACACGGATATTGCGAGCATCGACGTGGACATGGATCTCAATCGGCGTTGTGGGCGGGGAGTATTTATCGGCGTTGAGCAGCAGGTTGCGGAAGATTTGTTCGTAATGGATTTCATCAGCCCAAACGGGCGGGATCTCGGCAGGCAGATTCCACTTGATTTCGCGGCGCGTTCCGAGGATGACTTCGACTGAGCGATGCAGGATCGGGGCAACGGGAACAGGCCCAAGGTTATGTGTGATGCGTCCGGCTTCCAGGCGGGAAACATCCAGGATGGTTTGCACAAATTGGGTTAGACGAGCGCTTTCATTCATCATGGCTTCGAGTGTGCGGCGCGACGCGGGCGGGAGGCTGTCGGCAGATTGCAGGGTGATTTCAAGTCCGCCGTTGATGGCGGTGAGGGGCGCGCGCAGTTCGTGGCTGACGAGCGAGACAAAGTCGGATTTCATTTCGTCCAGTTTCTGAAGCTCGTGATTGACTTTATCCAATTCGGTATTGCGTTGTTCGAGCGCTGCAGTACGCTCAGCCACTTTTATTTCCAGTTCGCGATTCAAGACATGGACTTCAGCAGTAGCTTGTCTTTCTGCAATCATCAAATGGCGCATCCAGGCGATAATGTAGCCGATGCAGAACGGTCCCACCAGCCCGAAGATTACGATCTCGCTGACAAATGCAATGTCAAACAATTCTTCTTCGTTTTTATGTTCTGCATACGCAAAGAAAAAGGATGTAACGGCCAAAACCAGCGGCAGTATCCATTGCAGAATTTTCAGGCCCGGAAAGTGGCCTTTATTCGACCTGCCAAAAAGATTTGATTTCATATGTAAATTATAGCCCTTTTGTTCAATTTGTTTCAAATGAGGACATATTTGAGACAAATTGGGACTGTACGCGGACGCGAATGAGTGGTATCTTAAGCCAGATTAAAACCAGATTTGTTTCTGGTAGTTAATTCTTAATTTCCTCAAAGGAGAATGTAAAAAATGACACTCAAAAAAGTACTTTTGCTTGTCGGCGCCCTGATCGTCACCGCCATCGTATTGACGGCCTGCGCCCCTGCCGGTCCTGCCGGTCCTGCCGGTTCTGCCGGCCCTGCTGGCGCTGCTGGCCCTGCCGGCCCTGCTCCGGCCGCAACCGATTTGACCTGCACCCAATGCCACAATGATGCTGGCCTCGTTGCCGTCAAGATGGCGGGATGGGAAGTCTCAAAGCATGGCAGCGGAACCGCCATGGCAGAAGAGTATGGCAACAAAAGCTGCTCGTTCTGCCATTCCGGTAATTCGTTCCGTGCAGCCCTTGCGGCTGGCACTAACTTCAGCAATCAAGAGGCTGGCGCTACCGAACCCGCCCGCCAGGACTGCTACACCTGCCACAATATCCACTCCACCTATACCAAGGATGACTTCGCTATACGGACCGAAGCCGCTGTGGCATTAGTGGTCAACACGCAAACCTTCGATGGTGGCGCGGGCAACCTGTGCGTCAACTGCCATCAGGCTCGCCGCTACATGGCGAATTTCGCGGACAAGGTCGATCCCACCAAGTTCGCTCCCACCGCTCGCTTCAACACCCACTACAGCGCTCAGGCTGATGTAATGTTGGGTGGCGTTGATGTGAATGCCGCTCTTGGTGTAGAAGGCAAAGCCAGCCCGCATATGGGCGTTGAAGACACCTGCGTCGGCTGCCACATGGGTGCTGGTTACAACCACACCTTTAAGGCCGAGGCCCAGCTCGCGACTTGCGTGAAATGCCATGCTGATGCCACAAGCGTCGATGTGAACGGCTTCCCGACCGAACTTGCTGCTAAGGTCAAGCAGCTCGAAGAGGCTCTGTTAGCCAAGAAATTGATCCAGCCAGGCGCTGAAGGCGGCTATGCTGCAGTTCCTCAGAAAGAGGCGACCGCACTTGATGCCAAGACCGCTGGTGCTCTCTTCACCTACTTCCTGTATGAGGAAGATGGAAGCGAAGGAATCCACAATCCTGGTTACTTCACCGTTTTGGTTGATGCAGCTCTTGCGGCTTTGAAATAAGTTGCGCGCCACATGGCGTGAGCAAGTACACTTGCCCATAGGTTCAAATAAGATTTAGATAAAAAAGCGGGCGACTTTTGTCGCCCGCTTTTTTTACGAAATGTCTTTGGAAATTTTTGCCCAATTTCTGCTACAATCTTACTTATCAGAATTCATTTTTTAAATTAGGAGAATGCAAAAATGTCGAAATACCCAATTCTTCGCAAGCCGGTTTTGATGACATTTTCACTGGTTTTTGTGATTTGCATGGTATTGGGAATGGCGATGAGCATGGCTCAGCCAGCGGCCGCACAGGTCCCCACAGCCACACCCAGTGCAGAAAAAACACCCGAGCCAGGTTATGCAGGCTCTGAAAAGTGCGCGGCCTGCCATCAGGATATTCATAAAACCTGGTCGAGCACATTGCATTCTCAGGCTTTCTCATCACCGATCTTTCAAGAGGATTGGGTAAAGCAAAACTCTGCAAATTCCTGCCTTGAATGTCACACAACCGGCTATGACCCAAAGACAGGAAAGTATGCCGAGGAAGGTGTCACCTGCGAGTCTTGTCATGGCCCGTTACAGCCAGACCACCCTGTAAGCCAGATGCCGATCACACCGGATTACACTTTGTGTGTGAATTGTCATAAGACCACTACCGATGAGTGGCGCGCAAGCAAGCATGGTGAGGCAAAAATAAATTGCGAATCCTGTCATGATGTCCATTCACAGAAGCCGCGCGCGGATACAGTCAATGACCTGTGTGGGACATGTCATAAAGATACAGGCACATCCTTTACACATGGAACGCATGCCAGTTCTGGCTTGCAGTGCAGTAATTGTCACATGGCAACTGCTTCGCGCACCAGCTCAACGGGCGGATTGTTTGCCACCGGACACACTTTTTCCGTAGGCTCGGAAGCCTGCATTAATTGTCATAAAGATACAGTCCATACGCGCGACACGATTGTCAAACTGACGGGTCAGAATACCGGCGAAGCATTGTCCCAGGAGGAGTTGGCAAAGCTGGTGCAGGAGCAGGAGCAGACTATTCAGAGTCTTGAATCGCAAAACTCGGTGCGCCTGTATACGGGTTTGATCCAGGGCGCTATCGTTGGTTTGATCACGGGTGGTGTCGCCGCCTGGGTTGTCAGCCGCCGTATCCGGCTTGTGGAGGTTGAAGAATGACCGACAAGAGCAAGGTTAAGAAGAAAAAGGTTGTTCTTGAGTTGACGCGGGGTGACATGCTTAAGATGGCCGCCGCGGCCCTCGGTTCAATGATTGCCGCGCCTCTGCTTACAACCGGTCCGTTATCACCATTTGGTCAACTCAAGCAGCAACAATTGGAAGGTGAACCGCAGACTGGCCTGGGTGGGACAACTGGTGAATATCACTGGGGTATGCTTATCAATCTTGATCTGTGCATTGGATGTGAATACTGCATGCGCGCTTGTTCAGCCACCAACGATGTCCTTGCCGATAGTCCCTGGAATGTAGTGCTTACAGATAAAACATCGGGGGGAAACACGTTCTTCCTCAGCCGCCCATGTTTGCATTGCCAGAACGCCCCTTGTGTAGAGGTCTGCCCGGTCAAGGCAACCTACCATCGTGATGATGGTTTGGTGGTCATGGACTATGACCGTTGCATCGGTTGCCGTTATTGCCAGGTAGCCTGTCCGTATGACGCGCGCCAGTTCAACTGGGAGGAGCGAACCGATGAGAATCCGTATATTCCTGCATGGGGCGATCCGGAAGTGGAACGTCGTCCGCGCGGTGTCGTTGAAAAATGCACGTTCTGCATCCATCGCATCGATGCGGGACTTGCGAAGGGACTCACGCCTGGTGAGGACCGTGAAGCCACGCCGGCCTGTGTCAACATCTGCCCGGTTGGAGCGCGCACATTTGGAAATTTGCAAAACTCGAACAGCACAATCTCACAACTCATCGCTTCAAACCCGACCTTACGCCTGCGCGATGATCTGGGAACGGATACCAGCGTTTACTATATCCCGCCAAAGGAGGGCATGTAGAAATGACAGCTTCTGCATTGGACCGCAAGCCCTTTCATCTGCCTTTTAGTCCGGCCTTTCTGATTTGGCTGGGTTTCCTGGCCATTTTGCTTTTGATCGGCGTTTACTCAACCATAACCGTGTTTATCAATGGCCTGTACATTACCAACATGAGCGACTCTGTTCCCTGGGGATTGTGGATCACAGTTGACCTGTCATCCATTGCATTGGGCGCCGGCGCGTTTACGCTTTCGGCGATCGTGTATATCTTCGGCATCAAGAATTTGCAGTCGATCATCCGCCTTGCGGTGCTGGTTGGATTTGCAGGTTACACGTCAGCTTTATTGATGCTTGTGGTGGATATTGGCCGCCCGGATCGTTTCTGGCATCCGTGGGTGTATTGGAACGTACACTCGGTGCTGTGGGAAGTCACGATGTGCATTACGATCTACCTGCTCATCCTGGTTACCGAGTTTGCCCCGGTGATGGTCGAAACGAAATTTTTCGAGCGCTGGCCTTCGATACGAAAATTTGCCCACTTTCTGCATAAATTCACCCCGTTTCTGGCAGTGCTGGGCCTGGTCATTTCCCTGTTGCACCAATCGTCACTGGGCGCGGCGTATGGTGTGCTCAAATCCCGCCCGATCTGGTTCAAGCCAAGCATGCCGATCATGTTTGTTCTCTCTGCCATCGCGGCCGGGCCGGCAGTTACCGTGGCGGTCGCTTATGTTATCGAGTGGATCACAGGCAAACGGACCGTGCCGCATGATGTTTTACGGCTGATCGCGCGCTTCAGTGGTGTTGGTTTGCTGGCTTATGGATATATTAAATTCTGGGATATGGCGGCCGTCACCTATTATGGCCGCACTCCCGGGGTCAGTTCCGCGTTTTCACTCCTGCAGCAGCAAACCCCATATAATTTTAGTTTTTGGGTAGGGGAGGTAATCCTGGGAATCCTTGCTCCCGCGCTCCTATTCCTTGTGCCCCGCTTCAATAAAAATCCTGCCGCGGCTGTTGTGGGCGCGCTTTCAGCCATGCTAGGGATTATCATCCACCGCTGGAACGTTACGGTTGGCGGATTATATGTTCCCATTTCCTACTCTCCGGGGACAGTCTTTGAATTGCCGACCGGAACTTACTTCCCGGCGCCAGTGGAATGGGGTGTGGCGATCCTTGTGGTTGGTTATGCCCTGACTGTACTCACACTCGGAGCTCGTTTCCTGCCGCTTTTTGAAAAGAACGAACATTAATCCTGGAAATCGAATCCATTGAGGAGCAGGGCTATAAGCGCCCGCTCCTCAATCTATTTATATTCATACAAATTTGGATTATACTAGCAACTTGTCGGAGAGCAAGGAAACTGCCCAAATTGCTGGCCTGGATTGACAAATCCAGGCTAAAACAAGGCAAAAACTCGCTGGAAATTGCCAGATTTGGCAATCTGGCAAAGTCAAAAGGTTACTTTTCAGGGCTCTCCGACAGCCTGCTAGCCAATAAATAACCATCCATTCATGTTTGGAGAATGTAATGCCCACCATTTATGTTGCGAGCGGTTCAAAAGCCTTGCCGTGGAGGAAAAACAATGAGTGAACCCTCTACCAGTTCATTTTTTGTGGTTTTGTTGTTCATCTTGCGTTGCCTGGTCCCACTGGCCATTCTATTTGGAATATCCTATTTGCTTCGTCGAATGGGGTTGGTCGCGATTGAGTCTCCTGAACCGTATGAAAAGTCGGAGGAAGAGCCAACTGGACACTCAGGCAGCACAACGGCATCCCCAAAATTGACCAGCGCAACCCAGCCTAAAAAGTCAAACAAAAGAAAAACTGGTCCACCCAGGAAAAAACCCACCGGGAAAACAAGAACTGGAAACTCAAGGAGTCGTAGCAAATGACAACGCGTAACCTTCGTCAGCGAAAATTCTGGCTGATTGTTGCAGGCGCATTTATTCTGCTGTTCAGCCTCCGTTTGGCATCGCCTGTCAGTGCAAGGCCACCGGCGCAGGAAACCGAGAAGTACTGCCTGTCCTGCCATGGCGATTCAACTTTGAGCATGACCCTTCCCGATGGCGAGACGCTTTCACTTTATATCGCACAGGACGATCTTCGTCATTCCGTGCATAGTTCTGTCGGGATAGAGTGTGAAGCCTGCCATAATAATATTTCGGAATACCCCCATCCTGAGTTGAAGTATAAGAATAAACGTGAGCTTTCTCTTGCCTATTACCAGACTTGCGAGAAGTGCCATTCCGCAAATTATGAAAAAGCAAAGGACAGTATGCATGCCCAGGCTGCGCAGACCGGGAATTTGAACGCGCCAATTTGTACCGATTGCCACGGCGCGCATGATGTCCGCTCACCAAATGAACCGCGCTCCCTGATCTCAGAGACATGCCGTGAATGTCACACCGAAATCGTGGATACATATCGCCAGAGCGTACACGGTGCCGCCCTGATGAAAGATGAAAACCCGGATGTGCCTGTTTGCACCACGTGTCATGGCGTGCACAACATCCAGGATCCGCGCACCAATCAATTCCGTGTGGCAGAACCGGAACTGTGTGCGGGATGTCATGCCAACAAGGAATTGATGAGCAAGTATGGGCTGTCTGCTGATGTATATAGCATTTACAAACGCTCCTGGCATGGTGTGGATGTTTCTGTGTATAAAGCGCGCTGGCCCACCATCTGGCATGATAGCGCAGTGTGTGCAGACTGCCATGGCATTCACGATATACGCACCACCAAAGATCCGCAGTCGAAGGTTAATTCGAAGAATCTACTGACAACCTGTCGGCAGTGTCATCCCAGTGCGGGTCCAAACTGGACCGATGCCTGGACCGGCCACAATGAGATCAGCCTTGAGCGTACGCCTTTCCTGTTCTATGTGGAAAAATTCTACACATCCTTCACCCCATTTGTTTTGTGGGCGTGCATCATTTATGTGATCCTGCAAATCGTCCGTGCCACAGTTGATCGTGTGAGGAGAAACCTGCAATGAGCGGAAAACGCACCAATCCGTCCCAACCCGCCCAACAGGAAAGAACATTCCTGCGCTTTGCACTTGGGCAACGCTGGGAGCATGCTGTTTTGTTATTAAGCGGTTTGGTTCTTTTGTTAACCGGACTACCGCAAAAATATCGTGAATTTTCACTGAGCCAGGATCTGCTATCCACGCCGGAGCAGGTCAACTTCATCCGTCAGGTCCATCACATTGCTGCGATCATCCTGGCTTTGGAAGTTATTTATCACATTGGCCGCATCATCTTATTGATGGTGCGCCGAAAATTGCCCGGGGATCTGCTCCCTGTCTGGCAGGATGTGCGTGATGCGGGGCAGATGCTCCAGTATTTGCTTTTCCTGCGCAAGGACAAACCCAAATTTGGGAGATACAATTTTGAACAGAAGGTGACCTATTGGTTCATCTTCTTTGGCCTTGCCATTATGGGCCTTAGCGGTTTCATCATCTGGTTCCCGGTGGGCTTTACCCAATTCCTGCCGGGTGGTGTGGTGCCAGCCGCAAAACTGGCTCATAGCACCGAGTCAGTGGTGATGGCGATCTTTATTATTATCTGGCATGTCTATCATGTGCATATAGAGCGTATGAATTTGAGTATGTTCACAGGCCGCGTAAGTGAAGATGAAATGCGCGAATTCCATGCAAAGGAGTATGACCGTCTCACCGGTCAAACCTCCTCATCCGCCCAGGCAGGAGAGAAGAAGTGATGCGACTGCGCACCGTTCTTTTCGTGACGGGGCTGGTGATCTGCCTCGTCAGTTTTGGATTCGCTGTATCGTCGGCCTCAGCAGCTTCTCATCCGGGACCTGAAGCGGCAGTCCCACATTCTCCATCTGCGCAGGCCGATAATAATGTCTGTTTGGCCTGTCACAATAAAGACGGCATTAGTGCGAAATTGGATAGCGGCGAAACCCTGCCATTAACGATCAGTTCCGATGCGTTTGACACAAGTACCCATGGCTCCAACGGTGTGACATGCGTCACTTGCCACTCGGATATTGAAGGCTTCCCTCACCCGGAACGTACAACTGAGACCTTGCGTGATGTTAAGTTGAAGTATTACACATCCTGCCAGCAATGCCACGCCGAGCAATTCAAATTGACACTGGATAGCGTTCATCAGAGGTCTCTGGCGGCGGGTAACAAGAATGCAGCCGTATGCGCCGATTGTCATAACCCGCACACCCAGCAACGAATCACTTATGAAG
>Ga0315273_10000619_pt1 | contig 38137 bp, 39 predicted proteins | sample YL17G02_0_MG_FD_205753 | JGI IMG/M metagenome (GOLD analysis project Ga0315273, IMG submission 205753) | Sediment microbial communities from Yellowstone Lake, YNP, Wyoming, USA - YL17G02_0 | ecosystem: Environmental > Aquatic > Freshwater > Lake > Sediment | place: USA: Wyoming | collected...
CCTCTCCTGAACAGGCATATGAAACGAAAAAACGGAATTCTTAAAAGGTGAAACTATGAAACAAACTCAACGAGAGGAAGTTAAATCAGGATACCACAGTTTTACTAAATTGCCGTATATCTCCAGGCTCTGCCGTGCGCTCTCGTTAATGGAGAATTTCTCCGCAGTCCTTCTCGCTTCCTTGCCCATCCTGGCCCTCAATGCGTCATCTTTCAGAAGCAGGTCGATTTTTTTTGCCATGGCTGCACTGTCCCCGGGCCGCACAGTAAACCCGTTTTCACCATTCCTGATTATCTCCCTTGCTCCGAGCATCTTCACTCCTACCACAGGAAGCCCGAACGCCATTGCCTCTACAAACGTCAGCCCAAAGGTCTCAGAATCAGAAGCAGAAACAAAGATGTCCGCAGAGCCATAAGCAGCATTTAGCATTTGGTCTTTCAAATACCCAGGGAATATAACGTTTGCTTCCATGCCTTCCGCGTCTTTCATGTAGCTCTTGCGGTGCGGTCCGTCGCCGATTGCCACGAAGCACCAATCTAGAGTATGAAGCATGCGGAGCGATTTCAGGACCACGTCCACTTTTTTTTCGAAACCCATGCGGCCAACGTATAGTATTACTTTTTTCTCTTTTTCTATCCCATGATCCTTTCTGAAATTCTGTTGGGCTTTTTTGCTGGACCGTAGCTTGTCAAGGTCAATTCCGCATGGCAGCACGACTACATTCTTTACACCATACGTGCGAAGTTCTTTTGCAAGCTCTTCGGTTGGTGCTGTTGAGCAGTCTGCCATGGAAAATACGAGGCGGATCAGCCCACGAACTGTCCTATCTCCGATTGTTTTCAGAAAACCCGGCAGCTTGCCATTAACAATGTAAGGGAAATAATCGGGGTAGTGCGTATGGTAGGTCGCAACCACAGGTATGCCCAGCCTTTTTGCTGCAAGCATACCCTGAAGCCCGAGAATGACTGGTGCGTGGGCATGGACGACATCGACTTTCTCCTTTCCCATTATCCTCCATATCTGCCTGGGCATGACGCCAGTTACCTTGTAGCCTTCGTAAAATGGGAAAGGGGAAGCCGGGACCCAGTAAACCCTGATGTTTTTTCCCAAATTTTCTGTTTCGATTTTTTTCTTGCTTCCTGGTGCGAAAAGCAGGACTTCGTTTTCCTTGGCAAGCAATGGCATTATGCATTCAAGGAACGAGACAACTCCGTTCACCTGAGGAAGAAACGTATCAGTGAAAAGGGCGATCTTCATATCACTAGCTGCCTCCTGTCTGGTTTGAACTTGCGTTCTTTGCAATGTCAGTCTCATTCCTGTCGATGCTGTCAAAAATATCCCTAACTGCGTCCGGGATTGGCCCGCTGTCATTTGCCGGCGGTTGTTCAACAGTGGCGTTATCCGGGATCTGGGACAACGGCAGTGGCATTGAAATATTGAGGCAGAATTTGTTTTTTGTTGCATCCAATACCTGTGCGCACCAGGTGTCATTTTTTGTAAAGCCGGCAAGTTCGATAAAGCAATCATCCTTGAATTCAGGAGCAGATATTGTCGGGCATATCGCAATATCACCAGTCACCGGGATCAGCGAAACAAGGCAACGGTCTCTCCTGGCCTCTGCATAAGCGCAGAGATCGCTGCTTTTTAGGGTCAGTGCCAGGATCGCTATGCATTTCTCTTTTTCTTCAGTAGATTTTTGGTAGCATTTCATCAGAGCGACCTTGTACGCATTTTCCTCATATATTTTTTCAAGAGCGCTTCCATTTAGTTCCGGTGGTATTATCTCATTTTTATATGTGAAGTCGACATCTCCCAAAACAAAGCGCGACTCGTGGGTTTTGCCATAGAGGGTGTAGTTAAATCTGTATTCAAAAATCACTCCTGTTTCATTGTTTATGCATTCTGTTGTCTCAAAGTGAGTGGGGCTTCCCTGGGATATGCCAAAGCGGGACATTTCCGCTAATGTTATGTTTGAATAATCCATGACAAAGCTGATTTCACTGCATTCCTTTCCACCAGGGAGAATCTTGGTGCGAATGACTGGGGAAAAAGTCTGCATGCTTCGATTCATTTTGTACCCGCTCTCATCTATTGTGATTTTTATCCTTGAATTGTCAAACAGCCTTGCTTTCATGGATGCCTCATATCTTTTTGTTTCATTTAATGCAATCACCGAAGAGCATGTTTCGATTCCCTGGAATGTTACGCAGAGGACGGTGTCGTTCTGCATGAAGTAAACCTTCTTTTTTGAAAGCGGGCTTGTCACTTCCACTGCGGAGTTAACTCCATCAAAAGTCAGCGTGTAGTTCTCAGGAAAACCGTCGTTGAACTCGCTGTATTCGTAAAGATAGCCACTTGCGTTCTCACCAAGGGAAACGGCTTTTAGGAAAATCGCTGCTGCTTCTAATGATTTATCCTCAGGCTTCGGAGCGGGCCAAGAGCTGACCAAAAGGAGCCCGACGAATAGGATGAGTAACGCTGAAACTATGTAAATTGGTTTAATCTCCATGCTTTCACCAGCATGTATGGCCCAGCAAAGCTTAAAAAATACTTTTCTTTTAGACTTGTATACAAGTGATCTAATGGATTTTGTACCTACGAAAGTGTTTTTTACGAAGGGAGCTGGAAAAAGCAAGGATCAACTGCACTCGTTCGAGATGGCGCTTCGGGACGCGGGGATTGCACCATATAATCTTGTGTCAGTCTCCTCGATTCTTCCTCCTGGTGCGAAGATAATGCCGAAGAAGGAAGGGCTGAAGTACCTTAAGCCGGGCCAGGTCGTTTTCCTGGTCATGTCAAGGGCCTCATGCAACGAACCGAACAGGTTGCTTGTTTCCAGTATTGGGAGCGCGATGCCTGCTGACAAGAAGATGTATGGCTATCTAAGCGAGCACCATGCTTTTGGGCAGACTGAGAAAAAAGCTGCTGACTACGCAGAGGACCTCGCTGCATCCATGCTCGCATCAACGTCAGGAATCGATTTTGATCCTGAGACTGCATGGAATGAGCGTGAGAAATACTTCAAGATGTCCGGCAAAATTGTTCGCACCAGCAACATGACGCAGTCTGCGATTTCTGACAAGAATGGAAGGTGGACTTCGGTGGTTGCTGCGGCAGTATTAATATTCTAATGGAATATACATGTCTCAGGTGTTCATATGGGATTTTTGGATTCATTGGTTGGCGAGGAAGGAAAGGGACCGGAAAAGGACGTACCTAAGAAAAGCGGATCGCAGATCCCATTCAGGCTTTCTTCTTCATTCATTCCGCTAAGGCTGACTGCTCAGAAAGCCAATTCAGTGAATGTGGTGCTGAAGCTTCGGAATATCACAGATGATAAGCAACTCGTTTCCATCGATATCCTTCTTCCAAGGGAAAAGCTGCTAGGGTTTGATCCTGCATGCATAAGCAAGAGCATAGAAAAACGGGTTGGGGAAGTCGGCCCGGGCCAGACCGTCGAGGTCTCAGTGCCAATCTGGGCAAATAACCAGACTGCAGCAGGAGATTACCCCATGAATATAACCGCGTATGCGCACTACCAGGATTACAACAAGGTTTATGCCTCAGTAAACAAGCTGATTTCCCTGAGGGCAGTCTAAATTCTTCTTTTAGGTCAGTTTCATGGCATCTGAAAAAGTTAATCATGAAAATGAGATTACCAGTTCCAACCAGCTCGCAGCCATCCTTTTCGTATCTGCGGCATTCATTTCAACTGGTGTTTTTGCCTATTCCAAAATGCCTGGGTGTAGGGCTTTCAACGAAGCTGGCGCTTCTGTTCTGAGCACCAAAGTAAAAGCCAAGGCTTCCATGGATTTGGAGATGCAAAGTAAATATCAGGTCATAGTTTCCAAAAGACCGAAGCCTGTAAATATCCCCAAGCGCATTCTTTGTCCAACAATGGCACCTCGTTAAAGAAGAAGATCAATTCCCTTGTCGTTCTTTTTTTAAATCCATTCCCGCACTATTAAACACATTTATGGAGGGATGGCCGAATGAACGATTCAGAAGCGACAGAGAAGACTTACCGGGAATCAATCAGGCGCAATAGGCGTGAGAAATGGGCTGCATTCAAGAGGAATTTTGAGTCAAGCGGCACGATGTCCGGAAAGGAAGCCCTGTTTGCAATCGCATTCACTCTCATCACTTTTATTGCCATACCAGCTGCAGTGCTATACGTTCACAACAGGAACGTACAGAAAGAGCTTGCTGAAAAGAATAAACCTGCAGAAACAAGGCCGAGCATTCCGATGGCATATGTATACAAGCCATCCGGGCAAACCAATAATTCCGTACCGAAAAAAACCGCATTTCCCGATTCCGGGAAAAAGAAAGACCTGGAGATGTCCCGCAAATACAAGGATATTGTGAAAAAGAAGCAGCAGCTCAGCAAGGAGATGGACAGCCTTTTGAGGCAATACACCAGGCACTGCCTGAAGGAGCCAATGGGCAGGGCCCGTCAGAAGATGTGCGACAGGATAGATAGGAAGAACCAGGAATGCTCTCGGAAGATTAAGCGGCTTCGAGCAGGGTAACTGCTATTTCGGGCTCATCCTGCTGTTAAGGTCAGAGATCGCATTCGCGACAATAAGTCCTTTCTCGGTAAGTCTCACCATTCTTTTCTTTCCCTTGGGCTCCACCTGGAGGTATCCCTCCTTACAAAGCGAGTAGACAAGTTTCGTGACGTAAACGTACGTCGTTCCGGTTGCAAGCGCCAGCTTGGAAAGATACCAGGTGCTGTTCTGGTCCTTGAGCGTGGTCATGATGCTGCAAGGTTTAACTTTGACAAATACCCTGAACATAATTCCGCTTTTGTTGGAATCTGTTTATAAAATCCCCACAAAATCCGTTTTTCCACGTCGTTGTATCGACGAAAGCTTTATAAATTCTCCCTCTGTAATAGCCGTTGCACGGTTTTTTACGGCGTAATTCGCTCCGTGAACACGCCTGGGAGGCAGGCTAAAAAGGTGACTAAATGGGAACAAAAATCGGATCTGAGAAAATATCGCGGGAAGGCGGATACCTGTACTTTATCGGAAAGGACGGTTATGTATGGGCTGCGCCAATGAAGCACAACAAGAAGGGAAGGAAGAAGAAAGTCGGAAGCGAGAAGATATCCAAAGAATCTGGATGGATGTACTATCTCGGAAAGGACGGCTATGTTTACAAGGCGAAGCTTAAAAACGCCTAAATTTTTTCTTTTTTTCCTACTCCTTTTTAAATCGAACTAAACCAATTCTCTTTGTCTATTAATGAGGTGAAGTCATGCGGATTGTTATTTCGGACCCAAAGAGCGGCAAGAGTTATCAGTCAGAACTTACCAAGGAGCAGCAAGTGAATGTGGTTGGAAAGAAGATGGGCGAAGTCATGGATGGCGGAACCCTTGGGGCAGCTGGTTATCAGCTCGAGCTCACGGGGGGGTCGGACAGTTCTGGTTTCCCCATGCGCATGGATGTTTCAGGCCCTAGAAAGGCCTCGCTTTTAGTAACAGAAGGAGTCGGTTTCCACAGCAAACGGAATGGCGAGAGAAGAAGGAGGATGCTAAGGGGCAACACCTTCACAACTGACACGGCGCAGGTAAATTCCAAGGTAGTTACTGCCGGCGGAACTCCACTTGACCAGATTTTCGTTAAGGCGGAAGAGAAGAAATAGGTGGTTGCTTTTGCAGGCTGAGATCAACATCGGTATGCTCGGTCACGTTGACCACGGCAAGACCACGCTCACTTCCGCACTAACCGGCAAGTGGACTGATACTCATTCTGAGGAGATCAAACGGGGAATTTCCATCCGCCTTGGTTATGCTGATTTCAAGGTGTTTCGCTGTCCAAAGTGCGGCAAGTTCTCCATGTCAGAAGAATGTTCATGCGGCGGCAAGGGTGAGCTTCTTAGAAAGATATCAATCATTGATGCACCTGGCCATGAGACCCTGATGACGGCAGTCATCGCTGCCTCGAATATCCTCGACGGCGCTTTATTTCTGATCGCAGCGAACGAACAGTGCCCCCAGCCCCAGACCATAGAGCACCTTATTGTTCTCCAGTCCATGGGAGTGAAAAGCGTTATTGTAGTCCAGACAAAGATCGACCTTGTGACAAAGGAAAAAGCAATTGAGAACTACCGGCAGATAAAGGCCTTTCTCAAGGGGACGGTTGTTGAGACTGCACCCATTATTCCTGTTTCTGCACACTACCACCTGAATCTTGACGAGCTCGTTAAAAGAATTGAAATGACTATAAAAACCCCTGAAAGGGATGAATCAGCAAAACTTCGAATTTACATATCCCGATCATTCGATGTTAACCGACCCGGGGCCGAGATGAAGAAGCTAAAGGGCGGCGTGCTCGGCGGATCGATAATCCAGGGAGTCCTGAAAAAAGGAGAAAAGATCGAAATAAGGCCTGGAGTTGTCAAGAAGGCAGGAGGCGCCCCGATTCCTATCCTAAGCGAGGCCCAGTCAATAATGGAAGAGAGCGAATCCCTTGATGCAGCCAGGCCTGGAGGGCTGATCGCCATCGGGACAACGCTCGACCCTTCGCTCACGAAATCCGATGCTCTTGTAGGTTCCATGGTGGGAAGGCCTGGCGAGATGCCAGATGCTCTAAGCTCGATAAAAGTGAAATATGAGATGTTGAAAAGGACCGACCTGGAGATCGCGCCGCTTAGGGACGGAGAGCCAATCGTTGTGAACGTCCACACGGCAACTGGAGTCGGAGTGATAAACGGGCTTGCAAAAGGAATAGTTACTGTGGTTCTCAAAAAACCGATGGTTGCTGAAAAAGGCGGGCGGGTCGCGTTGAGCAAGAGAGTAGGACAAAGATGGAGGCTGGCTGCCTGGGGAATGGTAGTTTAAGGTTTCCAGTTTCGGTTCCGGGCTTTGGATTGGCTATTTAGTTCGTATTTAAATTGCTTTTCTTCTAATTCGCTTCGCTGATTGTTTTATTTTAGCCGAGGTCGCATAACCCGGTAGTGCGCAAGGTTGCTAACCTTGTGTCCGCAAGGGCGTGGGTGTTCAAATCACCCCCTCGGCGATTATTTTTCTGTTTTCGGTTCCCAGTTTCCAGGTTCGGGTTTCCTTACCTCAAAAGATACATTAATAAACACGTCTCTACACAATATAATATGTAGAGTGATTCCATGCGCAACAAACAAAATATCTATCAGCAACAGCTTTCACCAGATGGCATGGCAAGAAAGGACTTCGGCTCGACCGCTTCGCCCAGGTGCCTTGCAGAATCGCCTTCAAATGTGTCGAAAAGGAGAACGCACGAGGGTCTTCCTGTGATGAGCGCACAAGAATTCGATAGTCTTCTTGCTACGAAATCCACTGAAAAGGAAATGAGGATATTTGACTTCAGAGGCTTCCTCGAGGATGAGCACGGCAAACTGTTCTATGCGGATGCACTCTCTGCGAATTTCCCAAACGGCATTCACGTTTGGGTTATGGGCGACGAGAGTTGGGGGATGATGACTGGCCGGGGATTGCACAAATCCAGCCCCGAGACCATAGACCACTATGTCCTGTTTGTCAACGTCCCTCAAAAGGCCCAGGAAGAGCAAGGGGTGGTAGTCGCAAACGGACAATGTGCCAGGGCAGATGAATTTTCTGCCAGTGAAAAGGAATTGGTGGAGATGCGCAAGAAAGAGGAGCCGCTGACGTTCCCGCTACAGATGAGGCCGCTCGAGGATACGGAAGCACGGGAGCGGCTCAGGCTTTTCGTTCTCGCAGTCGGTGAATACCTCAGGAGAGGCATGCCGCTAGAGCGAATCGAAGATTTTATCTATAACGTCGAGGATTTCGTGCATTTCGGGCCGATAGGTAAAAGCAGTTGTCCACAGGTAGTCGACGAGATTGTCAGCCTTATCCAGTGAATTGTAGACCGGACACAGTACACTCATGTGCCTATCCCCTCTCCATTGCGTACCTTGAATAAAGCCTGTTGAACACCCTGTACAAGCCCCGGTCCACGCGTTCAAGCTGCCCTTTCTCGGCGAGGCGGAGCGCGAGTGTTGTAGCATGCCTTTTTTTGATTTTTCTCGCTATATCCGAGATGTTCGCAGGTTTTCCTACTTCTGCAAAGGCACGTAGTACTTCTCTTTCGGAGCGTGGAAGTTTGCTGTAAAGGCGGTCGAAAAAATCCCGCCCCAGTGCACTCATTATCGCCGGTGAGTAGGCGAGGTAATGGCCTTTTGTAATTATTTTCTCCTTGTCCGGCAGCTTGTCGAATATTATCCTGCACATTTCCTTTGCTATCTTCGGGCTTCCTTCAGAATCCTCCATTATGGATTTAAGGCATTCTTCCCCCATTTTCGGCGGGCCTTTTTTTAGTGCTAATCCTATTAGGTTACGTATGTCGTGCTCCTGCAAAGGGGGAAGCCTCATTGTTTTTGCATGCCGCTCCAGGGAGCTTATGCTTTTCGTAGATGTTACCACAAAGCCCAGCTTTATCTTCTCGCGTTCTGCCTTTCTCAGTGATACTGCCACGAACTCTCCCAGTTTTTCCGGATCCTTCAGGCTATCAGCGTCGTCGATAATGATTACCATCCCTTCTGTCGAACGTGAAAGGGCCCTTGCAAAGGAAAATGGGAAGTCACTTTTTTCCAGTTTTCTCAGGTTGGCGCCAGTCCTCTCATTTATCAATCCTTCCCCGGCCTTTTCTCCGGCGTAGTTAATCATTTCCGCCTTGATTTTATTCAATAAGGAATCGGTTTTCTCGCCTTCTGACACGCCGGTTACTGGTGCAAAAAACCTATTGTGTTCAGATTCATGCTGCATATGGCGGAGCAACGCACTTTTTCCAGACCCTGGAAATCCCCTTACCAGGATGGCAAATGATTTTCCTGCAGTAAGCTGTGCCAGCGCAGCCCTGAAATCCTCCATCTCTGTTTTTCTTCCTTCAAATTCCTTTTCTCTTCCCCACTGGTAAAAAGGGTTCGGTCCTTGCATGCGTAGCACCTCTATAATACAATTTTTGTCACAGCATACTACAAATTTTGTAGTTTTTGTAGTTAACTTATAGTACGAATACTAACATATTTAAATAGCGGCATTGAGCGGTTCTTTCCATGAGATCTTACATATTGTTGCTGGGGCTGTTGCTCTTGGCCAGCGTTGCTTTCTCCCAATTTGACGGAGGGGCGCAGGCTCAGGGTTCGTTATGGGTAACGCAGGCGTATACTCCGACCGGCGCTCAGATCAACGCCTCGCTTCTTGTGTTTGAGTCAGGCCAGCCACAGGCAGGTATCGCCGCTGTAAACCAAAACGCGGATATCGCCGCTGCCTGTAAGATCTCCAACCCTGATAACATGCAGGCATGCATCATTGAAAAGAGCAAGGAACTTAGTTTCAATACAAAGCTTGCTGTGAACAGCTTCTATTCAGTTAAAGACGCGAATTTCTCTTTTATGTACTGGAACCCTTACAAGGCAGAGGGGCCGGGCGACTCTCCAGTGCCTGGATGCGCCAAGGTCACGGCAAGCAACCAGGAAATAATCAAAGTATATAATGCTACGAGCCAAACCGTCCAGGACATTACAATTTACACAGCTAAATGCGATGTGTCAAAGGACATTTATGCAGGCAGGACGATCACTGTCAAGGTAACCTCTTCCCCAGTTGGTAATATCCAAAGTATAACTGACGCCTCAACAACGCTCAGCGATGCAAACGCATCTTCAGCATCGATGTTCAGCTCTTCGCTCTCCAATCTCCTTCAGGGCGCTGCACAGGGCCAGCTGCCATGCCTTGGTGTTTTCCTTGTGCTTGGGCTGCTGCTGGCTTCTATGTATTTTGCAGGCAGGTCCCCGATCACGCTCCTCGATATCACTACGCCGAGGCTTCCGTCCCCGAAGGGATTCGTTGCAGGAGGCCAGATAATCACCCCATTCGGTTACACAGAAATGAAGAGGGTAACTAAGGGTAAGATGGAAGCTGCTGAGGCAGTCGCTGCTTTGATGCTCAAAGAGAAGGGCAAGACAACGGTAAAGGGGCCTACTGTGATGGATTCAGCAGTCGGCACATCATGGAAGGCAATAGGAGGAAAGGATGCCAACACACTAAAGGCAATCCAGACTACCCACGAGGCACGCACTGAGGAGCAGCATGCGCTTGTAAGACAGGCACTGAACCAGCTCGAGCGCGCTGGCGGGAAGTACGCAATGCTTGCAAAAACAGCACATGATTATAACCTAAGCCAGAACCTCATGTCAAGCCTTGACACACTTACATTCAAAGCAGGGAAAGGATACGCTGGCCGGATAGCCGGTGGACTGCAGAAGATGACTCAGAGCGCATTGAGCATCAACCGATTCGCAGCTGCAGGTTTCGTCCCAACTGCCTTAGATTCCACTTTCAGGTCCATGAAGCTCCTTGGCAGGGGAACAAAGTCTGCTGTTGTAATGAGCGCAGACCTTGCCCGCGAGACAGGCAAATGGGCAGTAGAGACTGTGGGCGGAAAAGGAGCTATGAAGGCCATGGAGGAAAAGGCAAAGCGCTCCGCTGGCTACGCATGGCTTTACGATCAGATGGGCAAGAAACCCAGGGAGATAAAGATAGGTACGATAAAGCAGATCAACCAGAACATGGCCCACCTCTACAATACGCTCTCAGGAGAGGTAGAGAGGGACCAGCTGAGGTACCTGCTTAAACAGATCTACAGGAAGATGGGCGTCAATGTTGCCAATATGACTGACAAGGAAATATTCGAGATGTCCCACTCCATAGTGGACCCGCTAAAGAAATGCATTGGTCCGAACGCCAACCTTGCAAGGGAAGCGGAGATAATGGCAATCCTGTCTGATGGCAGGCTTTCCGTGACAGAAAGGCGCGACAAGCTCGAAGGCATGCTCAGGAACATGGGGGGCGTGTTAGACTCCAACTACATGAGGATGAAAGCAGAAGTGGACAAAATCGCACATGAACAGATCGAGGGCCATGTCAAGCTGATCACTCTGCAGATGATACTGGACACAGAAAACTCCAGGCTCCAGGCTGCCAAGGAGGGAGAATCAAGGCTGGACAATGCATACTACTCCCTGGTCGGGAGAGGATCGCTCCATGGGTCCGATCTCGCAGAAATGGCAGTTTTCCGCAGGATGATGTACGATTGCGAGAACGGCCACACAACCAAGGGCGTGAGCATCCGCGACTTCCTGACTGCATTCGGAGTCGACCTGCAGAACAGGATAAAAACACTTAATCCGGACAAGTCAGAGTTCCTTCCTGAGTTCATGCGGAACAAGGCCGTGCTTTCAAAGCAGACAGAGGAGAACAGGAGAGCCCTCGCAAGCCTGCTTACTGATGATGGTGAGCGCGTGCTCAGGGAGCTCACAGGCAAGAACAAGAACAATGCTTCAATCAACGACTTCATGGCAGTGCTGTATGGGAACAAGTACATGCACCGCAGCCATGGGATACAGGTGGATGATACCTCAGGTGTCCACATAGACCCGAAAACAGGCAAGACGCTGTTCTGGGAAGAGGACAAGGCCATCGGCCCGCAGAAGGGCTGGTGGAAGGTTGACATGAAGCGCATGTGGACAGGAGGCATTGACACCGCCGATCTTGGCCAGGCCGGCCCCTGGGTTGAGGGAAAAGCCACCAGGAGCTTCATGGCCATGGATGCCAGCAAACCATCCTTAGCAGCAGTTCTCGACCGCTACCCGGGAGCAAAGTCCTGGAGCCCTGAGAAGAGGATGTTAGAGACCAAGAAGCTCTGGGTAAAGGACCACATTGAATCTGAAATGCACAACAATTTCAACGACAGGTTCGCAATGAACGCCTACGGCGGCACGACCAACGAGGTAATGCGATACTACGGAAACGCTGCAGCAGCACTGCTCTCAAAAGCGCTGCGCGATGCAGGTCACGAAGAGCGCCACACTGACCTCAGGTTCCTCGAGACCATGGATGTCAACAAGGCAAAGGACATGGAACGCCTGAAGTACATGCTTGGCGAGAGGTACAAGAAGGAGTTCGAAGACGTCCTGAAACGAGGGGTTACATTCGACGACATCTCCAGGTCCAAGCAGGTCTGGATGATGACCCACGAAGGTTCATACCTCCCTTACAAACAGGGAATGCCTGCGAGCGACAACGACAGGATGATGAATGGCCATGTAGCCCTCCGTGACGACAAGGGCGTGTGGAGGAGATACAACCCTGATGATGTCCGGGTGGATGCCAAATCCTTCGGAGGAAGGCACGACCTTATGGAGCAGTTCAACAGGCTTGGCAACAGCACGAACAAGGTAGACTGGGAGCCGTTCATTCACGCTGCAACCAAATGGTCGAAGGAAGGAGGATACAACTACGAGCGCGAAAAGGTGATGGGTGCAGTGCTATGGAGATACAGCAACACCACCAACGACTACATGAAGTACTGGAACAATAGTGGTGTCAAGCTCATCCCGCGCCATGAGGCAACTCCGCTCGCACCATCAGTTCTGAGATTCTTCGGAGTCGATGCTCCGGGCCTTACAAGCACTCTCAAGCCATTCAGGGACTTTGGTCAGATACTGGGTCGCTACCTGGTGGGGACAACCCTGGACGGGGTTGGAGAGTGGCAGATGAGGTCCTACGACGTCACTCCAAAATCACAGATGCTGAAAATGCAGTCATGGAGATTCGCGACCCAGATAATGACGACTGACTGGAAGGAGCAGCTCAAGGACGTGACATCAGAGCATGACAGGAGGCAGCTTGCTTCTGCATACGAAGCAGTTGCCCTTGCCCATGGCCGCTACCACAACGTCTGGGCATTCACCATTGACCGTAACCCATGGAGGGCATCGACCTCGCATGGCCTGCACCAGGCTGCTTCAGCAGCATTCCCGCTTGGTCCTGCAATGACTTACTCTATGAAGTCAAACCTTCGTGGTTACATGGACAAGTACGAGTATGGTTCATTCATGGCAGCCTACGGATGGCCGGCAATGATGTCACGAAAGGCGATTATGCCATACCAGAAGATGATTGCTGGTGCACAGAGGTCACTCACAGGTTACATGAGCAAATGGGATACTATGGAAGACCAGCTCAAGTCTTTCGGTCAGCACACTTCACCAAGGCTGCTTGAAAGCCTCAGGATGTACAATCCAATGTCCTTCTCTTGGGGACGGGGCTGGGCATCGCAGAAACTGGGCATGCTAAACAAGTTCCAGAGCAGGGCTGAACAGGCACAGCTCACTGGCTATGATCACCAGATGGGCCTTAAGCAGAGCTATGCGGACATCAAGGTCGTTCACAAGGGTGCTGCAGCTATTGCGAGAACCGGGCTTGCGAACCCAGGTGCCAGCTATATGGACACCAGGTTCAACGAGCAGCTTGCTCCAGCTATGGCAGAGTATGCCATGATGAGGGGAGACTCGTTCCGCGGCTACCTCAAGAACGACGAGTATGTGAGGGGCCAGGCTATGACAGACACAATCCACAGGACCGTGTCTTCAGAAGCGCTTGCCATAAAGAGGCAGCAGGAGCTCATGGGCTTTGGAGTTACTCAGAACTCACTTTACACCTGGTTCAACCCAGTACTCTTCGCATACCATATGGGAATACCTGGGTTCCCGGAGTCGCTGAGCCCGAAGGAGCTTCTCACCTCTTTTGTGAACAAGTACCGGAAGGGTGGAGGAGGCGGCAACCTGGAGTCCAGCATGAAGGATTTCATGAACAGGACTGGCCAGGCAATGGGCCGCGCGTTCACTCCGTGGAAGGCCTCGATGGTGAAGTACTGCAAGTGCGGTTCTCCGGGTTACTCGCCGGGAATGTGCAAGAAGTGCGGATCCAGACTATGAAGTCCCGTGTCATGGGTCCAGAGTCTTGAAAAACCCTGGATCCCCCTTTCTTTTCTTTTTAATAAATTACCGACGCGAGCGTAGCGAGTGTCAAGAACGAGAAGGGCCAAACTTATAACGTAGTACGAAGTTAGAGCGAGTAGCCGCGAAGCCCGTTTCGAGCGATCCGAAGTGGGCCTTTTTTGTTGAAAGGCCTTATATCTATTTTTAATTTTTTTCCTTCCTATTCCCCTGGATCAAAATGAGGACTTCACTATTCATTTCCCTAATCGTGGCTGTAATCCTTGTTTCAGGATGCCTTCGTAATATCGCCCCGAATTATAATACTGAGTATGTCAGCAGCATGAAAAAATACACTGTGTACGATGAGGGTTTGATACAGGAATGCAAGCTCGGCCAGTGCATCTGCATGACGTGCAAGAATTCTTCATCAATTTTCCCGCAATACAAATCGTTGGTTGGCGGGAGCTGCAAGTTTGTCCATGAGTGCAATAACACTGTTTTCACAGAGCTGCTCAATGACTCTCAGAACAGGCTACGGCCCTTCATGATAGGCCAGGGATATTCGATTTCCTCGTTTGCAGATGCAAACGAATACTGCGCAGGCAAGCTGAACATGGCTGTGCACTGGCTTGTTGGCGATAATGATACGCCATACCAGCTACCTAGGGCAGACAGGACGATGTGCCTGATAGACCGGGAAGTGCTTCCTGTTTACGTGCTGTACTCCAATGGTACCAATATCAACGCAACAAGGGCAAATGAAATCGCAAAAATACTCGGCACAGAAGGCCCGAAAAATCCAATATTAGGAATGGCCGGGCAAGTCGGACCTGTTGTAATTACCACTGAAATAGATTTCAACAGCTCTGACCAGGCCGCGGTCGATGCTGTAAAAAGGCAGATACAGGAGATCAATGCCGGCTGCAATAATCGGCGTCCGAATGACATATTCTGCTTTGTTGCTCTAGCTCCAAAAATGGGCGATAAGGAAGGTGTGGCAAAGGTACTTGATGAGCAGGATATACGGGATGGGGTGGATCTAATTGCATTCGGCCTGAATGCCCACACTGTTAACCTGAATGACAGCTATAAGCCGTTCTGCGAACCTGGCGACGTGTATAACATTGCAATGGACTTCGCCAGATTCAGCCTGTATAATTACAGCAAGCCAACTATCATCCCCTATATCCTATTCGATTCAGACGGACCGGATGCTTCGGGAAAATGCAACTGGACTGAGGCTGCGATGATCGACGGGTACACAAACTTCTTCACTGGTCTTGGATCATACGTTTATCAGTTCAAAAGTTTAGGTGTAATAGGTGTAGCCGCCTATGATTTCAATTCCTCGCAATACGCGATTTCAAGCCCGCTCAGTTGTATTGACTGCAGCCTTGGGAAAAACACCCAGCGAATGGAAGCGTGGTTTTCCGGGTGCAGGGCATACAAGAAAAAAGTGAATGATGCTGGGTTCGGGGACAATTTTGTTCTTTTTGGAAATGAGTCCGGAAGTTCATGCGATCACTATGCAAACCTTGCGGGTATTCTCTCCACAATGACTGGCAATCTGGCCACAGGAACTCCACCCCCTCTTGCGCCTCCGAATAAAACCTTCATGCGTTGCGATGCCTGCCTGAATGATAATATTACTTTTCCGTTTAAGGTTGAAACGTTTGGTATTCAGCAAGACTTCTGCACAAAATATCCTGAACTAAAAATATTCGCAGATATGAGAAGCCTTGACCCCATGCTCGTGCGGGCGATTGCGGCTAGGGAAAGCACTTTTGAGCCATGCGCTGTTGCAAAAGTTGATACAGGTGATTGCAATGGAAAAGGATACGATTTCGTACCAGATCCTGATGACGTTTGTATTCAGGCAAAAGAGAGGATACCTGGGAAACAGTTTTGCGGTTTGGGTCTAATGCAGGTGCTCGACCCCCCATATACTTTCTGGCCTATTGAAGATAATCCTGATGAGGTAGAGGGGATCTATTATGATGGAAGTAAATACACGCCTCCTGCCCAGTTATACAAAGAAGCGCCAAGGGGAGATATAAAGGCGGCTAAATTAGATTGCTCCCCTAGGTTTAATCCTTTCAATGCTACGCACTCTGCCTGTCTTGGTACAAACATCCTTGTAACAAAATTGAAAGCTGCAGAAACGTATGTCAATAATAACCTAGGCTCTCTCGAAATCGGAAGCGACATTAACAAAAAAAGGATACTTACTTTTTATTTCGCGCTAAGCTATTACGTTGGATACGATAATGGCAATTTCAAGACGTGGTTAGATCTTTTCACGGAACAAAAAGGCATAACTCAGGACGAATGCGCGAATCAGGGCAGGACCTACGGAGAATGCTGCGGGAACAAGGATTTCATTTATTTTGTGCACAAGTGTTACTACACGGGAGAGACTAACGCCAGAAAGCCATCGAAAGATTACGCGTACGGAGTGTTAGGTCTTTATAAGGGCCTAAACGAAGGATGCCAAAACGCAGGATGTCCCTCATGCAGCAAGCTATTTTCGGCATTGGGAACCGTGCCTCCAGCATCAGGATGCACCCCGCCGCCTATGCTGCCCCAGCAGCCTATTATTGCTACTCCACCGATAACCCCCAGAATTCCGTGATTCTATGGCTGGAGAAGGAGAACTCGATGTTGTTCCTACGAAAGTGATCCGCGTAGGTGTGATGGGAGATTCCATCACAGCTGCTTTTGGGGGGTATGGGTATGTCAGGGAATTGAATAAGCTTTGTCCGGGATACAAATTCTTTAATCACGGCATAGGCGCAAACATGACTAATCAAATGCAAAGGCGCTTCAAAAAAGACATACTGGATAAAGGGTACAACGAAGTGATAATTCTTGGCGGAGTGAACGACATAGCATCAGGTCGCAAACTGGAAACTATTCAAAAAGCGCTTCTTGAAATGTATACCGCTGCGAAAGCGAAGGGAATGCGCGTCATCGCAATGACAATCACTCCATGGGGCACATTCCAGGACAGGCCTGAAAATAGAAAAAGATTCCCCAAGGATGTTCAGGAAAAAACCATTGCTCTTAACCAGTGGATCTGGGAACAGAAAAGCAAAGGAATCGTGCATGAAGTTATTGACCTCTATCCGAAAATGGTTGATAAGGACGGTCGTTCTTTGAAAAAGGAATTCCGTGGAGATGGACTTCATCCCAGTCCTGCAGGCCAAAGGGAAATGGGCAGAATCATCTTTGAAACATCTTATAGGATTAGAGTTGAGCAGAAGAAGGCTGCCACCCAATCCTTACCAAAACTCAAAACTGGAAACTGAACACCGGAACAACAATGTCGGCTCTTCGCCGACATTGTGCGCCATGTTCGTTCTTCGAACATGTGCGACGCCTAGGGCAGCCAATCCCTTTTCTTTATTTTCTGCCTAATGTACTCTCCAACAAAAGTCAGCCTCTGTCCCTACACGCACGAAATGCTTACTCTTTGGTAAGAATTTCTTTTGCGAGCGGATATAATTCTCTTATGGCGATCAGTTTTTTCTTGATGATCCTGCTGAAGTATTCTTTTTCTGTTTTCGTTAGCCTTTCGCCGGTCTTTACTTTATACAAAACGTCTATCTGTCCTTTGGCAAATAGGAACGAGAGCTGGTAGTTGAGCGATGGCTGGAATCCCTCAAACTTTTTTCCTAGGCGGTAATCATCGTACGCCCTTTTGAACTCCTCCACATTAAACGATGTTCTTCTAAGGCCTTTTGCAAGAGCCCTGAGCTTGCCTGCCAGCCTTTTGTCCCTGATGATTCCGGAGGATATCCATAGTATTTCCATAAGGTCTTTCAAGACACCTGCCTTTTTCGAGAGTTTCAACAGAAGATCGTAATCAACTTTGGAACTTTCGAGAAGTATCGGTATTCCATAGAGATATCTCAGCTTGCGCTCTTTTAGTGCATCGATTATAGCTGATTCGATTGACTCAGGTTCGAACAACGCATACCCATGTTTGGCAAAAATATCTTTATAGTCAGTCATAATCCCACTTTTCGATTCTTTTTTTGATTGTTGCCGAGAAATTAAATTTATACGCGAGATGTTTTAGATTCAGTTTCGCATCTCTCACTACTGATCCTTCCATGGTTGCAAAATATCGAGTCACCAGTTCGTCTTTGTTTATGTCAAAACTCATAAAGATAGTTTCGATATCTTCCAGGTCACGCTCGTTCAGGCGTGCCGTCTTGGTTATAATAAGATCGAGCGGTGCCAGTGAAAAAAGATGGATTCTTCTCATCTTCCTTATTTCGGTCGCCTTTTTTTGATAGTCCGACGGAAGCTGGACACAGAAAATATAGCCTCCGGTGAATAGATCGATAATCAGGCCATGCCCAACCAGCCTTCCTGATTGCAGTTTGTATCCTAGTCTTTCAGCAATTTTAAGGAAACGGTCTTGGTCAGCTTCTGTTTTGAAACAAAGGTCTATGTCTTTTGTGCTCTCTTTCTTTCCGAGTAGCGTAAGGGCTGTGCCCCCTACTGCGGTTATGGCGATATCTCTCGTGAGGTAACTATCGAATTCGCGGATCGATTCCATGAGCTTTTCCGGGCCTATGAGCATATTACTAATTACGGCGTTTGTTTTTATAAATGTATGTATTTATGCAATTTTTGTATAAATAAGTACAAAATTTGTATTAATTGATTCAAAGACTCAAGACCCTAGTCTCTTGACACTTAAGGCAGCCAATCTTTCTTTTTTATTTTCTGCCTGATGTACTCTCCAACAAAAGTCAGCCTCTGTCCCTGCAACGCATCCTGCTCGAGTTTCTTCTTGGTTTTCAGAACTTCCTTAAGCTCCTTCACCCATTCAGGATGCATGTTTATCCAGGGATAGCCAAGCATCTCTTCTGCTCTCTTAATGTCCACTTCCTTTGCATTTATCGTGAGCTTCTGAAGGAAATCAAAATCACGGATATCTTTCATCGTTACTCCGATGAACCTGGACTCTGGTACAGCGAAATCCCTGCCAAGATACGCCAGGTTCATGGAACCGGTTTTAATAGTCCAGTAGATGTACCATCCCCAGGCATCACAGTCCATCAGGCAATAGACCGGGAGCTTCTTGTCAGCGAGTTTTCTCAGAAGCCTTCTAGTTCCTCTAGTTGATTGTCCTTTCGGAGTTATGAGAATGCAGTTCTCCTCCTTCCAGAACTTGTCCTCATTCAGGCGCTGCCAGAGCGCATCCTTCTCAACAACAAGCACGTAGTCAGCATCAACGGATTTCAGCTCCATCCCATTATCCACATCGCTTGGAATTGACCATCCGCTCCTTCCCTGTTTGGTGCAGTCTATTGTGGTTTCATCACCGCCAAACTTGTCCTGTATCACAAGCGGGCCTGCTACAAATCCCTTTCGGTCAGTTGTAAGGTTCAGATCCTCCCTCTTGATTCCGAGTGCGACTTCCAGATCTTCTATGAGCGCGTTTGATTCAGCCTGCTCGGAAAACAGGTCCTCGTCAAGGTCTTCTCCAAGGGAAAATTTAAGCTGGTAGAAAAGGCCCCTGATGGAAGTGTGCAGATCCTCTTTCACGAACTTCCTGGTCTTTGCTGCGATTGCTACAGTCTGCATGAATGTGCGTGCCTGCGCCATGCTGAGGAATTTCCTTTGCTCTTTCTTATCTCCTGTCCGAAGGCATCCAATCCCTTCATCGTAAATCGTGTTCGACTTTGTTCTCAGCACAGTCTCGAATGTCGGCCCCTCTCCTTTGTCGATCTCCTTCACCATGTTATTTCCGAGTTCTTCGAGTATTTTGATCGTGTTTTTTTCTGCCATTCAGTATCACCCTTCAGTCTCCGGTTCTTCGTTGTCCAGTTTTGTTTGCGTCCCTGTGTCTCCGTTTCCTTCCGTTGCTTCCTCTTCCCCGGGTTTTGAGTATTTTTCCTCGATTATCTCGTTCAGTTTTTTGCTTATCTTCTCCTTTTTCGTTCCGGATAAATCAGAAAGATCAGATGATAACTGCTCCACGTACCGCTCAATCAGCTTCCGCTTGCTAGCGATTTCATGCGCCCTCCTTTTTCCGGAAAGGAAACGCTGTATTCCTCTTGCAGCTTCCATCACCGCGAACCTTATCTCGTTTTCTATCTCTTCCTCGCTGGCCACGGCCTGCTTTCCAGCACCAGTATATGGAATATGGACAGATGCAAGGTTGACAAGCACTGCAACAGGTTCTTCTTCAAATTTTTTCAGGTCGTACCTCTTCCAATCAATTGCCTTTATTGTTTCTGTTATCGCGCATCCGGAAGTGTCGAAAAGCAAGGGCACCTTGTTGGCAAAGCGCATTATCTCGCCCTGCTTCCCTGCAGAAGCGATCCCTCCGCCATAAGCAATCCCTGCCTCGACAACGAACGGGATTCCTCCTTTGTAAACCTTCGGGCTTCTCTCAGTGACAACGATCAACTCAGGGTTGAAGATATTTTTGAACGAGGCCTCAATCTGCTCACGCCCTACTGGAACAAGCGAATCAGTCGCAGGCGCGATCCACTTGACCTGCGCGAACGCTTTCACGATTTTTTCAGCCTCTTCCCAGCTCAGTTTGGCCGGGTTCTTGTCAAAATCCACATCCTGCACAAGCAGGCGAAGTTCGGCTACTTTTGCTGCGCTCACACGGGAAAAAGCGTTCTGGAGAAGAGCGGAAAGCTTCCTGTACTCAGAGTGGTGGCTCGCCGTCTCAAGAAGGTCGTGCGCTGAAATGCCAAGTGGATGCGGTTTTATCTCAAATGGCCTTGGGGGAATTTTTTCTGTGGATCGTGGAAGCACGATCCTTCCGCTAACTGGGTCATTGAATGTTATCTGGGAATGGGGATTTGCAAGTGCGGTCCGCCTTAAGTATTCGAAAATGCCCTTATTCGACTGCTCGTGCTTCACTCCCTTGTATTCCGATGTAACGGATAAACCATGTTCCTGCGTTGGCTCTTCCTTGATAATATTGAGCAGGGGCTTGTTGTTCTTAAAATCTATTAAGACCTCGAGATCGTACCTCGTCCCATTATAGCATGATATCGCTTTGGTCGGTTTCCCGGTTGTCAGATAGGAGAACATGCAGCATCCGGAAGCACCGATCCCCTGCTGCCCGCGCTGCTGGATATACCGATGGAATTTTGTTCCTGCTAGCATCTGTCCAAGCGCCTTGCCAACGTGCGTCTTAGGTATTCCCGGCCCGTTGTCCTGCACTGTTAGCCTGTAGTGCTCTTCGCCAAGCTCCTCAAGACCTACAAAAATATCAGGAAGAATTCCTGCTTCTTCGCATGCATCAATGGAATTGGTTACGAACTCATGAACAACAGTGGTGAGTGATCTGACTTTACCTGAAAAACCCAGCATCTGCTGGTTCTTCTTGAAGAACTCTGCAACCGAGTGCTCCTTGAACTGCTTGAAAATTGTATCGCCATCTGTCATTTTGCCACCTTTGGGAGTTTCGACTAAAAATTCTGAAAGAAGATTATTAAAGTTACCCCTATTTAAATGTTGTGGTTGGTGGAAAATAGATGGATTGAGAACAAATCCAGTCTACCGCTGTATCAGCCTATCTGCCAGTATTTTCTTTTTCATCTTCGCCAGATAATTGAACACGCTCGAGTGCTCTGCGCCATCGATAATCATTGTAATCGCTTCCTTTGCGTACTCCATGGTGTCCAAGTGGGATATTATCCCAACAGTGTAGCCATGTACAGCGATCACGGATTCTGTTGCTGCCTCTATCTCGGATTTCATTTTCCCTTTCTCCCCGATTATCCTTCCCTTTATCCTGGTTATCGCCTTTTCATTTTTCAGTTCTTCCTTCAATTCTATAAGTTCGAAATTATAGTTCTCATTGACTATCTTCAGCGCGTCCCTTGGCTCAAAGCCCCTTCCTATTGCCTTCACAACGTCCTTTGCAAAAAAAACATCAGAGCTGTCGCCCTTGATATGGACCTCGCCATCCTCATCGATCTCGAGCTTGACATTGCACTTATCCTCGATTAGGCCTTTTGTCTTTCCCCTTTCGCCAATCAGCGCTTTTATTCGCTCAGCCGGTATCCTGATTATTTCCATACAAATCATTCCTTCTTTTTCTTTTGAATAATGTTCCTTATGCTGGGGTCAGTTTCCTTTTCCAGCCTTTTTTCCAGCGCAGCATCTCCATCACTGCTCCTGTTTTTCAGGAGAAACTCCGCAGCAGCCATTCTCGCAGTCTCATCCCAATGAGACAGGAGAAGAATTATGGTTTTTATCACATCAGCATCTTTTGGAAGGGTGCTGAGCGCTGCGATAGCGTTCAGCTGGTTCTCGCCAATGTCTCCTCTCGCGAATATTACCAGCTCTTTCTTGAGCTCCTCCATTATTTTAATTGAACTCATTTCAGCGAGATATTTCAGAGTGATGGCGCTCATTTCGTGCTGCCTTAGCATGGAACGCAATGATTCGACCATTTTCTGCAAGTAATTAGGGTCCTCCTCAATTTTTTTCATCCCGGCAATTACTGCGTTTCTCTGCTGTTCCCTTGCTGCGCATTCCTCAAGGAATTCAGTAAAGCAGTCCTGCCACCCGGCATCCATCACCATCATTAGAGTGTATCTCGAGATTGTGGAGGGAGTTAAGCGGACGTGAAGTGGAGACGGGTTGCTGATAGCGCTCGTGGCTACTCTTATCAGGGCAAAACGGTCATTTTCAAGATCGCTAAAGTCCGGAGTCTGCTTCGCTCCGTACGAACCAATTATTGCCCAAAACACATCCCGGATGTTGGAATCCGGTCCTTTGGAGTATTTCGAGAGGTCCAATTTGCGCTTTTTTTCCTCAACAACAGCTCCGCTGTCGTCATCGCCACCAAACGTCTCCTTTGGCATACTAATATATCCCTTCTCTGCTTTTTAAGTTTTATGCAAAAAAGGGAATTGCTGGAATTGGTCCAGTATTTGCGTGCAACCGGTTATCTGAAGAGCGAAAAGGTTGCAAACGCCATGGTTCAGGTCGACCGCCTTTTTTTCGTTTTACCTGGTGATTCCGGAATAGCATACTCCGACAACGCGCTTCCAGTCGGTTATGGGCAGACGATATCTGCGCCAAGCGTTGTTGCGTTCATGCTGGAAAAGCTCGAAATACAAGAAGGGATGAATATTCTTGAGGTGGGCACGGGAAGCGGGTACAACTGCGCCCTTCTTGCAGAACTGGTCGGAAAAAAAGGTATTGTAGTTTCAATGGATGTGGTACCAGAACTGATCCAGCAAGCAGAATCTAATTTAATAAAAACGGGTAATGCCTATCAAAATATCAGCCTTGTCAATGGAGATGGTAGCTTAGGATATCCGGAAAAAGCGCCCTATGACAGGATTATAGTTACTGCAGGAATGCCTTGGTTTGACCAAAGCCACCCTCTTGCCAACCAGCTCAAGCCGGATGGAAAACTAATCGCACCTGTCGGCGGCCGTTTCTTCCAGGACCTTATTCTCTTTGATAAAAAGACTGAAAAAACCGAGCCCGTTCTCTCAGTGATTTTTGTGCCGCTAATCGGGAAATTCGGGTTTAAGAAAGAATGATCCACCCATGACCTGCTTACCAGGGCACTTTTTTCAATCCAATCCGGTTGGCAAGAAAATTCATAGCTGGATGAAGGAGAATGGTGATGCCAAAAAGGAAAACCATATTCTCTAATGAGAAGGCAGCTGCTGAAACGAACGGTACCACGAATAACAAGGCGAACGCAAGGAATATCACTGCGTCAGGGAAAAACGGCCTGCCGGATTCCATGCCCATCCTTCTCTTGAAAAACGAGCCTATCGCATCCCCGGTTATTGCCCCGAGCGCCAAAGCGATCCCGCCCCTGAACATTAATGCGGGCGTGCTGAACAAGGAAATGGGGAGATACAGGGATAGTACGCCTGCAATGACCGTGCCTGCCAGAACTGCGGAGAGAAATCCCCTTATGGTTTTAGTCTCCCCGAATATCGGCTTTTTGTCAAAAAAGTTCTTTCCAAAATCAAGCCTAATTCCACCGCCTAAAAGTACTGGAGCAGCATTTGCAACATAAGCCGGAAGTATGAAAATGATCAGGCTTAGTATATCGAACATCAGGAAATTTCCGTCACCAACCTTTTTATTCCCTAATGTTAAAGTCCTAAACATGGAACCTCCACAGAGAAAATTTGAAAGAAGGAAGAGCTTCCTCTTTGGGACTGCATTGCTTCTCATATTGGGTTTCTTTGCCCTGATATTATTGTTTGTCGCCTTCACATATGTCCTTCCCCAGTTCATGGGCAAGTGCGTTGCAGTTGTGAACGTGGATATGCCGATATCAGTGGAAGGCCAGCCATCCTCGTTATTCAGCACAGGCTATGCCGGGTCTGAGGGTATGGCAGATTCCATAAAATCACTGAACAAGAGGGACGACGTTGCAGCAGCTCTTTTTGTGTTCAATTCTCCAGGCGGCTCAGTGGTCGCTTCCAGAGAAATCTATTCCGCAGTGAAAGCCCTCAATAAGCCGAAAGTATCCTTCTTCCGTGAAATGGCTGCCTCCGGCGCGTACTACATCGCAGCTGGTACTGATTACATTGTCTCAGATCCGGATGCGCTAACTGGGAGCATCGGCGTGATAGCAACATTCACTGACATGTCTGGTTTACTTGAAAAGATAGGTGTAAACGTCACCTCAGTAACTTCAGGGATCCACAAGGACATCGGAAGCTCAACCAGGCCCATGAAAGAAGAGGAGCTTACTATTTTCCGTGCCCTTATTCAGGAGGTTTTCGACGAGTTTAAGGGCGTTGTTGTCGAGAACAGGAAATCCAAGCTGAATGCCGCTCTTTTTGAAGAGGTGTTAGATGGCAGGATTCTCACAGGAAGACAGGCAAAGGCAGTCGGCCTTGTTGACACAACCGGAAGCAAGGATGACGCTTTGAAAAAGGCAGCTGATTTAGGCGGCATTTCCTATGAAAGCGTCGATGACATCCGCGTATGCGAGGTGCAAACCACTCCCCAGGATGCCGGACTGTTAGGGGCAAATGCGATTTTCAGGTTTTTCAGCAATCCGCCAAATTCCTACAGCCTGAATTTCCGTTAAACACCGAAGTGGGATAAAATGAGAAAAAGCATATGGTTTTTAATGGTATGTGAACAAAAGATGATAATATGAGGGCATTCATATTCTCCCTAGACGCTTTTGTAGCTTTCACTTTGGCCCTGGTGGCCGTCTATTCCCTGATATTTTTCTCTTCAATTCCCTCATCTTACTATTATCTTCTTACGCAGGCGCACTACCTTGCAAGGGACACGCTATTCTCCTTGTCCACTGCGGATTGCGCTCCATATTTCACAGATTGCATGCAGACCAAAGGCTCGGTAATGGACAATATCGCTTTCGGAGAACAAGCCGCAAGAGAGAACTTTATCATTAAGTCAGTTGGAGCATCCATCCCGAACCAGTTCGGTTATGTTATGGAACTTAGCTCTGACAATGGGAACAGCTGGTCTGTTCTTTATGACACAGCAAGGCCTGACCCGGGAGACACTGTGGACCATGCAAAGACAAGGAAAAGGCTGAGTGTTTCTTCACAGGTTATTGTATTCGATTATTCTGCGAACATGACAAAAGACAGCCCTAATCCGTTCACTTATAGAAGTTGTAATGGGGGCGGGGCAGGCACTCCGGCCGAGCTTCTTACTTGTTCTGGCCTTCCGAACAATCCATATGGTAGCGGTGGTGGTGGGCTTGACTTAGTGCCATCAACAGGCATAAGGCTAGTGAGGTTGACAATATTCATTTAGGTGGTGCATGGTGGAACTCAACAAACAGAGCAAAGGATTTCTCTTCGTAGTTACTGTTTTCCTAATGCTCACTTATATCCTTCTCTCGATTTCCGTTTGGGTCAAGTCAATCGAGACTTCTGAAAGGGCATATTCGGAGTTCTACAAGGAATCAAATGTGGAGCTGGCCATGGAACAGATCACGAGCGAGAAGCTCGATAAGGTTTCATCCATAATCCTGAACAGGGCGCTCTTCGTACTGAACAATCATTCGGTTTCCCATCCGATTAAGGCCGGGTCTCCGGACGAAGCGCAGTATGTTAGCGCGTCATTTTCACAATGGCTGGTAAACGGATCGCCGGACCAATCGAATTTCGAGGATGGGATCGCTCCGTCTGAGAACAGCTCATCGCTTTCTGCATGGGCTAAAGGGCTTAATGCATCACTTGCTTCAATCGGGGTTTATGTTGATGATGTTAATGTTAGCAACTTCCAGATATACCAATCAGACATTGATGTGCTAAACTATTCATTCACTGTTGATCTAAAGATGGCAGACAAATCCGGAACCACCTCGGTGGTGAGGAAATATAACATAAACAATTCACTGAACATCACAGGCATTCCTGATCCTGCAATCGCAAGGGCGAGCGGAGGGCTTATGCCTGGCAGGAGATTTTATTTTGAGAAATCGCTCTATTCTGATGGTTCTGCCCTAAGACCAATAACAAGATACTCTGGTACCAGCAACAGTGCAGGTCAGGACTGGTTCTATGGCTATCTGACGAATGCATCTGCAGCAGGCTCAGTGAACCAGGCTGAAAAGAAGAGCTATGCAATAGTCGGAACATACGATGAGATAAGAAGCGTGCAGAACTTCTCTGACTTCGGAGCCTTCATTGTAACAACTCCAGCAAATCATCCAAAAAACTGCACAAGAACGGATGGAACGCTTGCTGGTTATTTTGAGAATGGGACATTCAACCCATTGAAGTATACAGGCAATAATTGCGATCCTGAGATTGATAAATCTGATCAAGACGCAACCACAAAGCTGCCTTTCGTTGTTGCCCCCGGATTCTCGATTGATAGCGCAGGTGACTGTCCGGACATTCCGAACAAGATAGTTAACAGAAAATGCGCGCTTTTTGTAACTGCGTATAATTCAAGTGACACTCCTGTTGACAAGAAACTTAGTTATCCGAATATCAGGATATACGACATCGAGTCGCTTAGGGATTTCACTCTTTGCGGCTATTACATCCATGATCCGAATGCGCCATCTTATGTCCAAAGGCTGTTCAACAACTCCTATTCATACAACAGCAGCAATGGAATATCCACGTTCCTCATCGGCCAGTACGTTAATGGAACTCCAACGGATTCCTGGAGCAGGCTGGACTGGGAACTTTTCGGCCACAAGCCTGGCTTTGAGGTAAGGGGAATGCCTGGCTGCAAGGATCCTTCAATGTGCACCCTATCTGAAACTCTCACTGGAAGGTTCATGCTTAGCAAAGAGGCGCTTGAATATTTCGGTATTCTGGAGCTCGGTTGCAATTATCCGGGCATTGCGGGGTGCAAACGATGAAACATAACCTCCGTGGCCAGATCTCGCTTGAGCTTCTAATCACCCTTGGGATTATCATTGCCTTCACTGTTCCAATAGTATTCCTCCTGCTTTCCGTTACATCGGTTGGCTATGAGAAAGCTGCAAGGGACCAGGCTGACGCGTCTGCTCGATCCTTGTCTGACACGATAAATATTGTTTATGCCCAGGGAAATGGAGCAAAGCGCATCATCCTGCTTAACCTGCCGAGCAGCACTGACCAGCTCAAGGTAAGTGCAAGCGAAGTTTCTGTAATAATAAAGATATCATCCGGTACATACGAAGGGGTTTCTCCGGTTTTTGGAAATGTGGAAACATTTGACCTATCCGGTGCGAATAAGAAAACGGGTTTGTTTGCAGTTTCAGTGGAAAACGTTAAAGGAAAGGTGAGATTGAGTGAATCAAAATAAAGGCCAAGTCGCGATTCCGCAGCGTCCCGCTGCGTCTTGCCACTTGCGGGGCCAAGTGGCAACCGAGTTTCTTATGTATACTACGGTTTTCATGTTCGTGGCAGTTGCAGCCTTTATTGTGATAAACCAGGTCATGAGCGCCGAGATCCCAAGCAGGGAGAACGCAGTGGCAAAGGACACAGGCGACATTTTCGTGACTTCCATTTCGCTTGCAGTGAGGAGCGGAGATGGTTTCACTTATAAATATACATTCCCAAGAACGATTCTTGGAAATCCATACACCCTTTCCTTCAAGCCAGATACAAAAGATGTTATTCTTGACTGGGAAGGAAGGTATGGTAAGTACAGCACCATCTACAAGCTTCCTCCCTATAATTACAGCTTTGTAACGGGGAACTGCCTGGAAGGCAAGAGTACTGATGATGGTACTCCTTATTACTTGTTCAACAGCTCGAAATGCTCCAATGTGCTTACGCTTGGCAACAGCGGTGGCACGCTCACGGTGATTCACGATGCTTAACATGGGATCCAGAAAAGGCCAGTACTTCAGTTTCGATGCAATAGTGGCATCAGTCATTTTTGTGCTTACACTCATCATGCTCCTCTCCTACTGGCAGAGCGTACGGACATATCTCGATTATCAGTCCAATGACCTGAATAAGGAGGCTGTGAGGATTTCATATATGCTCTTTTCACAGCCTGACACCAGGGATTGCAGCCAGCTCAAGCAGTTCGGCCTTGCGCTCAGCCTCACGGACAAGAGAATGGATGAAAAGATGCTCATTGACTGCCAACAGGTAGATTTGAAAAAGACGCTTAGTTCTGCCTTTAATGTTTCCATTGGCGTTACTGACGTTTACAATGATGCGACCAAATACAAATACGTCTTCGGAGTTTCCCCTGAAAACCTTCCCCCGAACCTGAAAGAAGTGTCCAGGCTTAGAAGGGTAGGGACAATCGCAACCCAGTCAGGAATCGACCACGTCGCGTATGTGGATATCTACGTTTACAGATAGAAAGCGAAGCTTTAAAAGCACTTATTTACATCAATTATCAATAGGTGATTGAGTGAATTCTAATAAAGCCACACTTGGTGAAATGACTGTTATTCGCGAAGATAATGAAAAGAAACCGAACCTGCTGCAGAGATTGGTGGACTGGGAGCAGAGTCCGGTTCTTTCTGGAATCGGTTTTGTGAAAGACTATGTAACCAGCTTGCCCTCAAGAGTCTTCGATTGGAAGGTGGATCGACAGTTGCGGGCATTGAATTCCCCTGACCCAAAAAAAAGGTGGAAGGCAGTAGAGACCTTAGGAAAGCTCAAACATCCGGTTTCAATATGGGTGATATTGGAGCTAAGTGAGAGTCTTGCCAACGATAAAGATGAAATTGTCCGTGCGAAAGCAGCAGAGGCGCTTGGAATACTAGGAGGGCAGATGGATAGTTTTCAGATTTCTAGGGTTTTGCATCGAGCGCTATCTGACGACGACGAGGTAGTAAGGGTCTGCGCCAGCGAAGCGTTGGAATCAATAATTATAAAAGAAAAAGGAAGTAAAGCACGTAAATTTAAAGAACAGATAGAAGACGAGGCCAAAAGGAATGCGGCAACTCTGAAAACCGTAGAAGATGCAATATCACAAGCAGAAGCCAAAATGCGGTTAGTTGACTTTCAAGTGCAACGCAGAAAGGGCAAATATCAAACTGAAAAAGCATCCATTCGCCGTGAACTACTCGCAAAAAGAAAAATTCAATCTTAGTTTACGAGAATCCCAAACAGCGATCCGTGATCCGTATCCTTTATCTTTACCTTTACCAGTTCGCCAAGCTCCCCCTCGAAATCTTTAACAACCACCTGTCTGTAGCTCATCGTCCGGCCGGTGAAACCGCGCTTTTTCTCTGTGATCAGGACATCAAACTCCTTACCAATAAGCTCTCTGTTGTTTTCCGCGCAAATTCTCTTCACAAAGCCGTTCGCTTCTGAACTTCTTCTTTTTACTTCCTTGCTGTCCAGCTGTTTCAGTTCTTTTGCTTTTGTTCCGAACCTTGGGCTGAATTTGGAGAGATTTACGACATTTGGTCTAATTCTTCCCAACAAATCGAGCGTTTGCAAAAAATCATTTTCGGATTCTGTTGGATATCCAACAATCACATCCGTGGCAATCGTTATTTCCGGAATCGCGGCCCTGAACTCGCTAACAATTTTCTCGAACTCTGCCACAGTGTGCTTTCTTCCCATATCCATGCAGATACGCTCGCTTCCGCTCTGCACAGGCATATGTAAGAACCCGTAGAACTTCTGGCCTTTCAGCGCTGCCTTTAGTCCGTCTTTCATCCTTAGCACATGGTCTGGATTTATCATGCCGAGCCTCACGCGAAACTCGCCTTCGATATCATTTATGCAGGTGAGCAATGAGGCCAGATCAGTACCAATATCCATTCCATATGCGCCTGTGTCCATGGCTGTGAGTTGCACTTCTTTCACGCCCTGCTTCAGTGCCTCAGAAATCCTGTTAAAAATTGTCTGGGGCTTCATGCTCCTTAAACCCGGCCTAGCCAGCTTGGTCTGGCAGAAAGTGCAATGGCCAGTACATCCCTCAGCTATTGGAATTCTTATAATTGGCCTGGTATATACTGTTGGCAGGGAATCCTTTGCCTTTGATTCTTTGTATTCTGTCACCTGGCAACTAAGTGCATCCTCTATTGCATCCCCAATCCTGTCAATTGCCCCTGGCCAGATAATCGGTGCATCAGTTAACGATCGGATCTTAACTTGATTGGAGGCCATGCAGCCCGCCAGGACGAGTTTTGTGTTCCGGGTCCCGAGTCTCGCCTCATTCTCAAGTTTCCGGATTCTTTCCAGTATCTTATTTTCAGTAGGGCCTTTGACAGTGCACGTATTCAGTATAATTACTTCCGCTTCGTCGAGTGTGGTCACGCTGTACCCCAGGTTGACAAGGATCGCCTTGATCATATCTGAATCTGCCTGGTTTAAGGTGCAACCGTATGTCTCGACATAAACCGCTACTTTTTTCATTGGTTTTATTAAGCTGACAGAGTAATAAAAATCCTTATGAAGACCAAGACGGAATACATAACTCTGGAAACAAAGAACCGGATCGAATTCGTACGAATAACTGACAAAGTCGAGGCAGCCGTCCGAGCATCTGGAGTGAAAGAAGGGCTTGTTCTCATCAATCCAATGCATATAACTGCTGGCGTTATAGTGAATGATAACGAATCGGGTCTTCATGAGGATTATCTTCGCGTTCTCGAGCAATTGGTCCCATATCAGGGGGACTACAGGCATAATGATACGGGAGAGGATAACGCGGCCTCGCACATCTGGCGCCAGCTCATGGGCCACCAGGTAGTGATGCCGATAACAAACGGAAAGCTCGACCTCGGGACATGGGAGCAGATATTCTACTGCGAATTCGACGGCCAAAGGAAAAAGAGGGTGCTGGTAAAGATTATTGGTGAATGATGGCAACTACGTGATTTCCACGCCTTCCTTAAGCGCCATACTGACTATCGATACGCGTTTTTTTTGCTTTTCAAACTCTTCCGGGCTGTAGCAGATGTAATCCACAGGCAAATCCAACGGCCAAAACTTGTAGAATCCAAGACTTCTTTTCACAAAGCGGGTTTTCCTGAAATCCGAAGAAACTATTATCAGATCCACATCGCTTTCTTTTTTGTAATCCCCCCGGGCATAGGAACCGAACAATATCATTTGCTGGACATCTATTCTTTTTGAAAGCTCTTTTTTGAATTGTAACAGATCGGATATTATGCCTTTTTTTCCGCCCATTTTAGCACCTTCTCGCTCATTATTATCGCTTCTTCTGCATCCTTTTTTCCTGGAGGTTCTTCCATAACTGGGTATCTTGCGGCTATGTAATACGGATTAAGTCCATCGCCGGCCTCGACAATTTCTTCTGAAGCCCCAACCTTTTGCGCAAGCAGCTTTACATCATGAATTTTCAGGAGTTCTTTGAACTTGCCTATGTATACTGCTTTCAAGGCTTTCTCTGCCGCCTGTTGGGCATGGAAGCAAGCATCTTCGTAATACTCTCCTTTGAAGTCGTACTTTGCAATCTCAAGGTCTGACCTGGCTTTGTCCAGCCACTCCTTTACTTCTTCCTGCATGCTGAGATAGTGACGGATGGATTTTATAAGAATTGCGAATTCGATAGAAAAGTAAATAAGAAATAAAAAAAAGAAAATTCAGGCCGCGCTCTTGGTTACTATCTCAATCCCCTGCGGTCTCTTGTTCACATTGCCTATCTTCACACCTGCAAGTACCTTCACGCCCTTGTTCGCTGCAAGGTCAACGAGCCTCTGGGTGATTATGCCGTCGAATACTATGGCAAAGACGCCTTTGCTTTCTTCGAGCGATTTTATCACATCCCTTACCTTCATCTCATTGATCTTCTCATTGCCGGTGTTAAAGAACCTGGCGCTAAGGGTGTTGTTCAGTTCATTGAGCTCCTTCATGAGCATAGGCATGTTGACCTCTCCGCCTACTAAAGGTTCAGGAACAGGCCTTATCGGCTGCCTTATTGGGGGAGGAGCTGGTGGCGTCTCAACAAAAACAATGTCCTGCGCTGGCATAGGCGGTTGTTCCATTGGCTTTGGCCTTTCGATTTCAATTGGCCTTTCCTGTGCCATCTGAACAGGCGTTGGCGCATCCCTTTCCTCATCGCGGTCAAACCTCTTTGGCTGCTGGAACCTCTTCCTGAAGTCAGGCCTTTCTTCGAACCGCTTATTCTGTTTCAAAGAGCCTTCCTCAAAAGGAACCTTTGACCGGATGCACTTTATGAGCTCCTTTCTGGAAAGCTCTTCCACTTCCTTTCCAGGAGGTGCGCGGGCAACGAATTCAATTTCAACCCCACCCTGGACAAGCTCGTTCAGGATGATATCTCCTCCGCGGTCCCCATCCAGGAAAGCAGTGACCTCTTTTTTCTTGGACAGTTCTATCATGCTTTTCGGAACCTTGGCACCGCCGATCGCGATGACGTTGGTGATATCGTTCTTAAGCATGTTAATCACGTCTGCACGGCCCTCAACCAGAACAACCTCGTCGCTCCTGGAAACTCCAGGCCCTGCAGAAAGACGATCTGGCCCAAACTCAGTTATTTCCGCGGTCTTCACTTCATCCCTGACCATGTCGGAAATTTCCTTGCTTTCCGGAATCTCATCAATAAGAAGGTTCTTCAAAAGTCCCTTTGCACGATCAATAAGCGCTTTCCTTTTCACGTTTCGGGTATCTTCGACCTTTATAACCTTAAGCTTCGCCTCGCACGGACCAATCCTGTCAACAGTCTCAAGTGCAGCTGCAATTATGCAGGTTTCCACCATGTCAAGGCTGCTTGGGATCTTAATTGTTCCAACTGTTCTCCCGTCCCTGTCGTTCAAGTCAACCTCGATTCGACCTATCCTTCCGTTTTTCTGCAAATCACGAAGATCGAGCTCGTCTCCAAGAAGGCCTTCTGTCTGGCCGAATATGGCTCCAACTACGTCAGGTTTCTCAACCAGACCTCCTATATCAACATTCGTGTAAACCAGATATTTTACTGTATCTATATACGTCTTTCCCATTGTCAATCACCTTTTGTTTTTTCAATCAATTCCTTATACTTTCTTTCTGCATCCTCGAAATTCCTCAAGCCCAAGATGCCTGCCAGTTTCCTGCGCGTTTCGATATCCGCAGTCCTGGACATTCCCTCAAGCTCCCCCTTTGCTGCAAGGGCAAGCTGATTGCCCCTTCGGTCGATGTCTGTGAGAACTATGACTGAATCCACCTCTTCATCAAGAGCTTCGCAGCTTTTCCGCAGGTTTCCGGATATTGTCTTTATCTTCCTGCAGCCAAGCTTCTCCAGCGCAGCCTTATCCCTAAGGCCTTCAACGAAGAGCCAGTTCACTCTTAATCCAGACAGGATCCGCTCAAGGACCTTGAGCCGTTGCCTGAGTTTTTCCTTTTCCATGCCCATACCTATTGGGCCCAGAATTAGCGGGAGACGAGCGTGTCATCGCACTGTGCACTGTTGACCATCCAGGTGCGTTTGGCGCCCCTGTACCACCATCCCTCGCGGGATGAACGGACCATCAAAGCTTATAGCTCCAGCGGCCATCCATGCACAGCACATGAATATGAAATCTATCCTAGAGTTGCCCTTTCCTCAATGAGGTCTATGACAACCGGGAATATCTTCATGATATCCCCTTCACTTATGACACCTATGAGCTCATTATTATCATTAACAACAGGAAGTCTTTTTATCCTGTTTTCCTTCATCGCCATTGCGGCGTCTTCGAGTGTCGTATCAGGCTTAACAACCCTGAGCGGTTTTGACATCACATCATCGACCTTGGTTTTGTAAGGGTCGACTCGTTTTACTATGATCTTGTAAACAATGTCTCTTTCGGTTATTATCCCTTTTGCCCGCTTCGTCTCAAGGCTGTCAACAACTATTACTGAGCCGACCTCATGCTTTTTCATGAGCTTGGCTGCCTCGAAAAGATCTTCACCGAGCGGAACGACAACGACAGTCTTCGTCATTATGTCTCCAACTTTTAACTCCGAACCCATGATTTGGTATTGGAGCGGAAATCTTTATAAACTACGCTTTCCGAGTCCGGAAAGCCCATACATATATCCTCATTTCCACTTTATAAATGTGCGCCTTTTTACTTATTTTGACACATTAATAATCTAGGAAACCTTATAAAAACTCTTCCCGGTTTATACCGTTCCTATGGATGCAATTTCTGTAGAAGCCAAATGGCGTGAAAAATGGGCTGCGGAACGCATATACGAGCCTGATCCAGACCTAAAAAAAGAAAAGCGCTTCATTACTGCCGCATTCCCATACCCAAACTCTCCGCAGCATATCGGCCACGGCAGGACATACACCACTGCGGATGTTTATGCCTGCTATCTTCGGCTTAAGGGCTATAACGTCTTGTTCCCGATGGCATTTCACGTTACTGGAACCCCAATACTCGCAATGGCAAAGCGCGTTGCTGCGAAGGACCCTGACGTTCTCAAGGTTTTCCGCGAGATTTATGGCATTCCGGAAGGGACCATAGCAAGCCTGACTGACCCGACTGCCCTGGTGACTTATTTCTCTAAAGAGATTGAGGAAGGCATGAAGGAGATAGGGTATTCTATTGACTGGAGAAGGAAGTTCTATTCTTTTGACCCGAAGTTCAACCGGTTCATCCAGTGGCAGTTCAGGAAGCTGAAAGCGCTCGGCTACCTGATAAAAGGCGAATATCCTATTGCCTGGTGCCCGCTTGACAAGAACGCAGTAAGCGCGCACGACACAAAAGGGGACGTGGACCCGGACCTGGAAGATGTCACTGTGATCAGATTCCCTGTGGAATCTTCACTTTCGCTCGTTGTCACTACTTATCGCCCTGAAACGCTCTATGGAGTGACAAACATCTGGATAAATCCAAAAAGCGAATACGTGAAAGCGGATTACAAAGGCCAAACGATCATTATAGCGAAAAAAGCAGCTGAGATATTGGACCTGCAAATGGGCCTCAAGATTACAGGCAAAATCAGCGCTCAGGAAATCCTTAAAATGAAAGCAAAGAATCCGCTTACTGGAGAGGAAGTCCCGGTCTTCCCTGCATCGTTTGTTTCTGAAGAAGTCGGAACCGGAATAGTGATGGCCGTTCCTGCGCATGCGCCACTCGATTATCTCGCGCTACGCGATCTTGGAAAAGCGGATATGAAAGTTCCCCAAGTCATAAGCCTAAAAGGATATGGCCCGAATCCTGCAAAAGAAGAGGTAGAAAAGCTCGGAGTGAAGAACCAGGATGATCCAAAGGCTGAGGAAGCAACAAAAAACATCTACACAAAAGAAGCGCACGAAGGCGTAATGGTTGTTGGGAAGTATAAGGGCGAGAAGTGCATTGCAGCCAAGGAGAAAATCTCTGCTGACCTTGCAAAAGAGGGAAGCGCATTCACCATTGTAACCCTAGCAAACAGCCCTGTCTTTTGCAGGTGCGGGGGCCATGTTGTTGTGAACATACTGAAGGACCAGTGGTTCATTGATTACGGGATCCTCGAGTGGAAGGCAAAGGCCAAGGAATGCCTTGATTCTATGCGCACGATTCCTGAAAAAACAAGGGATGAGTATCTTTACACCCTGGATTGGCTCAAGACCAGGCCGTGTACGCGTGCTGCAGGGCTGGGCACAAGATTCCCGTTCGATGAAAACAAGATGATCGAAGCGCTTTCAGATTCAACCCTCTATATGGCATACTACACAATCGCTCATCTGCTTGAAAAGTTCGATGAAAAAGACATGGATGAGGCGTTCTTTGATGCAGTAATCCTCGGTTCGGGAACCAAGACTCGCGACTCGAAACTCAAGACTCTCCGTGAGAGTTTCTTGTACTGGTATCCCTGCGATTCCAGGCACAGTGCCGGCGATTTGATACGCAATCATCTTACCCTATACATATTCAATCATGTTGCGATTCTGGACAAAAATCTCTGGCCAAAACAGATAGTCACAAACGGCTTCGTTACTATGGACGGCACAAAGATGAGCAAGTCCATGGGAAACATCCTTCCGTTACGCAAGGCGATCAAGGAGTATGGGGCGGACGTAATCAGATTCTCTGTTGTTAGCGGAGCGGACCTTTCGAGCGACACGGATTTCAGTAAAACAGTTGCAGAAGGAACCAGGAGCAGGCTCGCATTCATTTCCAGTCTTTTAGAGCAGACTGTGAAACAGAAAACCGCGAAACCCCATGGACGGGCGGACAAATGGCTTCTTTCAAGGCTCAATCGAAAAATAAAATCCGCGGAATCGCTATACGAAAACTGCAACTTGCGCCATCTCGGCCTAGAGATATTCTACGATATAGTTTCAGACCTGAAATGGTACGAGAAGCGCGCAGAAAGCCCGAACCTTCATGCGTTTTTCAAGAAATGGGTTTTGCTCATAAGCCCGTTTATGCCATATCACGCTGCTGAATTCTGGGAAATGCTCGGGAATATAAACGCAGTTTCCGGTCCTGAAGTTCGAAAGAACTTCGGGAACTTGCTGCCGCAGCAGCATGGTTTCCAGTTCCCTGTTTCGGATGAAAAGGAAATCGATGATGCGATCGAGCGCGGGGAGGAGCTCGTGCGTACAGTGCATAGTGATGTTGAGAAAATCAGCGAATTGTTGGGCAAGAAACCGAGCAAAGTAAACATATTCGTTGCAAGTGGATGGAAGCAAAAACTTCACTCGCTCGTGCGCGAGCACAAGCTTCTTCCCAAAGTCATGCAGGCTGCAGCGCAAGACCCGGAACTCAAAACACATATGAAAGATGTCCCAAAGGTAGCGAACCAGCTGGTCAAGAATGCTTATTCGCTTCCCGAAATTCTGTCTGAGAAAGAGGAGATGGCTGCGCTAAAGGATGCGCTCGAGTTCTACAAAAAAGAATTTGGTTGCGAAGTTGCTGTTGACTCGGAAGAAAAGAGTGACCATCCAAGGGCAAAGAATGCGATGCCCGGGAAACCGGCAATTGTGCTGGAATGAAATCAATTTCTATATCTCCACGCCCAGCAAGCCCACCATCAGCATTGTAAGGCTCATCAGAATCAGGGTGAAGTAGTAAAGCCACGGCTTCCTTGTGCTGTAAAAATAATACAAAACGCCGATGGTGAATAAGGCCCCGAGAGAATAGGCTGCCATTAGCCGCGGGTAAGTGAGTATCCCTATAGTCACAAAAACGACTGCCAATGGCACGGTCATATATATCGCTTTGTAGAGCACACCGAGTTTTGACCGCAAGACGTACCAGGAGATCAGGCCGATAAGAACAAAAAACATGGCATGTTTTACTAGCGGATACCAGGACCATTCCATATTGACATCAGCTGTTGTGAAAAATCTGACGATCGTATCAATCAGGCTCTGGAAGAGGGCATCGAAAATGAATGCAACATTCAACAGGAAGAAACCGAATACTACGACAGCAAGGGCAGATAAGATGTTTTTGATGATCTGGTTCATAAGCGCACCCCTGTAATGATATTTACTCCATTGAATAATTTCTTAAGCTTACGCCTTATTTAATTCAAATAATGCTTTTCGCCAAGGTCAGGAAAAAAGACGGACAGAAGGTCCACCAGTTACTTATGGAAAGCAATGCATTTGCCAAAGGCTATGCTACATTTGGGGAAGGCGACTATGTCTTTTTTCCAATCACAAAAAAACTAAAAGGCGATTTCGAAATAGTTGAAATGGAAGCCGAACCGCTTCCCTCCAAATTCACAAAAATGGAAGACGCGCTTTCAGGCATACTGAATGAAGAAGAGCGTGAGCAGCTGGTTACTTCATTTGATATCATCGGGGATATAGTAATTGTGGACATTCCCGAATCACTCGAAAAAAAAGAAAAGGAAATCGCAAACGCCGTTCTTTCGGTACACAAGAACGTAAAAGTCGTGGCGAAAAAACTTGGGCCTATGGAAGGTGAGTTCAGGGTCAGGAAGCTGAAGGTTATTGCAGGTGAGGACCGGACTGAAACCATCTACCGGGAGCATGGGGTTCGAATAAAGCTGGATGTCGGTAA
>Ga0315273_10000620_pt1 | contig 38094 bp, 33 predicted proteins | sample YL17G02_0_MG_FD_205753 | JGI IMG/M metagenome (GOLD analysis project Ga0315273, IMG submission 205753) | Sediment microbial communities from Yellowstone Lake, YNP, Wyoming, USA - YL17G02_0 | ecosystem: Environmental > Aquatic > Freshwater > Lake > Sediment | place: USA: Wyoming | collected...
CACCGTCATCGCCGAGGAGCACAAACGCCTGGAAGGGATTGTTGCCCCAGCCATAGATGATGTCTGTTGGCTGTTTCGACTGGTCGGTCCCATTCATTCCCATGAGGAGCGTGCGAAGCAGGTACGAGAGACCGCGCTTGGTGAACTTGTTCTTGCTTGTGCGGTCCTCGATGGCGCACTCGGGATGGCGCATCCGTAGCTTGCCGTTGGGACCGATCTCCCACAGGTCTTCGAATTGAACCTCGCCGTCAGGACCACTGCCTCTCAGCCCGCGGACGTCGTGCTGCACGCAACGGATGCGTCCCTCTACTCCCAGGCTATCGGCCATCAGATTGGCGGGAAGAACCTGTAGATCTTGCATGCTCGACATGTTGCTCACCTCGTCTGCGCGTGGCAGGCACGCCTTGTGGTGAAGAGACGTCGTACGTTACACGCCGGACGTCACCAGTTCCAGTCGAAATCCAACCTTGTGTAGTCCCGAGAGCTTGGACACGTTCACCGCGATGTCGTTGGTCAACAGCTTTCGATCACGCTCTCCGAACGTGGAGAACACCTCGGAGTCGTCCACGCGGATCGAAGCCTTCCAGAGTGCCCCAAGGATGGCCGCGTCGAAGCCCACAGGCTCGTCGACGACAGCGTATCGCAGGATGGCAAGAGTCGGGCTCTGGACGCTGAGGATGAAGTTCACGATGTTGTTGCCTGGACTGGTGGCACCTGTGATCCGAATCGGTAGCTCGGCGTCAGCCGCTGAAAAGTCAGCGTCAGGCGCGATGATGGCAGACAGATCGTCTCCGCCGTAGGCAACACGGGTGTCGTAGACACCGTCGAGCATGGCGCTGCTCAAGAAGGAGCCCGTCTCGTTGAGCTTTGGTGGAGGAGACAGCGTGACATCGTTCGGTCCGACGACCGTGTCGATGATGTAGTAGGCGTTGTTGACCGAACCGGACCCGCTGATCTTCAGGAGGCGCTTGACGTCAAAGGCTGTGAATCCACCTCCGACGATGTGCGCCGCACCGGAGACATTCAATGAGTTTGCGACGTTGTTGCTCAGCAGACGCGATCGAGTGCCCAGCGGGAAGCGAAAGGCGGGGTAGGTTGAACCGCCCGACACGTGCAGACTGGCATTTCTACCGGTGGAGGTCGCCGCGATCTGAACATACTGATCGTCGGTGTAGCCCAGTGCCTGCGCCGCTGCGTCGATCAGGCTCCCATTGATGATCGCAACTACCTCGGCTGCAGTGAAGGTACCTCCGCCGCCGAAGGAGATCGTCTGCTCAGAGCCGGCATCGACACGTACCTTGAGCGTGGCACCCGGATCGATGACATAGGGCTCGTGCGCCTCACTGGCCAACGAGGGATGGAACGCGACAGGATCACTGCTGGTGGGATGGCCGAGAATCTCGGTGCGTTTCAGAGTCGCCGTGCGCACCCAGGCCGGTGGTACTCCCTCGCTGTGTCCAGACACTTCGCGGAATCTGGGCATGTCGGGGGGCTGAACCAACCCCGCGGCGATACGCAAGAAGTCCATTCCAGTCATGTCTAGAAACTGGAATGTGTCGAGTCGATCGTGCGTGGCCAGCAAGTGCGACTCGGCAAACTCGGACCCCAGGACGAAGACGTAGTCTCCATCTTGCGGATAGAACCCGGAGGGACGGAGACGTCCCTCCTCGATCCCAAAGCGATGCGTGAATGGTGACCGCTCAGCCATGTCTACATCTGCCGGTGGAGCTCGAACTGGTCCACGAAGCCTCGAGCTCCGCTCTGCGACGACTGGAAGCAGAACCCGCCGTAGCCGCCGCCCAGCGGATCGCTACCGGAGGCGATTCCCAGAGCGTCGTCGATGAAGTCGGCCATGCCTGGGATGGCTTCCCACGAGGGCGTGTTGCAGGCGTGCTGCGTGAGATCGTTCTGCAAGCACTTCAACACGACGTCGCCGTTCGGGTTCACGATGGAATCGAGTCGCAGCTGCAGCCAGGTGTCCCAGAGGAAGGTCTCGGAGGACACGCGCAGGATGCTCGTGGAGGCCGGGTCCAGGCCCGCACCCAGTGACGTCTTGGCAAGAACGATGGCATGCGGATCAGCATCTGACAGACCGAGAATGTACGCCTTGTCCTCGGTGGTAGCATTGATCAAGTTGACGAACAGGCCCACGGAGAAGCCAAGTGGGTTCACCGAACGTCCGCGCTTCAGGCACCCGCGAGCGGAGCCGCCCGTGGCATTGGCGGCATCGTCGCGGAGTGGGGCGAAGTTCGCGGCGTTGTAGAAGAGTCCCACCGCCTTCGAACCCGCCACGCGCGAGTTGAAGCCAAAGACGAAGCTGCCGCCACCGTTGGGAGGAGTGAAGCCAGCCGTGACACCTCGAGCGATATCGCCAGCTGCTGCGCCGAAAAGTCCAAAGTCGATCTCAGCCATGATGTCGCTCCATCAGATGTCGAGGGTGAGAGTCCAGCCGGTCTCGAACTGCTCCGCCACGAATTGCGTACCGCGCCACTCTGCCTTGCCCAACGGCAGGGTGAAGTTCTTGGACAGATCGAGGATCTCTTTGATCCCGTTGAACTGCTGCTTGAACGGGTAACGAGGATCGGTTTCGATGCTGGTGAGACCGATCTCGGTGACCACCTTGCCGACACCGGCGGTGGTCTCGTCTATGAACCAGTAGCAGGCTTGTGTGATTCCATCGCGGTCGCGGAACTGCATCCAAAACTGCCCGTCCGAGAGCGACGCCACCACGTGCAAGGCGACGGTCCGGGAGAAGTCCACCAGAGCAGGCGCCTCGTACTCGTCGTCGTAGGCCAGGTCATACGAGCCGAATGTGTACGAGCCGAGCATGCACGGATCAATCTGCGCTGTAGTGAAGCGCCACTCGCTGCCACTCCAGTAGCGTGCAGCTCCGATCTCGCAATCGCGCCATCCGGACTCGAAGGTCTCCTTGATACCCAGCTGCAGATGAACGATGTCGTTGAACCTCCAGGGGCTACGCGGTTGACGAACTTGGACGTCGGCATCGACTGCCGACTCGTCGATCACGGTCCCCAGGACTTCGACATCCGTGCTGGAAATGACTGCAGAGATCGTGTGGTCTCCCACGTTCTTCGATTGGCCGGTGATACGTAGGGTCTCCCAGAGGTGCGCGGGGACAAAGCTGCCATCGCGCACCGAGATTCGACTCTTCGCGAGGGTGGTCGCGGCGAATCCCATGATCTTGGTACCGACGTAGCTGGCCAGGACCAGATCGCCAACCTGCGACGCGTCGTAGTAGCGACTGCGGAACTGGTCATTCGTGGGCCACACGTGACTACCGGGCAGCCTCCAGCCATTCTCGAAGATCTCTCCGGCGGGAACACCGACCTGCGAGCGGATGAGACCCCAGTCGTACAGGAACTGGATGTGACCACTCGGCCAAGACACCGATCCGGTACCCCACATGCCCACGCCCCAGGTCAACGAGCCCCAGATGCCACTGCCACCGGGGGTGTCCATGTCTACGAGGTCACTCTGATCGCTGATCTTGCCAGACGTCGTCATACCGGGGACTGACCAACCGCGCTCGAAGCCCTCGTAGCTCAAGTCACCAACAAGACCAGCCTGTCGAGCTGGGAGATCGGCGTGCGCCACGTCATTCAGATAGAGCGTGGAGAACTCGTTGCTCTGACCATAGCGAGTCAACGTGATGTGCGTGTTGAACTTCAACTTGATCTCGTTGACCAAGTCCACCGTACTGGTCAGGTCGCTGGCGGTTGGTCCGGTGACACGATTGAGCACGTCCTCCTTGCGATGCACTGCCGGCCAAGAGCTCAGGTGGCCAGCCGATACACCGGTCAGCTCCACATAGTGCAGAAGCAGTCGCAGCCACTCCGCATTGTTCTGCGCCTCGGTGGGCGTCGTGGGACGCGAGAACAATGAGGCATAGTAGCTGGTTGTCGAGTCGACGACGCGATGCACGTGTCCAGCTGTGTCCGCGTGTCCTCGCAGGTCGGCGTTGAGTTCCTCGAGCAAGTTGTAGACGCTCATCCAGCCGCCGCCAACCGAGGCATCAGCCGTGGTGACAGCGTGTGCAGTGTCCTGACTTCCATGCACAAAGAATGGTAGGTACCAGCCCGCCTCGAAGAGCTCGGATGGCAACCACGAGATCATCGTAGGGCCAGAGTACGCCGCGCCGAAGACAGCGATGCCTTCCAGTGAGTAGCGTACGGCAAGGTTCCACAAGTCAGCCGTGCCCTGCACCAGCCCTGCGGTCTCGAATGATCGATTGTTAGCCATCATTCACCTAGAGCTTGGTCCGCATACGCTTGCGAATCCAACCGGAGGCCTCTACCAGCACTTTGCCCTGGTAGATCACATCAGGTGTCGCTTCAACTGTGGCACCGGTTCGAAAAGTGCCATCCGAGCCACTGCTGCCGGACGGATAGTTGTAGCCATTCGGTGTTCCCGAGCCACCGCTTCCCCCGTTGCCTCCACTACCTCCACCTTCGTAGTGGGTGAACGATCCCAGGTACGTGGAAGTCGGACGCGCGGTGAGAATCTTGATGCGTCCGCCGCCACCGCCGCCACCGCCCACACCGCCGTCTCCACCACCGGCGTACATTGGCAGATCATCTCCATAGGAACCGCCATTGCCGCCTTGACCGCCTTGCCCGCCATTGGCACCACGCACATCTAGATACGCAGTGCCACAAGTCACCTTGGGTGCTTGTAGATAGATGGTGCCACCCGCTCCGCCACCTCCACCCTGGCCACCGCCACCGCCACCGCCAGCTCCATCGCTGAAGAGCGATGAACCGCCCTGGCCGCCGGTGGAACCGGTGTAGGCTGTACCACCCACGCAATTGATAGTGGCGCTGACATAGATCGAACGCCGCGCTTCCACACGCACGAAGGTGCCACCGCGGCCACCGAAGCATGTGGCAGCTCCGGCTGTGCTTCCACTACCTGGACTGCCACCACCTCCACCACCTCCACCGCCACCACTGCCACCACTGCCACCGTGGCAGGTTGAATCGACACTGTTCCCGTAGGCCGAACCGCCCCCACCCGCACTGTGATAGGAGCCACCTCCAGCTTGTCCGGATCCAGCACCTGCCCCAGGGTAACCACCAGCTCCGGAGACTCCACCGCCGCCACCATGTCCACCACCAGCGCCACCGATGCCACCGCCACCTGGACCGGTTCCTCCTCCAGGTTGCGTGCCCTCACCACCCACGGATGGGTACATGCCATTGGTTCCCGCTGCTCCACCCAAACCTGCCGCAGACGGTCCATAGGAACCAGTACCTATGGTTCCTCCCTCGATAATGGCTTCAATGCAGTTGATTGTCAGACTGGTCAAGATGTAGAGCGAGTAGGATGCCACTACTTTGAAGACGCCAATGTTGGTGTGCACTCCACCGATGTAGTAGAAGGGCTCGGCGATGATCCAATCCGCGCCGCCATGATCGCCGCCACCTGTGGGAGTCCAGCTCATGCTCGTCTCACAGTTCTAGCCTGACTCGTGCCGACACGAGCTTGGCGTGGTACGGACAAAACAAGAGCTGCTCGGCCGCGGCGGACGGGGCCTTGCCAGGATCGTAGGGTTGGCGATCGTCCTGGAATCCGAAGAAGTGGTAGCAGACGAGCGGCTCGGCTTCGTCCACGACGATGCGCCCGTCGTCTGCTGCCGCGAGAGTGTGCGCGTTCAGGTTCCAAGAGCTCAGGTTGGCTCCGGGAAAGCGAACACCGCTGACCCCTGGATGTGCAACACGATCTCTCAGGATGACACTGAGGTAGCCCTCAGCTGCACTCTGATCGGCCTGGGGACCATGCTCGCACAGACACCACTCGGTCACCTTGCCCTGCCACCAGCGCAGGAAGGCACGTCCCTGCATCGTGTTGCGCACGATGAACAGGCCGTCGTTGAACAGCACGCGAGCCGTTGGGACCGCCTCGGCCGCGACGACGGCGAAGGAGTGCGAGCCGATGACACGCAGCAAGGCAGACACGGGCTGGTAGAAATACATGTCCGAGTCCACACAGGCTACCAGACGCACGTGGTACCGCGAGAACACGAAGTCTGGCAGGAACGGCTTCAACGAGTTCACGTAGGCCGGCCACGGACGAGACGTCTTGGTCGCCGCGATGGCCGGAAAGCGCGCTTCCAGCTCGGGCAGAGGGATGACGACGATCGAATCGGAGATTCCTACGAGCTTGTTTTGAGTCTCGACGTCCAGAGCCAGAATGTAGACCCTAAGGTCGACGTTCTGCGTGAGCGCGGATTCGATGCAGACGACCCCCTCGACGATGTGCTGCTTGTCGAAGAGCAGAACCAGGCTCATCGGAGGCTCCGGCTCCAGGACGACTGGAGGAGTCAACGCCTCGGGAGGAATGCCTGGTGGAAAACTGGTCATCTCGCATCGCTCCTAGAACAGCAGATACAGATCTGTGTACGATACCCACACCGTTCCGGTGCCCGAAGCCAACTTGATCTGGACCTCCACCGTGATCAACGTGTTGGAGCTCAGGCCCGTGATGACGGCCTCCGCGCCGGTCACCAAGCTGCCCTCGGACTCCACAGCCGTGGTGCCCAGATCCAGCGTCACGGTCCCACCGCTGAAGAGCATGCGACACGCGGCGAGTCCCGTTGAACCGGTCGAGCGCCAGAAGGTGCCAACGAAGCGCACCTTGAGTGGAACCTTGGCAGAGTCGAACACGATCCTGAACTGCTTCTTGGTGACCCAACTTGTGCCAATCCCTGAGAACGTGGAGTCGTCGGAGTACGCGAGGAAGCGATCGACACCGCTGCCACCCGTGCCGAATTCGAGTGCGGTCTCACCTGAGTTGACCTTGACGACCTTGCCTGCCTGCCCCACGTAGGAGGACGGGCAGTCGTCCAGCAAGGTGAAGAGCGAGCTGGGTGTGTAGAATTCCAGCGCGTCCCCGGCACCGTTGACCCGAACTGCCTTGTAGGCCTGCAGGTAGTACGAGCTCGGTGTGTCCGTGAGATCAAGGAACGTCGCCGCACCGCCCCCACCCGCGGCGTACTCGAGGTTGCTCTCACCGGAGTGCACGCGAACGTACTTGCCCGCTTGCCCGGTCATGCTGCCAGCACCATCAACCAGGTTCACGAAGGCGAATTCACGGTTCTCCAGGTAGGCCGGTCCTGTCTCAGGTATCACCCCGACGGGTACGTGGTTGTCAAGGATCACTCCTGGACCATCCGTCAGATCGACAAAGGCGCCCGCCCCACCACCCGTGCCAAACTCGAGTCCAGACTCATCCGACTTGACCTTGACGACCTTCCCACTCTGCAGGTAGTACGAGTCGGGAGCATCGGTCAGGGATAGAAACGTGCCGAGACCGCTTCCCTCAAGAGTGGCGACTCGGTGTCGCAGCGAGGGAGGAGACGTCGGCTGGTTCCCGGGGTTGCTCCCGACTTCACGAGCCAGGGACTGAAGCTTGTCACGCAGCGTGTGGATCTGCGAGACTCGGGTCACATCGGTCGTGTCCAGCAAGTTCGGCTGGACCGTGGCGATGTCATCCTGGGTGGTCGGATACGTTGTGCTCCAGTCCTTGATAGACATCGTCGTCTCCTAGAGCGCTTCGCCCGTATCCGCGTTGGTGATGTCCACGCTGGACAACTTCGGGAACTCGATGGGCAGAAGCTCCACCGACTTGCGCAACCAGCCACTGCCGGTGTTGACGAGCAGGCCCTGCGTGCCCTCGTCGATCTTGCGGATTCCATCCACGTCGCGAATGGCGTTGAAGATGTCGCTCCAGGCGACCTCTCCGCTGATAGTGCCCTCGGCGTCCTTCAGGTTGGCGCCGAAGTCGATGTCGGGATTGTCAACGCCCTCGGGCAACTGAGCCGCGAAGAAGTCGTCGAGAGCAGCCCGGATCGCAGCGCCCACCGTGGTGCCACTGGCCCCCTGCTTGAGGTAGACGCGCGTGGAGATCTGCACGTTCTTGAACGGAGTCGCCGGTGCCCCCGAGGCATACGTCTCGAAGCTGAAGGTGATGGTCGGTGGCTTGTTGTCCAAGATCTCGGCCTTGACCGAGTCGAGCAGTGCCTGCGACGCCGTGGCCGGAGCAATGCGGCCCGAGGCGAGCTTCGCGCCCTGGGCCACGATGTAGAGACGTCCGGTGTTCTCGTCGATGCCGGCATACTCGTTCGCCGTGGCCATGAGCGCGCGGGCGACACCGCGCACGGACTTGGCCACCGTCTCGAAGTCCTCCTTGGTCACAGTGCGCGTCAGCACGCGCAAGGACGCCGGAGCCAGCACTCGAGCTTCGTCCAGCGACATGCGGTCGCTGCCACCCGATGCAGCCTGCAGGTTCGTAGCACTGACCGGCGCCGGCTGCGAGTCGGAATAGAAGATCGCGTCCTCGACGATCGTGATGTGATCGACCTCGACGTTTCCCTTCAGACCGCCACCGATCTTGTAGTTGACCACCACCTCTCCATGAGGAATGGAACCCGTGACTCCGTTGCCGAACTGGATCAAGGCTCGATCCAACTGGTCGACGCTCACCACGAAGACGCGATCGGTGGACTTGTACCCCAGCAACGTGTCGACGCGCAGGTAGATGCCATCGTCGGCTGTGACTTGCCCGGACGCGTCGAGAGAGCCATCCAGGAAGGGCGTGTGCTTCAGCGTGAAGTCCTGATTGGGCTCACTCGACGAGATGAAGGTCTCGCTGCGCGTCTCGGCTTGCTCGACGTCCACGGCCACGGACTGCTGTCCGATGGCAATCTCTTTGTACTCTGTCGTGCGGAACGAGAGTGGATCTTCGGGGTCGGTGGAGCGAAGGCGCGTGCCGACGGGGATGATCACCTTCTTGGCCGCCACGAAGGGTAGGCTGAACGTCACGGGCGTAGAGGACGCCGATGCCCCACGCAGCGAGAAGCCAATGAGTCGCCCGAGTCGAATGGCCGAGATGCGCTGCTGCAGCGTGGGCCAGAAGGCCTCGGCCGCCTGCGAGTCCTGATAGTAGTTCAGGACATCGCCCACATGCGCGAAGAGCTCGAGCAGGATGTTGCCGAAGTTGGCCGTGCTGAAATCCGTCCAGTCCGGGAACACCGAGCGAATGAGTCCCTGCAGGCGCAGGTGCAGAGCGTCGAAGTCTCGTGCGGAGTAGTCCAGACTGCGTGGTAGGAGGGTCATCAGACCGTTGCCTCCTGCGTGACAGGTGGCAGCAGTACACCGGGCATGCCACGCTCCGATCGCAAGGACCAGGTCACACGCACGTTGATGACGTTGCTGTCGAGATCTTTGCGTGCCGCGCACTGCCGGATCGAAGCGCGCTCTTCGAACCTGGCAATGGTCTTGGCCACTTCTTCACTCAACCGCATCTCTTTGGCGACCGTCACGTTGCTATGTCGATAGCGCTCCACGTCGAGGCCAAAGTCCGGTCGCCAGGGGAGCTCACCGCGCCGCGTGCCGCAGATTTGCGAGACGGACGCCTTGACCAAGCTCTCGCCCGCGGCGGACACGAAGTCGCTCCCCGCAAGTCGACGAAGTGGATGCACCAGCCCGTTACCAGTGATGCTTCGCTTGAACGAGTCGAGTGCGCGAGTCGCCATGTGTCGCTCCTACGGATTGCCCAACTTCGGGATCGAAGCCAACTCGAACGTGGTCGTGATGCCCAGCGCGTTCGACAAGAAGGCCTCGAGTACACCGATGATGTTGCGAACCTGGACGAGAGCTTGTACCAGGGGACCGAGCGGGGGAAACTCACCAACACTCGGGATGTTCGATTCCTGTCCCAGTGCGGCTTTGATCTCTTCGAGCTTCTTGTCCATTCCCGGTACGACGACCGCGATCAACTCGAGAATGAGCAAGAGAATCCCGAGGAACTTGCCCAGCACAGTGAGCACAGCCATGAGACCGGCAACCTGCTTCATCATGTCGTTCTTGGCGCAGTTCCCAATTTCTAGCAGCACGGGGTCCTGATCGGTGGCTGCCTGCGTGAGCGTGTTCTTGATGGCAGCGATTTCCACGTCGATGAGCGTGACCACGGACAGCATGTCGTCGAGGAGCACGCGAACGGCCACGAGGATGTCACGCACCATGCGCAGGTACACAATGGGCGGAAAGAGTTCGATCAACGCGGCGAATGCCTTGAAGAGCTTCTCGAAGCACTTGATGAGCGGTCCTGGCGAGAGCGTCATGAAGCACTTGGGGATCGCCGTGAGACAGTTGAGAATGGCCTGGATGATGTCCAGGACCTTCAGGATGGAGTAGACGGGAGCCAGTGCCGGATTGATGCTGTTCAACAGCTTGAGCACGTACTCTGAGGGCCGGGCGAACTTGGTGAGTGAGTCCCGAATCATGGTGAGCTGCCCGACGCCCGGCATGGTGAAGGTGAGCGCGCTGGGCAGATCTGGTATCTTGATGCAAACGGAAGTCGCCATGATTCCCTATACCTACTCGTCTTCGGTGGCCAACTGGCCAAAGCCACTCTGAAGTACCCGCGAGTATGTCATGAGACCTGACAAAACTTCAAGGAACTTCAGCTTGATCGTGTACTCGAGGGGCTCGCCAAGAGATGAGAATCGCTCGTACTCGAAGTGCAAGCCATCCACGACCCCCGTGAAGGAGAGGCTGGCACCGGGCCAGTTGACGTCGACGAGTGGTGGAGCCAGGCGACGGCCACAGGGTACCGTGAGGGCCGCGAAGAAGTCACGGTAGTGCAACGGCCCCTTCTCGGGGATCGCCCAGCCGGTCTGGCAGAAGACCTGCCACGAGATCCACAGGTCCATCGTGATGGTGCGCGACGAAGTTCGGATGTACTGGATGATCTCGTGCGACAGACCGAGCACACCGCGCTTGGAGTACTGAGGCTCCCAGCCCTCGGAGAACGTCGTCGGGTTGATGAGCGCGTGCTGCTCTACCGCCGTGTGATCTTCCACCTCGGAGCCCACCGGGAAGGCGGTGAACAGCACCAGCCGGTCATTGTTGAGCTGCCGGGCTGCCAGAAAGTTGTTCGGGTCAGAGTTCTGTGGGGGCTGCACCGGCAGCGTGCCCATCATGCTTCGCACACTCGATGGCAACAGGCCCGCATCGCCGGTGAGCAGCACTTCCTTGCCCGTCGCCATTTTTCAACTCCAGTCTTGACATCCCACCGTACGTCCTATATGCTGACTGGCGCGGTGGGTGGGTTGAGATTGCATATGCTATGCAGTGCGGTTCCGCATCAAATGGGGTCGCTGGTCCGAGCCACCTTGCGACCGGCGACCTGAACCACGCCCCCTGGCGCGTCGATGCTGATCGCTCCTGCCTCCAGGATGAGCCAGTTGCGCGCCTTGAGCTTGATGGACCGGTCGTTCGCGTCCATCTCGATCTCTTCCTGTAGGTCCTTGGTTCGGATGACGAGCTTCTTCTTCTCGTCGTTGATGAAGATCTCGAAGAGGTCGCTCTCGAAAGCCTGCACGCGGTGCACTGTGGCCTCCGACTCAGCCGAGGCGGCACGCGGCACTTCCGAGGTGCCCTTGGCCGAGCCCCAGGGTCCGCACATGTAGAAGGGCATGTCGACATCGCCCTGGATGAACCCCACGAGGACGTTGGACTCCACAGGAGGCACGGCGAAGAGGCCACGCTGAGGTCCACAGCCGGCGCCGCCAATGGGCAGAGCCCAGGCGGTCTCGGTCTTGATGGCCGGCACGTGTGCGCGGATGCGACCGCACTTTTCGGGATCGTCGTTGCGTAGGACAGTGGCCTGGTAGAAAAACGGGAACCGAGCCTGTCCTTCCTCTTTGAACGCCATCTACCAGTACCTTCGGCCAGAGAAGTTGGCCTTCTTGGACATCTGAGCTGTGCGCTTTTGCGCGCTCGACATGGTGAGCGAGGGCCCACCCTTGCCGGGTCCACCCTTCTTGACGCTCCACTTCCGTGGGCGGCCACGCTTGCCCTTGCCCGCCTCAGCGCCCGTGTCGGCGATGTAGTACAGCGTCCGCTCGCCCCCGGGGTGCTCCTTGGTCGGTGGTCCCAGAAGGACGCCGACCTTGACCTTGCCGGACTTGCCCTTGCCTACGTGTTTCAAGCCGATGTCGGTCGTGTAGCCGATGTTGTCGATGACGTGCCGCACGCCCTGGCAGCTCCAGTGGCCGTCGAGAAACGGGCCGAAGTTGCGAAAGTCGATTGCGGTGCCACGGAACACCTTGGGGTTGCCCACCAGCGTCGCACGGACGAGCCAGCGGTTCGTGCTCAGGTTGATGAGCCGCTTGGCTGCCGCCTGTCGCAGCTTGGCGGGCAGCGCAGTCATGATGTCCTGCTTGCTGAGCTCGTCGGTGAAGCCGAGCCCGCGGTCACCGGGCTTCGTCCCCAGAACGATGGCCAGGCGCTTGCGCCAGTCGATGGCCTTGGCCTTCACGCCGCGGACGTTCATGTTGTAGTCGCCGTCGATGGAGAAGTCGAGCAGGTCCGGTCCGTAGAAGCACTCGACGACCTCGGCCCCGAAGCCCTTCCAGTTGTCCTGGTGCCAGTGAAACTCGTTGCGTTGATGACGGAATACGAAGCCGCGCTCGCGAGCGCGCTCGATGAGGAACTCCTCGAGGGTCTCGTTTTCGTTGATCGTGACCTCGTCGAATACCGTGTCGGCTGAATCGTCCAGGCCGGTTCCGTCCTGCACGAAGATCTGCGACTCGCGGTAGCCCATCCGACGTGCCAGCTGGCGTACGATGTCGGCCATCTTCATGTTGCGAAACGTGCCGACGTCGGCCTCGGGACGCCAGTGGACCTTGGGCGACTGCGGCGTGCCCTTCATCGTGATCATGCCCCAGGAGCCGGGAGCGGGGCTCTCTGTCGACGGAGCGCGAACTGGAGCCGCCTTGATCTTGGTGATGGTAACGACGAACGGGCGAGAGCGCAGCCCCTCGTACCCGAAAGTGATCTTCATCTTCAGGCCGACGAACAGCAAGGCCATGTTCACGATCTTGCCGTCGGTGTTGTCGAAGACGAACTCTACCTCGGGCTTCTTTCGCGGTTCGTCCACGTACTCGAACTTGAGCAGACGCTGCTCCAGGTCCTTACCCGTGATGTTAGGAGGAGCTTGCAGCAGATCGAACGTCACGCTGGGAGTCAGGCAGTCGAAACCAGCCAAGCTCATCGGCTACTCCTCGGTGACCGCAAAGTCCGATCCAGGTCCAGCGATGGCCGTCTGCACGGCAGGCAGCGGAGGAATCAAGATGATCTCACCAGGCTGCAGCTGAATCGTGGGATCGTTGATGGGCTCGGATTGGAAGTCGGCGATGGTCCACCACAGCCGGGCTCCATCGCCTTGCCCCACGCTGCCGTAGTAGCGCAGCGCCAGGTTCCAGAGCGTGTCGCCTTCCTTGACGACATGCGCGCGTACGCCCTCCAGGTCCTCCCAGAGCAGGCGATTGCGCAGCGCGAAGGACAGTCGCTGGTTAGCGTCCTGAACGATCTCTGCCAGGTTGTAGGGGCTGGTTGGCGCGATGTACACGTGCGTCTCCTAGAACGGCTGAGGCTCGGGTTCGCCGGTGCCGCCACCAGGCCGCGGAGCTCGGTACTTCTCCAGAGCCGAGGAGAAGGCTTCTTGCATGTCGGCCTTGCTGGCTGTCTTGTCGTACAGGTTCTTGATTCCCGTCCCCTGGCCCTCGAGGAGCTTGGGTAGCATGACGAGTGCCTCGTCGGGCTTCAACGAGCCCCCTGAGCCTCCGGGTGGTCCGGCCTTGGCCAGCGGCGTGGCCGTCTCGGCCATCTTGCCCTTCTTCCAGTCCTTCTCGGAGAAGTACTCGCCCGACTCCAAAGCCTTGCTGAACGACAGGCCTCCGACCATGGACATGATCTTGTCGAAGCCGCTGAGGGCAGCACGCTTGGACTCAGCCTTGGCCATGTAGGCCTCAGACGGGCCGGCAAAGTGCTCTCCCAAGCTCTTGGCGCCAAAGAGCCCCGGCGCATCCGGCGCAGCACCCATCCAGGAACCGGGTGCCAGGCCGCCAGCACCACCCACGACGCGAACGGGCGAGGGTGCCTTGAACGAGGCCAGGTGGCGTTGTGCAGCGTCCTCGGCTACCTTCCGGCGCTTCTCGACGTACTCGCCCGGCTTCACGTAGCCGGTCTCGGTCAGAACGTCGAGTGTCTCCTTGCCCTCGCCGGTCTGGAGCTTGAGAAAGGCCCCTTGGAGCGACTTGTAGGTCTTGCCGATGTCCTTCTCGGTCGTGGGGATCTCGCCCATGCGAGCGAGTGCCTTGAACAACACACCCAGGGGACGCAGCGCGTTCTGCGCGGCCACGGCCTCCTCGGGCGTGACCATCTCGCCCTTTGCCGCCAGCTGAAACGGTGCCTTCACGGCGGCCAACTTGGAGCCGTACTTAGCCTGGGCTTCCGGAGTCAGCTTAGCGAACATCGACTCCATGGTACCCAGTGCGGCACGCGACAGAACAGCAGGCTCCTCGAGCGGCTTCTTGCCGAGCACGGCCGCGGCGTTGGTCAACTCCTTGGTCGCGTAGAACCACTTGTCGATCAGCACGCTCTCGCGCGCTTCTCGCTCGGCCATCTCAGCCCGACTTGCCGCCGCCTGCTCTTTGTAGAATTGAGCCAGAGCCTCTTGGTACTTGGGACCCTTGAGCAGGTAATCGTTGAGCAGATCAATGCGCTTTTGCGCCTCGTCGCGCCGTCGGCTCCACTCCTGATAGGCTGAGTAGATCTTGGACAGCGCGTAGCCACCGAGCTGGATGGCAGCGCCAGCCAGGAACAGCTTGCCAGCTGTGCGTGCCAAGCCTCCGATGGCCGAGCGCCAACCGCCTCCCGCCGCGGCCACCGCGCCACCGCCACCGGCGGCGGCCGTCTCAGCGCCGGCGGTCCCGGCTGCTGCGATGCCCTTGGCCGCGTTAGCCCCCGACACCGCCGCCTTGTCGGCGGCCACGCTCCATCCCGTGAGGGCCTGGATGCTGCCCGTGAGGCTACCTGTGGTGCTGGCAGAGGCTTTGGCCAGCCACTCCATGGCTGTCGTGAGGAGCACGGTTCCTGCTCGTGCTACAACCTTGGCCGACCACAGGGCGATGAGTATTCCGGCTCCCGTGGCGAGGGCTGCAAACAAGTACTTCGCACCGGGGATTGCGTCGACCATGCTGCGAACGGTGCCAACGATGCCGGAGATCAAGCCAGCGATGGGTGCCAGGGCTGGAACCACGGCCGACAGGAGCGTCGCGCGCAAGTTGTACCAGGATTCTTCCAGGACCTGCAGCTGCGCCTCGAGAGGTACAAGGCTCTTGTCGGTCATCTCTGACAGCCCACCTCCCATCTCCGAGGCGGGGCGGTTGAACTGCGCGAGCGCGTCACGCCCGGTACGTAGGGTTCCTCCTTGATCTTTGATCCCGTTGTTGATCGCTGTGATGGCCGCGATGACCGGTCCGATGGCCTTCTTGCCGAAGGCCTTGTCGAGTACGGCCTGGAAGCCCACCCAGTTGTCCGTGTTCTTGGATGCTGCGTCGGCCAAGCCCAGGAACACGTCCTGGACCGGCAGCATCCTGCCGCCCTGTTCGGTGATCACACCTAGACTAGACTGCAGCAGGCCTCTGATCTTGGGATCAGCGAGACGCATCATCGCTGTTCGCAACGCGACGCTGGCTCCTGTGGCATCGCGATACGAGGTCAAGGCCATGGCGTAGATAGGCATGATGTCGCCGAAGCTGGAACCCGACACCTGCGCAGCGATGCCGAGATTCTTGAGTCCCTTGTCCATGTCGCTGATCTGTACACCCGAGACACGAGAGGCCACGATCCACTTGTCCATGACCTCGGGGAGCTGACTCGCATCGACGTTGAAGCCGCGGATGATCGTAGAGACGGCCTTGGTCGTACGTCCGATGTCCTTCTCGAGATAGGTGTTGGCCAACTGCAACGTGGGCGTCATCGCGCGCGCGGTGGCGTCGACGTCTCGAATGGCCAGGTTCAGCGTCTTGGCTCCCTCGATGGCTTCGGGGGGCGTGAAGGGCGTGACCTCGGCGGCCTTCATGGCTGCCTGGCTGAGCTTGTTGATCTGCTGCTCGGTCAGACCCGTGGTGATGGCGAGCCGGTTGCTCGCTGCCTGCATCTCGATGGACGGCTTGATCATCTCGCCGATGAACCCGGCGGCCTTCTTCGCCACGATCATGGCGTTGTAGGCGCCGGCCAGCTCCTTGAACGAGCCCTTGGCCTTCTGGCTGGCTTGCTCAGCCGCTTCGCCTACCTTCTCCAGGTCGCGTACGGCGGCGTCGGTGGGACCACTGAGCTGGTTCTCGCCGCGAATGACGTAGCTGATCGTGTTGACGATGTTCCGCGGCACGAACTACCTCCTGGCTGAGCGGATCGCCGATACCTCCTTGGTGCGGATCTCATCGAGCCGGCGCATGAGTCGATCACGCCACCGGATGGGGAGCTCCAGCACCTCGGACCACGAGGCGTTCAAGCTCGTCACGTGGGGCTGCAAGCAACAGAGGTACAACATCATCTCGAGCCACTCTTCTTCCCCGTACGGGCAAATCGCTTTCGGCTCGAAAAGAAGCCCGCCTCGAAAGGGAGAACGACCGCTTGCAGATTGTGGCACTTCGGGCACTCGACGTCGAAGGTCGTCTCGACTCCACCCTCAAGCTCGTCGGTAGCATCCCAGAGACCGTCGGCCACGGCGGACTCCATGTCCTCGACGAGCGACACGATGTCGAACCAGGCCGTCTTTCCATCAAGCTCGACGATGCGTCGAGACAGGTGGTTCGTGAGCATCTTCGACTCCTCGTCCGGACCCAAGGAGTTGAAGAACTGCTCGTCGTCACCGGTGAGAGGACGGCACTTGGCGATGCGACCATCTCGGAGGGTGATGGGCACGGGGGTGCTCGTCTTCGCGCACTGCCGCCCCAGATCGGAGACCGGCAGGACGTTGAGCTCAGCGAGGTTCACGCCCCAGGCGTAGTGGTGACGACAGCTCGAGCAGGTGACACGAAACTCGTACTCGGGGCCGTAGGAGGCGATCCTGAGCTGGATGATGGCGAAGGTGCGGTCGGAGGAGAGCGCCGGTCCCCAGAAGACTTTGCCGGCCGAGCCCGACACATCGTAGGGACCGGGGTCGTTGGTTTGCATCCAGCACATCTCGAGCAGGCGCGTGATGAGCTGCCCGCTCTTGATGAGCTTCTGGTCGGCGAAGAGCTGTTCGTCTTTGACCTTCATGCCGCGGAGGACACCGCGGAGGCCCGATGGGCAAGTGAGCTCGTGCATGACTGTACCTTTCTATACCTGTGTGTCTAGGGCGGACCACATTGCCCGCGCTCGTTGGAGCCGGACTAGACCGGCTCTCGGGTGAAGAAGTCGAAGCTGATCGTCAGGGACTCGATCACGACCTCGTCGGCCGTGTTGTCCCAGTCGCCAGCCACGAACTTCTGCACCCAGCCGTTGTGCAGCCGGTACTTGGCCACCGGCTTGTTCTCATCCGCGTCGCGGTCGAGCTGCACCACCTCGATCTGCTTGAGGTAGCCCGGGACCTTGTCTCCGCGTCCGCGGGTCGGGAACTTGGTGATCGTGGCGTTCGCGACCTGCAGGCACCAGAGGTAGAAGGAGCGGGACTTGGACGCACCGCGCTCGAGCGTGATGTCGGCCACGGTGACACGCCCCGGAACCTTCCACGGGATGATGGAACCGCCCTCCCAGTACTCGATCTTGGCGATCTCGTACGAGAGCTCGGAGCACTTCTGGAAACCCGCGGACCACGCCGGGTCCACACGCACCAAGAAGAGGTGCTTGGGGAAGAGCTCTCGCTGACTTCCGATGACGTTGATTTCCATTTCGGTATACCTCCCCGTCGGTAGCGATGGTCGATGGGATCAGCGACCTTCACTTAGACGGTAGCAAGTTCCTCTTCGAGGGCCCTCGTGTCCTTGGTGACCATGATGATGACGAACTCCGCCGGGGTGTTCGTCGCCAGACCGATGCGCAGCTTGAGCTGCCCGGCCCGGACGAGCGACGGCGGGTTCAACCCGGGGCCGCAGTCGACGAAGAAGGCCGTCTGCGGATCGTTGGAGGCGAAGGCACCCTTGAGCATCCAGCCGTAGAGCTCGGCGAAGACCTGCTTCTCCACGTCGGCCCGGAGCGTCGGCGTGTTGTTGCGATGCCGAACCCACTGCAGCCCGGAGTACATCAGGCGCTCGATGTGACTCACGCCGCGTCGCTCGCCGATGCTGGGGAAGTTGCCCTCACCCTTGAGTGTCCGAGCGCCGTCGACGAAGATGCCGTAGCCCTTGAGTGAGGTGATCGGGTTGACGCGCTTCGGGAAGATGAGGTCACGCTTGGGCTCGAGCAGGACCTCGACCGTCTCCAGCCCGACGACGCCGGTCGGCTTGCCCGCGGTGACGCCCGCCGGCTGGTAGAACGGACCCTCGGTCGCCTGCGAGTCGTTGCGAGCCATGATGCCCGCGACGTAGCCCGAGGGGCAAACCGTGATGTTCGGGTCCTCGCCGTAGACCACCTTGGACGGGTTCAGGATGAGCAGACGTGGCCAGTAGAGCGCCGCGTACTCGAGCCCGAGCTCGCCCTCGAGGGTCTCCTTGTAGGTCTTGATCTGCGCAGCCGTGTAGCCGGCTGGCGGGTCGAGGATGGCAAAGACCAACCCCTGCTTGTCGCTACGGCTGTACTCGACCAGCGCCGCGTGGAAGGCCGTACCGGTCCAGTCCGGACACGCGAGGATGCTGATCTCGTCACTCGTGTCGAAGACGTAGAGCCCGTTGCCCGCCGACTTGTCGCCGATGAAGTCCCAGACGTCGAGACCGGTGAGGCCGTCGTCGCCCAACGTGGTCATCGTGGCACCGCTCGTGTTGCCGGGCCGACGCTGCGCAGCCGAGCCTCCAGCCAGCAGATCTTCGAACGCGAACAGGATGGAACCGGCATCCGCGTCGTTGAGCACCAGCTCCGCATAGCGGGTCTTGGTCGAGTCCATCGTCAGGTTGGCGAAAGACTCCACGACGGTGGTGCCCTTGAGCACCTGGAGGTTGAACTCTCCGGACTCGCCGTTCGACGCGTTGACCACCCTGATCTTGTGGTTGTTGGCGTAGGCCCCGGCCGTCTTGCCCTCGGCCTTGAGCGTGTCGACCGCGGCGCCCGACGACCCGGTGTGCAGGGTGAAGTCGGAGAAGCCGAGGAGCGAATCGGCGGTCGAGGCCGCACGAATCTGCACGCTGGCCGCGCCGCCGGTGGCGACCGTGGTGATCTTCAGCTTGAGACCCGAGGTCTGGCTGACCACGACTCCGCCGTTGCTCGTCCAGGCGGCCTCGATGATCAGCTTGAGCTCGGCCGCGGACACGGCGCCGACGTCGACCACGTTGCCCGTGCCCACCACCTCGCTGGTCGAGAAGCCGAAGGCGGCGTTGGCTGTGCCGCCCGTCACCTCGACCTTGGAGCCCGTGCCCCGACGGTCGGAGGTGATGGTGACCTTGGTGCCCGAGCTCGAGGCGATGGCGAAGGCTCCGGGGAGCTTGGCGTTGATGACCGCCGCGACCTCCTCTGCCGTCGCGTTCGCGATGTCCACGAACTCGGCGGTGAGGAAGGCGATGGTCTTGACGAGCCCGCCGTCGATCTTGACCGTCAGCGTCCAGCCTGTGGTGAGCGCATAGGTCTCGGCGGTGGCGCACTCGACCGAAGCGGCTGTGGCGAGTACCGTGGCGGTCTGGTCCGCGGCGCCACCCACCGAACCGATGAGGGTGTCACTGGGGTTGAGCGGCCACGGACTGGAGATGGTGCCCTCGATGGACGCTGGCGCCGGTGCCGTGGTGCCCGTCTGCAGGGTCACGGCCCCCTTGGTGGCCAGGGCCGTGGTGGCATCACGGTAGTCGCTGAAGTGGCACGTACGCGCCACCCAGCACTCGCGACCGCCGTTCAGGAAGAACGCGCGAACGGCCAGAGCGAGCTCGCGACCGGAGACGAAGGACCCGAAGACCCTCTCGAACTCCTCGTAGGAGCTCACCAGTGTGCGCTGGGCGATGGGTCCGCGCTCGGCGATACCTTGGATGCCGAGCACGGCGGTCGGAAGAGTCGGGAATGACTTGATGTTCGGCTCTTCCTCACCGATGATGACTTTGGATGAAAGCAGCTCTGTCATGGCTTCTGCCTCCGAGGCTCGGGCGACGAGGTCTACCCTACCACATTGAAATTGTTTCCACCAGAGTTCCCTTTGTTTTCTGTACCTCTTGGCTCATCGACTCCACAGGCCATGTCCTCAGACTGGGAGGCAGATAGACAACCGGCACGCGCCGTACTTCGATGGCTGCCAAGAACACGTTGAGGTTCGAGTTGCGGTCTCCGGCACCCGCGGATGGATCGTCGAGCATGACCAGAGGCATGCGGATGTCGACACCGACAGGGACGTCGGCCGGCAGTACCAGGTAGCCGTTGCGCCTCGTCAGCTTGCGCGCTGCACCCATCAGGGCCATGTACTCGAGCTCGAAGTCGGATGCTCCGAGCACGTCGTACGTGACCGTGTGCATGGTAGGTGCTGGCCAGTAGAGAGCACTACCATCCTGCTGCGAGGCCCAGTAGCCCTCGTTCTCATAGCCGTATGCGTCCTCGATCACTCGCATATTCGTGAGAAACAAGGACGGTACTTGAGCAGTCGGCACCACGATGCCGTCCGGGGAGTAGTCCGTGTGGGTCTGGATGCCGGACTGGGCGATCACCTGCCGCTTGATGAGCCGCAGAAGCGCCCGTGTGACACGTGCGAATGGTGACTCCATGCCCATGGTCGGCATGCGCAAGGGCTCGCGCTCGTAGGTGTACGCCTCCGTCGCGAGCACGTCCTCGCCGGGGATCACGACGCCATCGTCGTCGAGGTTCTGCACGCGGATGTTGACCGGTGGGAAGTGCGACAGGTCGGCATCGAGCAAGCATGGTGGCGGCTCGACGCCGAGGACCGTGCTCGACCACACCTGAACCACCGGCGCTTCGAAGCCGCCGAAGAGAACGCGGACGGTAGGAATCACCGTGGCGCCCACGTAGCCATGGGCGGGCGGCGTGATCGTTCGGAACCCGGTGCCGACGATCTCGATGAAGTTGCCTCCACCGGATGCCCCGTGGTTCGGAGTGATCGACGTGATGGTCGGAATCGCCATCAGCTCACCGTGGCTCCCTTGCCCAGACGGTAGAAGAGCATCTTCTCGAATGCCTTCACGAAGGTGTTGAACGCGTTTTCGATGTTCGCATCGAACGTCTGCTGCCAGATCGGTCTCGCCGGAACAGCGATGGCGATGGTCGTGCCCGTCGGCTCATCACCCATCTGTGCCATGGAGCGACCCTTGCCCTTGCTGCCCGTGGCTCGACCGTACAAGATCATCAGGTAGGCACGCATCCGCTGTGTCACCGGGAACGTGCGCGCCCAGCCCGTCTCCTGCATGACGGCGATCTGGTCCATGGTGCGCGCGCCTGCCGCGTTGTTGTGCGGAGCAGCCACACCACCCATCACGCCCACGATGTACTCGTAGGTCGTCACCTTCTCCCAGTCAATGGACTGTGCCAGGAGCCGACTTCGGTAGAGCGGCTTGCGCCCCCCGTAGGCCGGAACCTCGGGCCACGCCCCCGCGAGCTTGCCGATCTGCCGCTTGCGTCGCGATCCGCGGGTGAGCTTCGGCGACTTATCGCCGGCGATGCCACCGCGAATGGCCCCACGCAGCATTCTACTCACGTTGCGAAGGCCATAGTCTAGTGCTCGACCGCTGGATTGCCGCACGAACTTCGTGAACTCCTTGGCCTCTTCCAGGTCGTGAGCGCACGTGACACTGAAGTTCGACAGCATGACCTAGCTGCCTCCCCGACGCCGTCGGGACAACGCGCAGATGTGCAGGTCGTAGCCATCGGGTCCGAAGCCGGGCGAGCCGGGCTGCATCTCGGTGATGTACATGCCAGGTGGGTCGAACGGGACCGTGACGACACCGGGACTGTTCCAGCGTTCGATGCACGAGACCCTGTCGTCGATCCTGATCAGACAGGCGCGGTTCTGCTTGTCGATGAGTCCCATGTCCTCCAGGTCGCCGCGCCACAGGACCAACCTGAAGAACGAACGCGGATCGTTGCCCTGGACCTCCTGGTTCAGCTCTTCGAACCTGGGCGTCTCGAACTGGCAGGGCACGCGGATCGCCGGGAGCTCGATGCGTGCGTCCATCCGCTCTTGCTCATCGGCCGGAGCATTCGTGTCGAACACGAGCGGCTCGCGGAAGTCCTTGTCGTAGCCCGCCGTGGCGCCGGTGTAGGGGCGCAGGTCCTTCGTCGCCGATGGACTCAGGCGATGAATGACCGCCGCGGACTTCTCGAGGACGAGGCCGAGGCGAAAGTGCATGACTTAGCCTCCCGCCACGCCGACATGCCACGGTCTGCAGTAGGGTGCCAGGATCGCATCGAGACGCGAGTCACCGGTCATGGATGCGAGCTCGGAGCCGCTGCTCTTGACCGCCCCGAACTTGATCTGCTGGTCGCGCGTCTTGGCCATCTCGACGCGATTCGGGGACCACAGTGTCGGGTCTTGTCCGAGTGGATCCTTGAGGAACCGGTAGGTCAGTGCCAGGACGACGTCGCGCAGAGGTCTCGGGGTCTCGCCAAAGGGTGCCCCGTTCGGATCGGTGTAGCCGAAGGCACCCGTCACCTTGACGTTTTGCGAGCCAGCCGGGAACTTGGCCATGCCGTACTCTTGCAGGTCCTGACTGGCTACTGGCAAGTACTCGATCCCGGGATTCTCTCGGTCGTCGGGAGAGAGCACGTAGTCGAGATGCCGATTGTAGACCCGGATGCCCGAGAGCCCCACGGGCGTCTCGGTCATGATGCCGAACATGGGCGAGCCACCGGTGATCGTCACCGCCCCGACGCCGATGATGGGCTCGTCGAGCCAGAGCTTGGTGCTCTCCTTGCGCACGGTGATCCGGTGCGCGATGTACCTCGGGAAGAAGAACCGCATGGTGAGCCGGTTCACCTCCTTGGACGCCCGATCGATCATCGACTGGCGCTCGTGAAGCTCCCAGGTGTTGAGCAACTTCTCGGCCGACGAGATGTAGCCCTCGTAGGCCAGGCTCGAGCGGAAGTGCTTCGGATCGAGGACCTCGAAGAAGTAGGACGTGCTCTGCCAGGCTCCGTTCTCTACCGCCCGGTAGAACCAGACGATCTCGTACGGACCGGCCACCATGCTCTTCTCGAGTGGGTTGAGCGGGGCGACGTAGTAGCCGGTGGTCACCTTGTGCCCGCCATCCGCGGCCAGACGCAGATCGAGTGTGAACTCTGCCGACTTGGTCACGCTGCCCACGGGGTAGACCTCGAAGCGCAGCTCGGCCAGATCAGCGAGGATCCCCTCCACCTGGTAGAAAAACGGGAGGAGTGGCGTGCTGCACGAGGAGGCCTCACCTCTCACGATACCCGGCATCTAACCCTCCCGGGGTTTCGTTGAGCGTATCGCCTTCTTGATCCGCCTCACGCAGTCGGCGTGCTTGGCGCTCTCGGAGTTCGTGTAGTCGACCGACAATTTACCGATCTGGTCGTCCACGTTGTGGAAGAGGAAGAGGAACTGCGGAGGCTTCCCGGGCCCTCCAGCCCGGAGCTCGATCATGTCCGCGATGACCAGGTCGCGCATGAGGCAGTAGGCGGCGAAGTCGAGATCGTAGACCTCGACCTTGCTGTCTTCCAGAACGCGATAGGCCAGAGAACCTCCGGGTCGCGGAGCGCTCCGAGGCCGTGCTGAGGAGCCTTCCATGATGCGAAGGCTACTCGCCGCTGCCCTTGTCATCTCCCTTGGCTGCTCCTCTGCGACCGGCCATCACCTCGGTGGAGGTGACGATGCCTGCCGCGTTCTCCGACTGCAGCTGCTCTCTCGTGGGAGGCAGAGCCGCCGCGCGTCCCTTGCCCTTGGGAGGCGCTGCCGTCACTTCCGGCATGGCCGCCGCCGTTGCCACCGTCGTCGGGACTTCGACTCGCAGGTCCACGGTGGGCGGCGGAGCTGCGTCCTTCGGCCCGACCAGGGTCTGCCCCACGGCGCCGAGCGAGGCCAGGAACTGTTGCTGCTCCGAGGCCGCGATGGTCTCCTTCTCCTCCGGCGTCACGATCTGGAAGAGTGGCTTGGAGTCGGGGTCGTCGTGCGTCTGTAGCTTGTCGCGCAACTGCGCGGCAAGCTCGGGACCGATCAGGTACCAATTCGGCCTGGGGCCGCCGACGTACACCTGATTCTCGAAGCAGTGCTTCTGCACCAGGTAGCCCCGGCGCGGGTTGTGCGGGTACAGTCTCGCGTAGAACTCGTTGCTCATCTTCTCTATACCTTTCTGTCTCGGTGCGAACGCAAGCACCGAGCCTCCGGAGGAGAACCAATTCTCCTCCGGAGGCAACAGGCTTGTTCGCCCAGAGAGAACCTGCCCAGACCCGATGGTCTAGTAGCAGGCCACGATCACCTTGAACGTCACACCGGCCAGGTTCGCGTGGTCCGCCGCCTCGAGGCCGGTGGTCCGCACGACGCAGATCAGCTTGTCGTTCGCCTTGTCGTAGATCGGCAGGTGCGTGGTCAGAGCGACCTCATGCACGAAGGCGATCTCCGCGGAGCGACCCAGCTTGGCCTGCACCAGCGCCGACAGCAACGTGCCGCCCGTGCGGTAGTCGCCGTCACCGGCAAAGCTCAGCTCGACCAGGTCGAGGGGGGCCGAGGCCGACTTCTTCGGCTGGCTCGTGAGGGTGATGGTTCCGAGTGCCATGATTGCTTCCTCCTGGAGCAAGTCGCATCGGAGTCCGGAGAGACCCCGGACTCCGGTGCGCTGCTACCTAGTTCACAGGTGCCGGCTCAGCTCGCGCTAGGCCTAGGCGCCCTTGAGGTTGTACCCCTTCACGAACATCAGCTCCTCGGCGAGCTTCACGTCGAAGCGGACGGTCGCGACGACGATGACCACGCCTGCGGAGATGTCCTCGGCGATCTTGATCTTGATCTGCCGGTAGAACCCGAGGAAGATGGCCCGCGGGTCACCCAGGACGATCTGGGTGTTGCTCGAGCCGTCCACCGGGAACTCGGTGACCTGGTTGATCGGGAAGTCCGACCAGGTCACGCGGCCCTGCTGCTGCAGCATGGCGTCGCCGAGACCGGTCATGCGATCCGACAGGGCGTCCTTGTAGTCGATCCGCGCCTGGCGGTTGGTGAAGTACTCGAGGGCCGGGTTCTCGGCGAACTCGTCCGGCATGGTGCGGTACATGTCCCGCAGGATGGTCTTGGACAGCTTGGTGCTGCCGGCGTCCACCGTGAAGGACGAGATCTGCTTCAGGACGCCGTTCAGCTTCGCGAGGACCGGGTCCGCCGAGTTGACGTCGCCACGGATGGCCACCCACTCCATGTCGCGGCCGATGGCCTTGGAGAGCTCCTCGATGAGCGTGTCACGGAAGGTGCCGCGCTCGATCTGGTCCTCGAGCGACTCGTCGGTCATCCGCATCTCGGCCTTGAACAGCTGGGCGTCGAGGGTGACCATGGACAGCGAGGGCTTCGCCCAGGCCGAGGACGGCAGGGCCGTCCCTTCCTGCCCGGCGCGGAGCACGCGGTTGGCGAAGCGCATCTTGTCGCGCTCCTCCTTCATGGCCTTCATCGGCGTCACGGTGCAGCGCTGGAGCAGCACCGGCTGCTTGATGGCGAGCTGGATGAACTTGTCCGCCTGCGCCGGCTGAAGCAAGCCGCCAGCCGTGAAGTCGCTGACCGCGATCTCCGCCTTCCGCAGGAGAGTTCTGTTTTCCGATGGCATTGCGATTCCTCCTTGGACCTGAGAGCTTGGTTCTGAACTCTTCTGGTTAACCCGCCACGAGTCCTACTTGGACTCGCGCTTCGCGAGCTGCTCGCGATAAGCGGGATCGTTGTAGTTCCGGGGGAAGAGCAGGGGATCGGTGTTCCCCTCGCCCTCACCGCCACCCTCGTCACCCGTCGACGCCGGCGGAGTGACCTCGGACCTCGCCTTGGCGATCTGCGTCTGCAGCTCGGCCACCTGTGCCACGGCAGTGTCGAGTCGCTTGGCGAGCTCGTCGACGGTCGGGGCGATCGGAGCGTCGATCACGGGCGCGGCGACCACCGGGGGCGTCGTGATCGGGGGCTCGGTCACCGCGGCCGGTGGGGTGATGACCGGCTCGGTCACCGCGGCCGGTGGGTCGATCTCCCCATCATCCTTCTTCGCTGGCTTCTTGCACGCCTTGGCGCGCTCGACGCCGCAGTTCTGGCAGAACTTGCCGAAGCCCATCGGCTTGCCGCACTCCGGGCACGTGGCCAGTCCGGCCTTCTCCGCCTCGACCCGGGCCGTCTCGACGTCCGCGGCGATCTTCTCGGTCTCGAGTCGCTTGGCGGTCTCGAACGTGGCGAACTCCTCCTCGACCACGGCCAGCCGCTGGTCGATGTCGAGGGCCAGGCTGAGGTCGCTCAGCTCGGGCGCCACGGCCTCCTCGGCTTTCTTCACGTCGGGGTACTTGTCGAGGAGACCCTTGAGGAGGGTGCTGAGAGTCTTGATCTCCCGCGCTGCCTTCGCCTGCTCGAAACCGGCCGACTTGGCCTTGGAGGCGAGGGACAACGCGCGCTCCGACACCTCTCGAAGAGTACTCGAGAAGGTGCCTGCCGCCTTTGCCGTCTGCATCGGGCATCGCTCCTTCGCCGCCTCGACGAGGTCGCGCAGAGCGCCGATCTCCGTCTTCACGGCATCTGATGGTGTCTCACTGGTGGCCATCTTGGCCAGAGAGGCAGCGCGATCTGCCACCTCTCGCAGCGTCTGCGTCATCGCGGTTGCCTGCGCCTCGGCCTCCTCGGTCTCCTCGGAGATGTCGGGCAGGACGGGTGTGGTCTCGCCCTTGCTGATGGAGAACTTCTCGACCAGCGCTCCCAGGGTCGAAGCCACGGTCTCGACCTCCACCCCGAGCTCGCCGGTCACGGCCTTGGCCGTCGCGACCTTCTGGGAGGTGGCCAGAGCCTGCTCGGCCACGGCGAGCAAGGACGACTCGAGCTCGGACTTGGCCGCGGGGTAGTCTGGCTTCTTGGGCTCCGGGTACTTCTCGACGAGCCCCTGGAGCATCGACACGAGACCGGGCAGCTCCTTGGGCAGGTCGATGTCGCCCGACTCCTCCATGGCCGCCTGGGCCAGGGAGAGGCACTTCTCGCCCACCTCACGCAGCACGGCTGTCACCGTGCCACCCGAGGCCTTCGAGAGCAACTCGTACAGGCGCTCGGCCTCGGTGATGGCCTCGACCAGCTGCTGCCGAGCCGCGTCCTGGTCGAGTCCCTTCTTCAGGTTGTCCACGGCGCCGCCGAGGGCCTCGAGAACCTGACCAGCCCGCTCCAGGTCCTGCTTGGACACCAGGGCGGGATTGTGCAGCTCATCGCCGACGACCTCGAGCTCTTGACCCAGAGCTGGATGCGGCATTGTTTCCTCCTTGATGATCAAGTACCGTCTCTTGTTAGCGGCCCTATCGACCAGAGCTACAGCCGAGGGTTCAATGCCGCGAAGGCGCCGCTTCCCTTTTCGAGGGTCGATTTTATCGGTAGGGGTGGGCATGAGTCAACCCCTATTCAGCGCATTCATAGGTTAGAAGTCAAGGAAATTCTTTACGGAAGGCGAGGAAGCATCCAACAGGGCTCCATGAAGCACTATCCATGGAGAGCTTCGGAGCCTTGGACTGCCAGGCTACCGAATCTCTTCAACAAGAGCTGTGCCCTCAATGCTCCATCCGGTGAGCCGACCAGCCTTGATGTCTTCCCACAGCTTCGGGTCGACGATGTGCGCTCCGAGCAGCCAGGTGCCCTTCTTGACCGGCTGGCCCTCCAGCTCAAAAGCTACGGGTGCGAGGTAGTTTTCGAGCACCTCGTACTGGGCGTTTGCGAGGAGGGACTCGTGCATGTAGCCCAAGATGTGCTGCTTGCGCATGAAGTGGTAGGCCGCCTGCCGGACAGTCTCGGGGTCGTAGATGTCACCCTGGGAGTCGAAGGTCTCGGGCTCGAGGACTACGCCGAAGACGTACTGCTCCTCGTCCGCGCTCTGCTTGAGGATGTCGAAGCGCCGCCCGGCGTTCTTGGCGAGCCCGGCACGCGCCTCGGCCTCCGACTTCTTGAGCTCACCGGGGTCGAGCAGCTCGAGGACCTCCTTTATATTGGAGGGCGGCTGGCTGACCCTGTCGATCACCGTGGGAGTGAACCCACGCAGTCGCTTCTTCTCTGGGTTCGAGGAGTCGAAGAGCAGCTCCGTGACCTCGATCCGCACGACGTCTCCCACTCGCGCGTTGAGCTTGGTGTTGAAGGTGTTGTGCAACAGTAGCCCACCCTCTGCGTCGACGAAGTTCTCCGATCCCGGAACCGTGAAGTCATACACGAAGCCAGAGTAGGGAATTGGTGTCATCTCGGCAGAACGTCGCTGGGCCTGCACTCCAAGTCTCTCGCGAACGCGCAGCGCGGTTCCTTGGTGACTGGGGCGAACCGAAATACCGGCCCGATCTGACATCCACAGTAGCCCGGCCATGCCCTGCACTGAGAGCGAAGATACTCCACCGAAGTAGCGCCTAGATCCCTCTCGGCCCCCGTCTCCGTCGTCCAAAGCACCCTGTATGAATGCATCGCGGAAGACTTCCGCCAGATTATAGACGAAGCTGGGTACACGCTTCTCGTGAGCTGAGCAGCCCGACAGTGATTTGACCAAGTGGTGCAAAGGCTGCGAGTTCTTCACGAGGTGCCAAGTGCGATCTTGTTTTCGCCAAGTGGCCTCACCCAGACCCAGAGCCAGCAGAGCCCGCTGTGTCCGCTCCTGAATCTCTCGCGAGTTCTTGACCACGATCACGTGGCTGGCGAGAGCGCCCGAGCCATATTGGTATTGACCGCTGCAGCCATCGGCCAGGTAGCGACCCCACCAATAGCACACTTGGCGCAGCGCATCCCCCTCGAGAATCTCCGGCAGTCGGCAGCCGCGAACCTCGAAGGCTCCTGGAACCAGATCTCGCAGATTGACTTGCGAGGCGCCCTCACAGGCGTTGGGCCACGGCAGCGCTCCGGCCCAGAAAACACGCCGTCCTGCAAAGGCGTCGGCGCGGCAGACGCACATGTCCTCGTCGATCAACGAGTGTTCACCGGTGACAACGGTAGAGCCCACTTCTTGATCCACGCGCAGCAGATCGCCGGAGAATGGGTGCCGACTGACTTCAGACACCTTGGTCCATTGCAGACAGCCATTCGCCACGGATAGAGTCTCGAAGTTGGCTGCACGCAGCTCACACCCCGACGGTGATACCTCCACGGGTGTCGAACATGACTCCCAGGACTCTTCGAACGACACGAGCTCGATCAGCCCATTGCGCCGAATCCACGTCCTGCGCCACGGTGCAATGCTCTTACCGGCCTTGACGTAGGTCTTGCCTTCGATCTCTACGGTCTCGGTGAAGGTCTTGGCCTCTTCCGCAGACACGGGACCTACCGCGTACATGAAGTTGTGCACACCAGGAGAGTCCTTGACCGGATGCGCGTCCCAGATGATGCCACGAATCTCGCGGATCATCTTGAGCTTGGCCATGGAGTCCGTTTCGCGCAGGGTGACCGTGGACTCCACACTCTTGAGCATGGCGCCCTCGGAGCCGGGGATGGCTCGCGCCCACTCGATGGCCGCGAGGAGCTCCGGCTTCGAGTGCACGACTCGTTGCGGTGTGAGCACGAGACGGCTGAGCTTGTGCCCCTTGAGCAATACCTGCAGCGCGTCATGTCGCTCGCGAGCCGGTTGCGCCATGACGTTGCCCTTGGTTGGGCTGAAGAGGATGTCGAAGACGTGCACGCGCACGTTGACATCGTCAGCAGCCGAGGTCGAGCGGAAGTCTGCCAGCTCGCGTCGCGGCACGGGATCTCCCTCGCTGGTAACGGCCATGAACTCGCCGTCGAGAATGTAGGGACCCGGCAGCTTGTCGAGCTCCTCTTTCAGACCAGGCAAGTGATCCAGGAAGTTCGACACGGGCGTCTTGCGATCCCAGATGTCCTCCGAGATCATGAGTTGTCGACCCTTGTCGTCCTTCTGTACCGAGGCGCGGAAGCCGTTCCACTTCGGCTCTACGATGAGCCCCGTCTTGAGCAGCTCCTCGGTGGCGAAGTCCTTGAAGAGCCGATCCATGTCGCTCGACCGGAACTCGTTCGAAGCCCGCGGTGCCACCTTCATCGGCTTGTAGAAGGCCAGCGGGCGCAGGCGTTCGCGATCGTGTGTCTTGTCGTCGTCTGGGGAGATGTCCTTGGGATCCCAGACCTGGACGTCGGCCAGCTGCTTGCCATCCGCCAGGGGCATGGTTTTGATGCGCTCCTTCTTCTCGAGCTCGACCTCTTCCGCGCGAGCGATGGGTTCTCCGACTTGCTTGCTCTGCTCGTAGATCCAGATGTCGCCCTCGCCCTTCTCCGCCCGCAGGACCAGCTCGCCCTCGAGGGACTTGGGCAGCCCCTTGCCCTTGAATCGAAACTTCTTGAAGGCTCGGTCGTCCTGCAAGAAATCGATCTCTCCACGGTGCAGAATGCTCATCGTGGAAGGCGTACCCTTCGTGTCGTTGAGCACCACACCGGCAACCTCCTCGCCCGGGGGCACCTCGCCCTCATAGCTCATGAGCTTGCCAGCCTCGGTCGAGCGGATGACCTTGTGGATGGCCGTGATGGGTCCACCGCCCGTGGGGTCGTCCATGAGCTGGAAGTCCTCCAGCTCGTTCGGCGCGCGCTGGACGAGCAAGTGGAAGAGCTGCCGGCTCGGCGCAGCGCGGACCACGACCTGCCCCTTCCACCTCTGCCACGACAAGGTGAAGGGCGCCTTGCTCAGTCCCTTCTCAGCCTCGACGACTTCATCTTTCTCTTGACTAACCTCAGCCGGTCCTGTAAGCTGATCGGCGGGCGGTGAGGGTTGATGCTTATATGCTATGCTATCTGAACCCTTGTCCGTGTCGCAGAGGTAGTACTTGGTGACGACCCGCCGGAACTCGTAGTCCACGATCTTGATGTTGGACTCGTTGAAGAAGCCCTCCGCAACCAGCGCGTCCCGAATCCCAAGGCGCTCCTTCTCATCCTTGGCGTGCCAGTACTGAAACTGCTTGGGCACGACTGCCTTGAGCCCAGGTGGTAGGAAGGCCCAGCCCTGCGGCGGGATGCTGCCCGTGTCCACGGCTCGCTTCTTGAGCATGGACGGGAGCAGGCTCTTGGTGAACATGGCCGTGATGAAGGTGGCACCCTGGGGCATCTGTCGACCGGCCTCGACCTCTGGGTCACCGGGCTTGCCGGCGTCGGACACCAGCAGCCTGAAGTTGAGCAGCCCGTAGAACTTCGGGTCGCGCTCGCAGAAGTACTCCTGGAAGTAGGGTTCGGTCTTGCCCCGGGAGACCGTGGGGTGGGCCAGGGCGATCATGTAACCCTTCTTGAACCGGGTGGCTCCGACGGTGCCGGGGGCGAACTCTTCGGCGTTGATGCGCAGCCACTCCTCGGGCTCTGGCGCCTTGGGTGCGGCGTAGACGCGCGCCGGGGCGACGAGGGGCTTGTTCCAGCTCGAGCCGTCCCGGCTGAAGTCCTTCACGAAGGCCTTGGCCTCGGCCAGGCTGTTGAACTCGGGGACGGTCTTGGGGATCTGAATGGAGAGCGTGTAGCCGATGAGGTAGTCGCCCTGCTTCACACGGAAGTCGGCGTGGATGGACGCCCCACGGATGTGCGCCTGGACGACTCCGGGGAACGTGTCCTCCTTGGCGGGCAGCTTCAGGTTTGGATCGGCCTTGGCGAGCAGGACCTCGGTCGGGTCGATGAGGAGGCCCGCGTCGCGCATCTCGATGATGGCCTGCGAGTCCTCGCGCCGGCGGACGACCAGGTCGTAGAGCGGGATGTGCGCCGAGAACGGACCAGCTGCGGAGACGTCGCCTTCGGCTGCCCCGTCGCCATGGAACTGCAGGCGCTCGGCAAGCTCGGGGGGAAGCATGCGGGCCAGCCGGAACTTGGCGACGTGGAAGGTGACCGGGTCGAGTGGTCCCTTGATGAGCACGTCGAGGTCGTTCTTGGTCGCCCCGTTGTTCACCACGCCTCCGCAGAGGTGGATGAAGGGCGCCCTGAGCAGGAACTCGTCGTGGAACTTGGGCAGGATGTCCTCGAGGGCGATCTCCTTGCCGAGCTCGGCTCCACTGCCACGGCAGGGGGCGTACTGCTCCGAAGGCCCGGCCTTGGTCGTCGGCTCGCAGGCTGCCTCGCAGGCCAGGGCCAGGCCACGACGGGACATCTCGTTCGCGATGAAGCGACGAGCGTTGGTCGCATCCTCGAGAGAGACGCCACCTCCGATGCTCGTCTTGCCCTCGGTGAACTCGGTCCTGATGAGCCGTTCCACCTCGGCGAGCAAGTTCTTGAGCTCGTCATTCGGGAGCTCCTGGAGCTTGTCGGGCGTGATGCCTCGCCAGGTCATCGAGGGGCCTTCGCCCGCGACCTGCCTGATGGCTTGGTGCGGCACGTCCTCACTCGTGATGGGACCGCAGGCGCCCTTGGCCAGAGCGTCGGGCAGCGTGATGGCACCGCCATAGCGACGGGAGGGTACAGGGCTCTTGAGTCGCAGGGGTGGCTCGTAGGCTGCCACGAGCTGCATGGGCATGTAGAAGATCGGCGACTCGGTCGAGAACTCCTCCTTGGAGAACCGGTCGATGCCCTCGCGGATGGCTTCTGGCACCTTGGACAGGTCGTCGTACTTGACCGGCTTGTCGAGCGTGATGACGCCCCAGACGTACTGGCCATCGGCCTTGGTGGCCTCGAGCTCGTTGATGAGGAACTGGCGCTCTCCGATCCTGCCCTGTCGCTCGAGGCGAGAAAGTACACCTGTCGAGTGCTCGGTCTTGAGCCGTCTCACGTTGAAAGCCGGGTCCGGCATCTTGAGCGTGGACAGGCGCCCGCGGGGCTTCTCGTACTTCTCCAGGTAGAGGTCGACTGCAGCGAGCTCGGGCTCGGCCGGCGACAGGGCGTCGCCCTCGACGAACTCGGCATCCAGGCTGGCAAAGCTGCGTAGAGGCTCGATGGCGTCGTCAGCAATGCCTGCGATGCGCGTCTTCTTGGGCAAGAAGTCGGTCACCTCTTCGAGCTGGCAGACCAGGCGCTCGGCCTGATCGAAGAGGTTGCCGGGCGACATGGAGGGGACGGAGGACTCGGTTGGGCGCTGCTTGCACACCACTCCGAACTCCTCGATGAGGCTCTTGATGATCCAGGGCATCCTGGGTAGGAGCTCGGTGATGGGCTGCTCGACAGGCATCAGCTTGGGTGCCCGCTGGGCGAAGAGATCCACCAGGGGCAAGAGGCCTTCGGCGATGACACGCACCCCGTTGATGGACTTGAGCTGGCCCTCGGTGAAGGCTGCCACCTCTTCGTCCTTGAGAGGACGCTTGAACCGCGGCTCGGTGGCGGCAGAGGCCTCCGGAGGAGTCCAGGGCTTCGGGTTCTCGAAGCTGTGCATCTCGACGACCTGGTAGGCGTAGAGCTTGCGCGCCAGAGGCCACATGCTCTTGCGCTCGTCCTCGCTGATCCTGTGCTCCTTGGCTCGACGACGGAACTCAGCCGTGGAGATGGGCTTGTGCTTGGACAGGACGACCACGCCGTAGATGTACTTGGAGTCGGCCAGGTAGAGCTCCTGCCCGGCCGCCTCGAGCAGACGAGCCTTGACGACCAACGTCTTGCGCCCCTTGACCACCGCCTGGGCGTGATGCGATGCCAGCACGATGGCGCGCTTGGGCGCCTTCACCGGCTCCGTCTTGGTGACAGCCTCGATGGACCGAGCCACGCTGCGTGCCTTCTCAGCCAGTTCAGAAAGCGTGTCGGTGATGCTCATCCCTTTCGTCCTTCCTTGACCAAGTTCCACACGTCCCTGCCGCAGATGAAAGACCGCCCCGTCGCGCGCGAGATAGATGATCACGCCAGGCGCCGCCTCGTGCAGCATCTCGCGGGCGCGGCGCTCTCCGGCCTGGTAGATCCAGTCCCCGAAGTGGCTGAAGATGGCCTGCTTCACGCCATGCTTGCCCAGCCAACCCAGTTGCGTGGTCACCGCCGTGTGCCCGACCAGCTCTCCACGAATGGTTCTGACCATGCCCCCGTGGAAGTAAGAGGCATCTCCGATGTAGAGCTCGAGGCTCTTGAAGAACTGCTTGCCCAGCATGACTGAGATGACGTCCGACACCCAGCCGATGGTGCCCTCGGGAGTCTCGATCTTGATGGCTACCGATGGCGCCTTGCTCGAGTGCCGCGTGTGAAACGCGGTCAGGGTGATGCCGTCGGCCACGGTCATCGGCTTGGCCTCGAGCAGGATGCGCCGGTCTTCGAGACCCTCGTAGCCCTGCTTGAGCAGTCCATCGGTGACCCGCGACATGTAGACCGGCACACCGACGGTCTCGTCCTTGAGACCTTCCACGTGGTCGGGATGCGCGTGCGAGATGACGATGGCCGTCGGCTTCACGTCCTTGTACTGACCGGCGTGGTTCTTGCCGAAGTCGAAGAGCAGCCGCGTCTTGCCGCTCTCCAGCAACCAGGCCGTGTGGCCATGATGAAATCGGTTGCTGAACTCGTTCTCGCCCTTCGTCCCCAGGAATGTGATGCGAACCATCGGTGTGCCTCGTCAGGTGGGCGACCAGAGTGTCTTGTCGCCCTTTTCTGGATCGAAGGTGATCCCGTCGAGCTCGCAGCGTAGCGCATGAGCCATGAGATCGACCGTGCGCTCGAGTGAGTAGCCGAGGTCCCCGCGGGCGTGGCGAACCCAGGCCTCACAGATGGTGAAGCGCCGCTTGATCTCGTTGTTCGTCGGCTTGTGCTCCTTGAAGGGCTCGCGCTTGGCGTCCTCGGCGAAGCTCCGCCAGATGACGGCCTCCACGGCCACCATGAAGACCTTGAGCTCCTCCTCGCTACGGTACATCGTGGCGAAGGGCTTGCGATCGGCACTGGCAATGCCGTAGGCCAGCTCCGCCGGGGTCAGGACCAGCCGGCCCTCGGGCTTCTTCTCGTCGCTCATGTGCTCTCCTGTACCTGTGTGGTGTCCCCCTCGCCAATGGGTGGAAGGGGTTGTCCGGCCGACCGCGGCATGCGCGGAACCGAGGCTCCTGCGCCGTTTCCGGCGGGCTGGACGACGGTCTCCTCGGGAGGCTTCGCACGCGGCGCGATCTCCAGTGCCGTGAGATCGCCGGTGCGAAGCTGGGCCAGGATGAGAGGCAGAGGACGATTCGACCACTCCTCACTGACCTCGATGAAGGCGCGGTTGAAGATGTCGGCCGCGAGCTGTCGCGCCTCGCTGGGCAGTAGAACGCCAGCCTTGACCATGTTGACGACCATCTCGGTCATCGCCTCCGGATCGCGCACGATGGGCGAGTTCGACCGGAAGAGCCAGAAGGTGATGTTGAGCTCCGGCATGATGTGCCGATCCATGAACTCGTCGAAGATCTGACGCTCCGGCTCGAAGACCTGTTCCTCGGCGAACTTCAGGGCGGCGAAGGCTGTGGCCCTGTTGATCTGAGAGTCGTCACCGCGAAGGATGCGTGGCAGCCGGAAGGACTTGGCGATCTTGGCCTCGTTCTGCTTGTCGTACTCCTGGAAGAGTGCGTCCTGCAGCTGCACGTCGCGCAGCGGTACGAACTGAATCTTGGGGACCTGCCGTGGCCCGGAGTCTCCCGAGGACGACTTCTGACCCTCGGCCTCGAGGACGAGGATGCGATGCACACCCTTCTTGCCCTTGAGGTGTTCGTCGATGTACTCCTCGATCTTCTGCGCCACACCCTTGCCGAAGCGACCGCCAGAGCAGAGCAGCGCCAGGGGCGGCACGACGTTGTTGCTGAAGTAGTTGTAGTTCACCTCGTCGAGCTCTCGCGAGCCGAAGACCGAGGGCAGGTTGGCGATCCAGCGAGGGATGCCATAGTCAGAGGCCGGAGAGAAGATCGTGAAGTGGATGATCTCCGTAGCCGGCAGCGCACCCTTCTCCTTGGCCTGGAGCTCTTGCTCCGTCGCGTAGTAGGTGCCCGAGGCACGCGACATGATGCGCGGATCACCGTACTCCTTGAAGTAGATCGGACGCGACTTCTTGCGCAGCATCATGAACTTCTTGAAGCGCCGGCGCCGCTTCATCTCAGCCCACGTGATGTCGGTGACCTTGACGCGTTCGGTGACCTCGACGTCGTCTTCCCCCTCGGGGAGCAAGCGCATGCGCTGCGGCTTGACGTAGTAGAGGTTGGCGATCTCGCGCAACTTGTTTCGCGTGAGCTCCCAGTAGGCGTTGCCGCAGACTTCCAGGTCCTGCCGCGACCGTCGGCGCAGCTCGACGAAGGAGAACTGCGGGCAGACGTGGGAGAAGAAGGCCTTGAGTCGAGCGTACTCGAGACGCGCGACGCGCCGCAGACGCTCCTTGCGCTCCTTGACCTCCTCGGGCGTCGGATCGACGACCTTGTCTGGCGTGAGCTTGCCATCCTGTGAGGCGAGCACGCGCTCGTAGAAGATCGAGTCGCGGATGCGCGTGTCGGCCTCGATGTCGGTCGACAGATCGATTCCAGGAACGAAGTGGTGGCCGAACGAGTCGATGTTGGTCACGTAGGCCTCGACGCAGGGGCGAAGCCAGGCGGACTGCTCGTAGAGTCCGTAGAGCTTGTCGGCGTCGTAGGCGGGGATCTTGGCGCCGCCCGGGAGCCGCTGCTCGTCGCTGGTCACGAGCTCAACCGTGCGTGTGATGTCGACCGCTCCCCCGGATGAGAACGAGGCCTTCACGAGTGGCGCCCGGGTACTGGATGCGGATTTCTGAACTGGTTTCGCTGACTTCCGATTTTTGCTAGTCGCCACTTTGCATTTCTCCCGCGACCTGATACAAGTCCGGGGTATCATAGGTGCCTTCAGGGGTGCAAGTCAAACGACAAGTGTTGTGTTTCGGTGTGGAAGGGATGTAAACTGCACCGGAACCCGGGAGAACCAAACATGTTCGCAACCATCGACCGACCCGTTGCCATCCGAGAAGAGCTCAAGGCTGGCAACAACTTCGACGGCAGCGCTCCAGAGGATACCGGTGTGCCCCTCACGCCGACCTTCGACCACGACACGTTCGTGTTCGCAGCCGGGACCAAGGGGGGTCTCTTCGACCCCTGGGCGGCGCCGCTTTCCTTCCCGTCGCGGGACTCGCTACTCCTGGCGGGCATGGAGCTCAAGCTGGGTGGCCAGAGCACCTGGAAGCTCGAGCTGGTGGACGCCTTTGGCACGGTGACCCAGGTCTACAGCGGGACCACCGAGACCACGGTGGTCAAGGGTTCCTACGACATCCCGGCGGGGCTCATCATCACCTGGGGTTCCAAGCTCAAGCTGACGACGGTGGGAGCTTCGACCGCCATGGTGGCCACGCTGAAGCTGGGACCGAACGACCTGGCTCTCGCCGCGGACGGCAACTGACGGTTCATCGCGGGCGAGAGGCGAATGCAGCGTCTTCGGCCGGGCCCTCATCGACGGGTTTCTCCGGTCTGCTCAGATCGGAGCACAGGCCGTGACCTGCCGCCAACATCACTAAGATTTGGAGATGCTGCAGTTTTTTTCTGGAAACAAGAGACGCGAAGAGTGTATGCTACCGGCAATGAAGTCTGGAGGCACGCTTGATCCTCCAGCAAGTTGCCACAGCATCGGGTGATGGAGTTGTAGCTTGCAGTTGCGAACTCGAGGACTCCGTCGACGACTGCGTGTACGTTGCGGGTGCCATGGGTGGACGTCCCTACGTGCGCCGCTGCGACATCCTCGATCCAGCCAAGATGCCGGCGGTCGGTATCATCATTCGCAAGAAGGACAGTACGACCTGCTACGTGAAGGTCGCTGGTACGATACCCGTCGTGGCGCCATTGACCCCCGGAGCGCGCTACTGGGTCGGTCCGACGGGAAAGCCGACGAGTGTCATGCCGAGCCCGTCAGCGACGCGCTGGTGCGTGCAGTTCATCGGCATGGCGGTATCCACGCAGCAACTGTGGCACGAGTTTGTGCTCCCCACGGTTCGCGTGGTCGCCTAAACAGGTACAGGTAAAGGAGAGACCGATGACAAAGGCGACGAAGAGAAAATGCGAACACCCTGGCTGCAAGAAGTACCAGGTGGCAGGCCAGAACACCTGCGCGATCCATGTGGTCACGGCTCCACCAGGAGAGGTCGTCCTCAAGATGACGGACCTCGAGCGG
>Ga0315273_10000621_pt1 | contig 38054 bp, 39 predicted proteins | sample YL17G02_0_MG_FD_205753 | JGI IMG/M metagenome (GOLD analysis project Ga0315273, IMG submission 205753) | Sediment microbial communities from Yellowstone Lake, YNP, Wyoming, USA - YL17G02_0 | ecosystem: Environmental > Aquatic > Freshwater > Lake > Sediment | place: USA: Wyoming | collected...
TCGCATTCCGGGTCGGTCCGATTAAAAAATTCCATTACGTTTCAAAAGGCACGTACCGTGAGGAGAAACCGCAGGTCATTCCCCTGGCCCTTCTTCTGGCCGTGCTTTGATACGTTTTATCCATTCCTGATCACTCTCGCGCTTTGGTAGATTCCTTTTTTTGGTTTTGGGGGCTTTGGTTTATCGGTTAGAAGGATTCCTTTATCCTGGGCAAGCTGATCGCGTTTCTTTGCGATCGAATTCCTTAGCTTTGCCAAGAATAAATCCGAGGAGGGCATCGTGCGCCATTCGCCAAGTATTTTCCCCCACTCCTTATGATTGCGGTCGAAGTTTTTTTCGATTAGCTCGAGCGCATTTATTCCGCTGCAATTACTGACAATTTTTTCAAGATGAATGATGGCATCGAGAAAGTAGTTTCCACCCAAGCCTTTCACTGTCTCCAGAAAGTATGCCAAATCACCAGTCAGCGCAGCCCTTTTTTTTGCCGCTTCGTATTTGAAACATTCGACGTCTTTTTTTACATCCACCATCTCTTCTTCTGCATCCCAACCGCATTTTTTCTTCAAATCCGGATATTCGATCTTTAAAGTAGCAATCCCTTCTTGGATTTTGTTTTCTATGCAGCTGAGCTTTTCCAAACTTCCTGCATTCTCAATGAGCTTTATGACCGTTCCCCTGTTTATGTCCCTCTCCTCCGGGTCATCATCAAAAAGATTCTTAACAAGGAATGGCACTGCATGAGGAGATCCCAGCTCAGCAAGAGCTTCGTTTGCGTCCCATTCATCGGTTCCTTTCACTGCCGAAATTAACAAAACGGGGATGATTTCTTTCTCAACCCTGGGATCGTCCCGATTGATCGTTCCGATTCGCCCCAATGCCTCCACCACACCGGAAACAGGGCCTTTTTCCATGAGTTTTATTAGAGATGCCACTGCCCGCATGTCCCCTATATTGCCTAACGCCAAAGTCGCACAGAGTTGGGTGCTGTTTAATCTCAGGGCTTTTACCAGGGCAGGAATTGCATCTGGATTCCCCAGCATCCCGAGCGCGGATATGCAATGGTTCCTCACCCTCATGCTGTCGTCCTTTAGCGCTTCGATAAGAGCATGAAATGTTTCAGGGTCGCTTTTTTTTTCAAGGGTTTTTGCTGCCAAGAGCCTCTCCTTGAGGTTCCCGTTCTTCATCCTTTCCATCAGCGCTTTTGTTTCATCATCCATTCCGCATCACTCTCAACGCTCGGTAGATTCCTTTGTCTGATTTCGGAGGTTTCGGGATGCCATCAAGAATGATTCCTTTATCATGGACGAGCTCGTTTTTTCTTTTCGCAAGCGCTGTTTTTAGCATTCCAATCCCAAACATGGCAGTGTTTTCGTGCTTATCCTGCGACCTTTTCATCATGCTATGGAAACTCTCATCGAGTGCTTTTTCGAATTCGCTGAGCTGGCCAGGTGTTTGGCATTTTTCAAGAATAATTCCAAGTTCCTCCGTAACATGCCCTCGCAAGCAAGAATCCTCATCATTCAGCGCATGTATCAGGGCGGGCACGATAACATCGAAAGTCCGAAGATTTTCTATCCTGGTATTTACAAGTGCCCATGCAGCCTTCCGTCGTATACCAGACTCCTTATCGTCAAGAGCATTAACCAGCGCAAGCACAGCCTCCGTAATTATGGGATTCCGGGGATTCTTATACACAATATCTCCAAGCGTCCCGACAGCATACCATCGCGCATTTATATCCTTGTCTTTTAGCTTTCGGATGCTCATCCGAATCCTTATTTTTTTCAGTTGATTAAGAACCCAGCTTCGCTCCCAGTCTGTCAGCCGCTGCCTGAGAGTTTGCTTCTTTGGTTCATCCATTTACAGCCCTCTTCAGTTGGCGGTTTTCGATTTTGAATGACTGAGCGGGCTTGAATATCATCTTTGTAAATCGCTCGCAAGCGAGTTCCTCACTTTCCTTCCTCATCTGCTCATGCTCATTCAGCTTTTCTGTCACCGCACATTTCAGCCTTGCAACAGAAATCGTGATATCTATGCCTTTCTTTTTTCCTGAGCAACTCTTCACCGACCTCTCGCCGGCATTAAGCGCATCGAGCATGACCTCGCAATGTTCCTGAGTGCTGCATCTGCTCGCAATACTTTCAAGCGCTTCCAGGGCTTTTGCCCGGACGTTTTCTTTGTTGTCGGTCAGAGCTTCGACCAGGTTTGGGACTGCAGCCAAAGCGCCGATTTTTCCAAGGGATTCTGCCGCATTCTCACGCACGTACCTGTGCGGGTCCTTAAGCATAAAAACAAGCCGGGGTATCGCTTTTCCGCTGCGTATCTCCCCAAGCAGCATTGCAGCATTAGCGCGCACGTCCCAATCAGGATGGTTTAGAAGGGTATCGATGACCGGAACCGCGCTCTCACCGATTTTTATGAGCATTTTTCCCGCAATATCCCAGACGCGTGCTAGGTTCGGGTTCCTTAAGGCGTTTACAAAAAGGTAAGCAGTGCTTTCATTCGCGCATGAAGACACGGATTGTTCAGCAACGATGCGGACGATATCCGCACGGTCATGCAGAGCCCGGAGCAACGCTTTCACCCGGACTTCCTTTGCGGTTTCGCCAAGCGGATTCCCATATAATGGTAAAGATGCAACGTGGCTTATACTTCCGATCGCTTTCGCAGCCTCTGCACGCACGCATGCATCACTGTCCATGAGCATAGCGTCTGCAAGTATTGGAATAACACCCGCATCATTCATTTTTCCGAGCGCAGCAACTGCAGAAGACCTCACAGTCCAATCTTTTGATTTTGAAGTGCTGTTCAAGACGTACTTAAGCGCAGGGACTGCAGGTAGACCAATTTCTGCAAGAGCAGATATGGCTGCATCCCGTACATCCTTATCCTCAAGTTTCCTGACAAGATCTGTAATAGAGGATTCGTACATGAGCTCTCCGAGCATATGGACTGCCCTGGACCTCATTCCAGAATCTCCGTCGTAGAGAAGTTTAATCAATTGGGGGAATGCCTCTTTTCCCATTTCTTTTATGGCATCGTACTCTTCATTCCGAAGATGGGCCGCCACCTTGCGTTTTCTTCCATAATCCAGGAAGAAACTGTATACCGGGCTCCTGTCAAAGTTTGTAAATCTCTGCCACGCTGTCTGGTTTTCACTGTTGTTCATCTAAGCACCTCTTAATAGTTGATATAATTAGTGTCTAATAGTGTTTTTAATACTATCGGGAGAATGCTTAAAATATTTACCTGCCTTTGTACAACGTGTCGGGAATGCCCAATAAGTCTAAAGGGAAGGCTACAAGCAGCCCAGTATCCCGCATCGCTCATTTTATTGCATCCCTGAAAAAAACAAGATACAGGTCGCAGGCTGAATACTTCCAAAGAATCTCCAATGCAGCAGAACTGTTCGGAAATGCAGCAATGGCATTGAGCAGGCTTGAGGCAAGTCATCTGGCAGCTGGACAAAGAGCGCAGCTGCACAAGGCAAGAACGCTCGAGGTTACGCCAACAGGAAATCCTGAGAAGGACTACAGGAAAATCCAGTTTGCAATCGATCATTCCAATCCCGGTGACCGCGTGCTCCTAAAAGCAGGAGTTTTCAGGTCTGCTGGGGTGGTTTGGGTATGGAAGGATATTAGCATTGAAGGCGAACCAGGTGCGGTTTTAGAAGGAACAACCCAGCACAGCGGCAAGGTTATCGCAGACCCATCGATAAACGGCGGTTTTATCCTAATCGGAAACCCGAATGTAGAGATAAAGAATATCCGTTTCAGGCACTTGTATTTTGCTATTGCATCAAACAGTTTCAACTCCATATTTTTGCTGAACAATGTTTTCGAGGATATTTATCAATCTGTGTACCTGAACTCCGGCACTGGCACGCTCGTGGCTAGGAACAACCAGGTTTTCATAACTTCCCTTAACCAGCTTTCCACAAGATGCAGATTGAATTTCTTTGATGAGAGCCATCTGTTCGGGTTCTATTGCAATGGTGCGATAAGAGCTGTGCTTGAAAATAACCGCTTAGAAATTAGTGAGCTGACCGGAAGCCAGCAATTCCATGTTATCGGAGTTTATTGCTCAGGAAAGGAGGCTGCGCTTATCCGGAACAACTTCTTCAAAGGTTGGCATGCCCCAATAGCAATGCACCACTCCAGCCATGCAGTAGTAATCAATAATGAAATCCACGGTATGTGCGAGGATTCGGAATACAAACCCATTGGGATTTTCCTAAAGAACTGCCATGAACCAGTTGTGTGCTCAAACGTCGTTACAAACCGCGGGCTTGGTACTGGTTCGATTGCCATCGCAGCCTCGGGAAACAAAAAAGGCAGGATCCTGGCAAACAGGATAAATATGAGCAGGGACGCGAACGCAGGCATCATGATCCACAAAAGCAACGGGATGATGGTTGGGCAAAACATTGTTGGAGCTATTCCTTGTCCAATCGGAGTGTTCGGAGACCAGAGCGAGGATGTGAAAGAGAACCTGCTATTCTGCAACATCATCGAAGGAAATGCAGATATCCAGATGGCTTATGCTTCTGAAAACACTGTCATCGGGCCTTCGAACAACGCCTTAGGCGACCGGGAGAACGCACTTATTGGTTACAATGTTGAGATAACTGATGGGATGCCGGGCAGGCTCGATGAAGTCAGCAGGCATCTTAGAATTTTCGAGCATATAGGCAGGAATGTCTGGCCAGCTGTGCCGAAAAAATATTTATCAGGTGAATGAAATGGGCAAAAAACAAACTAAAAAAATTGCAAAGAAAAAAAAACAGATTGTAAATTCTCCTGTTGAGGATGAGATTTCAATTGCAAGGCTGGCTCTTCATGATGCAGCAAGGGCTTTGGCAATACTTACAAAGGAAGAACCCAAAGCAATGAAAGCATCTGGTAAACTGCCCAAGACTATCCATGTTTATCCGACTGGCAATCATGTAAAGGATATCACCAACCTCGAAGGTGCCATAACAAACGCAGGACCTGGTGGTGTTGTCGTGCTTAAGGCAATGAACAAGGATGGAAAGATGATGCACTTCAACCTTACCAAGGTGGATGAGCTGTGCATGGTTCATGAGGTCACGCTTCGGAGCGAGAAGAACGCAGTGATGAGGTTCAGTGAATAATCTATCTGTTCCTGATTTTCCCCGCCTTGTACATACCTCCCTTCGGCCCCGGAGGTTTCAAGCTTTCATCGAGCAATATGCTTTTCTCTTCTGCGAGCTCATCCCGCCTCTTTGCGATATCGTTCTTTGCCCGGATCAGCCGGACCTTAATCGCGGATGTTAACAATTTCTTTGGCTTCTTCTTCCCTTTTCTGTCGAAAAAGCTGTTGATTTTCTTTTCTATCAAATCGAGCTCACCGGTCTTTTTCGAGCTTTTCACAAGGTGCTCTATTGCCTGCATTGCGGCCTCACGGACGAATTCATCGGAATCCCAGAAAGCGGAAATCGCAGTGGGAAGGGTGGATATGTCCTCCTGGTCCCTAAGCCCAAACATCGCTCCCCTGCGTACATGAACATCACGGTCCTTTGCAGCCTCGATCAGATAAGGAATGGACAGTTTGCCTATCTTTGCAAGCGCATAAAAGGCACCGCTCTGCACATGGTAATGCACATCCCTAAGCGCCAATGCCAATTCAGGCAATCCCCATTCATAATTCAGGTCACCGAGAAGTTTCGCTGCGATTTCACGGATATGAAAATCTTCGTCCTTAAGCATTTTGAGTACGAATGGGGTAGAGCGAAAATCCTTGATCCATGCAAGGGTGTACATTACGCTTGTGCGCATTTTGACTTCTTTGGTTTGCAATTGGCTGACCAGATATGGAACTGCCGGCCTTCCGATTTCAACCAGCTTTTCCCTTGCCCTGGATTCTACCTGGAAATCTTCGCTTCCGAGCTCTTTTATCAGATCTGTTATGTATCCCATGACAATCCACTGTTTTTGCAAGTCAATGCATTGCCCATAAAGGGAGACCTGCCTCAGTGTTATAATTAGAAGTAAGTTATTATAATCGTTTTCGTTGATTTGCTATACCTTCTTCGGCCGTTCCTATGGCCTGAAAATAGATAGAAAACCTAGTGCCTACCTTTTTCTGGAATATTTAAAAATTATTCGGCACTAGGATTACTCATGGTATTTATACGCAGGAAGAGAAAGAGCAATACGTTCTATTACGAACTGGTCGAGAGCCACTGGGAGGACGGTAAATCAGTCCAAAGAATCATAGAATATTTCCCGACTCTTGAAGCAGCCAACCTCTTCTGCGAAAAGAAAGGTATAAGGAAACTTGAAACAAAGAACGTTATTGCTCCGTCTCTGGAATCCAGAATAAGCGAGAAACTTGCAAAACTGAACTCGCTTAGACCGCTTTCCGAAACAGCACTAAGAAAACTCCAGGAGAAATTCGAGGTGGACATGACTTATAATTCAAATGCGATCGAGGGCAACAGACTCACGCTGCGGGAGACCTGGCTTGTGCTGCGCAAGGGCGTGACGATAAGCGGAAAGAGTCTTGAGGAGCATCTGGAAGCAAAAAATCATCTGGAGGCGCTTAAACATCTCTTCGATCTTGTTAAATCGGAGAGTAAATTGGGGGAGGAAGATATCCTGGAACTCCATAGGATGGTGCTTTCCAAGGTCGATGAAAGCATAGCAGGAAAATACCGTACCATGCAGGTTTATATCGAGGGGGCAGTGCATCTCCCCCCGCCAGCATCCAAAGTCCCGAAGCTAATGAAAACGATTTTGGAGGAAATAAACCGGAAGACCGCCGGCGTAGCGGCGATAAAATCAGCATCAAAAGTTCATCATCTCATTACGTGGGTACATCCTTTTACGGATGGAAATGGAAGAATGGCGAGGCTTCTTCTTAACCTAAAGCTCATGCGCAGCAGGTTTCCACCCATAGTCCTGAAGAAAGAAAAAAGGAAATCGTATTATTCCGCACTGGAAATGGCTGACGATGGAGATCTCTATCCGATTACGATGCTGATCGCAGGAGAGGTGGAGAGCTCGCTTGATATATGGCTTGGTGCTGTTGGCTGAGCACAAATGGCCGTAAACCTAGTGCCTACCTTTTTCTTGAATATACGAAAATTATTCGGCACTAGGAAAAGAGTTTTGAGTCCTGATTATACTTTCTTCGGCCTCTCTTCCGGTCTAAATGTAATCTTCATTCCGATTATATCTATCTGTGAGCCGTCATCCAGAGTAAATCTAAACGTGCTCGAGACTTTGGGGATTTTCACTTCCTTACCATCAGCTTTCTCGATTACAAGCAGGTTCTTCGTTTCATCTGTTACCTTTCCCTTGAGCCCGACCAGGTTATGCTGTGAGCTGTTCACAATCTCGATCTGGAGACCAATAAAAGTAGAATAGAGAATGTTACTCCTGTTTCGGGTCATCTTCTGCCCTTCCTAACTCCGTCTCTCGCTTACTTCAATGCTCTCAGGAAGGTAGCCAAGCGACTTGAGGGCATCAGCAGCGCGTTTCTTGTGGTCGCCCTGAAGGATGATAACTCCTTCTTTCGCAGTTCCGCCACAGGCAAGCTTGTGCTTCAGCTCCTTGGCCGTGCGCTCAAGCTGGGCCTCGTCTATTCCTTCCACAATTGTAACTAGCTTTTTGAACTTTTTCTTTGTGGTGTAAACCCGAATTTTCCTAACTCCCTGTTTGTCAAGGATCTCGCAAACGCAAAGGTCCTTGAGCATTCCGCACTTGTTGCAGATATCGGCCATCTTTTTCAATTCACCTTTTGTACGGTATTTTTAGGGACAGAGCCAGTATTTAATCCTTTCTCCGTCATCCGGATCCTGGTAAGCAGTTTCGCGATCGCTTTTTTCAGGGGTTTCTTCTTCTCGTGCTTTCCCTCTCCCTCAAGCTCAAGCAGCGAGCGCTCAATCTCAGTTATCTTTGTCTGTAGCTCTTTTGCATTCATTTTTTCGATGTCGCTTTTTCGAAGAACTGCCATGTGTTCACCTCTTTGGAGCCCTGGGAACCTGCTGCCTTTCCCTGGCATCCTTATCAACCGATTCAGCAGCCTCCACGACTTTGGGTAATGTTACTGCTTCAACTTTCCTATCCGGGAAAACAGTGCCTGGCGGAACAATGCGCACCAGTACCCCAATAACACCGGATTTGGTGTTCGCGGCAAGATGAGCGACGCGCACAAGCCTCACCGGCTCTCCGGCCTTTGGGATGTATCCAGCAGAAACACGCAGGCATTTTGCCTTTGCACCTTTTGCGCCTATCTTTCCTGCAGCAACGATCTCTGCACCCAGCGCACCTGCGCGGATCACCTCACGAAGCATGTAGTGAAGGACTGCGCGCACTTTCTTTCCGATCTCAATGTACTTTGCAGCGCGCTTGGCAACCATTCTTGGCTCCAGGAACGGCTCGCGGACATCGATTACCGATATCTGCGGGTTCTCGATGCCGAATTCCTTTTTGATGTTGTCCGTGAGCTCGTTTATCAGCCTGCCCTTCCTTCCGATGATTCGTGCAGGGTTAGTGACTTCGAGCGTGATCCTTGTCACAAGCGGGGTCCTCTGGATGTCAATGCTCGCAAGGCCGGCCCGATCAAGCTCCTTCTCCAGATACTTCATTATCCTGTACTTCGTATAATACTCCTCAATCAGTTTATCCTGGTAAAGCATTTCATCACTCTTTCACAATGGTTTTCCTTCCCTTCATATGCTCGAATGCATATCTCTCGTGGTGAGCATGAGCAGCTGCAGCCTCTTTCTCCTCCTCGTGCTTGTGCACATGGGGGTGGGGCCCGTGCTTTGGTGTTTCATCCTTTTTCGGTTCGCCTGCCTTTACATCAGCGGAAACCTGCTTCTCAGGCTTTTTCTCCGCTTTTGCAGGCAGTTTTACCTCAACGCCTTTTGGCACTTCCTCTGTGGGCTTAAGGACGATTTCCACTCTCGCAAGCTCGAAATATGCCCTTGCGGTCCTTCCCTTTGGCGCCATCCTTGGGTAAGTGAATTTCTTGTTGGCCGCTGCCGAAAGGATTACGTACCCTTCGCCAAGTCCTTTTGCAAGGCCGTTTGCAACTGCGGAATTCAGCACCTTGAGCACAATCGCAGCAGACTTCCAGGGGTATCTTCCCTTCTTTCCACCAAGCTCCCTCCTGTGACCGAGCTTTTTGTTGTGCCTCTTGAACAGAACCGGGATCTCACCTGCAGCAGCTAGCTCAAGAAAAGTCCTTGCCCATGCTGCATCCTTGCGCCTTATCCTGCCGCAAACCTCGGACAGGTCCTTGTAGGACGCGTCCACGCCTTCCAGCCTTGCGGACGCGACTTCTTCCGGGTTGAAATCATGTGAGTAACCTTTCATGCCAATCACTTCATTTAAGCGGTACGAACTTCGATCCTCTCGTAGCACCGACACCAGGGCCAGAATGAAGCACCCTGCCAACAGTGTGCGAGAAGTCCCCAAGCCTGCAGCCGACTTTTTCATTTGTTATTTCCACGCGCCTGAACTCTTTTCCGTTGTGCACCCCGAATGTGAGCCCGACCCATTCCGGAAGGATGATCGCATCGCGGATGTGCGTCCTTATCAGCTTCTTAGGGTTGCTTTTCTTGATCTTCCTGACCTTGTCAATGAACGCCTTAAGCCTGGGATTGAACTTCAGCCTAAAGAGCGTCCTTCGGTTCCTGGAGGTCGTCTTCTTGAAAAATTCCTCCATGCTCATCTGGGCTATGCTTTCCTCAGGAACTCCCTTGTACATGAATTTTTTTACCATGTGTTCACCATTATACTGCTGTCTCCTCGCCGGTCTTCTTGGTCTTCCTCCTGCCTGTGCTTCTTGCAGCAATGTGCCCTACCTTTCCTCCTGGCGGGGTTCCCCTTGCGACAGTGGTCGGCTTTCCGACGTGGTGCTGCTTTCCGCCGTGCGGGTGGCAGTATGCTGCCATGTGCACACCCCTGTTCTTTGGCCACAGCCTGTTACGGCACCGATTCTTGTAATGAGCCGTTCCAGCTTTTAGGAGCGGCTTTTCTCCCCTGCCTCCTCCGCAAACAACACCCAACTGGGCCCTGCATTCATTGCCCAGGATCAGGGTTGTCTTGCTTGGAAGCTTGAGATAAACATACTTGTCTTCCTTTGAAATTATGGTTGCAGACGATCCTGGCGTGCGGACAAGCTTTCCTCCGTCGCCCGGATTCCTCTCTATATTGAACACATAAGCCCCATCCGGCATCCGATAAAGCGGAAGTACTGAACCCAGCTTGAGCTTTCCCTGGGAACCGATTTCCACAGTGTCTCCGACGGCAATGCCCTCTGGTGCAAGAAGGTATCCTTTCTCGTTATTGTCGTATCGGACCGCCATGAGAATCGCGTCCCTTCCCGGATCATCCACAAATGATAATACCGTGGCCGTGAGAACTCCGGTCTTCTCTATATCATCGTAACTCCTGTAAAGCAGGTCGGTCTTATACCTCGTACCTGGAGACCTGTAAGCCGGAGATCCGCTTCCCCTTCTCTGCTGTTTTAGCCTCTTACCCATAAGTATTCACCATTTATGCAATCATCTTCAGCTTGGCAGCAACATCATCTGCCTTGAACTCTTTTGCGAGCTTCACAACTGCCTGTTTCTTTCCCTTGAATGTTATCTGAACATTCACTGATACAACCTTCACGCCAAAGAGGCTCTCGACCTCCTTTTTGATGGTGTCCTTGTTGGCATCGAGTTTCACCCTGAACGTGAGCGCGTTTTCATACTCGATCTTCCCGATCGCCTTTTCCGTCTTAATCGGAGCAATGATGTTCATGCCTTATCACCAGCCAGTTTCTGCCCAAGCATTACAATCGCGTTTTCGGAAAAAAGCGTTATCCTTCCGGCGTGCGTTCCTGGAGCAAGGTGCCTGACCTTAAGCTCCTCTGCACTTACTGCATCAACACCTGGGATGTTGCGAGCTGCCTTGAGCACGCTGCCTTCTTTCACTACAACGAGCGGGGAAAGCGTCCCGTATTTTTTTGAGCGTTCGACAAAACGGTCAAGCTTGAGCGCAGCCAGAACTGCAGCAACGTCCTTTGTCTTTGCAAGCTTTTCGAATGAATTATCGAGTACAACGGGCAATGATACTCCGATGTCGCTGTGGCAGCGTGATACCACAACAGCCCTGTCTGCAGTCATTGCCAAAGCAGCAATCAGCGCCCTTGCGTACTCTTTTTTGTTGATTCTCTCTATCAATATCTTTTCAGGTTTCGGCGGGTGGGCCCGTCTTCCCTTAACTGCCTGCGGCACCCTCTTTACCTTACCAAGCTGTCCTTTTGGAAGAACCTCGTGCGGCAGGTGGGCGATACCCTTGTTCTTCACTGCACCGTAATCCTCCTTCCGGCCCCTGTACCTTGCACTGGTTTCAAGGCCAGCAAACTTGTAACTGCCTTTTGGCTGATATAACCTGCTCTCCTCGCTGAGCACTGCCCTTTTTATAAGGTCATCCCTTCCGGGTGAATCGAATATCGCAGGCAGGTCGATCTGCTTCAGAACCTTTCCGTCAATGGAGTAAACTGTTGCTTTCATAAGTATCACCTTGGCTCAACTGAAATGTATGAGAGCTGCGGCTCCTTTCCTGGCTTTTCCCTCTGAGCAAGCCTTAGCTTCACGAGCCTTTTGGAAGGCCCAGGAACTGATCCCTTCACTATAATATAATCATTCAACACAAAACCGTAGTCCGGGAACCCGCTGTTCGGATTTATATCCTTCACAGATTCCGCATCCCTTATTGCGAGCACCTGCTTGTTCAGCTCAGTTCGGCTGTGATAGCCCATCTGGCCCGCCTGTGGAACAGTATAGAGAACGTAATTCGGATGCCACTGACCAAGGGTTCCGACATGCCTCTGCTTTCCAGTTGCCTTCCTCCTTTGCCTTGAGATCCCGAAACGTTTCACCGGACCCTGCCATCCTTTTCCAGTCGTGATTGCAATAATGTCTACATATTCCCCTGCCTTGAAAACATCCTTTGCCCTTAATTCTTTTCCAATCATCGATTTCGCGAGCTCGAGCTTTTCTTTCTGATCCTTTCCGCCAAGCCCGATCTCCATGCTCTCGATATGCTTTTTCCCAAAGCGCGTTTTTGAAGGCTGGCAGAAGGCGAGCAGCCTCACGTCCGTAACCGCAGCCTCGTTAACTGGTTTTTGTTCCTTCTTCTTCCTGAAGTTGAGCGTTTTCAGGATTTTCTCGTCCTGCACGAGTATGTCGCCTATGGACCGCATGGAGTCGTAGCACCGGACTCCGTAAACAATCATTGGCGGGACTTCGACCACAGTCGCACCGGATACGATCTCCTGGTTTTTTGTCGGCGACTCTGACAGGTCGATGTAAGCCACGTGGGTCATGCCAACCTTGTAGCCTGCGAATCCAGTTACCCTCTTATCCTTCACAGGCTGCCAGCGAACCCTAGCATTCTGGCTGGTTGCCCTTTTCCTGGGGCGAAAGCCCATGGAACCTTTTCTCGGTTTATTGATGTCTACCATGCTTATTCCTCATTTCGTCGCTTGCCCGAAAACCTTCAGAGAACAAGTCTCCTGAGTTATAGATACGGGACCCCGAAGTTCATTCGAGGCGAAAGAAATCCTTTCTGCGCCGGAAATAATACGCAGGAAGAAGTATGGGAAGAAAGATTTAAAAAGGTGTTCAGACGGAGAGCCTTTCAACGAGCTCTGGTTTTGATATCCCAGGAACCACGCCCTTGTCAAAGCACCTGTCAATGCACCTGTTTGCGAACTTGCAGGGCGAGACATCGGGTGAACTGAAATAGACCACATCAGCAACTGCCTCGAATGGGATCCCTGCTTCGAGCGTTGCGGATGCGATTTTTGCGAGCCTGCCGACGGCTTCGCGGTCTTGCCTCTTTGCTGCTGAGAAAACAATGCAGTCCGCCAACCGTGCCGCCCTTATTTCCGTCAGGCAAAACTGCATCTGGAAATCCACAATTAATCTTGAACGCGTAGTGAGTGCGTCCGAGGAATCCTGGAATACCTTTGGGTAAGCTGCTGCGAAGAATGAAGCGCATCCAGCTGCTCGCAGCATCGGAACCATCTTATTTGCCTTGCTTATCCATGAACGAAGATCGAATTCGCTCTTGCATGTGGGTATGATCCCGTTTGCAAGGGATTTCGCATGGCTTTCCTTGTCGAATCCCCTGAGTTGTGAACACATAATTCTTTTCAAAGCGCCAGATGCTATACAATCACAATAATTTACTATTCAGAACAGTTTTTAAGTTTTCGGAGAACGGAGATAATTACGGCCTTATGGCCTTTATCAGGTCCGCTTTGGTTATTATGCCAGTGATTTTTCCCTTTTCCTTAACAAGCACTGCCCGGTAAAACCTAAGCATTCCCGTAACTGCCTCCAGATCAGAATCCGGAGGGATTGAGGGGAATGATTCTTCCATTGCCTCCTCTACTGTTATCTTTGTGAGCTTGTCCCCGTATTTCTCAATCCAATCCACGAACATGCTGTCAGAAAGGCTGCCGACGCACATGCTTCCGCTAAAAACAGGGAGCTGGGAGACGCTTTCCCTTTTCATAAGGCTGATTACCCTGCCAAGGTTTTCCGAAGGGCTCACGGAAACGATCCGCCTGGTCATGATGTCCTGCGCCCTCTTGCGGACCTCGCTCTTTTTTCTCTCGTTTTCCAGTGCCCCCATAATCTGTTTCACTTTGGAGTAGGCAGGGTCTATTCTGCCAGATTCGATCTTCGCTATCAGGGATTGGCTAACCCCAGAAAGCCCGGCGAGTTTCTTCTGCGTTAGTCCGAGTTTCCTCCTGAGCTTTCCTATCTGCGCGAGGTCAGCCTTTGCATCTTCCATGAAATCCCCCTATTCTAAAAAGAATATTTCTCTTAAAAATATATAAATATAGGAATTTTATTAAACCTCCCTGGCGCGCAGCAATCCCAAAAATATTCTGCACATCCGCCATTAGTTGCTTCTCTTCCGTAAACCAGGTGGCGCGGTGCATGGGCATAAAAATGCCGCGCCGGTATTCGCAGGTTTTTTCCTGATTTTATTTTTTCTTGCGGATTACCGTGGCGCCCATTTTTAATCCTTCCAACATCAATGTATCCAGGTGAACATATGAAATCCGGATTCTACATCACAACAGCCATCCCTTATGTGAACGCAGCGCCTCATTTGGGGCACGCACTCGAGTTCGTGCAGACTGACGCACTCGCTCGATTTCAGAAGTCGCTCGGTAAAGACATAGCACTTGTTACCGGAGCTGATGAGAACAGCCTGAAGAACGTTCAGGCTGCGGAAAAAGAAGGGATTACAACCATTGCGCTGTGTGACAGGAATGCAGCGATTTTCAGGAAAATGGCAGAGCGCATCGGACTTTCATTTACGAGCTTCAGGAGAACTTCAAACAAAGAAGAGCACTGGCCCGGAGTGCAAAGGCTCTGGGCAGCATGCGACAAAGCAGGAGACATATACAGGAAGAAATACCGGGGCCTCTATTGTGTTGGATGCGAGGCTTTCTATGAGGAAAGCGACCTAATAGACGGTCTCTGCCCTGAGCACCGCACTGTTCCGGAGGTTGTTGAAGAGGAGAATTATTTCTTTAGCCTTTCGAAATATCAGGCTAAGCTGGAAAAACTGATTGAAAGGGATGAGTTGAAGATAACCCCTACAACAAGGAAAAACGAGGTGTTAAGCTTCATAAAAAGCGGGCTAAAGGATTTCAGCATTTCCAGGTCAATAAAAAGGGCAAAAGGATGGGGAGTTCCAGTGCCAGGTGATGAAACACAGATAATGTATGTGTGGTTCGATGCACTCGGAACATACCTCACTGGGATCGGATACGGAACTGATGATGCGGGGTTCGGAAATTCCTGGCCTGCAGATATCCACGTTATCGGAAAGGGGATACTCAGGTTTCATGCTGTGTACTGGCCGGCAATACTCCTGTCTGCTGGGCTCAGTCTGCCAAAAGGCATCCTTGTCCATGGATACATCACTGCAGAAGGGCAAAAAATGAGCAAGACGCTCGGCAATGTGATCGATCCCTTTTATCTCATGGAAAAATACGGGGTTGACCAGCTCAGGTATTGCCTGCTGAGCGAGGTGCCGACATTCGAGGATGGAGATTTTTCTGAAAAAATACTCATAGAAAAGAACAATAATGAGCTCATAGCAAACGTGGGCAATCTGGTGAATAGGACGATTGTTTTCCTGAATAACAATTTTGAGGGAGTTGTCCCAAAGCAAAAATTCGATGACCTGGACAGGAAATTTTTCGAGGAGCAGTCAAAGGTAGTCGAGAATATAACGAAGAGTATGGAAGACCTCAAAATCAAGGATGGGCTTGCACAAGTAATGCATTTTGCAAAGAATGCCAATCGCTATTTCCAGGATAATAAGCCGTGGGAGACTGTCAAGCAGGACAGCGTGAGGGCAGGGACGGTCCTACATGTTCTCATCAACCAGGTTAAAGATGTTGCAATCCTCATTGAGCCTTTCATGCCGCAATCAAGCGAAAAAGTTTTCAAACAGCTGAACATCGAACCTAGAAAATGGCGGGATGCGGGAAAGCCCACGGTTGATGCAGGGCACCACATTGGAAAGCCTGAAATCATTTTCGTAAAAATGGATGAGAAAGCGCTTCTGGAAGCGAGGCAAAACGCAGAAAAAGTAAAAACAGAGCCCGCTCCGTCGTTTTCTGACTTGGATCTTGAAATAGGCGAAATACTCAGCGTGGAAAAACACCCTGATGCGGAAAAGCTGTTCGTGGAAAAAGTGAGGCTGGGCGATGGGGAGCGACAGATAGTTTCAGGGCTTGTCGGGCATTATCTTCCTGAAGAGCTCGTTGGAAAGAAAGTCGTAATAGTCCGCAACCTTAAACCAGCGAAACTGCGCGGAGTGGATTCTTATGGAATGCTTCTTGCAGTAGAAGGCAGGGAGCATGTTCCTCCAAAGGTTGGAAAAGGAGCGGGAATGGAACAAGAGGCTGTTGAAGTCCTTTTTGCCGAGAAAAGCGAAGTTGGAGACAAAGTATCTTTGAAAGGCGGGAAGCAATCACCGAAAAAGGAGATCGAATTCAGGGATTTTGAAAAAATAAAAATCGAAGTCAGCGATTTCAAAGTGCTGAGCGAGGGAAAGCCACTTATCACCAAGACTGAGGACCTCAGGACCCGAAACGTGAAGGAAGGGAGCGTTTGTTGAAGGATGCATCCGCTTACTACTAGAAAATGAAATATGAAACAATCATCCAGATGCAATAAGCTATACCTATGCCAACAAAATCAGACGGAGAGACGTTTCTGAAAATCGATCCACCCTTAAATCGAATTATTTCCGGAGCTCCGGAACCATACTTCTCTTTCATCACTTTCACATGTTCATTATATAGGGACGGAAAGGTTATGCGTAAAAAGAACCCAATAATATAACCGCCAAGAAGAATTACGATGATACCAATTGAGTATATAACACCCAATCTGGAAAATGCATTCTCAGGATCTAAAGAAAATGATGCCCAGAATAATAACTGTCCGATTGAGGCCATATACAGAAGAAAAGGGATAATTGATTTGCTCCCTGTTTTGTTTAGATGAAAGTTAATACTCCATAAACTGAGAACACCAAAGAGAACGTATAGAGGAATATACAGGTAGTTCCTTTCTGCGAAAAAACTAACAAATAGAAAAACAAATAACCAGGTGGATGAGTAGGTAAGAAAATAAGTCCAATTATTTGACACAAGCCATTCATTCCAATCCCTTGGCTTGAGGTAGGCATAGATGAAAGTGCCTGCTAGAACAAGATAGTTTACAAAAAGAAGAATGGAGCCGAGATCAAATGGCATGGTATTACTGTATCAGGACTCCGTTTATAATTCCGTCCTGCCCCACGCGGTTGGTTACCCGGACCTTTCCGAGCTCGGTCTCAACAACCGTGCCTTTTGTGATTATGTTCATACGGACGAACTCTGGGTTGTGGCTTTGCAGGACTTTGGAAATCTTCGCCTTTTTCACGCCTGTTTTTGAAACAACGTTAATCGAAACCGCCTTCTTGAGCTTCAGCCCGATAGTGCCCCCGCGTTTTCTCCTCTCTCTCCTAAGATCAGTGGCGCTGACTTTGGTTGCTGTGAACACGCCGCCAACATGGCAAAGCCTCTTGTCATTGAACCTGCGCTTCCTGCCACCTGTTCCGGCGCTGACTTTTTTTCCCGATGGTTTGTGGTATTGGTCCATAAATATTCACCTCGATGAATAGTAGATACCTTTTTATAATTAGACAGCTTTTAAAACGGATATGATAGTTCTGTTCGCAAAGAGCGAGCTGGGTCTAAGTGAGCTTCTGGAAAGGTCAGCAGGGCTGGATGCGCTTGTGCTGGACCCTTTAGTCGCTGAGTCAAAAGAAGAACTAGAACTGAGCTTCCACCTTTCCAAAAAAACCCTTTTGAAAAAAAGGAGCCTCGCGAAAAAAATGAAATACGAGTTCATGCTCTGGCTGACTGGGAAAACGGACATCAGAAGCGCGATGAAAAAAAGCGCGCCAAAGAACGCAAAGGACCTGCTGATTGTGATTTTTGGGGAAGAAAAAAATAGCGTCCTTAATGCTCTTGGGGCTAAGCAGAAAAAGAAAAGCCTGAAGAAGGAAGCGGACGCGCTAAGACTTGAGGAAATCTCACTTTCGAGGATAAAGAACTAGCGGGGATGAAAAAATGGGCGAGCAAAAAACAAGGAAAAAAGAGGAAGCGGTTCTTCCCAAGCCTGAAGAGAAACAGAGACGGTTGCCGACCTATGTAAAGATTAGAAAGGCTGCTGGGAAAGCAGCAGAGAGATATGCCAAGGCAGCGAAGAGGGCGGCATTATCTGCCAAGGAAGCGGCAAAAAAAGCGCTTAAGGAGCCGGCAAAAACTGTTCTGGGAATCCAAAATGCACAGCTCGCTTTAAGGCTGGCGCCACTGGCGATTGTCACAGGTTGTGGCCCGTTGGAAGAACCACACAGACCGCCTTCACCAAATCAGGAAATTCCCAAAATCCCGGTGAAAGAAGCCAAATACTGGTGGCCTGCCTACGTCGTTATCGGAGGCACACTAAAAGATGTATCTCTGGGCTTCACCGAAGAATCCAAGCCTTACGACGCCTCAAAGATGTTTTCTTCTCCAGACAATATACCGCAGGAAATGCGCAAAAAAGGAAGAGATGCCATAGTCAAAGCACTTGATTTTTCGAAATTCTTTTTGAAGGACGATGTGTTCGACCGCACTGTAAAGGACAATGTCTTTTTTCCGGTTCAGGGAATAACTTCCGGAGGCTGGATAGTATGGGCAGCGACTGGGTTCAGAATGGTCGGCCCGGGAGGCGAAGAAATAGCCGCTTGTTATGAGGGATGCCCGGAGTATAAGCAAATGGTTCATTTTCCAATAGAGACAGGAACTGCGGTGTTGCATGAACTTTTCCACGATTCGTGGTCTATTCTTACTGATTCGGACAAAAAGCAATTCACAAAAAAAGTGATCGAGTTTTATAACGCGTACGCTCAAAACTGGCGGCAGGACGAGCTATTGAGCAATTTATGGGGCGCAGGACGACCGGATCCGAATAATCCGGACCAAACAATCCCATTCGGATTCAAACAATGGCTCATGGGCCCTGAGTTGGACGATTGGGCAAATACAAGGTTAACAGCATTAGATGATGATTCAAAAATCAGGGTAAAACAAGCCATACGAGAGTATCTACACATATTCTCAGACATTGTTGACCTTAGAACACATGGAACGAGCGAGAAGGACAGGGCAGGATTCCTTGTTGGGGAAGGCTATGCATATATGGGAGCAAATTTTGGACTCATGAAGCAGATATACAATGGACAGACGACGACTGAACAAAAGAGCATACCTGCTTTTATATCACCGACTTATCGAAAAATATTAAAGGATGAGCTAATCGACCAGCTCACCACTGACGGATCCGGCTATTTTACTGATCTCAAGAAATTCTATGAATTCAAATCGTATCTTCGGGATTTTGTAGACTACATGATAGCTCGATACCCGGAATTACAACCCTAACTGCCTCATCAGCGCTTCCTTGTTGAGCGGCATCTCGATACCAAGCACCTCATATATGAAGAGGAACATGTCAACTACCTTTGCCTTGTCAGGAGTAACTCGGTCTGCCATTTCTTTTATGCTCATCTCCTTCCCGATAAGCTCGTAGAGCATAAGGCCTTCCTTTCCGAATTTCTTGTAAATCGTAAATCCATCCTCTCCATACCTGGCCCTGATGTCGTTGCGGGCAACCTGGTTAAGCGTGATTGCGCCCTCGTCCCTCAGGAAGTTGATTACAACGCCAAGTTTTGGCAAAGAGGTATTCAGTTTCATTGAAATATCAATAAGATCTGACTTTCCATCTACTGCTGCCAGCACCTTGTCCCCGATATCACCATGGCGGAGCATGGTCTTGGCACGAAGCTGCACTGATTTTATGAAGGAAATGGAAAGCCTTACTGGAACGAAATCAGGGGAAACCTCCTGAACTGCGACCTTATCTACATCTTCCTCTTCCACCATTGGGGCGAATTCCTCTGCTGCTTCCTTGGGTTTTTCCGCAGGAACAGCCTCTGGCTTTCCCTTTGGGTATTCAAGCTTGATTATTCCCTGCTCATCCAGGAAATCCAGTATTTCCACGAGCTTGGATTCGCTCAGACCAGTCTCCTCCATGATTTCTTCTGCAGTTCTCTGGCCATCAATAAGAGTGTAAACGCGTATTCCAATGTCTCCGTATTTGTCTCGGATGATTTTTTCAACCGGGGTCCCTTCTTCTGCTTTTTCAAAAGTCTCTTCTTCAGGAGCTGAGGATATCTCTTCTTCGGCCTTTTCCTCTTCAGGGGCCATTTCCTCTGCAGGCACCTCTTCCTCTGGTTCTTCCTCAAATTCACTTGGCCTTTTCTTTTTCTTAGGTTCCTCTTCCTCAAACTCAGGGACGATTTCCTCAGCTTCTTCAGGAGCTTTCTCTTCTTCAGGGAATTCCTCTGTTGGTTCTTCCTCTGGAACTTCCACTTTGGGAGGGGCCTTCTTTTTCTTTTTTGGAGCAACCTCCTCGAACTCAGGCACTATTTCTTCTGTGATCTCTTCAGAAGGTTTTTCTTCTTCAGGTGCAGCTTCTTCCTCTTCTTTTGGCAGGGCTCTCTTCTTTTTTGGAGCAACTTCCTCGAATTCCGGGACTATTTCTTCCGCCTCTTGCGGAGCTTTTTCTTCTTCGAGTTCTTCTGGAGGTTCTTCTTCAGGAATTTCTTCTCTTGATGGCGCTTTCTTTTTCTTTTTTGGAACTTCTTCCAATTCTTCTTCGGGCGCAATCTCTCCAGGAGTTTCCTCTTCCACTGCCGGCTTTTCTTTTTCACCTGAAACAGGGGAAAGCTGGACCATTCCGGCTTCCTGCATGTACGAAAGAATCTGGTTGAAAAGCTCTGGCTCCATGTCAAGGTCATTTCTAAGCTCTTCGGACGTCCTTTTGCCGGTTATGACCTTGTACACTTGTAATCCTACTTCACCGAATTTCTTGAGGAGCAAATTCTGATTCTTGAAGCGCTGGAGGGGGCCCTTTTCCAGCTTTTCTATCTTGTACTCTGCGCCTTCTTTCATTTCCATCACGCTAATTATCATTTCATTCTTCGTAATATTTATTAAACTACTTGGGTTTATTCCTGCCATGGTTGAATTCGATGAGCTCCTAATCACGACCGGGGTGGACGCCCTGGTCAGACTGGTAAAAGAAAGAAACCGCATCGAGCTTGCTGACGCGGCCGGGACTCTGAACATCCCAGAGAGCACGATCGAGGACTGGTCAGGCGTGCTTGAGGAAGAGGGGATCCTGAAAATAGAGTACAGGCTCACCAAGATATTCCTTGTCTGGATAGCGCCAACTGAAGAAGAGATGGTGGAGGAAAGGGAGAAGCTTATAAAAAAGAAAGAGGCCACCATGGATGACATCGGCGAGCTGCGCAAAAAAATACAGCCGGAGATTGACAACCTGGAGGAGATGCGCAAATCTTTTTCTGATATTTATTCCAAGCTTTCTCCAAAGCTAACAGAGCTGGACAAGAAGCTTGAGGGGATAAAAACCACAAGGACCGCAGGACCAGCCAAACTGGACAGCTACTTATCAACCGTAGATTCAGCGACATCAAAGCTCGAGGAGATTGACAGGGAACTGAGTGATACCAGGAAGGAGCTTACGTCCATTACAGAGAAAATAGAACAAGGACCGAGCAAGCGCAGTATTGAGCGCCTTGACGGACTCTCAGGCGAGCTCGAGAAAATGCGAAAGGAGCTTGCTGCCCTTCGAACAAAGACTGAGAAATTCGCAAAAGAGACTCCGCCTGATGAAGAGATGCCGCGCGTTGAGGAAATCAGGGAGAAACTGAATGATGTCATTAAGGAATTCAAGGACGCTCGGGAGCGGTCAGCCAAGATGAGGCAGGATCTCATCGGCCTGCAGGAGGGCAAGGACATTCTCAAGATAATCGGGGACTCGATGAAGGATTATGATAAAAAAATCGCATCCATGCGCGGGGATGTAACCGCGCTTTCAAAGCAGGCTAATGAGCTGAAAGAGAAGAGCGAAAAGCTTGCTGACAAGATCACAAAGGACAAGGACACGCTCGAAGGGTTTTCCGATTCCATGAATGTCGCGCGGGAAATCCTGAACCGATTCCCTGCTCAAAAGGGAATAACCCAGGAGCTGGAGAAGATACAGAAGACGGAGAAATCCGTGGAAGAGCGGATAAAAGCCCTGAAAAAACTTCTTGAAGTTGCAGGCGGTGCTGGCATGGTGTCAGCTGAGTTCGGGGAGCTTAGCAGCCAGATGGATGAGCGGCTTGGCCAGCTGTCATCAGAAATATCCGATCTGCAATCATCACTTGAAGAACAAAAAGGGACGTTCCTTACTTTCCAGACCATTAAGGAGAAGCTTACTCCTTCGATTGACAAATACGGAAAGGAAATCCAATTGCTTTCTGACCAGCTCAAGAAGATGAAAGTTGAGATGGGTGTGCAGACAAAGAATTTGGAAGATGAGGCCGGAAAGCTGGCCCAGCAGCTTGAAAAGGGAAAGATAAAGGAAGTCATGGACCTTGCGAACGAGCTTGAGCGGAAAAGAAAGATGCTTGAGGAGATAAAGGCCTCGATTGATTCATTGTCCTCTACTTCTGAGAACCTCAACCGTAAGCTCGCAGTTCTTTCAAGGCAGGCCGGCATTCTTGAACTAAGGGGCGGAGCCGGAGCTCCGGCTGCTGAAGTATCCGAAGAGAAAAAGGCGGAGATAAAACAGCAGATCGCGCTCACCCGGGATGAGGAAGCGGAATTCAAGAAGAAGCGCGAGGAGCTGCGCGAGCTGATTAAAAGGCTGTGGGAAGAAGGGAAGAAATAGTTGACGTGGCACAAGATCGGATGGCATGTCTTCCTTGAACACAGCGAGAAAACAACGTCTGTTCGGACGAAAGAGTTTTAGTTGTTCAATTCAGCGAATCCCCTTATTTTATAACTATTCCGTTACATAAATAACAACTATGCTCAGATGGTCAAAGGTAATGCCGCGATTGCAGGTCGAGTGCAAGCGCTCGCCTTCTGATGAGTTTAAGGATGTGAAACTCAGAACTGGTCCAGAGATGATCAATAGTCCAGTAACAAAGCAGAATGTTGTGCGGCCTAAGAATCCTGAAAAAGAAGAACGGAATGCGAGGATAAGGGAAAGATATGCGAATGGAGAAACCCAGAAGGCGATAGGGAAGGATTACGATTTGTCTAAAGGCCGTATAAGTTTGATTTGCAAAGGAGTTGTACGGAAGGTAAAACCGACAAGAGCTAAGAATCCTGAAAAAGAAGAACGGAATGCGAGGATAAGGGAAAGATATGCGAATGATGAACCCGCGAATAAGATAGCGGAGGATGAAGTTCTTTCGATAGCCAGCGTTTATCATATTTGCAAAGGGGTTGAACGGAAGGTAAATCCTCCTAGAAAGATTGAACTCGAGAAGCGGAATGCGAGGATAAGGGAAAGGTTCGCGAATGGAGAAACCCAGGAAGCGATAGGAAATGATTTCGACCTCACGCGCCAGGCCGTCAGTTTGATTTGCAAAGGGGTTGAGCGGAAGGCAGGACGAAAAGCACGGCTAAGGCTGGAACCTGGTGAAAAGGAGAAGCGGAATGCAAGGATTAGGGAAAGAATTTCGAATGGAGAAACCCTTGCAGAGATAGGGAAGGATTACGGTCTCACGCCCCCGACGGTCTGTATTATTTGCAAAGGGGTTGAACGGAAGGTAAATCCTCCTAGAAAGATTGAACTCGAGAAGCGGAATGCGAGGATAAGGGAAAGGTTCGCGAATGGAGAAACCCAGGAAGCGATAGGGAAAGATTACGATTTACATCGGAACAGTATAAATCGTATTTGCAAAGGGGTTGAACGGAAGGCAAAACCTCCCAGAAAACCCAGAGCCAGGAATCCTGAAATAAAAGAACGGAATGCAAAGATAAGGGAAAGATTCGCGAATGATGAACCCGCGAATAAGATAGCGGAGGATGAAGTTCTTTCGATAGCCAGCGTTTATCATATTTGCAAAGGGGTTGAACGGAAGGTCGATCCCAGAAAGATTGAAAGAGAAGAGCGGAACTCCAGGATACGGGAAAGATATGCGAATGGTGAAACTCAGAAGGCGATTGGGAAGGATTACGATTTGTCTAAAGGCCGTATAAGTTTGATTTGCAAAGGAGTTGTACGGAAGGTAAAACCGACAAGAGCTAAGAATCCTGAAAAAGAAGAACGGAATGCGAGGATAAGGGAAAGATATGCGAATGGAGAAATCGCGAAGGAGATAGCTAAGAAGGAACGGCTTTCAAGAGAACACGTTTATCATATTTGCAAAGGCGTTGAACGAAAGGTAAAACCGAAAGAAGAACGGAATGCGATGATAAGGAAAAGGTACGCGAATGGAGAGGTCATAAAAAAGATAGCAAATGATGAAGGGCTATCGGTTAGCCTTGTTTATTGCGTGTGTAAAGGAGTTGAACGGAAGGTAAAACCAATTAGAACCAGGAATCCTACAATCGAAAAGCGGAATGCAAGGATAAGGGAAAGATTTGCGAATGGAGAAATCGCGAAAAAGATAGCGAAAGATGAGGGTCTTTTGGTCTATAGCGTTTATCATATTTGCAAAGGAGTTGAACGAAAGGTAAAACCGCCCAGAAAGCCGAGGGTGAAGAATCCTGCAATAGAAAAACGGAATGCGAGGATAAGGGGAAGGTTCGCGAATGGCGAACCAGTGAAGGAGATAGCGAAGGATGAAGTGCTTTCGATCTGTCGGGTTTATCAGATTTGCAAAGGGGTCCGCCGCAGGAAGGGGCTGCCAAAACGGGCTGGCAGAAAGAAGAATACCAAATTCTCAGGACCCGGACGAATGGATTCGGCCCGGCCTACGGAAAAACCCTTATAAATATACTTAGTATAATAGCTTCGGTAAAATCAGACTGGTGTTTGCTATGCCTAAGGACGAGGAGATCAAGCAGAGGATTAGGGAGAAACTCAGAGCGGAAGCAGCCAAGCCCGCGCAAGAGGAAGAACCCGAGGAAAAGACCGAAGCGCCAGCTCGCGAGGAAAGGAAATCGAAGCTTTCGCTCCTTGCCAGCTACTCATTCGAGAACGAGAAGCTCCCTGTGGAAGTCAGGATAATCAAGGGCAAGGATTTCACCCCAAGGTACGAGGTCAGCATACCCGGCATAGCCGAGGGAACGAAGCTGATCCTTGAGACAAAGCTAAAGGGCGAGCTGGTCACTGAAGTTAAGCTCGATATATCCGAGATACTCGATCCGAAAAAGTTCGATGAAGTGAAAGCAAAGTTCCTTGAGGCAGGAAAGCGCATACTCGAGAGGAATTTCCCGACGCTCCCAGCAGACAAGAAAGAGATACTCGCAGTCTATCTTCTGCAGAACACGCTCGGCCTTGGCGAGCTGGAAGCCCTGCTTGCAGATGAAAGGCTTGAGGAAGTGGTTGTCAACAACTCCAGGGAACCAGTGTGGGTCTACCACAAGAAGTTCGGCTGGTGCAAGACAAATTTGAAGATAAAGAACGAGGAAATGATATATGACTACGCCTCAACGATAGCCAGAAAGATCGGCAGGCAGATAAACGTGCTAAACCCCATGCTGGATGCCCATCTTCCAACTGGAGACCGTGTGAACTCAACTCTATTCCCGATCTCGAGCTTTGGGAACACCATAACAATCAGGAAATTCGCAAAGAACCCGTGGACGATTACAAACTTCATCCGCTCGAACACCGTGTCGTCCGAAGTCGCTGCGCTAATCTGGCTATGCATCCAGAACGAGCTTTCTTTGCTAGTGACCGGTGGAACAGGATCTGGTAAGACATCCTTCCTCAATGCGATGTCAGGCCTTATTCCAGCTAACCAGAGGATAATTTCCATAGAAGACACAAGGGAGCTTACGCTTCCATCATTTTTGCAGTGGGTCCCCATGGTGGTGAGGGAGCCGAACCCTGAAGGCAAGGGAGAAGTCACAATGCTCGACCTGATGGTGAACGCGCTGCGACAGAGGCCGGACCGCATCCTGGTTGGAGAAATCAGGAGGCAGCGGGAAGCAGAGATCCTTTTCGAGGCAATGCACACAGGACATTCAGTTTATGCAACCCTTCACGCGGACAACTCCGAGCAGACGATTTCCAGGCTGATAAACCCGCCAATCAACATCCCTCCGGGAATGCTTGACGCGCTTTCGGGCATTGTTGTTACGTTCAGGCACAGGAGGTTCAACATTAGAAGGGTCCTTGAGTTCAGTGAAGTCCAGAAGAACGGGGCAATCAACACGCTCTATAAATGGGATGTGAAAAGCGATAAGATAAAGGGCGTCGGAACCATGAACCGATTGTCAAGCCTGCTCTCGCTTTACGCCGGCATGGAAGAAAAGGAGATTGAGGCGGATGTGGAAGAGAAAAAGGATGTGCTTGACTGGATGGTGAAGAACAGCTACGAAGACGTCGACAAGGTGGGCGAAATAGTTTCTCACTATTATATGGATCCGGATGAAGTACTTGAGGCTGTGAGAAAAGGCAGGAAATGGGAATTCAGCAGGTAGGATCCATGCCTGAAAAAGACTTTGAGACTGCGGTTGAGGATGCAAGAGAGATAGAAAAGTCAGCGCAGCCCTACACGACTTATAAGGGAAAGATAGAGTTTGCAAAGGTGATTGACCTTTATCCAAAGGAATTCGCTGATTATACATACGCCGACCTGATTAACCTTTACGAGCGCTCAGAGAAAATAATCAAGACAGAGAGCATGACATTCGGCGCAACAAAAGCTACACCGGCTGCAGTGAAAAAAGAGGTTGCAAAAAAAACAGAAGAAGTGGAAATAAAGGTCAGGGCGATAACGACTGAGGCGCTTACCACTGCTGAAATGCTTGGAAAGGAGATGGAAAAACCAATCGAGAAAAAACCAGAGATTAAGCCTGAGGAAGCACCACCCTCAGAAGAGATTGAGCTGGAGAGGCTTGCCCCTGAGGAGTTCGAGTTTGAAAGGGAAGAGAAAAAGCCTGAGGAAAAGATTGAGGAGAAAGCTGCTGAAATCGAGATCGAAAAGGAAGAGAAGAGAGAGATATTGCCGGAAAAAATAGAAGCTAAGCCAAAGGTTCCGGTGGCCGGTCCGATCCCAATTGAAAAACCCGCTGCTAAACCAGCTCCTGCAATTCCGCCAATACTCCGCGAACGTGCTGAGGAAGCGGCCACAAAAAGATTCGAAGAAATCGAGAAACAGATAATGGCTACACTTGGGGGGGAGGTTGATGAAACTTCCTTAAAGAAGAAGATGCTCGAGCTTACAAAGGAGCTTTTCAAGGAACGCAGCGTGAACAGGAGGGAGAGGATAAAGCTGGAGATAACGGTTCTAAAAGACATGCTTTCCGGAAAGGCACCGAAAAAAGGCATGGTAGGGAGAGAGGCTAAGGACAGCATTCTCGAGACCCTGGTGCACACGCAGAAAACAGAGCTTGCTTCTGTGAAGGACAAGCTGCTCACAACTTACAAAAATCAGGTCGATACTTTCAGGCAGAAATTCCAGGATGACATTGCCCAGCTGCCGGAATCCGACAAGGCCGGAAGAAAATCCTCATTTGAAAAATTTGTTTTTGAGCTGACCACTTTGGGCGAGCAGCTTCCAGCTGCAGTTTCAAAATACCAGGATTACGTAAAGGAAAAGCACGAGAGCGAAATAAGAAAATTCAGCACCTCCCTTGGAAAAGGGGATGAGACGCTCACTAAAAAATCCAAGGACCGCCTCGGACAGATAGACGACGAGTACGCAAGGGAATTTGCCATGGTAAGGAACATCGTGAAGAAGAACGTGGATGCGATAATCGAGGCGAGCGGGCATGCGGTGTTCGGAAAGGAGCAGGTGCCTGCCAAAGAGATTAAGATCAGCGAAATCATTGAAGAGATAAATGATATGGATGAGGGAACGCTATTGTACTTCCTGCACACCAAGGACCCGGACTTCTACAAAAAATATGAAAGGAAGCATCTCTCCAAGCAGGAAGCGATTTTCCGGGCAAAGGCAATGATGGCGCGCGAGAAAGGTTTAAGTGATGATATGGTGAAGAAATATTTCAGTGAAACGGAGGGCTAGCCATGGCGACAGAAGCCAAGACAAAGAAACGAGGAATAGTAACTTCCCTGGCAGAACTCTTCTCACCGGTCTTTCCGGAGCTGAAGAAAAAGCTGGCCCTGGCTACCATCAGCCAGACGCCCATAGAGTTCATTGAAAAGGCGATAATCAACGCCGCCTACCTGTCCGTTGCCCTGCTCGTGCTCACTGGGCTTTTTTTCATTCTCCAGTCCCCGCCAATCTCACTACTTTGGCTTATTCCCCTCGAGTTAGTTTACTTTTTTGCTTTGTTCTACTACCTGATGTTTTATCCCGACTTGGTCCTCACAAGGAGGCAGAGGGAGCTTGACTATGAAGTGGTTTTTGCCGGCAGGCAGATTGTGATTGCGCTCAAGTCAGGCATGCCCTTGTTCGATACGATCGTTGGGGCATCCGCTGGCTATGGCGAGGTCAGCAAAGAGTTTTCCAAAATAGCGGACAAGGTCGTCCTTGGAATTCCAATTACCCAGGCCATACGCGAGGAGGCACAGAGCAACCCGTCGAAATATTTTGTTCGCATACTCATGCAGATAGCTAACTCGCTATCTTCAGGTGCAGATGTCGGCAATTCCCTTGAAGTGGTGCTCGAGCAGATATCCAAGGAGCAGATGATTTCGCTCAAGGCATACAGCCAGAAGCTCACGCCCATCGTGATGTTCTTCATGGTTTTCGGAATCATAGTGCCATCGCTCGGAGTGGTCCTAGCTACCGCAGTGTTCTCAGCAATATCCGGCGGTGCATCATCAGGCCTGACATCCTCAGCGCTCGTCCCTGTGTTTTTCGTTATTGCGCTCATACAGTTCCTTTTCTTGGGGCTGATTGAAAGCAGCAGGCCGAAGTACATCATTTAGGTGAATGCAATGGCACATAACAACATGTTTGAATTTCTCGGAAGGCTCTTCTTTACCCGTGAGAGAATAAGAAGGCTTGAGCGGGAAACTGCTGCAGCTGGAATGGATGTCCGGTCTGAGGCATTTGCAGGCTACTTGGCGGTGAATGTTGTTGTTGTTGCAGTGATCCTGACACTACTGCTCGTATTATACCCGCCGTCTTTCGGATTCATCAATTCCGGCTTGGGTTCTTTGCTCGGTTTCGCTTTGCCTTCGCTGGTCACTGGCATTGTGCTTCTTCTTTTGCTGCTGATAGTATCTTATTTTTCAACAATAACCCTGCTTACCACGTACCTGCTGATGCGCACTGAAACAAGGAGGAACATACTGGAGGAATCGCTCCCTGATTTCCTCACTCTCGTGGCATCGAACATTAAAGCTGGAATGCCCCTTGACCAGGCTATGTGGTATTCTGCAAAGCCGGAGTTCGGCCTTCTTTCAGATGAAGTGAAGTCCAGCGTAAAGAGCTCGCTTTCAGGAGAGTCCCTTGAGAACTCTTTGGATATGCTCGCTTCCAGGTTTGACAGCAAGGTTTTCACAAGAACCATTTCGCTCGTAAAACAGGCTTCTGAAACAGGAGGCGAGCTTACCGAAGTCCTTGAGAGGACCTCGGAGGACGTGAGGAACACCAGCATCATGAGAAAAGATATTGCGGCATCGCTCGTACTCTATGAGATATTCGTGATATTCGCCTCAATGGTCGGGACGCCGTTCCTTTTCGCAGTATCCCAGAGGCTGGTTGAGGTTTTCGAGAGGATAAAGATCCCATCAGGCGGCGAGGTAAGTGCCGGATTTTTCGGCTCGCTTGCCAAATATGGTGGACCGATGATTACATCCGCTGATTTCTTCTACTTCACGATACCAACGATATTCGTGACTGCCCTGTTTTCCTCATTTATGGTGAGCGTGATCAGGACCGGGACGAGAAACCAGGGACTGAAATATTTCCCGTTCGTTTTAATCGGTGCGCTGCTCGTATACTGGGCAGTGAACTCAGCATTGGGTGCTTTCTTTGCAACCCTCGTTTGAGGTGGATTCAAGATGAAATTTAAAAGCAGAAAAGAAAAGAACGCTGGCCGAAAAGGACAAGCTGCCATTGGGAAACCTGCGGTTTCCGCTCGCAGCCGCAGAGGGCAGGCTGCGATGGAATACTTGATGACGTATGGATGGGCAATACTTGTGCTCGTTATTGTTCTTGCAGTTCTCGCATATTTCCTTCCAAGGCTAACTAAAGCCCCGGAGATCTGCCAGTTCACGCAGCCTGGTTTCAGCTGCTCGGAGAATCCGGCTGTTGTAAACCAAGGCGGGATAGTAAAAGTCGCCTTTAACCTGCAGAACAGCAAGGGCCAGTCGATAAATGTTTCAAGAGTGCTATGCACCACTGCGTCGCTCACGGATGCGAAGTTGAATGATGCAACCGCTGTGCCCGCTGCAGATCAGTTAATGTCCGCAGGTGCAACGCAGCAGATAAACGCAACGTGCAAGGATAAGGACGGCAATGCGTTAACGCTTGGAGCGAACAGCGATTTCAGGGGAACGCTTATCGTATACTACAACTTCGAGAACGATGTGATAAGCATACCAAGGCCCGCGGATGCGATCATAACAGGAACCGTGCTCGGAGGATAAATTTTTTCTTTATTTATTTTCTCTTTTTGTTTCTTCTCATTATTTAATGCGGGCAGGGTAGTATTGTGTTTCCTAATGGTAAAGAAAGGTTTATAAGATGTTTCTAGCTTAAACATCTCATGGCAGAGGCACAGAAACCAGCAGCCGCACCCAAAACCAGCCAATCAGTTGCAATAGACAGGATATTACCTCTAGGCGAATCCATAACCAGCGAACAAGGCTTCAGGACGGATAATGCAGCTCTCTCACGATATTCGAACATCCGGTTATGGGCAGAGGGCGCATTTGGAAAGACATTCCTCGCTGAAAATGAGAATGGCAGGACGGTTCTGATAAAAAAACTTGTCTTTGGGAATGGAGATCACAGCCCGGCTGAGAAACTTGAGGCTATTGATAATTTCAGGAAAGAAGCCAGGATATTGCGGAATCTGGATCATGAGAATATCCCTAAATACATAGACAGTTTCGCGACTGAAGAGGGAGGGAAGCTGAATTTCTGCCTTGTGCAGGAATTCGCAGGCAAATCCCTTGCGCAGCATCTTGAAGAAAGGAATTTCACAGAGCAGGAAGCGATAACAATCGGAAAACAAATCCTCTCGGCCCTTGTTTATCTCCAGTCGACGTCACCACCCAGGTTGCATAGGGACATTTCCCCAGAGAACATTACGATAGATGAGAATGGCAAGGCGTACCTTGTGGATTTCGGCGCTGCTGTGTTGAAGACAAGGGGCACAGTGACCGGAACGATAATCGGAAAGCATGGTTATGCTCCTCCGGAACAGCTGATGCTCGGGAAAGCGATTCCTGCGAGCGACGTGTACGGTCTTGGGGCAACAATAATCGCATTGGTGACTGGCAAGCAGCCTGCTGAGCTAATGGAGCAAAAAGGAGGGAATTACAAAATAGCTTTCATGAGCCATGCGACGATCAGTGCCAAGTTTGCAGATGTTTTGGAGAAAATGACAGAGCACGGTCTTGATAAGAGATTCGGGAATGCGAAAGAGGCGCTCAATGCATTTGAAAGCCTTGGAAACACGGAGCTCGTGCTTTCGAGAGATATAATAAGGGACGCGCTCATCAAAGCAGGATACGGACTCGAGGTCGCGGACAGGACGCTGAGGGAGCAGTTCGGAAAAGCGTCCGGGACAACCGAGGTGGAGGTAGTAAGCCAGGACATGGCTGAGTTCAAGTCAGGATTCAAGACCAAAGTCAGGGAAGTTGAAAAAGCGCTTAAGGACCTGCACAAAAAAATCAGGAAAATGTACGGTAAGGTAAAGGGTAATTATGAACTAGAAAAGGTCTTTGGCGATGTCACGATAGAAAACAGATTCGCTGCGGATTTGAAGTTTGAAGGTGAATTGAAGCTGGGCGATGTCCGACTGTACGTCAAAACAACGCCAAATGTCAGCCTGAAATATTATAGCCATCTTAACGAAATCGAGATTAGGTTTTGGATAGATAGGCATGTATCGATTTTTGAACATGGCGGATGGATCCCGCTAAAAGTACTAAAGGTAAATGAGCAAGCCCCGCCTGGCCGTGTTGGGGTGGTAGGAGTGAGCGCGCACTGCTTAAAAATCGACATTGTTGAGAGGGTAGCGCACAGCTTAAAAATCGACATTGATGGGGTTTCACCCAAAGATAACGAACTCTCAAAAGTAAAAAAATACCTTTCTAGCCTGGATTGGTCTTGTTCCGACTCGAGGCAAGAGACTACAATCGAAGTAAAAAATCAAGAATGGTATGCAAGAGTGCCGTTCACCAATCCGCTGGGCGTATCGATTCACGATCAAGGTGAATACGAAATCTCAATTGCAAAGTATCTGAAGCATACATATGTATTCACGAATAATCCCTCGCTCTCTGAAGTAAGTGAGGCAAGAATAGCCACGATAATGAACTTACCTAAGATAGCGGAGGAGCTGTTAGAGATTATCACGCAAAGATTGCAGGAAAGGATAGAAGCTAGAAAAAGGATTCTCACAGCCGGATAGAGAGCTTTTCCTTAGTCCGAAACGCCCGCGCTTGTATTTTTGTTACACGCCTTTATAAATTTGTGATTGCATATGGTCTTAGGTGATTTATATGCAAACCATAAAGACGAAGATGCCGGAACAGTACACCCTTCTGCTGAACGAGAGCATGACGAGAGGGGAACTGGATTTCAAGGATCTCCTGAAGCCCGGTGATGAGACGCGGTTCCGCTCAAGGATACCTGGCACTGGCCCTTAGGGCAGTTAACCAATACCTTTATATATTTACACATATTATAAATAAATACACATAAAAGGTGCAAACATGACGACAATGACATTGGCTGTTCCGGAGGAGCTGAAGCACAAGATGGAATCGTTCTCGGAGATAAACTGGTCGGAGGTTGCAAGGCAGGCATTCATGCAGAAGGTCGCCGACCTTGAATTTCTCAAAAGGTTCAAGTCAAAAAGCAGGCTGACTGAAGAGGATGCGCTGAAGCTTGGGGCCGGACTCAGCAGGAACCTTTCAAAAAGATATACTGAGTAACAGGGATTCCATGGACCTCGTGGTGGATGCGAACATTCTTTTCGCAGCCCTGATAAAAGAGAATGTTACCTCGGAACTGCTGTTCAGCAGCAGCCTTCATCTGTACGCCCCTGAATTCATTTTCACTGAATTCGAGAAATATCAGGAACTGATAAAAGAAAAGACTGAAAGGACTGATGAGGAGTTTAGCCGGTTGCTTGAAACATTCGAAAGGAGAATTGAACTCATACCTCTTGAAGAGATTACTCCATTCATCGCAAAGGCAAAGAAAGTGTCGCCGGACCCCAAGGACGTTCCCTATGTCGCCCTGGCGCTGAAAATGAGTATTCCAATATGGTCTAACGACAAAGAGCTTAAGGAAAAGCAGAGTTCAATCGTGGTGTATTCGACTCCGGAAATCGTTCGCCTGATTGAATCGGAATTGCGATGATTTCCCGTTCTCAGCTCCCATACTTCTTCGCCTTTTCCATCGTGTTCAGGATTATCGGCATCACGTGCTTTCCTGTGATGTGGCCAAGTCCGCCTTCCATGCAGGAGATCTCATCGAACTTTTTCACCTTGTCTGAACGCTCGTCCTTTGCAAAGAGCAGTATCGGGACCTCGTGGCCAGAATGCTCTTTCCTTGAGCAGGGAGTGGAATGATCGCCGGTAACTACAATACAAGCACCAGTCTTCATCAGAATCGGAATCAGCTCCTTGTCAATGCGCTCTATCATCTTTGTCTTGCCATTGAAATCCCCGTCATGGCCAAACGAGTCGCAGCCCTTAACATGAACGAAAACCAAATCGTATGTTTCAAGTGCCTTGACTGCTGCATTCCCCTTTGCCTTCAAGTCCGTGTGCCTGTCCCCTGTTGCGCCAGGTGCAAGGAAAATGTCCATTCCAATGAATTTGGCAACTCCACGATAAAGCGCTCCGCCAGCAATGCATGCTCCTTTGATATCAAACCTCTCGGTTATGGAAGGAACGGAAGAAAACATTCCAGGCCCACGAAGAAGAAGAACGTTTGCAGGAGGCAGGCCCTTTGCTTCCCTTTTCTTGTTCTCAGGAGCTTTTGAAAGCGCAGCGTAAACGAACTCAGTGAATTTGTTGATAATCCTTGCAGTCTTTTCCGCCTCAGGACTATCATCCTCAGGTTCGCACAAAGGCATTTTCTCCTTTGCATGAGGGTCAGTTTCGCTTACGCACCTGCTAAGGCCCGAACCGCGTAAAACCAGCGCGCCCCTGTGCTCCACTGAATTCTTGAAGATTATTTCAACATCTTCGATGGAGTTGGGAACGAGTGTTGAGAGGGCACTTGCAGTTGCAGTGTCAATCCTACCTGCCCTCCTGTCCACAACAACCCCATCATTTATTGTCGCGAAGTTCGCCCTGAATGCAACATCCCCTTCATGTAGGTCAATCCCGATTCCAAGTGCCTCGAGCGGCCCCCGGCCAGGATAACAAATCTTAGGCTCATAGCCGAAAATTCGCAAGTGCGAAGTGTCACTGCCAGGTACAACGCCCCTCCCGACAGTACTCAAAAGGCCAGTTATTCCCTCTGCAGCAAGCTGGTCAAGATTTGGCTTTTTTGCAGCCTGAAGAGGGGTTTTGGGTGTCGGAAGGTCACCGACTCCATCAATGACTAGAACAACTGCTTTCTTCATAAAACCACGAAATTCTTTAACAGATTAATTTAATAAACTCTTACACGCATGATATTATTCCACTCTAATTATTGTGGTGTTATGGAAAAAACCGATCTGACCCCGATAGTACAACTCTTCCACGACTTCTTCACAACCATTCATAGAAAAAAAATTGATGGGCTGCTGCTCGTATATCCTTCCAGGAAAAGCCTCATGGTTGACTATCAGGAGCTGGAAAGGTTCGATCCGGATATCGCTGACAGACTGGTTAAGGAACCAGACAGCATAATTGAGGCAGCAGAAACAGCCATAAAGGAAATGAACCTTGCTTTGCCTTCTGGTGAGCGGGTTTTCGCTCCCCACGTCAGATTCATCAACTTTCCTGCCCAGGATCTCATGATAGAGCAACTGGGCTCAAGGAACATCAACGAGCTCGTCGCATTCAAGGGAGTTGTTACCAAGCGTGCGGAGGTTATGCACAGGGTGAAGATTGCCTTCTACAGGTGCCAGGTGTGCGATTCTACGACCAGGCATCCTGTGATAAAAAACTTCACGCCGCCAAAGAGGTGCGAATCATGCAAAAAACTCGCGCTTAAGCAGGTGGACGAAGAATCGGATTTCGTGGACATCCAAAGGGCTGAGGTGCAGGAACTTCTTGAGAGGGTGAAGGGAGGCGCGCCTACTGCAAGGATAGAGCTGCTTTTCGAGGATGACCTCGTTAACTCCATTACCCCGGGCGAGAATGTAGAGCTGGCTGGCATCATCAGGCTCAGGCAACCGCAGAAGTTCCGGCAGAAGCAAGAGCTGGTTTACGGCAGGTATCTCGAAGTTAACAGCTTCAAAAGCCTGAAAAAGGATTTCGAAGAGATCGATATATCGAAAGAAGACGAGCGAAGGATAAAGGAACTATCTACGAATCCAAATATCGAGAAGATTGTTGTTGACTCAGTCGCGCCGGGCATATACGGGCATGACGAGGTGAAATGGGCAATCGTGCTCCAGCTGTTCGGAGGAACAGTGGGTAAGACAATGAAGGGTGGAGCAGCCATTAGGGATGACATCCACGTACTTCTCATTGGAGACCCAGGACTTGCTAAGTCGAGATTCCTCCAGAACTCAGCGGAGATCGCGCCGAAAAGCATATACGTTAGCGGAAAAACCGTCAGCGGTGTCGGACTTACCGTATCCGCAGAAAAGGACGAGCTTGGCGATGGAGGATGGACGCTCAAGGCAGGTGCTCTTGTTCTTGCTTCAGGCGGAATGGCAATGATCGACGAGTTCGACAAGATAGACGACGAGGACAGGGCTGCATTGCACGAAGCTATGGAAAGCAGCCAGATATCCGTTGCCAAGGCAGGAATTGTCGCAAGGTTCAGGACAAAAACTTCGATTCTGGCGGCAGCAAACCCTAAGTGGGGCCGCTTTGACCAGAACAAGAATCTCGCTGACCAGTTCAAGATATCCCCATCGTTGTTATCCCGTTTTGATCTGATATTCCCAATTGTTGATGTGCTTGATGAGGAGAAAGACACCAAGCTTGCACAGCATATACTCAGCACGCATATGGGCAGGGCTACGGAAAGCGACAAAACCGATAGGGTTGTTGATCGCGATATTCTCAGGAAGTACATAGCATACGCACGACGGAACATCCGGCCTAAGCTTGGCCAGGAGGCTTCAGAAAAGATTAAAGAGTTTTACGTTGACCTTAGGAGGAAAGGAAAGGATTCGGGCAGCGTTGCCATTACTCCCAGATACCTCGAAGGTCTCGTGAGGCTGGCAGAAGCGAACGCCAAGATAAGGTTGAGCGGAGCGGTAGAGGAAAAGGATGCGGAAACCGCTATAAAGCTGCTGAGTTACGTGATGAGACAAGTGATGACAGACAGGGCGACCGGAAGCCTTGATGTGGACACCATTGCAACCGGAAAGCCCAAATCCGAAAGGGAAAAACTGCAAAAGGTCGATACCATTATGGAGATAATTCGAGAACACCTCAAGTCTAAAGACAGCGCGGACATTGAGGAAATTGTTTCAGATGCAGCATCCTATGACATTGATGAGCATACGGCGAGAAAGCTCATTGCCGAGCTCCTCAGAAAAGGGGATGTATACGAAAAGGAACATGGTCATTTGAGGATTGTAGGGGAAAGATAACATGCGACTCGTGTACACTCTTCTGCTTTTTTTTACGCTAGCACAGTTCCTGGGAATTTTCACTGGCAAGATCATACTTGGCGATATTGAAAGAAACCCATATGTTAGCGGGCTTTTGGTAACTACAGACACTGAAGACCCTGGAAACGCGCTACTGTTTACTGGGTACGTGCTACTTGGAGCGGTTATCAGCATCCTGATAATAAGGAAGCTCGAGCTTCATTTTTTCCTATTCAGGATTATTGAGTTCATTCTGATTGCAATGACTTCGTCCCTTGTTTTTTACTCATTCCTGAGACTTGCATTCGGATATGATATTAGCACACTCGGAGGCGTGCTCATCGGCCTGGCGTTTGCGAGCGCGAAAATATTCGTTCACCAGCTGAAGAATATGGCCGCAATCTTCGCCACTGCTGGAGTGGGAGTGGTTTTCGGCATTTCCATGGGCGTGGTTCCCATAGTGTTCTTCCTAATACTTCTCTCAATCTACGATTTTGTAGCTGTTTTCATCACCAAGCACATGGTGGAACTTGCTGATTTCATAATTTCCAAGGACCTGGCATTCACAATTACCGCGTGCAGGGTGCTTCCTACAAAGGAGGTTCGGAGGATCGACCTCGGTACCGGGGACATTATTGCCCCCATCATGATGGAGGTCTCTCTTCTTTCCTACGCGCCAATCACCGCCATGTTCGTGATGATCGGTTCGGTTATTTCCCTGGGCATTTTCCTGATCCTTATACATAAGAATAAGGTCTGTCTGCCAGCTCTTCCGCCCATTGTCCTTGGGACCATACTAGGGCTTCTTGTGGGCGTGATGACGGGCTTCAACTGATTATAGCAAACCGCGAAAGTCTAGCAACATGGGTTGCGGGAGAAGACCGAGATGCGGTTTGCTATTACGCAGGACACAAAAGTCGCAAAACTTTTGTGGACTGCAATAATTACTTTTTCATTACTTTGAAATCAATCGCAACCTGAACCACTCTTGGCGCATATGGCCGTACGATGCGCTCGTTGAGGAACGTGACTGAGGCGTTCGTTTTCTTTGCTTCTTCTTCGATTGTTTTTCTAGCTGCTGAATATGGATCTGATTCAGGTGAAAAAGCATAGAAATTGACTACTCCCCCGTTCTTCGCACCTGCAATCGCAACATCCAAAAACGCATCCGCGCTTTTAGGGAGCGGCATGAGAACACGATCAGCAAAATCCCTATATTTTTTTAAAACAACTTCCCTTGCGTCTCCCAAAATCGCTTCGATATTTTTGAATTTGTTCAGTTTGACGTTCTCGATCATGTAGCGGACAGCATCAGGATTGAGTTCGATTGCAACAATCTCTGAATCTGGATGAGATTTCGCTATCACCAGAGGAAACGGACCAACTCCAGCAAATAATGCCAGGATGGTTTCGTTCGGTCTAACGAGCTGGGCGATTCTTTTTCTTTCCGCACTGAGCCTTACTGAAAAATAAACCTTACCGACATCCAGCTTTATTCGAACCCCATGCTCCCGGTAGATGGTTTCAGTCCGGTCCTCACCTGCAATAAC
>Ga0315273_10000623_pt1 | contig 38038 bp, 39 predicted proteins | sample YL17G02_0_MG_FD_205753 | JGI IMG/M metagenome (GOLD analysis project Ga0315273, IMG submission 205753) | Sediment microbial communities from Yellowstone Lake, YNP, Wyoming, USA - YL17G02_0 | ecosystem: Environmental > Aquatic > Freshwater > Lake > Sediment | place: USA: Wyoming | collected...
GGCCGCTCTGTTGGCCTTTCTCCTGGCTTCCATCATCGCCAAGGGAATTGCCTTCAGGATTCAGCGGCTGAGCAGGTATGCGGCCCGCCTCGGTGAGGGTGAACTCGACCGGCGGATCGAGGAATCGGGCCCCGTAGAGATGGTAAGCCTAGCACGCGCCCTGAACTTCATGGCGGGGGAGTTGCAGCAACGGGACGACGAGCGCGAGCAACTGCTCCGAGTTGAGCGCGAGCGAGCCGAGAACGCGGGTCTGCTGGAGGCGATCCAGGAGCACGCACAAGTGTATCTGGCCTATCTGGACACCGATTTGACCTACGTTCGGGTGAACAATGCCTACTGCGAGCGCGCCGGAATGTCGAGGGCAGACCTGATCGGTCGTCACTACGAGGAGATCGCCGAATCCCCCGAGGCCGCAGCCGCGCTCAGGCAAGTTCGGGAGGCCGGAGAGGTGATCCGGTTTGCGGAGCTGGCGTGGGAGTCAAAGCAGCGACCTGGTTTCATCTCCTACTGGGACTGGGCCGCCGCGCCAGTCCGGGACGAGCACGGATCGATCTATGGAATCGTGGTCTCCGTCGTCGATGTAACCGAACACGTCCGCGCCCGTGAGGAAAGGCTGGCGGCCGAGCGCATGCGCGCCGAAGTGGCCGAGACTGTCGCAGCCGAGATCAACCACCGTATGAAGAACAACCTGATGCTGCTGGCATCTGTCTTGCAGATGCAGCTCGCCAATCAACCTCCAGGGAGCCAGGCGGCAGCCCAGCTGAGGGATGCCATCGGCCGCATATCCTCCCTTTCCGTCGTCCACGAGCACCTCTACGAAGGACAGCCGGGCCAGGTCGAACTGACGGATGTTATGAAGCGCATCGGTGAGATCGTCGTCAGCACCTTCTCAAAGGGGACGGCTAAGCTTTCGGTGAGTGGTGACGTGGTTTACGCCTCCTCCAAGGCTGGCGCGGTTATCGCCATGGTTGCCAATGAACTGATCACCAATGCCATCAAACACGGGGCTACGGACGACGGAGACCTGGAGATAGATGTCAATTTGTTGCGACAGTCAGGCAAGCTCAGGCTGACAGTATGGAATGCAGGAAATGAGGTGGATCCGAGATTTGACGTACTGAAGCAACATGGACTAGGACTCCGGCTTGTGCATGGGGTAATAACAGGTCAGTTGGGAGGCACATTTGTAATGGTTCCACACAATCGCGGGACGCTCGCAGAGGCTATCATAGATCTACGTGTCCTCGAAAGTGACTCCTCCGCCCAGGCTCGGGACGCCGGCGTTACGGCGTCCGGGGCGTGCTGATGCGGGACAGGCGGACTCTGCCGGTGGAAAGCTGTGAGGGTCCTTGGGTTACCGAACTGAGATCCAAGTGGAGGCTTCAGGAGTCTCGATGCCGATACGGGTGCTGATCGCGGAAGATGAATGGCTGACGGCAATGGTGCTGCGCAGCCAGGTTGAATCGCACGGTCTTGAGGTGGTGGCTACCGTTGGCACCGGAACGGAGGCGATTGAGGCCTGTGCGTCGACTCCTCCGGATCTGGTTCTGATGGATGTGCAGATGCCGGGGATGGATGGCCTTCAGGCGACGCGCGCGCTGATGGAGTCGTCTCCCACCTGCGTCGTGATAGTCACCGGAAGGGGGCAACTGAGGGAAGAAGCAGAGCAGGCAGGGGCCATGAGCTACGTAGTGAAGCCGCTGCTGGCCCATCAGATTCCCCTTCTGGTCGATGCCTCCCGCCGCCGGTTCCAGTTCTTCATGAGGGTCTGGAAGGAAGCGGCCAGCCCATGCATGGCATTGGGGGACTGGCGGGTAGTGCAGCAGAGAGTGCGCGGCCTGGTGGCGGCCGGAGCCTGTTCGGAGGAGGAAGCTCTCGCCAGTCTCAGTCGAAGCGCCTCCGAGCGCGGCATCTCTCTGCGGGAGATCGCCTCCGAGGGCGCTGGCGAAACTGGCTAGGGGCTTGTCATCTTGGCGCCGATTGAGCGCTCCTATTCCAGCTCCTCTAGCTGCATTTCCTGCGGCCCGTCCGGGTCATCCGCGGAGAGTGGTTCGTAGACGGGCCAGCCGGCGATCTGTTCGCAGTCTCTATCCACTAGCAGCCGTTCGTAGGCGCGGGCGATCTGCTTCAGGTGGTGATCGTAGTCGAAGCAGGCGGCCAGCTCAGTCGGGCTCAGCCGCTCACTGACAGCGGATTCCCGAGCGATCATCTCTCGGAAACTGCCCTTGCTCTCCCAGGCCTGCATGGCCACCGACTGGACCGCGCGGTAAGCCTCGTCCTTGCCCATTCCCTTGTCCACCAAGGCGAGCATCACGTGCTCGGAGCAGACCAACCCCTGGAGTCGGTCGAGGTTGGCGAGCATATTGTCAGGGTAAACGACCATCCCCTGGACCACATCGGTGAACTTGCGCAGCATGTAGTCGATCAAGACGCTGCTGTCGGGCAGGATGATCCGCTCGACGCTGGAGCTGGTCAGGTCGCGCTCGTGCCACATCGCCATGGTTTCGAGCGCCGGTGTCACATAGGATCTCACCAGCCGCGCCAGCCCGGTGATGCGCTCGCAGGTCATCGGGTTGCGCTTGTGCGGCATGGAGGATGAGCCCCGCTGACCCTTGCGGAAGGGCTCTTCCACCTCCAGGATCTCCGTGCGCTGGAGGTTGCGCACCTCGGTGGAGAGGCGCTCGAGAGTGCCGGCGAGGATAGCGAGCGTGGTTACGTAGTGCGCGTGGCGGTCCCTCTGGACGATCTGGCTAGTCGCCTTGGGGAGCTGCAGGCCGAGCCGCCGGCAGACGTACTCCTCTACCCTCGGGTCCACCGTCCCATAGCTACCGACGGGCCCCGAGGCCATACCCACGTTCACGCTCTCCCTCGCCTGGCGCAGGCGAACTACGTCGCGCTCGAGTTCGGCCAGCCACACTGCCAGCTTGAGGCCGAAGGTGATCGGCTCCGCTTGTACGCCATGGGTGCGCCCGATCATAGGCGTCCACTTGTGCTCCCGGATGCGAACCCGAATGGCATCGCAAAGGGAGCGCACATCGCGCTCGATCAGATCACAGGACTCCCGCAACAGCAGGCAGAGGGCAGTGTCCTCGATATCGTACGAGGTTACGCCGAAGTGCAGGTAGCGCTTCTCGTCACCCAGGTGCTCGGAAACCGCGGTCAGAAAGGCGATCAGGTCGTGCTTGATGACCGGCTGGCCGGGCTTGGGCTCGAACCCGGGCACATCGCCCTCAAGCTCCAGCGTGCGCTGCACTACAGAGCCGAAGTCGAAGTCCGGCCCCAGCAGGTGGTCGCCGTTGGCCCGGAGCTGGGCCGCCACTTCCTGAGAGAAGCGGCCGATCTGGGCCCACCCCTCGGCCACCACGATCTCCACCTCCAGCCACTTGCGGTAGCGGTTCTCCGGTTCCCACAGGGCTCGCATTTCGGGGTACGAGTAGCGTTCGATCATGTCTTCTCCTGCAGCTTCGCAGACGCTGCCTCCACCTGAGCGGCCATCTCCCGCTTCAACTGCTCCAGCCGCGACGCGATCTCGGGGTCCGTTGTGCCCAGTATCTCTGCAGCCAGCAGCGCGGCATTGCGCGCCCCGTTGATCGCGACTGTTGCCACCGGCACGCCGCTCGGCATCTGGGCCGTGGAGAGCAGAGCGTCGAGGCCGCCCAGGGAGCCGTTGGCGACGGGAATGCCGATTACCGGAAGGGTGGTATGGGCGGCGATCACCCCCGCCAGATGGGCCGCGCTCCCGGCGGCTGCGATCAGCACGCGCAGGCCGCGCGCCCGCGCTCCCTTCGCCAGAGCGATGGCGCGATCTGGCGTGCGGTGCGCGGAGGCGACATGGACCTCGTGCGGGATGGATAGCTCTTGCAGCGCGTCGACGGCCGGCTTCACGATCGGCAGATCGGAGGCGCTGCCAAGGATCACGGCCACCAGGGGCGGGGTTGGCTGAGCCATGGAGTTCCCTCGCGGAGCGGCGGCGGAAGCCGCCTGCTCACTCGAAAATAGCGCTCACGGATTCGCCGGTATGGATCCGGAGAATGGCCTCCCCGAAGAGGGGGGCCACGGAGAGCTGGATGATCTTCTCGCACTGCTTCTCGGGCGGCAGAGGCACGGTGTTGGTCACCACCACTTGCCGGATTGGCGAGGCGCTGATCCGCTCCACTGCATCGCCGGTGAACACGCCGTGGGTGGCCCCAACGTAGACTTCCTGCACGCCGAAGTTCTGAAGCAGTTTGACCGTCTCCAGAAGGGAGCTGCCGCGGGCGATCTCGTCGTCGAAGCAGATCACGTTCTTGCCCGCGACGTCTCCGACCACGGCCCGCACCTCCACCCGCTCATCGCTCACCCGGCGCTTATCGACGAATGCCAGCGGGATGTTCAGGCGCGTGGCATAGGACCCGGCGCGGCGAGCCGAGCCGGCATCTGGGGCGAGCGCGACGCAATTCTCCAGGTTCATGGCGCGGAAGTAGTCGGAGAGAATCGGCGTGGCCGAGAGGTGATCCGCCGGGCACCGGAAGAATCCCTGCACCTGCTCGGAGTGAAGGGTCATGGTGAGGATGCGATCGGCGCCGGCCGTCTCGAGCAGGTCGGCGATCAGCCGGCCGGTGATGGAGATGCGCGGCTTATCCTTCTTGTCTGAACGAGCGTAGGAGTAGTAGGGGATGACGGCCGTGATACGTCGGGCGGAGGCCGAGCGCAGGGCGTCCATCATGATCAGCAGCTCGAGCAGATTCTCGCTAACCGGCGCGGAAAGCGGCTGCACCACGAAGACATCCCGCTCCCGCACGTTCTCGAGGATCTGCACGAAGATATTCTCGTTGGAGAATCGCCGGATCTCCGCCTTCCCCAGCGGGATGCCGATGTGGTCGCAGATCTGCCGCGCTAGACCGGGGTTCCCACTGCCCGTGAACACCTTGATCGCGTCCTCCAATTTCACGCCTCCTGCATGGCCCGTCGGCCTATGTCGGTCCGCCACTGGGCCCCATCGAACTCGATCTTGCTCACGCCCCGGTAGGCCGTCTCGATAGCGGCAGCGATGCTGTCGCCGACTCCTGTCACGCCGAGCACGCGTCCGCCGGCTGTGACCAGCCCTTCGTCCGTCTGCTTCGTGGCGGCGTGGAAAACCACCACCTCACCCATCCCCGAAGCCCGATCCAGCCCGCCGATCAGTTTACCCGTCGCGTACTCTCCCGGATAGCCCCCGGAGGCCATCACCACGCAAACTGCGGCCCGGCCGGGGGAGGCCGCGGGAGCCTCAGGCAGCTCCCCCTCGATCGCAGCCTCCACCAGGTCGACCAGGTCGGCGTCCAGTCGCGGCAGCACGACCTGTGCCTCGGGATCGCCAAAGCGACAGTTGAACTCCAGCACCTTCATCCCATCGCTCGTCAGGATGAGGCCGGCATAAAGGCAGCCCACATAGGGCCTGCCTTCCTCGGCCAGCGCGCGGAGGGTGGGTTCCAGGATGGTGTCCAGCGCCTCCTGGCGCAGCTCCTCGGTGAGAACCGGCACGGGGGAATAGGCCCCCATCCCGCCGGTGTTGGGGCCCTGGTCGTTGTCGAAGATGCGCTTGTGGTCCTGCGCCGGAGCCAGCGGATAGAGACGCTTGCCGTCGCAGAGCGCCATCAGGGATACCTCGGGCCCCTCCAGATACTCCTCGATGAGAACGCGCTTTCCAGACTCTCCGAACACCCCGCGCACCAAGGCATCGCGGACCGCCTCCTGGGCTTGCTCGACCGTCTGCGCGATCGTGACCCCCTTGCCCACGGCCAGCCCGTCGGCCTTCACCACGATGGGGGGCTCCTGGTCGGCAACGTACTCCAGCGCCTCTTCCGGATTGGTGAACGAGGCGAAGCATCCGGTCGGGATCCCGTACCGCGTGAGCAGTTCCTTGCACCAGTTCTTGCTGCTCTCCAGCAGCGCTGCCTGGCGGGTCGGCCCGAACACGCGCAGCCCGCGCGATCGGAGCAGGTCGGTGACGCCGGCCGCCAGGGGCGCCTCTGGACCTACCACCGTGATATCGGCTTTCAGCTCTTCGGCGAGGTTAGCCAGTGCTGGGAGATCGGAGGCGGAGACGGGGAGACACGTCGCCTGCTGCGCAATGCCCGCGTTGCCGGGCGCGCAGAACACCTCGGCCGCGCGCGGGCTCTGGGCCAACTTCCACACCAGCGCGTGCTCGCGGCCGCCCGAGCCGATCACAAGGATGCGAAGACGCGATTTCATGTCACTGTCACCCCCAGCCCCGCCCCATCAGGGTCCACTCCCGTCGTCAGTATCGGCGCCTTTCCCCTCGCCCTCTGCAGCCTCTCTTGCCGCGGAGGACTTCAGCATCTCAAGCAGCGCCTCTTCCGCCGCCCGGTGGCTCTCTTTGATCTCACGGAGGCGCCGCCTCGTCTCCCGAACCGCCGCGATCACCGCCAACAGAAAAGCAATCGCGCAGACAAGGAGGCATACCTTCTGGGCCAAGGCCGCGCCGCCGATCGGCAGCGAGTAGGTCTTCGCGTTCTGCGCCACATCATACTCCATCAGGTAGCCGGAAACCGCCATGAAGGCGAGCCCCAGCCACCCGAGGTAGGCGCGATTGCGGAACGCGCTCAGCCAGCCGGCGAGCATGGAAAGGCCTACGATGGTGGTCAGGGTGGCGGCGAGGCGCGGGGTCACCTAGTCAGCCCCGGGTGGATCGGAACGGCCGCTAAGATCGCTGAAGCGGACGTAGTCCTCAAGCCAGGTCAACCGCACTGTGTCGGTCGGCCCGTTCCGTTGTTTTGCGACGATGACCTCCGCAATGTGGTGATCGCTCTCAAGGTAGCCGGAGTCACGCAGCTCCTCAGGCCCGTAATATGAAGGTCGATACAGGAAACAGACGACGTCAGCGTCCTGCTCGATCGATCCGCTTTCGCGCAAATCTGATAGCATAGGTCTGTGAGGACGCCCTCGCCCCTCCACCGCGCGGCTCAACTGAGATAGTGCAACGACGGGCACCTGTAGTTCGCGCGCAAGCGATTTGAGTGAGCGCGAGATCTGCGAGATCTCCTGGTTGCGATTCTCAGATGGACCATACCCTGACACCAGCTGAAGATAGTCAACAATAATGAGATCGAGTCCATGCTCCGCTCGGAGTCTCCGAGCTTTCCCCCGGATCTGTAATACTGTCATGCTTGGGGTATCGTCAAGGTACATGGGCGCCCTGTAAAGGCTGCCGGCAGCAACGGCTATCCGATCCATGTCCCCGCGCTCCAGATAGCCCTGCCGCACGTTCTGTTGGTTCACCTTGGCTTCCGAGCAGAGGAGCCGGAGCACCAGATGCTCTTTCGCCATTTCGAGGCTAAACACGCCTACAGTCTTACCCGACTGCGCCACGTTGTTGGCAATGTTCATAGCGAGCGCTGTCTTGCCCATCGAAGGGCGAGAGGCGACGATGATCAGCTCAGATCGCTGCAGCCCAGAGATCAGGCCATCCAGGTCGGTGAAGCCCGTCGGCAATCCCATGCCCGGCCGATGCGTCTCCTGCATCTCACCGATACGATCGTAGGTCTCCGCGAGCAGTTCGCGAATCGGCGTGAAGGCGGGAGCGATGGTGCGCTCGCTGACGGCGAAAACCTCCTGCTCACACCGGTCGAGAATGGTCTCGACGCTTTCCTCTCCCGGGGACTGGGCCATGTTGCGGATCTCGCCGGACGCCCGGATCAGGCCGCGCAGCGTCGACTTCTCCCGGACGATGCGGGCGTAATGGCTGACCGCGGCCGCGGTCGGCGAGGCCTCCTGGAGGGAGAGAAGATAGGGCGTGCCGCCGACCTGGTCGAGCTGCCCACGGTCTTGCAGGCGCGCTTGCAGGGTCACCAGGTCGACCGGTTCGCTGTCGTTAAAGAGGTCGATCATGGCGCGGTACAGCACCTGGTGCTGCGGGCTGTAGAAGTCATCGGGGTCCAGCAGGTCGACGACCCGCGCGATCGCCTCCCGCTCGGTGAGCATGGCCCCGAGCGTCGCTTGTTCCGCCTCCAGGTTCTGCGGAGGCACCCGTTCCAGCAGCGGAGCACTCACGGTCCGCCTCCTCCGACCTAGCCTTCGGCCTCGTTTTCCGGCTCGACCTCGATCGCCAGCGTGGCGTCGGTGTCCTTGTGCAGGTGAATCTTGGCTTCATGCGAGCCAAGCAGCTTGATGGGATGCGGGAAGTCGATGTTGTGTCGGTCGATCTCCAAGCCGTGCTCGGCGGCCAGGGCTTCCGCGACCATGGTGTTGGTGATGGACCCGTAAAGCTTGCCGGCCTCGCCCGCCTTCGCCTTGAGCTTGAGGGTGATCCCCGAGAGCCGCTCGGCCACCGCGGTGGCCGTGTGGGCCTCGGCGAGCTGCTTGGTCTTGATGACGCGGCGGTGCTGCTCCAGATTCTTCAGATTCCCGGCAGTGGCGGAAAGAGCCAGCTTCTTTGGGAACAGGAAGTTGCGCGCGTAGCCATCGGCGACATTGGCGACAACCCCGGCTTCGCCAACTCCCCGAACGTCTTCCAGCAAGATGATCTTCATGGATTTGCCTCCGTGAACCCTGGCCCCGACGGCGCATCAGGAAAGCTCAGGGCGGTAACAGAAAAGGGATCGGGAAACGAATCGGGTGCTTGCCCAACTGCGCCCGCACCCAGTCTTCAACCTTCGCTTGACGCGCAGGTTTCTCCTCCCGCCCGACGAGATTCGGCGTTCTCACTCAGGATAGGGGAAGGACGGCGCGCCGCCGATGAACACCACCTTCCACTCGCCGCCCTCTGCCACCAGCGTGAAATCCGCCTCTGCCACATCCTCCGCAATGGGTACCGTCACCACTGCCCGGCCGCCCTCGCCCGGCTTCTTCTTGGCCTGTGCTAAGTCGTAGCTGGGGACACCGCTCTTCTCGCATCGGGCGGCGAAGTCCTGGTAGGGGTGGGCCTGCTGGGATGCCTGCGAGAGGGAACCGTAGGCAGCCTGGAAGTCCTTCTTCCCCAGCGCCTGCAAGTAGGCCCTCACTGCCTCCTGCGCCGATAGCGAAGGCTCCGTGGGAGCCGAGGGCGGCGGCGGCGCTGGGCGCGCCGGCGGGCGCGGGCTGGGGAACTTCCACACGGCGACGGCAATAACAGCGGCCGCCACCAGCACCAGGAACAGCGCGAGGCGGACCTTCATCTTCATCCCCCGGACTTGCTCTGGCTCTTCTCGAAGGCGGACTGGGCCGCCTGGTATACCGTCTTGACAGGGGTTCCGCTCTCCCGCGCCAGCCGCCGGCAGTCCTCATACTCGGGAGCGGCGGTGATGATCTCGCCGTCAGAGAGCCCGACCTTCATCCGCACCGGGCCGTATTCGGTCTGCACCTCGCGCCAGTCGCGCTCGAGGCAGAGCCGAGATACATCGTAGGACCGCACGCCGAGCGTCGTGGTCTCTCGGAAGATAACCTCTCTCAGGGCGTTCGCCTGGGTGGCCTCCGCCAGCACCGATATCAGAGTCGCCGGACGCGATTTCTTCATCACGATGGGCGTATAGAAGACGTCGAGAGCGCCGGCCATGAAGAGTCGATCCATCAGGTACTCGAAGAACTCCGGGTTCATGTCATCGAGGTTGGTCTCGATTGCGACCAGGCTCTGCGCGCGAGGCTGGGCTGCAGATTCGCCCACGAAGATGCGCAGCACGTTTGGATGGGCCATCTCCTTCGTGCCTGCGCCCCACCCGACCGAGCGAACGGTCATGGGAGGCATGGGGCCGAAAGAGGTCGCGATGGTGGTCAGGATTGCCGCGCCAGTGGGAGTCACCAGCTCTTCTTCGACCGGGCCACCGTAGGCGGGAACACCTTTCAGGAGTTCCGCCGTCGCCGGGGCAGGCACCGGCAGCCGCCCGTGAGCGGTCTCGACCCATCCGCCCCCCAGCGGCAGAGGCGAAGCGCTCACCTGCTCTATTCCCAGGCGATGCAGCCCGCAGCAGGCGCCGACCACGTCGATGATGGCATCGACCGCGCCAACCTCGTGGAAATGCACCTCCTCCACGGGCTGGCCATGGACGCGGGCTTCGGCCTCGGCGAGGCGAGTGAAGATGCGCCGCGACTGGTCGCTGACTCCGCTCGGAAGGCCGGCCTGGTCGATGATAGCAATGACGTCCTTCAGACCACGGTGCGCGTGCTCGGGACTGACCTCGACCGCGAGGTGGGTGGCCGAGACGCCGCGCTTGGTCACTCGCTCTGCGCGGATCTCGTACCCCGAGAGCGGCAAACGCGCCAGATCCGCCTTGAGGTCATCCAGGGCGAGGCCTGCGTCCAGCAGCGCGCCCAGCAGCATGTTCCCGCTGACGCCAGAGAAGCAGTCAAGGTAGGCGATTGTCATCCAGTCACTCCCCCGCGCGGCAATCTTGGCTATGGGCGGACTTCTCGGCAGGCCCCGAATCGACTTTCACTTGCGGCGCTCCTGCTTCATCAGCAGCGCGGCGAAATAGCCCGCGCCGAAACCATTGTCGATGTTCACCACCGTCACCCCCGAGGCGCACGAGTTCAGCATGGTCAGGAGAGCGGCCAGCCCCTGGAAGCTCGCGCCGTACCCCACAGAGGTGGGAACCGCGATCACCGGCGCTGATACCAGTCCGCCCACCACGCTCGCCAGCGCCCCCTCCATCCCGGCGACGACGATGATGATGCGGGCGCGATCGAGCGCCTCGCGGTGACTCAACAACCGGTGCAGCCCGGCGACTCCGACATCGTAGATGCGCTCGACCCGGCATCCCATCGTTTCGGCGGTGACTGCCGCCTCTTCTGCGACCGGCACGTCGGCGGTTCCGGCGCTGACCACGGCCACGGGTCGCGCGGTCGGAGATGGGCGAGGAGGCTTGCCGATCACCATGATGCGCGCCGCGTCGTGGTAGACGGCGTCAGGGAACGCCTCCGCCGCGGCCGCATAGACTTCGCAGCTGCACCGCGTCGCCAGCACGACGGCGTGACGCTGGGCGATGCGCTGGGCGATGCGTATGACCTGGTCGGTAGTCTTTCCCGCGCAGTAGATCACCTCGGGGAAGCCGGTTCTCAGCTCGCGATGATGATCAACCTTGGCGAACCCCAGATCCTCGAAAGGCAGCGAGCGCAGCCGCGCCACCGCGTCGGTCACGGGCAGCTTGCCGGCCCGCACGTCGCGCAGCAGGCGTTCGAGCTGGCGCTCGGTCATGCCACTGCGTCCCGGTACTGCTTCACCCGCGCTGCTAGCGGACGATGCGCGAAGAGCCCCGCGCCGGTCACGAGATCACTCGCCCCGGCCGCTACCAGCGTCGCGATATTCTCCGGAACGACGCCGCCATCGACCATGATGCCGATTCTGCGGCCCGACTTCGCGATCAGCGCGCTCAGCGCCTCGATCTTGCGGATAGAGGCGGGTATGAAGGCCTGACCGGAGAAGCCGGGGTTGACCGACATCACCAGGACATATTCCAGATCGTCCAGCACCCACTCGATCGCCTCGGGGGGCGTGGCGGGGTTGATCGCCACCCCCGGTGTGGCGCCCAAGCTGCGAATGAGAGTGAGGGTGCGCTGAAGGTGACCGCCGATCTCCGGGTGAACCGAGACGCGGTTGGCGCCGGCCGTCACCATTCCTGGGATCAGCACGTCGGGCTGGGTGACCATCAGGTGGACGTCGAAAGGCAGCTCGGTCAGCGACCGGGCGGCGCGGATCAGGTCCTGGCCCAGGGTGATATTGGGCACGAAATTGCCGTCCATCACGTCGAAGTGCAGGCCATCCACACCCGCACTGACAACCCCGGCGACCTCATCGGCGAGGTGCGCCAGGTCGCTGGCGATCATGGACGGGAACAGGCGGCAAGAGGGCATAGTCTGTCTCCAGTAGCGGGGGGGAGGCTTCGACAGGCCAGGGCCGGCGTCCTGCCCGCGGCGGGTGAGGGGGTGTTCGAAGCGCCCACGGTCGCCAAGAATCCGGGGCACTTCGGCATCTATGCACTTGTGGTCTACCCCGAACGACATGCCAGTGGCTGCGAGGGGGCGATGAGGAACGCTGATCGGAATCTGGTTCAGAGAGTGCTTCGAGGCGACCGGGCCGCCGCCGAAGCCTTCGCTCGGCGCTACCACACTGACCTAACCAACCTGTTCATGTGGCTGACGCGGGATGCCGATCTAGCCCAGAGCCTGACTCAGGACGCCTTCGCCCGCATCTGGGAACGATTGCCACAGTACCGGGGTGAGAGCGGCCTACGCACCTGGGTCCATGCGGTCGCGCTCTCGGTGCTCGCGCTCCATCATCGCGGTGCCTCCCGAGAGATGCGAGCGATGTCGGAGTATACTCAGCGTTCATCGCGCCGGGCAGACCACGGGAGTCCGGAGATGCGTATCGCGTTGGCGGAGGCGCTGAGTCGCCTGCCGAACGAGGAGCGCCGCGCGATCGTGCTCTGCAAGCTCCAGGGGTTTACGCTCAAGGAGGCCGCTGCCATCCTCGAGCAGCCGCCCGGCACAGTCGCGTGGCGCGTGTCCGTGGGGCTGAAGAAGATGAAGGCCATGCTTGCCGATGGTCCGGAGGTCGCGCTCAGCCCGGAGCCTGAATCCCCGGCTGGACGGTAAAGGAGACAACGACATGTGCGAGAGAGGTCACGATCTGTTGGTGACTCGGGACAGTCTGATTGGGCGGCTGTGGTGGGCTCGGCACGCCAGCGCCTGCCCTGCCTGTCGCGAAGTACGCGATGCTGAGCGTGTTCTCCACAATCACATCAGCAAGGCCGGGCGCTGGCCGGCGTCTCCGGTCGGGGTCGCTGCCGTCTTGGGCAAGCTCCCGCCTGCGCGAGAGAGCGTTCGCGGAACTCCGCAGCACCTAAGGCGTGCGGGGATCGCGTGCGCGGTCTGCTTCGGCCTGCTCCTACTCGTGGGTGGCGCCATTCAGGAGCGGCGCGCATCCTTCAGCGCGGCCTGGGCTGCGACGACTGAGGCTGTGAGCAGAGTTCGGACGGTCCACTACCGGGGCGAAGACCAGATCGAAGGCAGGTGGTCTGCATACGACGTGAAGATCGAGTTCCCAGACAAGAGACGGTCTGAAGGCCCCGACGACGAGATCACCGTCGAAAACGGCGACCGGGAACTGATCATCATGTCAGACTACACGACACTGCCGTGGCACCCCACCCCCTATCGGTATGTGGTTCGGCAGGTGTCGGATGTGGAGAGGAGAGGTCGGAGAGAACTCGCGTTCACCGCCGAATGGCTGAGTGCGCTCGCACGGCGTGGCGCGCTCGTGCGTAAGCGAACCGTGACGGACTCCCACGGTCGGAGGGTCACTGAGGCTGAGTTCCGCGTGGCCTCGGGGCCGAGCAAGCTCTCCTCTACCAAGGTCTGGGTCGATCCCGAGACTCACCTGCTGACAGGTTGGGAGTCGGAGAGCCGGTGGAAGGACGACGCGGGCCGCGATCTCGTGTGGAGAACGAAGGTGCACTTCGTCGAGTACAACATCGACCTGCCTGACAGCCTGTTCAACACTGAGTCGCCGCCCGGCGAAGAGGTGCTGGACTACTACTCGCAAGACGGCATGAGGGCCAGCCTGGAGAGCTTGCTCACGCAGGCCGAGAAGGAGAGTGGTGAGCGCAGGGCAGTACTGGTGAAGGAGTTCAACGACAACGACGCTCTCTGGCAGGTCAGCCGCCTCAGTCCCAAGGCCCAGAAGCCGATCCGTGAGCGGATGGAGAAGCTTGGGATCACAACGCGGAGCAAGTAAACTACGCGAGACGGAAAGGCGCAGTGACCGGCCCTCGCCCTTCGGCTACCCCGCCGCCATCTCCGCCGCCAGCGTGATCGCGTCCACCATGCTGGTCGGGTCGGCCACCCCTTTTCCGGCGATCTCGAAGGCGGTGCCGTGGTCGACGGAAGTGCGAATGATGGGCAGGCCGAGGGTGACGTTTACGCCGCCGGCCTGCATCCGGCCCCGCGCATCGGGCACGAACCCAACCGTCTTCACTGCGATGTGCCCGTGATCGTGCAGCATCGCCACCACCGCATCGAACTCACCGCCGCGCTGGCGGGCGAACACGGTGTCGGGCGGCAGCGGGCCGGTGGCATCGATGCCGTCGACTTGCGCATCGGCGATGGCAGGAGCGATTTCCCGAATCTCTTCGTCACCGAACAGCCCCGATTCGCCCGCGTGCGGGTTCAGGCCGCCCACGGCAATCCTCCGGCGAGGAAGACGCATCCGCCGGAGCGCCTCGTCGGTCAGCCTGATGACCGCCAACACTCGCTCGCGAGTCACGCGGTCACAGGCCTGGCGGACGGAGATGTGAGTGGTGACGTGAGATACCCGCATCGGACCATGCACCAGCATCATGGCGACCTTGCATCCCCCGCAGAGGGATGCAAGCATCTCGGTGTGGCCGGGATGCGGCACTCCCGCCAGCCGAAGCGCCTCCTTGTTGATGGGCGCGGTGACGATGGCGTCGGCCGCGCCGCTCCGGACAAGTTCGACGGCGCGCGTGATGCAATCCGCGGCTGCCCGACCCGCCGCCATGGAGAGCTGTCCGAACGCGATCTCTCCGGGATCGGCGTTGGCGAGGTCCAGTAGGCAGGCGCTCTGCGGATACCGCGCGGCTTCCTCTATGGTCTTGACGGGACGAAGCCCCATCCGTCTGCCTACGGCCGCGGCCGCGCGCCCGAGAATGCGCGCGTCGCCAATCACGAGTGGCCGGCAAATCACCTTGACGCGTCGCTTCGCAAGGGCGGAGACGATCACCTCCGGCCCGATCCCGGCGGGGTCGCCCATGGTGATGGCGAGCAGGGGACGGCGTGCGACGGTCATCCTTGGGCCTCCGCGCGCAGAACTTGCCCCACAGGGCTCCGATGGCTGAGGTAGTCAAGGAGCTGCACGATCGCTGTCTCTGCTCCCGCCGCGCCGGGCTTGAGCGCCACTGGGCGCCCGGCGAGCTGACCACCCACGATCAGCCCCCCGGCGATTCCTGGGATCGGTTCGTCGTCGATTCCCAACGCTTCTACGCCCAGCGCCTCCAACACTGCCTGGGCGGTCGATCCGCCGCCCACGAGCAGGCCGTTGGGCTCTGCCTCACGCGCCACCACATAGGCAAGGTGGGCCAGATGCTCGACCACCAACTCGACTGGCCGCTCCGCCAGCGGCAGCGCGCCGGTGGCATAGACGACGGCATCTCGCCCCGCTCGCAGTTCTTCGACGGCCGACTCGATGGCCTGCGCGAGTTCGGGCAGCGGCTGGTCCTCGCGGGTCAGGCGCTGACAGGGGAAGGGAATGGTGGCGAAGCCCACCTTCGCAGCGGTTTCGACCTGGGTTGCGAGCATCGCGCTCGAACTGGCGAGCACTGCGAGGGAGTGGCCGAATCTCTCGGCAGGCCACCGGGGGGATGCGGCTGGTCCCCAGAGGCGGCGGGCGAGGGCGCCGGCGAGGCCCGCCGATCCCGCCAGGGCCGGCGCCGGATCGAAGGAGAGGGCTACCTCGGAAACCAAGTCGAGGTCGGCATCGGTTTCGGCGTCGATCACCAGGACGCCACGCTCCGGGATGCTCATCCGCAGTGCCCGCGGCCCGGCGCGCACCACCGAAAGGGGACAGGCATAGGTTTCCAGGTCCTCGCGCTGGCCCCGAAGGAGGGCGATGACGTCTGATTCCGTGACCGGAGCCTCGGGATCCTGCGCCATTTCGGTTTCGGCCACCGGGGTGCCGCACACCAGGCAGATGCCCTGCACGGTCGTCCGCTCACGAGCCGGAAACGCGGGTGCGAACAGCACCGGCCCGCCCACTGCTTCGGCGACGGCGGCGAGTTCGGCGCCGATGTTCCCCCTGAGGTTCGAGTCCACTTTCTTGTAGATCATCCCGGCGCCGGCCGCCTTGAGCGCCCGGATACTCTCCAGTGCCCGCTCGTAGACCACTTCGGGCGGGCAGGCGCGGGTGTTCGTCGTCACCGCGAACGCCCGCTTCCCGGCCTCGCTTCTGGGTCTGCTGTCGAGCGATACCGGTACCGGTTGGCCGGGCCTGGCGAGCGCGGCCGCGGTGTCGGCCGCGCCGGTCAGATCGTCCGCCGAAATGCCGATCACGGGTCTGCCCATGCGGCTACCCGTTCTGCGGCCCGCCCTCTGCCCCTGTTCGCGGGGCAGGATAGCCCCGCGAGCGCGCCGAACCTGGAACACCGACACTTCGGATGTCATGCGCCGTGGAGGCCCTCGTGAGCCAGGAACTGGCTATCCTGTATGAAGTCCAGCGATTCGATACCGAGATCGCCTCTCTGAACCAGGCGCTGGCCGGCCTCGATCCCGGCGCGGAGCTGCAGGCGGAGATCGCGGCGGCCGAGTCCGAGTTGTCCAAGCTGCTCAACCGCCACCACGCCACTGAAGCAGAGTCGCTGGATAGGGACCTGGCGCTGAAGACGTTGGAGGAGAAGCGGGCGAAGTTCAAGGCCCAGCTTTACGGTGGCACGGTGCGCAACCCCAGGCAACTTACCGACCTCGAAGGCGAAGTGCAGATGCTGTCGCGCGAGATTGGCAAGATAGAGGATCGGATACTCGAATTGATGGACTCGCTGGAACAGGAGCGGGCAGAACAGAAGGCGCAGGAGACGCGGCTGGCGGAGATGCGGGCTCGCCTCGCTCAAGTGCAGGGGCAATATGCTGCCACCAGCAGCCGGCTGCGCACTGAAGTCGGCGAGACCGAGAGCAGGCGAGCGGCGGCCGCCGGGCAGGTGCCGGTGCAGCTGCTGAAGCGCTACGAGCAACTCCGCGCTCGGCAAGCGAACCTGGGCCTCGTCAGAGTAACGGGCATTACCTGCCCGGGATGTCGCGTCGCGCTGCCCTCGGAAACGCTGAAGTCCCTCAATGCCGACCGTGGCACGCTTACCTGTGAGAACTGCGGCCGCCTTCTCTTCCGAGATGCATCGGCCGCCGACAACGAGTAGATCGGCGGCCGGGCACGCCGTCAGTTGCGTGATGGGGGTGGGGTTGCTTAAGCACGAGAGGATTCCATGAGAGACGTTGCCGCCAGCGCCGACACGCGCGGGATCACAGTACAGTTGGTGGGGGTGAAGGAGGTGCACCTTCCGGTGCGGGTTCGCCGGAAGGGCGCGGGATTCGACAACGTCTTGGCGCGGATCGACCTTGGCGTAGAGCTTCCTCACCACTTCCGCGGCACTCACATGAGTCGGCTGGTAGACATTCTCTTTCGCTGGAGCCAGAAGCCCATCAGCAAGCCAGACCTGAGGGAGATGCTCCAGGAGGCGTGCGAGCGGCTGGAGGCGCGGAGCGCTCGCATCGACGTCGCGTTCAAGTACTTCGTCACCAAGCGCGCCCCCATCAGCGGAAGCGAAAGCGCGCTCGATTACGACTGCACCTTCGAGGGCGTGCTGGCGGGAGATGACTACGCCTTCACTCTCGGCGTCGTGGTGCCGGTGACCATCTGCTGCCCGTGCAGCAAAGAGATCTCGCGCCATGGCGCGCATAATCAGCGCGCCATCATCCGCGCCCGGCTGCGCTACCAGCCCGAGGTCATGGTGTGGATCGAGGACTTGGTGTCGATGCTTGAGCGCCAGGGGAGCGCGGAGATCTACCCGCTGCTGAAGCGGGAAGACGAGAAGCTCGTCACCGAGAAGGCCTACGAGAACCCGAAATTCGTGGAGGACGTATTGCGCGATGTCGTCGGCCTGCTGCGGGCCGACCCCCGCATCACCTGGTTCCAGGTGAGCTGCGAGAGCCTGGAGTCCATCCACAACCACAGCGTCTATGCGTTTCAGGAAGAGGGGCGCGAGGCCGACGTGACGCCGTCCGCCCCGCGTCCACAGAAGGAAGATACAGAGTCATGACCGGCAAGATCAGCATCATCGGAAGCGCAGGCCGCGTCGGATCGAACACCGCCTACGCGCTTCAGCTTGGGGGCTGCGGGTCCGAGATCGTGCTGCTCGACGTCGCCGCCGAGGCCGCCCAAGGGGAGGCGCTCGACCTCACTCATGGCCGGGCCGCTGCAGGCGGCCCTTGCATCCGGGCCGGCGGTTACGAGGCCATTTCCGAATCTGACATCGTGATCGTGACAGCCGGACTGCGCCGCCGACCCGACGAGTCCCGCCTCCACCTGATCGAGCGCAATCTTGGGGTGTTTCGACAGATCCTGGGCCAGCTCCGCGGGGCCGATCTGCCGGACGATGCCGTCTTGCTCGTCGTTACCAACCCCGTGGACATCCTGACCTACGTCGCCGCCACCGAGCTGGGCTGGCCCGTCGCCCGGGTGATCGGGCTGGGAACGGTCCTGGACACGCTGCGATTCCGATCGCTGCTTGGCGAGCGCATGGGTGTTGACCCGGCGAAGGTGGAGGCGCTCATCCTCGGTGAGCACGGCGACTCGATGGCGCCGGCCTACTCACTGCTGGCCTATGATGGCGTGCCGATCGAGGCGCTGCCGGAGTATTCGCCGGAGGCCGCTCAGGAAGCCTTTGCCGCCACCCGCTCGGCCGGCGCCGAGTGTCTGCGGCTGAAGGGCGGGGCGGGCTATGCAGTGGGGGTAGCCGTCAGGCAAGTGGTCACGGCCATCCTCGATGACACCGGAGAGGTGCTTCCGGTTTCGAGTCTGCACAGCTCCGATGAGTACCGCGGCGTGGCTCTCAGCCTTCCGACGCGCGTCGGGCGCAAAGGCATACTGGAGGTCCTGACTCCCCATCTGTCTCCGGATGAGCACAAGGGGTTGCTCCACAGCGCCGAAGTGCTGCGAACAACCCTGGCCAGTCTGGGCGGATAGGCATTTGCGGCCTGACTTGCCGCGCTGGCAGGCACGTCGCTTCGGAGGACCGGGATGAAGATCGAGTTCCTGGGGCATGCAGCTTTTCTCATCACTACTGCCGACGGCGTTAAGATCGTAACCGACCCCTATGAACCGGGCGGGTTCGGAGGCGCCATCGGGTACGGGCCTCTGGACAAACCGGCGGACATCGTCATCATCAGCCACGACCACGCCGACCACAACTACGTGAAGATGGTGCCGGGTGATCCAGTCGTGGTGCGCCGGTCCGGAGACGAGACGCACCGCGGAGTGGTCTTTCGCGCGCTCGATACCTATCACGACTCGAACTCGGGGGCAGAGCGGGGCAAGAACACCGCGCGGCTGATCGGGGCCGACGGGCTCGTCCTCTGCCATCTCGGCGATCTGGGTGAGCAGATATCGCCCGAGGACGCGGTTCGCCTGGGACCGATCGACGTGCTCATGCTCCCGGTGGGAGGCACTTTCACCATCGACGCGGTCGGGGCCTCCGCGGTGGTCGCGCGCTTGAAGCCTCGCATCGCCATCCCGATGCACTACAAGACGCCCAAGGTTGGGTTCGAGCTGGCGCCTGTCGATGATTTCCTGGCGGGGAAGCCCCGGGTGCGGCGGGTGGATGGATCCGCGATCGAGGTCACCAAAGAGAGCTTACCCGAGCCAACCGAGATCGTGGTGCTTCGTCCCGCCCTCTGAGTTGCCCGCCCTCTCTCTGCGGCTTGCCAGAGTCTGACCGGAAGGGCGACCTGAGTGGAGAGCGAAGAGGAACGCGCAGTCAGGCGCAGGAGGACACAGCCATGCAGATCGCGTCGGGCATCTACCGAGCCGAGTCGTCTGGCGAAGTCATCTACGCGCTCGACTGCGGCCAGGGCTACGCGCTGGTGGACTGCGGCAGCGCCCCCGGACTTCCAGCCAAGTTTGACTGCCTCAGGGCCGACGGCATCGACCCTGGGAAGATCGCCGCCGTCTTCATCACGCATCACCACGGCGACCACTGCCAGGCGCTCGGCCGCATGCGCAAGGAGCTATCGCCACGGGTGGTAGCTCATCGGCTGGCCGTGGAGCGCCTGGCTCACTGCACTGCCTCCGAACCCATCCCGCGCGAACTGGTGGACTACACGGTCGATGAAGGCGATACCGTTGAGGTCGGAGACTTGACGATAGAGGTGCATCACCTCCCAGGGCACACCGCCGACTCCGTCGCCTGGCAATTGGGGCCCAACCTCTTCGTCGGGGACATCATCTTCGCTGACGGCGGCATTGGCTGGATGGACGTGCACTGGGGCTCGTGCGTCAGCGATTACCGATCATCCCTGCTGCGTCTGCCCCGGCTGAAGGCGCAGGTGATCTACCCGGGCCACCGGGATCACGGACCGCTCACCAGAGGCACGATAGACGAGGCCCTACGGCGGCTGACTGCGCTCTCCGATGCCGATGGCAGCCCCCTTGCCGCGCTGGGCCGCCCCGCTCCGCGGCGTCATCCCGAGGGCCCGAGCACATTGGTGCGATTGCCCGCGGCTCACCCCTCGTAGAAGCCAACCACTCCGCACGGCATCTGTCGGGGATCGCGCCAGAAAGGTGACGCGAGCCTCGTCCAGAACCGGTATGACGTGGCCTCCAAGATACTGGCGGCGCTAACCGCCTTCATCACCATCGCAATCTCCTCGGCCGGCTACCTGGGCATTGCCGCCATGATGGCCATCGAGTCGGCCTGCATCCCTTTGCCATCTGAGGTGATCATGCCCTTCTCCGGCTTCCTGGTGTGGCAGGGGAGGTTCAACCTCTGGCTCACCGGGCTGGCCGGCGCCATAGGGTGCGTGGCCGGGTCCGCAGTTGCCTATTGGGTGGGGTACTGGGGCGGGCGCAGCGTGGTGCGCCGATATCGGCGCTATCTGCTGATCTCATTGAGGGACCTGGAGCGGGCCGATCACTGGTTCGATCGCTATGGTGACTCGACCGTGTTCTTCTCCCGCCTGCTGCCCGTCATCCGCACCTTCATCTCTCTGCCCGCGGGAATCGCCCGCATGCCGTTCAAACGGTTTGTGGTCTACACCTTCCTCGGTTCCTTCCCCTGGTGCCTGGGGCTCTCCTATGTCGGCTACCGCCTCGGCAAGCACTGGGAGGATCTCCGCAGCTACTTCCACGACTTCGATATCGTGATCCTGGCCGCGATCCTCGCCGGGATCGCCTGGTGGGTCTGGCGGCACGTGAAACACGAGCGGGAGGCGGGGGCCAAATCGGAGGCCTGACCCAGACTCAACGTCGTCTCTCACGAAGGCGGATGCGACTGCTCCGCGCGCGCGTTTGACCCTTCTCCGGCACACGGCTATAATCTCGCCTACCGCGGCTTCCGCGGTCTTGGCCATGACATCGCAGATCCAGATCCCCAACAACATCAAGCTGCGCAATGCTCTGGCGTCGCCCCCTCCCTATGGGGCGACGCTCGCCAGTTTCGCCCTTTTCGCCTCGCTGACATCGCTCTTGGCGATGGTCTATGCGGGCGGCGAGTGGTGGGGAATGGCGAGCTTTGGATTCTCCTCAGACGCGGGTTGGGTGCGCGCGGTGTTCGCGCGCAATCTCGCGTCAGGGCAACTGCTCAGCTTCAACCCTGGAACTCCCGTCGCCGGCGCCGCGGCCCCGGCCTGGATTCTGCCGCTCGGCATCGTTGGATATCTCTTCGGCTACGTGCTCGCCTCCAAGGCGCTCGGCGCGCTGTGCATCGTGCTGGCGGCATCCCTGACGTGGCGAATCACGCTGGACCTGCTGGGCGACTGGCGGTTCGCGTTTCTGGCGGGCCTGCTGGTCGCTTCGAGCCCGCTGCTGCTGGCGTCGGCCGCGGGGGGAACCGAGGGCGCGCTGGGCGGGATGCTGCTGGCGGCGCTCTGTTACTGGCAGGCCGGAAGCTGGGAGGGGGTGCAGCGCCAGCGAATTGCGCTTGTTATTGTCGCCGCGCTGGCGGCGCTGACGCGCCCGGAACTGATCCTAGTCCTTCCGTTGCTCGCGCTCGATCGCTGGCTAGTAGCTGTGCGGCACAGCCTGCCTGGCGGACGATTCCGGAGCGCGCTGGCCTGCAGCCTGCCCGAGGCCGTTGGGGCGGGCCTTCTTCTTGTGCCCTACCTGCTGTTCAACGCTCGTGCGGGGGGCCCGCTCTGGCAGCAGCCGGTGATGACGCTCCGGGCGCAATCGCCCCTGGCGTGGACGATCGCCGTCCTGAGCGATCTCTGGGCCGGCAATCCCCCCCTGCTGTGCGCGGCCCTGTTGGGTCTGCCGGTGGTGGCCCTCGCCGCGGCGCGAAGCGCCTCCCGCCACCCCAGCTTCCTGCTGGTCCTGTCGCCCCTGGCGCTGCTGCTAGCGCCCGGGATGATCTGGCGCTACCTGGATCGGCAGAATGCCACCTTCGCTGCCGCCTACCTCACCCCGGTGATAGCCGTACTCGCTACCGCGGGTCTTTTCGCCGTCAAGCGGGCGGGTGACGGGTTCGTGCAAAGATCGAAGACGAGAGCGGCCCGGATCGTCCTGGGAGTGGGCATCGCGTGCGTCCTCTCCGGGCTGACTGTACTGACCTGGTTCGCCCATAGCGCGGCCTGGCAGCGGCACAGCTTCCTGGCGAAGAAGCAGAACGATCTTCAGGGATACCTTGGGCGCTGGGTGGCCGACCACACCGCGCCGGACGCCTCCGTTGCCAGCCGCGAAGTCGGCGCCATCGGGTTCTTCTCTCGCCGCCGGATGGTCGATCTGGGGGGCAGCATCGACCGCAAAGCGCTGCAAGACCTTCGCGGCCCCGGGTCGCCCGATGCGAGCTTGCTGGCGTTCATGGAGAAGGCCCAACCCTCCTACCTGGCGATCCGGCCCTCCGATTTTCCTGACCTATCGCAGCGCGCTGACCTACTCACCCCAGTAGTCACGTGCGCCGAACAGGATCCGATCGCCGGCGGCGTCACCACTTGGGTTCTCTACGAGACCCCGTGGCCCGCGCCCTCGGCCCGGGCCGCCCGAGCGCAGACCGAGAGCAAGAACCACATCAGCAACCACGGCAGCCGCGATCACCACTAATCCCGCATCCACTGCCTGACTGCAAGGGGGAGCAAATGCCCTTCTGCCCGAACTGCCGCACCGAATACGTAGGTGACGCCAGCCGCTGTGCTGATTGCGGAGCGGAACTGGTCGGATGGCTCCAGCAAGGCGCCACCTTCGACCCCGCCTCCATGCGCCCGGAGGAACTCTGTCAGATAGAGGATCCCATCCAGGCAGACCTGATCGAGGCGCAATTGCGGGTTGCCGGCATACCGGTCGTGCGCCGGCCCCGGGGGCTGGCGCTGTTCGTGCCCGCGTCGCGCCTCACCGACGCGCAACACCTCCTTGCCGGTCACCCGGCGGTGCAGCAAGCAGACGCCCTCGGGCTTTCCGAGCTGCATCGCATCCGCCTGGTCTGCGAGGCCTGCGAGAAGGTAACCCGCGTCGACCTGCTGACCGAGCAAGCGCCGGCCGCCTGCTCCTGTGGGCACTACTTCGACCTGGGCGCGGCGCGCCCGGTGCTCGATCGCTACCGGGAGATTATTCGCACCATGGCCGAGGCCGACTTCGAGATCGAGCTGGAGCAGCCGGAGCCCGAGGAGTAGCTGGCGGCGCCGCCGGCTGGCACGTCAGGCGTCGACCTCTTCCACCTCCCACCGTTCGTTCACCCATAGCCCTACTACGGTGACGGGGAGGCTCCAGGAAAGGCGCAGCATCGCCGCGCACCTGCGAATCTGCTCCCGGTGCTCACTTGCCGAAGCCGGGTTTGCGAGGCAGTCGTGGTGTCCTGCGATGGCGACGACGCTCGCGGCGTGGCGCTGGATGGACAGGAGAGCTTTCGATCTGATCTGCTCGGCGAGGCCGGGCTGTGCCAGTAGCGCCCCATCCGCCCCCGGCTCAGTGATCACGTCGACGTGGTCGAGGTGGTAGCGCTCCTTGAGCCAGCGCGTCACCGGCTCCTGGGCCCGACCGTCGATGCAGTTGATGGCGGCGCCAAAGCGTGGGTCAGGCATGCCGCGCTCCACGAGGGTGGTGTCGATGCCGCGGGCTACGGCACAACGACCAGCAGGCCCTTTACCTCCGGGGAACCGGGGCCGGCCTTCAGGTAAAACGTGAACTCCCCCCACTCGCCCGGAGTCAGGTCCACCAGCGACGTCTTCCCCGGCACGACCTTCGCCTCGACCTTCAGGCTGGGGATGGTGAAACTGCCGTCGGCGTCGGAGGACACGATCTGCAGCCGCGCCTCGTCGCCCTTCCTCACCAGGACGCGGTTGGGCTCGAACGCGGTCCTAGTCGCTGCGATCTTGACCCAGCGCACATTGTCCATGACCGAGCCGGAGAGCCCGCCATCAGAAGCGTTCCTCTTATCTTCCTTGATGCCGCATCCCGAGCAGGCAAACAAGACCAACGCCAAGAGCCCAGCAAAGAAGGTGACTCGCTTCATGCTCGTACCGCCTCACCTGTGTAGACTGACGGGCCGCATCTCCCGGTAGGGAACAGCAACGTCCGCGCGGCGCCCGCCCTATAGCACCTCACGCAGCTTCTTCGTAAGCGCGGGAACAACCTCGAAGAGATCGCCGACGATACCGTAGGTGGCGACGCCGAAAACGGGCGCCAGGGGGTCTTTGTTGATAGCGACGATGACATCCGAGCTGCCCATGCCGGCCAGGTGCTGCACCGCCCCGGAGATGCCGCAGGCGATGTAGAGCCTTGGCTGCACCGTGCGGCCGGTCTGGCCCACCTGATGGTAGGCCGGAATCCAGCCGGCATCCACCGCGGCGCGGGAGGCGCCCACCGCTCCACCCAGCGCCTCGGCCAGCTCGCGGATCAACGAAAAGTTCTCCGGCTTGCCCAGCCCGCGTCCTCCCGAGACGATGATCTGAGCGTCCTGCAGGTTGATCCGCCCCTCGTCCTCCTGTTGCACGATCTCCACGATCTTGGCGATCACCGCCCGCTCGTCGAGGTGCACCAGTATCGTCACGACTTCGCCCTGGCGGGACGCATCCGGGTCCAGCGCCTTCATCACGCCTGGCCGCACCGTCGCCATCTGAGGCCGCGCCTGGCGGCAGACGATGGTCGCCATCAGGTTGCCCCCGAAGGCGGGGCGAGTCTGCACCAGCAAGCCCTCGGCCTCATCGATGTCGAGGCCGGTGCAGTCCGCGGTAAGACCGGCCGAGATTCGGGCGGCCACCCGCGGCGCGAGGTCGCGACCCTGCGGGGTTGCCGAAACCAGCACCATCTCCGGCTTGAACTGGTTGATCATGCCCGCGAGCACGTCGGTGTAGGGGCCGGTGCGATAGTGGGCCAGCACCGGATCCTGCGCCAGGTAGACCCTATCCGCGCCGCGCGCGATCAGATCTGCCGCCCGCCCCTGAACCTGGTCGCCGAGAAGCACGGCGCAGAGCTCCGCGCCGCGCTTGTCGGCCAGCTCGCGGCCCTTGCCGAGCAGCTCGTAGGTGCCGCGACGGAACTCGCCATGCAGGTGCTCCGCCACCACCCATAGACCGCGGTATTGGGTCGTGTCCACGTCGCGGGTGAAGGTGACTTCCAGCAGGATCGCCCCGAACTTGCACGACGACGCGCAGGCCCCGCACTGGGTGCAGTTGGCGTTGAAGCCGGCCCTATCCTCGACAATATCGATGGCGCTATAGGGGCAGGCGCGCAGGCAGAGGCGACAGCCGGTGCAGTTATCGGTGATGAGTTTGACAGCCATGAATTCTCCGGAAGCGGTGTTGGCTCAGCCCTAGCTGCCGACCGCGATGTTGAGTTCCTTGATGGCCTTCGCCAGCGCCGATACGACTTCGTCCGTGGAGCCCTCCAGCATCGTCCCACTGCTGCGCCGCTCCGGCGGCCACACCTTGATCACGGTGGTGGGTGAGCCGTCGAAACCCGTCTGGGTGAGATCGGCCTCGATATCGGCGGCCGTCCACTTGGTGATCTGGGCCTTTTTCGCCTTGAGCACGTTGCGCATGCCCGGGAACCGGGGCTCGTTGATCTGTTTCACGACGGTGACGACGGCGGGCAGCTTAACCTCGATCACCTCGAAGAAGTCATCCAGCACGCGGCGAGCGCGGAGCTTTCCATCAGCCAGCTCCAGCCCGATCGCGAAGGTGATTTGCGGCAGCCCCAGCCTCTCCGCCAGCCCCGGCCCGACCTGCCCGGTATCGCCGTCAATGGCCTGCTTTCCGCAGAGGATCAGGTCGTAGTCGCCGATCTTGCGGATCACCTGGGCGAGGGTGTAGGAGGTGGCGAGGGTGTCGCTGCCGCGCGACGCGGGGTCGCACAACAGGATGGCTTCGTCGGCCCCCATGGCGAGCGCGTGGCGCAGCGCCTCGTCGGCCTGGGGTGGGCCCATGCAGATGACGGTTACCTTGCCGCCGTGGGCCTCCCGGAGTTGCAGCGCGGCCTCGATGGCGTTCTCGTCGAACGGGTTGACGATGCTCTTCACGCCCTCTCGGATGAGGGCGTTCGTCTTCGGGTCAACCTTGACTTCCGTGGTCTCTGGTACTTGCTTGATGCAGACTACGATGTTCACTCGCTGGACCCTCGAAGGACATGGTTCGCGATGACCAGGCGCTGAATCTCGGAGGTGCCCTCCACGATCTCGAAGAGCTTCGCCTCCCTCATGTATCGCTCGACCGGGAACTCCTTGGTGTACCCATAGCCGCCGAAGATCTGGACGGCCTTGGTAGTGACGCGCATCGCGGTTTCCGACGAGTACAGCTTCGCCATCGCCGCCTCGCGCTCGAAGTTCTTCCCCTGGTCCTTCAGCCAGGCCGCCCGCCAGGTCAGCATGCGCGCGGCGTCGACCTCCGTCGCCATATCGGCGAGCATGAACTGAATCGCCTGGAAGCTGGAGATGGGCTTGCCGAATTGCACCCGCTGCTTCGAGTAGGGGATGGCGGCGTCGAGCGCGGCCTGCGCCAACCCGACGGCTCCGATCGCCATACCGATGCGGCCCACACCCAGCGTGCGCATCGCCACCAGGAAGCCGCCCCGCTCGCGCCCGAGGAGATTCCCCTTCGGCACGCGACAGTCGGTGAAGATCAGCTCTCGGTTCGGCAGCGACTGGTATGCCATCTTCCTCTCGTTCCTGCCGAACTCGAAGCCAGGCGTACCCTTCTCCACGATGAACGCTGTCATCCCGCGGGTGCCTTTGGAGGGGTCGACATTAGCGATGATGACGTAGGTCTCGGCCTCGCCGCCGTTGGTGATGAAGATCTTGGTGCCGTTGAGGAGGTAGTGATCCCCATCCTTGTCGGCTTTGGTGCTGACGGCGCCGGCGTCGGAGCCCGCGCCAGGCTCGGTGAGGCCGAACGCGCCGATCGCCTCGCCCTTGGCGAGCGGAGTCAGGTACTTCCTCTTCTGCTCCTCGGTGCCGTAGAGCATGATCGGGTAGACACACAGCATATGCGCGCCGTAGACCGCGCCCGTAGTCGTACAGGCACGGGACAGCTCTTCGCCGACCGCCGCCCAGGTGAGGAAGTCCATCCCCAAACCGCCGTACTCCTCGGCCACGGGGATGCCCATGAGATCGAGTTCTCCGAGCTTCCTGACGTTCTCGGCCGGCCAGCGACAGGCTTCGTCGGTTTCCCGGGCTTTCGGAGCCAATTCCTCGGCGCAGAACTCCTTCACCGCGTCAATGACGGCTTGTTGATCTTCATTGAACGTGAAATCCATACGGTCACCCGCCTCCACAGAGATCGTTGGGTAGGCCAGACTCAGACCGCGCCGGAGGCGCAGCCTATGGCAAGAGCAGCAACCTGTTCTGCCACCACTGATGTTATCGAAAACAGCGCAGAGCGTCAACGCGGTGGTCGGCACGACCTCCGCGGCACGCGACTCGCGGCCGGCCTCAGTTGCATCCGGCGTGCCGCGACGCCTCAAGCATAGTTGAGGCCTGGCAGCGGGACGGGAATGGGGAAGATGGCGGAGGTCACCCGCCCCAGAGCCCCGCCGATCTCGGGTTTATCCTGCCCTCCCAGCACCAGGAATCCAGCCTGCGACAGGTTCAGTTCAGCATGCTCACCCGCGAAGGAGAATCGGCAGACGCCATCGGCCTGCTGGAAACCCAGGCCGCGCAGGTCGGATGGCGATAGCCGCGCCTGAAGATAGGGGCGGAGCGCGCGCATGAGCCCAGGAAGGTCGAGCAGACGGATAGTGTGACTGTAGATGGTATCGGCCTCCAGCGGAATCCCGTAGCGACTGGCCAGATATGGGAATTCGCGATCGTACATCGGGAATTCGACCTGGATTTCCGACAGCCCAGTGGCCCTGAACACGGCGGGCAGGGCGGCGAGCAGGGCCGCGCGCGACCCTGCGTACTCTCGGAAGCGACGGACAGGGGCGTCGTGCGGCAGGTCCCAGATGCGGGAAAGGCAGAGGTAGGCGATAGGCGCTCCGTCATGCTCGATCAGGTGCGCGCGACTGTGACCGCCCGCCGCCGCGCCCGCGTAGAAACGGGCCGAGCGCAGGAATCGCACCGGTTCGGCCTGGTGGAGCGCGGCCAGCACGGGCCAGTCGGAGGCCTCCGCGGGCCGAGCAGTCAGTTCCACTGTGTCGCATGCCAAGGAATCGGCTCTGAGGCTCGCAGTCCATACTGGCCCGACCGGCACCGCGTCGATGCGCCGGTAAAGGCCGCGCATTCCCGAGATGATGAGCAGCTTTGTCCCCGCCCCTGTTACCTCATTCAGGCAGTGATCCAGCAGGCGGCTGGCAATGCCGCGCTCGCGGTAATCGGGATGCGTGCATACGCCGCCGAAGCTGGCGACCTTGACCTTCGCCCCTTCGATGGAGAGGTGGCTATAGACGATCCTGATATGCGAGACAGGCTTTCCATCCATGGCAATGATGCGGGACTCCGATCTCCCGTGACCCGAGTGGCGCCTCCGCCGCTCCCCCGGTCGGCGCGGCTCGAAGCCGAAGCTGATCGCCGCGAGATCGCTGAGGTCGTCGAGTTCATCCGGCCTGGGCACGCGGGGTTCGCTCATAGTACCTCCTTGCTGGGTCATACGTAGTTGAAGCCGGGCATCGGAAACGGAACCGGAAAGACCGCCCGCAACACTTCCCCAAGCTCTCCGCCGACGCGAGGCGCCCCCTTCCCCCCGAACACGAGGACGACAGCGGCCGATAGATCCATGTCCAGTCGCTCGGAGCCCAAGGTAATGGCGCAGCTCTCCCCGCTCTGGTCAAAGGAGAGCCGCCTGAGCTGGCTCCCAGACAGGCGCGCCGCCAGATAGGGACGCAGGTCGTGCATAAGGCCCGGCAGGTTCAGGACGCGGTGTGTGCCAGAGAGAGTGGATGGCTTAAGAGCGAAACCCTGACTCGACATGAGATAGGACAGCTCGCGATCCTGCCTGGGGAAGCGGAAACTGACCGTGTCTACCTCTGTGGCTTCGCAGATGAGCGGCAGGGCACCGAGAATGGCGGAGCGAGAGCCACCGTAGTCGCCCACCGAACGGGAGCCGCGCTCCTCGCGCCGCCAGGGCGGAAGGAGGGACAGGTAGGCAAGCGGCCCGTCCGCACCCGACAAGACCCAGACCTCCGGCCGCGACACATCCCACCAGCAGCAGCACTTCGCGAAGAAGTCATAGGGGCGCACGAACCGGACGGGCTCGGCGGCGCTCAAAGGTGACAGCTCGCCCCAATCCTTGACCGAGAAGCGGCGTACGGTGAGGCTCGGGTCCGGGGATGGCATCTGCTCGCGGCTGGTGCTGGCAGCTAGCAGATCGCCTGCGGGCACGCAGTGGTTGCGTTCATAGAGGCTGCGATTGCCCGACACGATCATCACGCGGGCGCCCGCGGCAGTGGTAGAGCGCAGTGTCTCGGCGAGCACTTGGCCAGCATAGCCGCAATTCCGGTAGGCCTTATCGGTACAAACGCCGCCGATACTGGCCACCTTGAAGCGGCAGCCATACACCGAGACTTCGTCGACCACATTCAGTATGTAGGAGACGGGTCTACCGTCTTCGACGACGATCATCCCTCCACGGAGCTGGACGGGGCGCAGCAGGCCTTTCGTGAACTCCGCCTTGTCGTAGATGCCGTCGAAACCGAAGACTTCGCACAGCAGATTCGAGAGCTCGGGGACCTCATTGCGGCGCACGAGACGAGGGCCTTCCACTGGCACTCCTAGCGGTGATCCGATGGTAGCGATCGCGGTTTGCGTAGGCTTTCCGTCGACACGCGCCGTTCACCTGCCAAAGGGGACGGTGGGCCAGCGGCAGAAGAGGCCAAGTCTTGCCGAGCACATGCGAACGGAACTGTCATGAGCGAGTTGCTGGCCGAAGAGAGCGTAGTTGAGACGGGGCACGCAAGCGCGCCTCTCAGCAGTAGCTCGGCGCTGCTGGCGACGATGATCACCGCCCTGTGGGGAACCAATCCCACCGCGCTGAAGATCGCCATGCGCGCATTTCCGCCGATAGGCTCATCGGGGCTACGGTTCGCGATTGCCGCGCTTGGGGTGTGGGCCTGGTGCGGGCTGCGGAGAGTGCGCGCTTGGCCGCAGCGAGGGGAGTGGGTGTGGCTGGCCGTCACGGCCGTGTTGTTCATCGTGCAGATCGCAACCTTCACGCTTGGTGTCTACTGGGGCACGGCCGGGCATTCCATCGTGCTCCTGCATACCTACCCGTTCCTCGTCGTCGCAATGGCCCATTTCCTGATACCCGGGGAGCGGGCAAGCGCAGGGAAGATGGTCGGCCTGGCAGCGGCGTTCGGTGGGATCGTGGCGCTGTTCGCGGGAGAATGGGGGAGCTGGCACGGCAAGGAGTTGCAGGGGGACGCGGTGCAGCTCTTCAGCGCGTTCGTGCTGGCGGCGCAGGTGGTGTTTCTGAAGCATGCGGTGGCGCGGGTCGACACGAATCGGGTGGTGCTATGGCAGATGGTAGCCGGGGGTCTCGTCTTCCTGGGCTACAGCCTTGGGTTCGAGGGGTTGATGTCGGCGCGGCCGGGAGCGATGGAGTTGGCCGCCGTGCTCTACCAGGGGCTGGTGATCGGAACCCTGTGCTTCACCATCTGGACCCTGCTGATCGAGAAGCACGCCGCCAGTAGGGTGGCGATCTTCGGCTTCATTGCGCCGCTGGTGGGGGTTGGGCTGAGCGCGGTCGCGCTCGGGGAACCGCTCACAGCCGGACTCCTGGTGAGCGCCTCCCTGGTGGCCCTTGGCATCGTGGTCGCGAGCAAGTTCTGATGATCGTATTGGCGAGAGGAGGGACGTATGGATCTCTATGAGGCGATGCGGACGAGGAGGAGTGTGCGATCGTACAGGCCAGCCCCGGTTCCGGAGGAGGTGTTGAACAGGGTGCTGGAGGCGGCGCGCATCGCCCCCTCCGGCAGCAACCGTCAGCCGACGCGACTGATTGTGGTAACCGACGAGAAGACGAGGAAGGACCTGGCAGGAATGTGCCACGGTCAGGCCTTCGTGGGAACCGCCCCGGTGGTGATCGTTGCCTGTGGGAAGGATCTCAAGTACAATCGGGGCGAGTGGATGGGGCGCGGAGCGGTGATCGTGGACGTGACCATCGCCGTCGACCACCTGACGCTGGCGGCAAGGGCCGAGGGGCTGGGGACGTGTTGGATCGGCTCCTTCAGCAATGCGGCGTTGAAGCAGTATTTCAGCCTTCCCGAGGATGTCGACGTGGTAGCGCTGACGCCGCTGGGATACCCCGAGGGGAATCCCTTCACCGAACCGCAGGGCAGGATCTCGCGCGACGAGTTCGCCTATCGCGAGCGCTGGCGCTAGGCCGATGGCAGACTACGATCTGGTAGTGTACGGAGGCTCTCCCGCAGGCGTCGGCGCTGCAGTCACGGCGGCCCGGGCCGGGCTGCGCGTGCTGGTGGCGGAACCTCTGGGGCAGATCGGAGGCATGGTCACCGGTGGGCTCAGCCGCACCGACCTCGGGCGCCCGGAAACGGTCGGGGGGCTCTTCCGAGAGTTCATGGGCCAGGTCGTGAGCCACTATCGCGACAGCTTCGGCGAAGCCTCCCAGCAAGTGCAGGACGGCCGCGGCGGCGAGCGTTTCGAGCCAAAGGTCGCGCTCTCGATTCTCGAACAGATGCTCACCGAGGCAGGCGTGGAGGTACGCCTTCGCCGGGCCATCTCCGCCGCGCGCTGCGACCGTGGTGAGCTAAGGTCGGTCACCTTCAGTTCCCCGAAAGGTGAGGAGCAGGTCGAGGGCGGATGTTTTGTCGATGCCAGCTATGAGGGGGACCTGCTCGCGGCGGCCGGCGCCGAGTATCGCGTGGGTCGGGAAGCGCGGGCTGACTATGGCGAGGAGTTCGCGGGGCATCTCTTCTGGGACCCCAAGGGCGGCCGGGCGACGGACGAGGGAACAGGGGAGGGAGATGACCGCATCCAGGCCTACTGCTTCCGCCTCTGCGTCACCGATGACCCGACGAATCTATTGCCCATCGCGCGGCCGGAAAGCTATGACCGCGGGAGGTTCCGACTGCTGGAGGCTTACTTGAAAGCTGAGCCGAGGCAGCTCGAAGATGTCCTGCTGTTGGGCGTGCTGCCGAACCGCAAGTGGGACGTGAATAACTGGGGATTCTGCTGGCAGTCGATGGACTTCGTTGAGGAGAACGTCAGGTTTGTCGATGGGAGTTGGGAGGAGCGGCGGGCGATAGCCGAGCGGCACCGCGACTACCAACACGGGTTGCTCCACTTCCTGCAGAATGACGGGGCCGTACCGGACGATGTCAGGCGAGAGGCCGCGCGCTTCGGTCTCTGCGCCGATGAGTTCGCAAGCGGCGACGGATGGCCCGAGCAGCTTTACGTCCGGGAAGCGAGGAGGTTGGTGGGCCGTCACGTCTTCACGGAGCACGATGCGCGCACCACCGCCCGCAAGCCAGACTCGGTTGCGGTGGGCAGCTATCCCCTGGATTCCCACGCCACCCAGTGGTATCGGATAGGGCAGCGGTCGCCCGCGCCGGAGGGGTTTTTCATGTGCTGGACCAAGCCGTACGAGATCCCATACGGCTGCCTACTCCCGAAGTCGCCGCGGCGACTGCTCGTGCCGGTGTGCTTGAGCGCAACTCATGCCGGCTACGGCACGCTGCGCATGGAGCCAGTGATGATGAACCTGGGGATGGCTTGCGGGCTAGCGGCGGCGCTGGCGAAAGAGCAGGGGATCACGCCGGACGCAATAGACATAGGCGAGCTTCAGGCGCGACTGGAGGAGCAGGGGCAGGTGCTGCGGGCCTAGTGCGAAAGCGGCGGGAGGGGCCGAAGCGCGACTCCCACATCCGTCCCTGGCGGCAGAGCATGGCCCGCGCGCTCGAGCGCGGCTGCGACTCGGCCAGGGAGCTTCTGGTCGATGATGGACTGACGGCCCGGGACGCAGCGAATCTCGGCGCGAACCAGTCGCGCATAGGTCGATAGCTCCTCCGGCGGGCCGATGACCGGCGGTTCGGCGAAGACTCCGAATTCGCGCTCGAAATCCCCCAGAACGGCGCGCACCAGACCAGCAGGATCGCCGGCGGCGTCGAGTGCGAACGGGACAGTCACGATGTGGGCGATGTAGCCTTGAGTGTAGTTGTTCGCCGCAGTGATGCTGCCATTCGGGAAATAGCGGATCTCGCCGTTCGGGTCCTGGATCCTGGTGATGCGCAGCCCGACCTCCTCCACCCGGCCGAATGCCCCATTGATCTCAACCAGGTCGCCAACCGCGTACTGGCCCTCCATGATGATGAAGAACCCGGAGACGACATCGCGCACCAGGTTCTGCGCCCCGAAACCCACAGCAAGGCCGACGACGCCCGCGCCCGCCAGCACCGGGTAGAGGTTGAGGTCGAGCTTCTGCAGGATCATGAGCGCCGCGACGAAGATCACCACATACTTGGTGATGCTCAGCAGCAGCAGCACCAGGGTCTTGATGCGCTGCCCGTGGGCGGTGTCCTCGACGCGGGTGCTGGCGACGCGCATGGCGCCGAGCAGCGCGCGGCGGATGAGCGCGTAGGCCAGCCAGCCCAGCAATATGATGAAGGCGATGGCGATGCCGCGCGGCGCAAGATCCCTCTGCAGAACTCCGACCCAACGATCAGCCAACTGGTCGCTCCTTAGCGGATCTACTCAGGCACTTCGTCCTTGCGGGCCACGATCTCCTGGATGATCCGCTGATAGTGCGGGCGCAGGAATTCCGGATGCTCGGCGCTGGCGAGGGCATAGCGGCCGTCGGCGGCCGTCATGTCGAGCCGCGCGGTGATCACTGTTTCGCTGTAGGCATCGGCCTCGACCAGCGAGAGACCGGTGGGATGCTTGATGAAGGAACCACCGGTCGAGCTCTGGCGCCCGCGGTAGTCCTGACCCACCGTATTGGCACAGCAGTGGTAGATGTACGAGTTAGGCCCGGCCGGTTGCGTTGCCCGGCCCGAAGCGCGCTTCCAATACACCGCCTCGATCGACTCCGTCGAGCAGGATGGCTGGAAAAGGATGCGCGCGCCGGCAATCACGGGCAGGCGGTAGAGTTCAGGATGACGTCCATCGCGACAGATGACCAGAGTGGCGGGGAAGCCTTTGACCTCGAAAAGCGACAGCTTGTTGCCCGGCCGACAGTACTGCTGTTCATCTACGCCCGCCATTTGGATCTTCGCGTATTCGTGCACGACACTGCCGTCCGCGCCGATGACGTGGGCGATGTTGAGCAGCTTCTCCCCGGCCTTCCGGCGCTGGATGGTGCCGCAGATCACCCAGAGGCGGTGCTGTCGCGCCGCCTCCTGGACCTGAGCCAGCGCATTGAGCACCTGCGACTGGTCGAGGGTGGCAAGATAGGGGAAATCGTACCCAGTCAGATTAGCCTCGGGGAAGAGAATGACGTCGCTTCCCTCGTCGGCGGCGAGCGAGATATGATCGAGCGTCGACCGGAGCAGCCGGTCCAGGGGTTTGGCCCAGTGTTGCTGGGAAACGGAGACTTGAAGAACGTATGAGGCTTCCATGTATGCCCTCGGAGCGCGAGTTCCTCCACCAACGCCTGACTATACGTCGCCGGCGAACCGCCTCCTGCCGGCCTCCACCGGGCAGCGCGGGGACGGGCCAAGAGGTATCGTTACCGGGCTGTCGAAGGGGTAGCCGGTTGCAGCCGGACCTGCTGCCATGTAGGGCCGCGGCGCGGGCTGTCGCGGCCGCAGTTTCGCCGCTCCTGGATGACTGGGGAGCATCGCAATACTGGTATTCCTATCGACGGCATACCATGTGTCCGCCGCCCTCACCAAGGGCCGGCGGGATGCTAGGGCTTGGCACGCCTGCTGAGCCGGATGCAAGGGAGGGCATCTGGTGCCTGAATCGACGCCTAGCTGGAACCGCGAGATCGAGTTCATGGATCCTGCCGCGCTGAGGGAGCTGCAGTCCAAGCGCCTTCGTGCGGCAGTCAAACGAGCCTATACCCGGGTGCCGCACTACCGAGCAAAGCTCGATGCGGCCGGGGTGAAGCCGTCACAGATCAAGAGCATCAAGGACATCCATCTCCTTCCTTTCACCACAAAGGACGATCTGCGGGAGACCTATCCCTTCGGCATGTTCGCGGTCCCGATGGAAGAGGTGGTCCGGATTCACGCCTCCTCAGGCACTACGGGGAAATCGATCGTTGTCGGCTACACCCGCAAGGACGTGGCAACCTGGGCCGAGGTGATGGCGCGAACGCTGGCCGCGGGCGGGACGCATCGGGGTGACGTGTTGCAGAACAGCTACGGATACGGGCTGTTCACGGGCGGCCTGGGGGCGCATTACGGCGCGGAGCTGATAGGGGCCTCGGTCATTCCAACCTCCGGGGGCCAGACGCAGCGTCAGGTGCAAATCATGCAGGATTTCGGCGCCACCGTCCTCTGCTGCACCCCGTCGTACGCGCTGGTGATTGCGGAGGCGGGCCGCGAGATGGGAGTCGACTGGGAGAAGATGCCGTTGCGAGTCGGCTTCTTCGGCGCCGAACCGTGGTCGCAGACCATGCGGGCTGAGATCGAGAACGCCCTCAAGGTGCACGCGCTCGATATCTACGGTCTCTCGGAGATAATCGGCCCTGGAGTCGGGTTCGAGTGCCTTCAGAAGAATGGCCTGCATCTCAACGAGGACCACTTCTACCCCGAGGTGATCAACCCCGAGACGGGTCAGCCGGTAGTGCCGGGAGAGCGCGGCGAGGTAGTGTTCACGGCCTTCACAAAGGAAGCGCTTCCCCTGCTGCGCTACCGCACCCGGGACCTCACTCGGTTCATCCCCGAGCCATGCCCTTGCGGACGCTCGCTACGGCGAATGGAGCGCGTCACCGGGCGCAGCGACGATATGCTCATCATCCGGGGTGTCAACGTGTTCCCGTCGCAGATCGAGCAGGTGCTGATGGGCGTGGAGGGGACGACACCGAACTACCTACTGGTCGTCGATCGCAAGCCGCGGCAGATGGATGAGCTGGAGGTGCAGGTGGAGGTCTCGCCGGAGCGGTTCTCGGACGAGATCGCGAAGCTTGAGGCGGTGGCCGATCGCATCCGGAGCGGGATAGAAAGCATCCTCGGCTTGCACGTGACCGTGAGGCTGGTAGAGCCGAAGACGCTGGAGCGTAGCATGGGGAAGGCGAAACGCGTCGTTGACCGGAGGGACCTGGGAAAATGACCGCGATTCAGATCTCCGTTTTCTTGGAGAACAAATCGGGTCGACTGGCGGAGGTGACGCGGGCGCTCGCGAATGCGGGCGTCAACATCCGCGCGCTCTCGCTGGCGGAGACGATAGACTACGGGGTGCTGCGACTGATCGTGGACAAGCCGAAAGAGGCCAAGGCGGCTCTCACCCAGGCCGGGTTTACGGTGAGCGAGACCGAGGTGATCGCCGTCGAGATGCCCGACAGGCCGGGCGGCCTGGCGGAGATCGTGGGCATGTTGACCAAGCGCGGCCTCAACATCGAATATCTCTACGCGTTCGTTGGTCAGAGGGGCGAGAACGCGGTGGTGATCATCCGCATCGACACCATACCCGAGGCGATTGCGGCGCTGCAGACAGGCGGCGCGCGGGTGCTTTCCGCGGCCGAGCTGAGTGGGATATAGCGGCCTTGCCGGCCGCGAGAGGGCGCTGTTCCGGCCCTCCGGTTCGCATTGCATCACTAAGACCAAGGGAGGTCGAGGCAATGGTGAGACGGGCGACTCATCTGCTGATGGCGACGGTCATGCTGGGCCTACTGGTCTGCGCGGTAGCGCAGGCGAAGTCGGCGAAGGCGCCGTCAGGCGCGCCGTACAAGATCGGGGCGATCTTCTCCATCACCGGCGATGCGTCTTCGCTGGGGATCCCCGAGCGCAATACCGCGCAGATGCTGGAGAAGATGATCAACCAGAATGGCGGCATCAAGGGCCACCCGCTGCAGATCGTCATCGAGGACGACCGCGGCGAGCCGGCCGAGGCGCTGAACGCGGCGAAGCGCCTGATCGAGAAGGACAAGGTGCTGGCGATCATCGGGCCCAGCCGCACCGGCACCACCATGGCGCTGATTAGCTACATGGAAAAGGTGCAGGTGCCGCTGATCTCGTGTGCCGCGGGCATCGAGATCGTCGAGCCGGTGAAGACGTGGGTGTTCAAGACGCCGCAGTCCGATCGCATGGCGGTGCAGAAGATCGTGCAGTACCTGAAGTCGAAGAAGATCAACCGCGTCGCCTCGCTCTCCGACAACACCGCCTTCGGCAAAGGCGGACTGCGCGAGATCGAGAAGCTCCTCCCTGCGGCCGGCATCAAGGTGGTGGGCAAGGAGGAGTACGGGCCGAAAGATACCTCCATGGAGACTCAGCTGACGAAGATCAAGGGCACCGACGCCCAAGCGGTCGTCTGCTGGGGCACGCCTCCTGGTCCCGCGATCGTTGCCAAGAACATGAAGCAGCTCGGCATCCGCATCCCGCTGGTCTGCAGCCACGGGGTGGCGAATGCCACGTTCCTGAGCCTGGCGGGAACCTCGGCGAATGGCGTGGTGCTGCCGGCAGGGCGCCTGCTGGTCGTCGATCAGATACCCGCGAAGCAGCCTCAGAAGAAGCTGCTCAAGGACTACGCGACTCGCTACCAGGCGGCCTACGGAAAGCCCGCCGACACCTTCGGCGGTCACGCCTGGGACGCAGTTCTCCTGGTTTCCAAGGCGCTTCGCGAGGCGGGGCCGGACCGGGCGAAGATGCGCGTGAGCATCGAGAAGACGAAGAAGTTCGTCGGCACTGGCGGCGTCTTCAGCTTCTCGCCAGCGGACCATAACGGCCTCACCCAGGACGCCTTCGTGATGGCCCAGGTCGTCGATGGTAAGTGGAAGCTGCTGAAGTAGGTGCGCCGCATGGATGCTCCGGGCTGAGAATCGACGCAGAGAGGTAGTA
>Ga0315273_10000625_pt1 | contig 37952 bp, 31 predicted proteins | sample YL17G02_0_MG_FD_205753 | JGI IMG/M metagenome (GOLD analysis project Ga0315273, IMG submission 205753) | Sediment microbial communities from Yellowstone Lake, YNP, Wyoming, USA - YL17G02_0 | ecosystem: Environmental > Aquatic > Freshwater > Lake > Sediment | place: USA: Wyoming | collected...
TCCATAAGCGCCCTCGTCTCGCGGCAGCAGCTCGAAGACGGCTTCTCCCTGAAGGACGCCATCCGCGTCCTCGCATCGGGCCGCGAGGCGGCAAACGTCGCCTTTCTTGCGGATAACGTCCCGCTCCTTAAGTTCATCCGGGAATCCGGCGCCCCTCGCCTCTATGCCGAGATAGTGCGAACCGGCAAAGACTGCTCGGCAAAAGAGACAGCCCTGCTCGCCACCACAATGAGAATGCGCGTCCCGCCGGTCGCGACGAACAACGTCCATTTCATCCGCTCCGAGGACCACGCCGTCCACAGAGCGCTGCGGGCGATAAGCTTTCGGACTTCCCTTTCCGCGCTCAAGCCTGATGATGTGGTTCACTGTGAAAACAGGTTCAAGACCGGAGGCGAGATGACCTGCCTCTTCCACGACCTGCCGGAGGCGCTGAAAAATGCCGCCGTCCTTGCCGGCGAATGCAACGTCGAGTTTGAGCTCGGCAAACCCGTCTTCCCACTGTTCGAAGTTCCCGAAGGGGAGACGCATTATTCCTATCTCTGCAAGCTCTGTTTCGATGGGGCGGCGCGTCTTTACAAGCCGCTTACGAGAACCGTGATGAAGCGGTTGAGCTACGAACTCGAAGTGATAGACAAGCTCGGCTTCAGCCCGTATTTCCTGATTGTTTGGGATATCGTCCGCTTCGCGTGCGAAAACCGTATCCCGTCGGTCGGGCGCGGCTCCGCGGCGGACAGCATCATCTCATACGTCCTCGGCATAACCCCCGTTGACCCGATCAAATACAACCTTTACTTCGAGAGGTTTCTGAACCTTGAACGCGCCGACCCGCCGGACATAGACATTGACTTCTGCTGGCGCAGGCGCCAGAAGGTTCTGCGCTACGTTTACGAAAAATACGGCTACGATAAGGTGGCGATGATCGGGACATATTATCGTTTTTCGTTCCGCGCCGCTATCCGCGAGATAGCGCGCGTGATGGGTGTGCCAGAAGGAAAGATCAGCGCGTTCACGAAGAGGCTGCCTTATTTCTCGGTGCGTTCCGTCGAAGAGGCGGTGAGGATGATCCCCGAATGCCGCGACCTTCCTCTTAACGACGAACCATACCGCAGCATCCTCGCGATCGCCGAGAGGATGCAGAATTTTCCGCGCCATATGTCCACCCACCCCGGCGGGATAGTAATATCCCCCCGCCCAATCACCTGGTACGCCCCCCTGCAGCAGGGAGGCAATGGGCTTGCCATAACCCAGTACAATATGCACGGAGTGGAGGATATCGGCCTCGTCAAGATTGACCTGCTCGGTCAGCGCGGACTCACCGTCGTCCAGGATACGGTCGAAGCGGTGAAAGAGAACTACGACATAGACATAGATTTCGACAAGATTGATCCGACGAAGGACCTGCCTACCCGCAGCCTCATCCGCCGCGGGGACACGCTCGGCTGTTTCTACATCGAGTCTCCCGCGATGCGCGCCCTCGAGAAGAAGCTTAAAACAGATAATTTCGAACTGATGGTCGCCGCGAGCTCGATAGTGCGCCCGGGCGTGGCGGACAGCGGGATGCTTGATCTTTACGTCAAGTACCACAACGGCGCGGAACAGGTGCAATACCTCCATCCCCTTATGCGGGAACTGCTCAGCGATACATACGGAATAATGATCTACCAGGAGGACGTCATAAAGGTTGCCCATCACATAGCCGGCTTCACCTTCGGCGAGGCGGACCTGCTGCGGCGCGGGATGAGCAAGAAGCGGCACTGGACGAACCTGAACGAATACCGCAGCCGCTTCATACGGGGGGCGGCAAACAAAGGGGTACCGGAGGAAACGGCTGAGCAGATATGGAAACAGATAGAGTCGTTCTCCGGCTACTCGTTCTGCAAGGCGCACAGCGCGGCGTATTCGGTGATTTCGTTCCGCTCCGCCTACCTTCGCTGCCATTATCCCGCGGAGTTTATGGCCGCGGTGCTCACGAACGGTGGCGGTTTCTACAGCCGTCCGGCATACATCGAGGAGGCGCGGCGGATGGGGCTTACAATCATCGCTCCGCGCGTGAACGAGTGCACGGAACATTACACCGGCAGGGGCAGGGAGCTGCGGGTCGGAATCGGCCAGATAAAAGGGCTTTCGCGGCATACGATTGAAGCGGTAACATCCTCCCGGCGGGAAGCAGGCCCGTTCGCATCTTTTGAAGAATTCCTTCTCCGCACCGGCGTCACCCGCGCGGACGCGGAGATACTCGTTAAGGCCGGAGCGCTCGACGGCATTGGACTGAACCGCTCCCAGCTCCTCTGGGCGCTGGACGCGGAATACGAATCCATAATAAGTGAACATAAGGCACGCCAAGGCGCGCAAGAGGCTACACTTTTCGACAGCCCCGCCATATTCAATATGAGAAAGCCGCCCGCCCTGCCCGACCACTCGCCGGACGAGAAGCTCCGGCTTGAAATGGAATATCTCGATATGGCGGTGACGGCGCATCCTCTCACCCTATTCAGGGAGCAAATCAGGAAAATCCCGCGCATCCTCTCCACCGCCCTGCCCCGCTTCAAGGGAAAGTCCGTCACGATAATCGGCTGGATGGTGGCGACCAAGCGAACGGTGACCGCGAAGGGCGAATTTATGAAGTTCCTCACGGCGGAGGATGAAAAGGGGCTGATGGAGATCGTCATCTTCCCGGCGGTTTACAGGAAATACGGCCATCTGCTCGTAACCCGGGGGCCGTTCGCCATAACCGGCAGGGTGGACGAGGAGTTCGGCAACCTCACCATCACCGCCACGAAACTGGAATTGATCCCATACAAGCCGGGCGTGAAGCTTAATAATTTATATGAACAACCCGGCAGCCAGCATTCCCCCGACTTCGCTCCTGCGACGGACAATGGCTTTTAAATCGCTTCTAAACCTGTTTTCGATCATTAGAGAAAAACAGATTATAGATTAATACACTGCAATTTTATGAACAGATATAATTCTTTACTGCATTTATAATATTCTATAGTAATGCAATTTTTCAAAGCTTTTTATTTTTTAAACTATATAACAACCCCGGGTTTTAATGCCCGGGGTTTTCGTTTCAATAAATGGTTTCAATCGCATTTACGGCCGCCGCTTATAATTCGGATTTATTTCACTTTGAAATCGACGGATTTCATATTTTCTTCCGCATTGAAATCCTGCCTTGCAATCCCAAATGTGATTTTTGTGGTCTCCAGGGTTTGCACTTTAGCGATCTCATATAGTCTCCAACCGGGAGCTCCCCCTGCCACTTGAAAACCCTTCACCACTTCCTTACCATCGGCTGAGGTGCCGAAACAAAAAGGTTCAGCAATGATCGTAGCTCCTTCATAGCTGAACTTTACGGTCTTTTTTTTGCCTGACCGCCGCGCATATTAAGTCTTTCATACTTGTAGCCTCCATTCTAAAGTGTTGATAATAATATAGTACAAGATTTTTTTTCAACTTGCCTAAAAACAAATGTTATCAACCTTTTCAAATATATATCCTGCTTTTTCTCATTGCAGTTTTCCCACCAACCTTCTTAAATAGCGAGGTCGCCAGCAGGACTGGTTATCGGAAAAAATCCGATTTTTCAATTTTCAATAAGTAATTATTTATAAATGCCAAAATTTCCTGATTTTTCTGACCCGGCTATTGCGAGTATCTTTGATTGAACCATCACAAGTGCTATTATTCCTTTAATATGACTGAGCATCTTTTGTGCAATTTTTTCGTTAACACTATGGAGCTGGACTTCAGCGGCCGGGTTTCTTTGCCGCTGCTATGCAAGCACGCGATGGACGCAGCCGATCTGCATGCAAGCCGGATGGGTTTCGATATGGAGACTCTTTTCGGCAAAAGGCAGGCGTGGGTTTTGATTCAGATGCACATCAGGGTGGACCAGTATCCTGTCGGAAGGGGAAAGATATCGGTTAAAACCTGGCCATCCGGCACGGAAAGCCGCTTTGCATTCAGAGAATTTCTTTTTTTCAGAGAAGCATCGTCCAGCGCGTTCGCAGCAGCTTCAAGCAACTGGGTCTTAATGGACCTTGATAAAGGGCGTCCTATGCGCGTCTCTGATCATTTATATGGCCCATGGGAAATTGACCGAACCCGCGCGCTCGAAAACAATTTCGATGATATCCGGGAATCCGGTGAACCTGCAATCACAAAGAGCTTCCCGATCCGGCTTTCCGATATTGATCCTTTGGAGCATGTCAGCAATCTAAGGTATATTGACTGTGTCCTCGAATCCGTTCCAAGCGATATCTGGAAAACTCACGAAATTGGGGAGCTGTGGATCGAGTTCAGAAAACAGGCGGTCTTCGGGGACACTATCGAATCCAAAGTCTATGCCCGGAATAATACCGACAACAACAAAAAGTTCATCCACATATTGGATAAAAACAGCGCCGAAAAAACGACCTTTGCAAGAGCAAAGACTTTGCGAAGAAAAATGTAACTTTCTGTGAAAATGTATCACGCCAATACTCTAAGGCATGCCTTACATATGAGGAAATTTTTTATCTAATCGAGTATCAACCATAGTTCTCATCATAATAATTTTTACAAGCAACCTCGCTTAATTTTTTTCTCGGCCGAAGTTTGATTCCGCCTATGCCGTTTTTGTCAGTTTTATTTTTTGGATAACCAAGAGCAAGAAGAACCGAGACCGTTTTTTTCTTCGGTATCCTCAATAATTCTTTTACTTTTTTTTCACTGAACCAGCCGATCCAGCAGCTGCCGATGCCGAGTTCCGCTGCGACTAGGACCATATGCTCCACCGCAATTCCGACATCTATCCGTTGGTTGTCTCTGTTCACCATATCAGCGGCTTTATGAATAAAGAGCTTCGGCTCGTCCACACAAGCTATGATGACCCCGGCACTTTCAAGAAACTTGTTGACATTAGGACCAAGCGGCTGAGCCTTGGCGATCTTCTTCAAAAGGACTTTGTCATCCACAACCACAAAACGCCAGGGCTGGGAATTGCATGATGACGGAGCAAGCCTCGCCGCTTCGAGAATCAGCTCCATCTTTTCCTTTTCAATCGGCCTGTCGTCGAATGAACGTACTGAACGTCTTATTTTTATAATATTCAATACATTTGAACACGTCTTTTTATTTTTCATTCGCTATTCTTTCAATTAGTTTTATCCGGCAGCAGCTTCACCAATTGCGGCAATATTTCCGATGAGGAACCGAAAAGGGAGATGTCTGCGGCCGGTGTAAGCGGCGTAGGTTCAGTGTTCACCTCGATTATTTTCCCACCTCTCTTTTTTATTTGCAGCGGCAACTGATTTGCGGGATATACAACCGCAGAGGTCCCTACAACGAGTATGAACCTTGAATCCTCGATCAGTTCCTGGCTTTCAAGAAGCGCGGAGCGTGGAATCAATTCACCGAAAAAGACTATATCCGGTTTTAATACCTCCCCGCAATCACATCTCGGAATCTTCTCGGACAATTTCTTCTCATCCAAAAAGAATGTCTTGTAGCATTTTAAACAAACCGCACGGTCGCTGCTTCCATGAAATTCAACAACCTTAGCGCTTCCAGCCCTGAAATGCAGACCATCAATATTCTGGGTGATTATCCCGTTCAGGTAGCCTCGCTTTTCCATTTCCGCAAGGGCGTTATGACCGGCATTCGGTTTCGAATTCAGCAGTAGCCTTCCAAGTTCAATATAGAGCTGCCAGATTTTTTCCGGATTACGCTTAAAACCGGAGATGGAGACATATTCTTCCGGATCGTATTTTTCCCACAAACCGCCGCTGCCGCGGAACGGGGGGATTCCACTGTCAACGGAAACGCCCGCGCCGCTCAGCACAGTGCCGGGAATATAATCCACAATTATTTCGACGGCCTTCTTTAATTCTGAGTCCGACATTTCATATTGCTTATCTTGACAGCATCGAACCTTTTGGCAGGATTGTCCCGAGTCTTATACGTCTTTACCAATCAAATCTATATCTGAATACCAAGACTCGCTCCGACGCTGCTATATGCGAATAAGTGATCCACGGGCGTCGTATAGTAAACAGTGAAACGAAAATCCTCTCCCATGATCATCCCGATATTCGCCTTTGCAACAATCTCAGTGCTGAGAGCGCTTGAAGTTGGAATATGAAGAGATATGCCGGCGCCTAAAAACGGAGCTGTTTCGCTCTCCGTCAATTTGGAATTAAAAAGCGCGCCGATGTTGAAAGAATACTTTTTGAAATCTTCGGTTACCACAAATCCTTCCGCGGACAGAAAAAAAGTCGAAGATAGACGAAAATCCAATATCAACCCCGCCTGGCCGGTCAATACTTCGCCATCCAGTGCGTACTCACCTCCGACCACAAAATAATTAATAATATCCAGTGGTTCCTCGTATCTTTTATACCTGATTATCTTCTCCTGGGCTAAAACCTCAGTGCAAAGGGCTGCTATCAGAAAAACAGCAAATATGACACGAATAAATGCTTTGCGTTTTATCATTTTCATCTCCTAACAATCTTCTGAACATTTTAGATTCCACGTCGCTTTAAGTCAAGTTGAATGAAAAGATATATCGGATTTTCTTTCAAACTGTCATATGCTTACATAGGAAACTCTTTCCGTTTCAAATGGATACCGGGAATTGTTGTTAAACAGATTGACTTTTCGCCGGATTCGGTTAAAATGTTCATAATTATAATCTCATGGGTTTATATCCTCAATGGATTTATTGAGCGCTTACAAGGAGCTGATTAAAATTGCGGAAAGAATCGGCTATGAAGTGAGAGAGTCTAGAATGGGTGAAGATATCTCATCATCAGGAGAAAAATATATATTGAGAGAGAAGCGGTATATTTTGCTGAATACAAGCAGCAAGGTTGAGAATAGAGTGGAATCTTTGGTGAAAATCCTCAAATCCGAAGACCTTGATCCACTTCATATTACCCCCTTTTTACGGGAAAAATATTTTGCAAATGACTGAAAAGTGCAGAATTTTATTCGTTTGTACAGGAAACATCTGCCGCTCTCCGTTAGCAGAGGGATATCTGAGATATCTCTGTGAAACCAACAAATATTCTGACATCGAAACGGATTCGGCTGGAATCGCCGCTTTGCGTGGCGCTCCCCCATCCAAAGAAGCTGTCGTTGTGGCCGAAGATTGGGGTTTCGACATTTCGAAACTGAAATCTCGTCAATTTAACAAAAACGATCTGAACGATTTCGACCTGGTGATCACAATGACTGGCGAACAGAGAAAGTGGATTATTGACAATTTTTCTGTAGCAGAAAATACGATAAAACTACTCCGCGAGTTTTCCGTTAACGGCGGAAAAGCGGATGATATCCCGGATCCAATCGGTATGAGCATGGACAGCTATAATGTGATCTTTTATTTCATTAAAAAATCCGTCGAGGGACTGATAAAGCGTCTTAAGATAGAAAAAGCTTTAATTTCCGGCGATAAATGATAATATATCGCCTGTTTCACGGTATTGTGTTATGTCAACAAAAGTAATGGTCGTAGATGATAATCACGATATTCGTAATCTGCTCGCCACGTGGCTGAAGCAGGTGGGCTACGAAGTTCTACTGGCGGAAGATGGAATGACTGCCCTGGATATGTTTTCCCGGGAGCGGCCCAGTATGCTCTTCCTGGATATGCTTTTGCCGAAGAAAAACGGTATCGAGGTTTGCAAGGAGATCAAGAACGATCCGTTTGGAGCCAAAACCCCGGTCGTTCTCATGACCGCTGTCTATAAAGGGATGCAATATGCGCTTGAAGCCAAAAAGAGTGGAGCGGATATATACATCGAAAAACCCTTTCAAAACGAAAAAATACTTGAGATAACTCATAAACTGATCGGACCGCCTGATATCGATATCCCTGATGAGGTTTCTTTTGTCGAGAGCAAAGCAGGGGACAGGGAAATCGCTCTCGAAGGGAAGCTTTCAGAAGCAAGCTTACCTGTCCTTCTTGTAACCATAAACAAAAAGAAGCTGACAGGCGAGCTAAGGCTCCGCTTCGGAACTGCAGCGAAGTCCATTTTCTTTTTATCGGGACGTCCCCTGTATACAGCTTCGAACCAGATTTCCGACAGGTTGGGAATAACCGTCCTTAAACAGGGACTTATCACAAAAGACCAATACGATGAAGCTGTCCGCCTTATGCAGCAAAGCAGCGGCTCTGTCAAAATCGGCCAGGCACTGATAAGGCTTGGATTCATCACGGATTACGAACTTTCCTACACTCTGCGCGAACAATACAAAAAAATCCTGTTCTCTCTTTTCCAATGGACAGACGGAGAATACACTTTTTTAAAAACTGAGAACATCAGCGAACAGAGCGATGCCCTCAACGTTCCATTAAACGAACTTATTTTTCAAGGCTTGGAAGAATCTTATACGTTCTTACGCGTCGAGAGGGAAATGGGAAATCTTGACGCGATCTTTATGGCAACCCCCACTGGAATGGAACATCTTCAAACCGGTAAAATCAAGGATAAATATAAAAAGGCGTTAGCTCTGATTGACGGAACCAAGACCCTGCGTCAGATAATGAACGCCAACCCCGAGCGCGGCGAGGAAAATGCGATGGCAATTTTTGCCCTCTATATATGCGGTTATCTCGCAATCAAAGAAGTTAGAACATTCGATGATGATTCAGAGGACGCGCATTCAATCACGCCTGATATGATCATAAAAAAACACAAGGATATCCAAGAACAAAATTATTACCAAATTATAGGTGTCGATTCCAAGGCTTCGACAAATGACATTAAAAAAGCTTACTTTAGGCTTGCAAAACTCTATCATCCCGATAAATTCAGGGGAGATGACTATAAGAATCTTCGAAAAGATATTGATGAAATATTTAACAAAATCAGCCAGGCGCACAAGGTGTTGACTTCTGTTTCCAAGCGAACCGAGTATGAAAAATCAATGTCCACCCCTAAAGAAGACCAGGAAACCATCCAAAAGTATACCCGCGTGAGAAATGCAGAGCTTCGATTTATCGAAGGCAAAGCGGCGTTCCAGCGCGGAAAACAGGACGAAGCGATGGAAGCATTAAAATGGGCGATTGAAATGAACCCTGACGAATCGGAATATTACCGGCTTATGGGACAGATATATATGTCCAAATATCTACCTTCGCAGCCCGAGTTTCAGAAAGCGGATGAGTTCCTGAAAAAATCCATCCAGCTGAGGAGCACCGATCCAGAAAACTATTTCTTCTACGGTCAATACAAGAAGCGGATCGGAGACATGGATTCCGCCCATGGAAATTTTAAAAAAGCCATCGAACTGCGTCCGAACTACCATGAAGCCATCCGTGAAGTCCGTCTCTATGAGATGCGGACCGACAAACAGAAAAAAAAAGGCGGAAGATAAATCCGCAACTTTTCAACCGACTATGCTTTGACTATCAAGGATAATGAAATTCTATAAGGATGTGGAAACATACTTTCTCGAAATGAGAGGTCGTTTGTTCGGACTGAGTTCATATAATCTTCTCTCCCCAAAAGAAATCCAGGCGATCAGGAAATGGGAAATATCCGGGATACCCTTAAAAGTAATAAAAGAAGCCGTCGAAGAATCTCTACACCGGTTCATTGGCAACTACCCCCACCGCCAGGACGACCCTCCCAGCCTTCTGTACTGCCAACCCGCTGTATTAAAAATATGGAAAGAATATAAGGAAGCCTCAATAGGTGAAAGAGTCCGAAAGGAAACCAGAAAACCGAGTGTTAAAAATCTTACAGACCTGATAGAGCATAATATAAAAATACTGGAAAACTCCAAAGCCGGATTGATTCATATCGCAAATGAACCAGGATTTAAAGCCATTATTTCTGTGATTGATGCACAAAAGGCGATACTGGAAAAATTGATCTTATGTAGCGCGGGTAAAGAACTATCCTCCGCCCTTTTAGCTGAATGTGTTGATAATATCAGGATGGAAATAATGACTGTCATTAGGAGGAATCTATCTTATGAAAAATCCAAGATTATTCTAAAAGTCATCAAAAGTGAAATTAGCGATTATGCATATAAGATGACACGAGAGGCATATCGCGGGACAAGAAATATAATATTTGAAGACAAGATCCTTGAAATAACCGGTTTATCAAAAATCAAAACACTGAAGTAATTCGGATGTTCCGACCATTTGCATATATATCGGTATTGTTCATTACGGGAATATTCCTTCAATCAATTTTCGGCTTTTCGGATATTTCTCTAATTGCCGGAACTGTTTCATTTTTTCTGTTGTCCCTTTATCAATATTTCAAAGATAAAATCAGTTGTTCGTTTCATTTTCTATTGATTTCGATTCTCTTTCTCGGAGGCTTGCACCTTTCGCTTGACGACGCGATATTGCCGGAAAGCGATATTAAAAATCTTGTATCTTCAGGCAAAATTAAACCGGATAAGCACGCGGAGATAATATTTATGCTGTCCGACGCACCGGATAAATTCGAAGACAGCCTGCGAATAAAAGCGGTTTTAACCGAAATCCGCCAGATGGGAAAACGATACAAAACGAACAGTACGATTACGGTATTTTGCCGAGCGCCGAAACCGGGAAATCCTGGGAGAGTGGAAACCGGTCCGCAACCCGGAGATATCTGCAGGATTGTGGCGAAGCTCAAGCCGATGCAAAAATATCGCAACGGAATGGAAAAAAGATATGAAGAATATCGGATACGGGAAAAAATATATTTCAGCGCAAACGTTGCCTCAGCAGTGGCAATCCATATAATAAAAAAAAATGAATCGTTCAGCATCAGCGCGTACGCCGGATTATTGAAGGCAAAACTGACCGCGAAGATTGATGAAAACTTCGCTGATCCACAGGTAGCGTCTCTGATAAAAGCGATAACCCTCGGATCCGTGGATGAGGAGCTGTATAAGCTCCGCTATCAACTTCGAATGGGAGGGATTTTTCATATCGTTTCCGTTTCCGGGATTCATTTCAGCATACTTGCTGTTTCGTTGATATTTATCTTTAAAAGACTTGGCGTATCTTTAAAGAAAAGGTACTCGCTGACAATCATTATGCTGATATTTTTTTGTTTCATAGTGGGCGCCTACCCTTCCGTTCTGAGAGCCACGTTGATGGCTTGCCTCTATTTTTCCGCCCGTCTCCTCAGCCGGACAAGCGATTTCATCAATACCATTTCACTCGCCTCTTTTGTCATATTGCTGTTGAATCCAATGGATCTTTTTTCGCCCGGCTTTCAATTCACGTTCGTCGTCAGCTTCTTCATCTATTTCTCTCTTATCCAGTTTGATAACAAGGAAAAGCGCGGAATCTGGCGTAGGGGGCATCAGGCGGCGCTCGTTTCGGCAGCCGCATTCCTCGCATCGCTGCCGTTGAATGCGTATCACTTTAATCAGGTCAGCATCATTTCCCTGCTGAATAATATTCTCCTCGTGCCCTTGATGTTTATTGCAATGAATGCTGCCTTCATCTTCTTCATCTTCGTTATTCTCGGAATCCCTCTCGCCGGTTTGATTCAGCCTGTGCTATCCATTACCTGCAAATGCATCATTCAACTTTCCTCGTTATCTTTCGATATCCCATTCCTGTCTTATCGGATTCCGACACCGAACATAATCCTCGTCTTTGCATACTTTTCACTTCTTATAATCCTCTACATCAGGATAAAAAACGGATTCGAATATAAAATGCCGGGAATAATTTTTTTCGTAATACTTATTACAATCGCGCTTCATCCGTTTTCACGTGAAAAACCCAAAGGCACGGCAGTTCATATGCTCGATGTCGGTCAGGGACAATCCATCTTCATAGAAACAGCGAACAGCAAGACAATTCTGATAGACGGAGGAGGGACGTATAACTATTCAGAATTCATCGGGGAAAGGGTCATCTCCAGATTCCTGTGGAACAAAGGGATCGAAAGCATAGACCTCCTTATCCTCACCCATTCGCATTTCGATCATGCCGGAGGATTGTGGCCGGTCGCAAGAAACTTTAAGATTAAAGAATTTTGGGAGAACGGATTAAACTCGCAACAGGATAAAGGTTATAAGCTGCTGCTTGAAAATCTTGACACCGGCTGCCGGAGAATTTCTGTGCGGGAAGGATTCCAGCGTAAAATTGATAGTATCGAATTCCGATGCCTTTCACCTGTAAAGAGTCTTAAAACTCGAGCAAAAACAAGAAACGAAGACTCCATTGTTCTACAGATTCTGACTCCCTCTTTCACTTTTCTTTTAACCGGCGACACCGAGTCCGGCATCGAAGAGGAACTTGTGAGAAAATACGGCGCAGATCTTCAATCCGATATACTCCAGGCGGGGCATCATGGCTCATCGAAGGGAACAATCCTTGATTTCCTTGCTAACGTGAAACCAGACGCAGCCCTGGTCAGCGCTGGAAAGGGGAATATCTTCAATTTTCCAGCGGATAACCTGACTCGACGGCTTCGCAAACTCGGAATAAAGATATTCAGAACCGATTTTGAAGGAAAAATATCAATCTCTTCCACTGACAACGGGTACCGGATCAACACAGAATGAGAAGAAATTCTTTTTCCCAGTAATTTGACAATATTAGACTCAAGTTATATATTGTACTATGACTCATATGTCGAGATTTGAAAGGATCGTTATAACATGAGATCAGACAAGTTTACAATTCAGACCGCGGAAACTATTCAGGCAGCTGTGACATTAGCAGGCTCAATGGATCATCAATCCGTATCGCCTGCCCATTACCTCGTCGCCGCTCTCGAAAACCAGGAAAATATAATCCCGGCGGTGACAGCGAGGCTTGAATCCAATCCGGCGCAGCTCGCCGAGGAGTTTCGAAATATACTTGGGAAAGCCCCTAAGGTCAGCGGGCAGGGGCTTGACGTCTTTTTATCGCCCGAAATGGAAGTCGTGATCAAGGACTCCTTTAAGGAGATGGAAAAATTCAAGGATGAATACGTTTCCTCCGAGCACATCCTGCTCGCAATAATTTCCGGCGACGGAAACGAATCAAGGATACTAAAAAAACATGGCTTTACATATGACCGCATACTGAAAATATTGCAGGACCTCCGGGGGAACCAGAGGATCACCGGCCAGACGCCCGAAGATAAGTTCAACGTCTTGGATAAATACTGCCAGGACCTCACGGATTTTGCGAGGAAGGGCAAGCTTGATCCCGTTATCGGCAGAGACGACGAGATAAGGCGTGTAATGCAGGTTCTTTCGCGCAGGACCAAGAACAATCCGGTTCTGATCGGCGAACCGGGGGTTGGCAAGACTGCGATCGCTCAGGGAGTCGCGATCAGAATAGCCTCAGGGGATGTCCCCGAGGGATTGAAAAACAAGAGGGTCGTAGCTCTCGACCTTGGAGCGCTCATCGCCGGAACAAAATTCCGCGGTGAATTCGAGGACAGGCTGAAGGCGCTGCTCAAGGAGATTGAAAAATCGGAAGGGAGTGTCATTCTGTTCATTGATGAGCTTCATTCGCTGGTCGGAGCAGGTGCTGCTGAAGGGGCTATGGACGCCTCCAATATGCTCAAGCCCGCTCTTGCAAGGGGAGATCTCAGAACTATCGGCGCAACCACACTGAGTGAATATCAGAAAAACATCGAAAAGGATGCCGCGCTGGAGCGCAGATTTCAGCCCGTGTTCGTAGATGAACCGAGCGTCGAGGATACGATCTCCATCCTCCGGGGGTTGAAGGAGAAATACGAGCTTCATCACGGAGTGTACATAACTGACGCGGCTATAATCGCGTCCGCCATCCTATCCCACCGGTATATAAGCGAAAGGTTTCTTCCAGACAAGGCAATTGATCTTATGGATGAGGCCGCTTCAAAGCTGAGGCTGGAGATTGACTCGGTTCCCGAAGAGATAGATGAACTGAACCGAAAGATACTTCAGCTCGAAATAGAATACGAGGCTTTCAAAAAAGAAAAGGATGCAGAATCTGTCGAAAGACGAAAGAGAATCCGGGAAAAACTGGCTGAACTCAATGAAACGAGATCGGTAAAAATGACCCACTGGCAGTCGGAAAAAGAGATCATCCAGCAGATGCGTGATATCAAGAAAAAAACCGATGAAGCCCAGATCGAACAGGCGCGCGCCGAACAGGCTGGAGAGCTCGACATTGTGGCGCGGTTACGTTATGGAACAATTCTGGAACTTGAAGCCAACCGGCAGGAACTTCAGAAAAAATTGAAAAAAGCTCAGGGAGATAATCCGATGCTCGTCGAAGAAGTCGGAGAGGAAGCCATCGCCGAGGTTGTTTCAGCGTGGACCGGCATCCCGATAGCGAAGATGCTGGAATCGGAACGGGATAAGCTCCTTAAACTGGAGGAACTTCTTCATAAGAGAGTCATCGGGCAGGACGAGGCGGTGGCGGCAGTCTCCAATGCTGTGCGCAGAAGCAGGGCCGGGATGCAGGATCCGAACAGGCCGATAGGCTCTTTTATCTTTATGGGACCCACGGGGGTCGGCAAAACTGAACTAGCAAGAGCGCTTGCAGAATTTATGTTTGATGACGAAAACCAGATGGTCAGAATTGATATGTCCGAATATATGGAAAGGCATACTGTTGCGAGACTGATCGGCGCTCCTCCGGGGTATGTCGGCTACGAGGAAGGCGGACAACTCACGGAGGCCGTTCGCAGACGGCCTTACTGTGTTGTGCTTTTCGATGAGATAGAAAAAGCTCATCCGCAGGTCTTCAATGTTCTTTTGCAGATACTGGATGAAGGAAGGCTTACTGACGGAAAAGGGCGGACCGTGGACTTCAAAAATACGGTCATCGTTATGACGTCGAACATCGCGAGCGAGCTGATAGTAGAAAACCGCGACAAGAACTATTCGCAAAAAAGGGATATCATTCTGGATGAGCTGAAAAGACATTTCAAACCGGAGTTCCTCAACAGGATTGATGATATCATCCTTTTCCATGATCTGAAACCTGAACAGATGCTCTCGATCCTGGACATTCAGCTGGCCGGGCTCGGGCGGCTCTTCGAAAGACAGAAGATAAACCTTGTCGTTTCGGAAAAAGCGAGGAAGCATATTGCGGAAAAGGGATACGATCCCGCATACGGCGCGAGACCGTTGAAACGTGTACTTCAGGAAGAGATTCAAAACCAGCTTGCCATTTTATTCCTGGAAGGAAAAATAAGCGAGGGTGACACCGTCAAAGCTGATTATAAGGACAACAGTCTCTCTTTCGAGGTTGTTCAAAACTGATGAACTGGATATATTTTAAAACAAGCCGCTCATTATTTGACATATCAAGACTAATATTATATATTATACATTGACGCAGATAATGGAATAACACGCTTACAATAGCGTATAAATAAATGTAAAATACTGTTACAGGAGGTGCAAAATGGCGCTAATAAGATGGGATCCATTTTCCGATCTGCTTTCCATTCAGGACAAAATGAACCGGCTGTTCGAAGATTCTCTCACACGTACTCGTGCATTCGGCCCTGATGAAGAGATAGGCGTATCAAGCTGGACTCCGGCCGTGGATATTTTCGAAACAGACACAGAGATTGTTCTCAAAGCTGAGCTGCCTGATATTAAAAGAGAAGATGTTCAGATAAACATTGAAAACAATGTGCTGACCTTGTCTGGTGAACGCAAGCTCGAAAAGGAAACTAAAAAGGAGAATTATCACAGGATAGAGCGCTCTTACGGCGTTTTCAAGCGCTCTTTCACCCTTCCGACAGTGGTTGACCAGGAGAACATCAAAGCAACATTCGCTGACGGCGTCCTTCAGATGACTATGGCGAAGCGGGAGGAAACCAAACCACGCCAGATCGAAATCCAAGCCAAGTAATGCTTGAATATCAGCTTCGCAGCTTCCCGCTGCGGAGTTTTTCTTTTTTGTATTCTTCCAACATATTGGAAAACCAAAGGGGCCTTCGGCTATCTATCACTGATTCTTCCGAGTGCAATGCTCGAAGAGATCAGGAACTTTTTACTGCGTGTAATCGTTTTGATGTTTGAGAGATTTTCACTGGATGCGAAATGAATTCCTAAAATTGAAATCGCATATTTCACTTTATCCAGAAAACATTGGTGTTTTCGCAATTAAGACTTTGGAGGAATCGATGAAAAAAATTTTGGTGATATTCGTTCTTTTCATCTGCGCAACAAGCCTTGCACAGACGAAAAATGAGACAAAAACATATTCGACATACAAGGATCTGTACGCAAAACTGGTAGAGCTCTACAATGGTAAAAACTATACGGAAGCCGCGGTCCTGGCGGAAAATCATCTCGCCCTTTTTCCCGAAAAAACCCGCCAAATTACTTATAATATGGCATTATTTTATACTTTCGCTGGAGACTACAACAACGCGATCAAGGCGCTGAATTATGGCCACAGCAAAGGTATTTTCTACGGTGTTTGGGATTTTTTTGCAGAACAATGGAAGCCTCTGCTGGAGACACCTGCCTGGAAGGATTTTCTTGCTGAAAACGATAAGAGAGTTAAAGCCGCTCAGGAAAAAGCGGAATTAATAGTGGATATATCTCTTCCCGAAGGTTACGACGCATCGAAAAAATATCCGTTATTTATTGCCCTTCACGGCGGCGGTGATAATTTGGCTGATTTCAAGCCTAACTGGACCTCCCCTAAAATGAAAAAAGAGTATATTGTGGCTTATCTTCAATCCACACAGGTAGCATCCATGACGGGATTCCATTGGCAGAATGATGAAATGACGAAAAAGGATATTGCCAAAGCCCTGGATATTATCAAGGAAAAACATCCGATAGATGAAAAGGAAATATTGATGGGAGGTTTCTCGTCCGGCGGATACGGCTCCATGACAGTCGCCTTCAGCAATACAATTCCAGTTAAAGGCGTTATCTTGCTCTGCCCTCCCGTTCCGGATGTTACAAATGATCAACTTTCGGAATCCTGTACACGAGGACTTCGGGTGATGATGCTGACCACCGAATTGGATAATAGAATTGAGCAACAGAAAGAACTCGTCATCCGGATGCAAAGATCAAATATCGCTGCCAAAATCGAAATATTCCCCAATATCGGACATTGGTATCCGAACGATTTGCCCGAAAAAATCGATGAAGCGATAGCTTTCATCAATAATAAATAAAACATAAGCCAAAAGAATCTGAATAATATTCACAAAAGAATAGGCCATATACTTGATTTTTTCAACTGGAGAAAGCGGTGGCTGCTATTCAATATATATTTAGATTTCATATTGACTATAGGAGGACAAAGAATATGAAAAAAATATTATTTCTTCTAATTATTGTGCCAATACTTCCAATAGTTATTTCAGCACAACAAAATGAGAGTGATTTTACTTTCATTGATTTTGACAGTCCTCAATGGAGTCTTGAGGGAGCCAAGGTGCTTCAACATATGGATCGCAAAGCATTGATGGGATCGGCTCTGTTGAATGGTATAGAGTTCCAAAACGGGATCATCAAAGTTGACATCTTCACCACCACTAAAAAGAGGAGCTATCCTGGCGTGCTTTTCAGACTCGTTTCGCCTACAGATTATGAAAGGGTCTATATCAGGCCACACCGTTCGATATTCTATCCTGATGCGATTCAATATATCCCGTGTTTCAATGGTATTGACAGCTGGCAGCTTTACAACGGTGAAGGTTATACATCTATAGCTGAAATACCCTCTGACATTTGGTTCACCTTGACAATAGAAGTATCGGGCAACCAGGCAAAAATTTATCTGGCAGATGCAAGTACACCTTCACTGATCATTCGGGATCTTAAACATGGAAATAGAAAGGGTGCAATCGGTTTATCCGGAATTATGAATAATACGGCATATTTTTCCAATTTCCGGTATAAAAACTCAAATGCTGTTCCAGTAAATTCAATACAAGAAGTAGAAAAAGTTCCGGGTATAATAGTTGATTGGGAATTATCGAAACCATTTAAAGCTCTTGAGAGCAATCCCGCTGAATACCCTGGCCTTGATCTGCAAAAAATGAGTTGGCAGAAAGTTACTGCGGAAACCACTGGTCTGCTCGATATTTCGCGATTTATCTCCTCAGATATGATGTCGAATGAACCTCTTCGTATTTATGCAAAAACAATCATTCATTCTGACCGCGAACAGATTAAAAAATACTCATTCGGCTATAGTGATATTGTTCATATCTATCTGAATGGAAAATTGCTTTTTTCCGGCGATAGCACTTACCGATCGAGGGATCTTTCCTTCCTCGGGGTAGTAGGCCTGTTCGATGCCGTATATTTACCTTTAAAAAAAGGAGATAACGAACTTTTATTCGCGGTGACAGAACAAATGGGCGGATGGGGTTTGATTTGCAGAGACGCAACGGAAATTTTTCAGGATAGCTCGCTTACCCTGAATTGGAAGATTGATAAAGCTTTCAGAATACCTGAATCCGTGACATACGATCCAAAAGAAAAGATGATATATGTTTCGAATTATGATGGTTACAACAGAAGTACAAAAGAAGGATTACAAAGTATTTCAAAGGTCAGCGAGGATGGAAAGGTCATTGATCTCAATTGGGCAAAAGGCTTAGCTAATCCTACCGGTCTCACAATAAATAAAGATAAACTTTACGCTGTGGAAAGAACCGGTATCGCAGAAATCGAATTAAGATCGGGGAAAATCATCAATCGAATCAATTGCAAGGATAGCAGTACGCTCAATGACATCACCGTGGCGAAAGACGGTTCAATCTTCGTGTCTGATCCCATTGGCAGCCGTATATTTCGTATAATAGACGGAGTATCCGAAATTTGGGTGTCTGCAGATGATTTGCGCGGAGTTAATGGTATTACGGCAGATGACGGAAGAATCTACGTTTTAACGAACGGAGATGGCTGTATTAAAGAAATTTCAATGGAAAGTAAAATAATCAGTATAATAGCGGAACTGAATTCAAACACACTCGATGGTCTGCTTTTGGATACGGATGGGAATTTTCTTTTCTCAGAATATGATGGAAAATTATCCAGAGTTACGCGCGCTGGCAAAATCACTAAATTGCTCGATTTTACAGGAACTGAGATTAATATTACGGATTTCTTCTATCATCCGAACAATAACATTATATTAATCCCAACTCTCCTGAACAACAGCATCTTGAGTTATATAATAAAATAATAAGATCCAGTTTAAATTGGTATAATTGCATATCTTTTAAGTAAAAATTAAGACTGTTGCTTTAGGCACTCTCGAACGGTCGAATATTCTCCCGGTTACAGATCCAATCACTGGCACGGGAAAAGCCATATCCTTTGTATTCTCAAAAGGGAAATGCGCATCGAATTGAAAGATGAGTAAAACCTTATAAAAACCCTGCCGTTTCAATTAATAGTAACAAGCCGGAGGATGTCAGCTCTGGCTGGTTTTTTCTTTATTTGAGACATTTATTATTATTTCACTTAAACGTTTTTTCCCTTTTTTATAGAGGTCTAAATTGGTATAATAGGTTTATAAACAAGGGAAAGGACTATATTATGAAAACGCGATTTTTGACATTTCTAATCACGTCTCTTTTCACCATCTCCGTTCCTCTTATAACGGCACAGAAACTGAAATCTGAAAGCGACCTGTTCGAAGTAACCATAGATAACTTCGCCAGCTGGTGCGACGTGGAGATTTATGGAATGGGAAAGTCTTCGTCATCGGATATGGTGAGATTCTTCGTTACAGGCAAAAAGAAACAGGTGGAAAAGATATACAACGGACAATCCAAGCTTGAAAACAATATCCGTGTCATCAAGATCAGCAACGAGCCCACAGGCGTATGCAAAGTCAGCATAGAGAAAAACGACTTGGTTATCGCGGGTCCCTGGATTAACGAATCTCTGTCCACGGTAATGGTCGAAGACAAGGAATTCCCCGATCCCTGGAACACGAAGTATTTCTATTTTTATACAGAACCGTTTTGCGATCCTGCGGGGCAATGGGTAAGCAGCACGCAGGACGGAGTGATCAATCTTTCCAAAAGCAAGTCGCTCTACTCCGGGGATGCCGTCTGGATTCCGAGCGGCGACAAGTTCTCGTTTAATTCGTTCATCTCAGGTGATTCCCTGATGGGAAGCTGGAAGCATAATCCGTCTTCCTCCTCCGGAACACTCGAGGGCGAATTCAATGAAGACTGTTCAATAATGAAAATCACTGCTTCATCCGGCAATTTCGATTGGTCGGAGACCATATGGAACAAAGATCAGGAAAGCGCCGTAACAACCCCTTCAAAGGTCATCAGTCTGACTGGAAACTGGTATTATGCCAATGGCGACGGACTTGTAAAAATTGCTCTGAAATCAAAAAATGATTATTCAGCTGACATAACTTGGATTCCTGACGGCCAGAAATTCAAGGTCAATCTAAGGCTGATCGGAAATCTTATAATAGGCGCCTGGTTCGATGCGAAAGGGAGCAATTCCGGGACCTTTTCCGGCCAGATAAAACTCGATGATAATGAAAATCCGAACATCGAGATCACCGAATCCACAGGACCGCTCGAATGGTCCGGCTATACATGGATAAAAGGAAATCCGGGCGAATAAAATATTTCGCAGTTCAATTTGAATTTTTATTATTGTTGTTTGTCAGCGCATTTCCCCTCGCGAGCGATGCGAATATCCCTGCAATACTTAGGCAAACGAAGATAATAAATAAAATATGCAAGCTTCTGATGAACACTGGGTGGCGCTCCGGTGTAATCTTAACATTCCCGAGATAAATCGAAAAAATCAGCGTCGAGATGCCCATGCTCATCGTCTGGCCGGTTATCCGCATCGTCCCAAGAAATGATGAAGCAACTCCCAGATATTTCCTGGGAACGGAGCTCATCACGGCATTCGTATTGGGAGATGAAAAAAGCGCAAAACCGAATCCGAGAATGATCAGGCATATGACGATATAATTTAGTCCTGTGCCGATCGAGAGGAATGACAGCAAAAAAAGTCCGATTGTTGTAATGCAAAATCCGACGGAAGCTACTATCCGGGGTTCTATCCGGTCGGAAAGTCTGCCCATAAAGGGCGAGAATATCGCCTGAATGACCGGTTGAGTAACGAGTATCACTCCAGCCGATTGCGGGCTCATCCCCTTGGCATATTGAAGATAAAGGCTCAATAAAATGGTCACGGCGAAAGTGGCGCTGTAGTTGATCAACGCCGCCGCATTTGAGAAAGCGAAGACCTTGCTTTGCGAAAAAAGATTTACGTTGAAAACCGGACTTTCAGTTCTTTTTTCCCATATTATAAATGCCGCCAGGCTTAGAATCCCCGCTCCGAATATTATAATACCGAAAGTTTTCGGAAAATTGGAAAAACCATATATGACACCGATTATGGTCATGCCGAACAGAACAGATCCGAAATAATCGAACCTTTCTCCCCTGGACTCCAGCCAGTCTTGTTTTAGTTTTCTGACGAGAAGCCAGAGTATCACCGGATAGAGCGGGACGTTTAGCAGAAAAAGGGCTCTCCAGCCGAAATGTTGGGTTAGGATTCCACCAAAAAAAGGTCCGCAGGAAAGACCGAGGTAGATCGAGGCTGTCGTGATCCCGAACGCTTTGCCTCGCTCTCCGGGTGGAAAAATGGAAGTAATGATCGCGAGGCCGGAACCGGAATACATAGAGCCGCCGATCCCCTGGATGATCCTGAAAGCGATAAGCATTTCCTGATTGGGGGCGAGGCCTGACAACAATGAGCCGAGGGAATATATGGAAAATCCTGCGATGAAAAGTTTTTTCCGGCCGTATATATCAGCCAACCGCCCGAAGGGAACCGATAACATTGCGGCTGCAAGTAGAAAAGATGTAGCTATCCAATTCAATGACACCGCGTTCATATTAAAATCCCTGGCAATCGAAGGTATCGCGATGTTCACCCCCGACGCCATGAATGGAAATAAAAATGATGCCATCGAAATAACGACCAAAACCGTCCTCTTGAGCGTTTCGTCGTTGTCTGCGCCGGAACCATTTTTATTATTCATTACAATAGTTCTTCCTGCGTTTTGATTCTTTGTTCTTTTCATCTCAGTAATTCCTGTTGAAGGCTATAGCAAGACATAAATCTATTCCATAACAAAGACCGTTTCAAGTTCAGGAAGGTGGGTATCCTTCAATCACTTTAAAAAATGCGGTTCCTGACACTAATATGCAATGAATAGAAATAATAAATTCATTTTTACGGTAGTAACGCAAGAAACAAAGCATGGCAAAACAACGATGAAAAATATTTCAAATTCGATCCTGTTGAAAATAAAGAAAGATTTTGGGGAAACCAGCATTGTGATCAATCTGGAAACTTGATCAGTCCTTCGGCAACCGCAGGACGACGGCCCTGTTATCCATCATAATCGGGATAAGAAGGTAACCGTGTTTACGGTCAACCGATATATCCGCAGGCGACGAATCAACTTCGTAAACAAGCCTGGCATCGGCTTCTCTTGCCATTACCCAGATTTTACCCCTGGTATAGGAGGAAAAATAGAGATTTCCCTTCAAGTCATAGTCCACACCATCGAGAGAGGTGAATCCTGTCGCGGTTTCCGATAGCTTTTCCCCGGCTTTATCGAATTTAAAAATTATGCCGTCAGCGTAACTTAGAATAATCAAACTTTTTTCCTTCGGGAGAAACACGATTCCATTCGGTGTGGCAATCTTCCCTGTAGTAATCCAAATATCGGAGGTCTTTTTCACAGTGGAATATCTGAACACCTTTCCGCTTCCAGTACATGTTACATATATGTTTCCAGCATCATCCGCCGCAACATCGTTCAAGAAAACAGCTCCCATGTTTTTCAATTTCACCTCAAGAACCTGTTTCCCGGTTTTTACTGAGAATCCCAACAACCGGTCAATATCCGCAACAAATAATACGCCGTTATAAACTGCTAACCCCTTGGGAGCGTTTAAAGAGATTTCGTCGCCGCCGGCAATCCATTTGTCAACCCGTTTGGTAAAATCTCCGGAAAGCCTGGTAATGTATCCATCATTGTCTTTTTCATCCGGACCATCGCTGGGACCAAGATTGCTGATAAAGAAGCTATCGTTCACGGGATCATAGATGAAACTCTCTGGAAGATTTACCCCGGTAATTTCTTTCACAACGGCAAGCTCACTGGAACCGGTGTTAGATAATAAAAATAATATGGCAACTATAGAAAAATATTTTTTTAACATTCATCCTTCTCCCTTGAAATTCGTGTGACTCATATCACATTTTATTGCCGGAGAGGTTCACTGTAAAGCTGAATCAATCCGCCCTTTTTATGAATATCAATCGTGATTGGATTTTTTCCGCACGGTGATAGATTATAGTACTGATTAGGAAAAAAATATGTTCAGCGACCTTCATCTGCATTCGACATATTCGGACGGCCTGTTGACGCCTTCGGAATTGGTAAATAAAGCCCTTGAAGGCAGTCTTCAATATATTGCGCTTTCGGATCACGATTGTCTTGACGGCATCGAGGAGGCCAAGCGCGCAGCGAAAGGTTCTTCTCTTATGATAATCCCCGCAGTCGAGTTCAGCTGTGTCATAGAAAATGTGAGAAAGGAAATCCACATACTCGGTTATATAAAAGAATATAAGAATAAAAAACTCCGCAGCTTGTTGAAATATTTTGCTGAAGCCAGGACAGAGCGGGCAAAAGGTATCGTAAATAAGTTGACGGCGCTCGGAATTGAAATTGACTTCGAATCCGTCAAGGAGTTCGCAGGATATGGGACGGTCGGCAGACCGCATATCGCCAGAGCGATTGTGAAAACCGGAGCGGTGAAAAATGTCTGGCAAGCGTTCGAGCAATATCTGTCCGAAGGGGCGCCGGCATACCTGCCGAAAGCTACCTTCAGTGTTGAAGCCGCTATTTCTGCGATACATAATACGGGAGGTCTGGCAGTCTGGGCCCATCCCCCGATGGAAATTATGAGGAATCACATCGAATATTATAGATCCGTAGGGCTCGACGGGATCGAGGCTTTTCATCCGCTGTTGAAATCCCGAGATAGACGGAAAGTTAAGAAAATTGCCCAGAAAAACGGTTTATTCGTTACCGGAGGCTCAGACTGGCATAGCATCGAGAGAGATGGACCTTTCGGTTCTTATCGGACAAAATCTGAAGACATCAGTGAATTCCTCGAGGCTTATTTCAGAACGTCATAATAAACCTTGAGTAGTTTCGCTACGGAATCCTGCCATGTGAACTCTGCCGCCCTTTCCCTGCCTTTCTTGATAAGCGAATTTCGAAGCTTCTTTTCCTTCATTATCTTTTTTATCGCATCGGCAAATTCATTTGTATTATAAGGATCAACCAGCAAAGCGGCATCTCCAACGATCTCCGGCAGCGCCGATTTATTCGACACAATGACCGGAGTTCCGACGGCCATCGCTTCCAACGCGGAGACTCCGAATCCTTCGTATAATGACGGGTTGATAAAGATGGAGGCCAGCTTGTAGAGATAAATCACTTTATCAATATAGCCGATAATACGAACCCGCTCTGACAACCCCTTTTTGCTGATAATCCCCCGCAAAGGCTTGTTTTTTGATATATCATAGCCGGCAATGACAAGTCTTAGCTCATCGAACGGCGATTCGTTCAGGATTTCCATACATTCGATTATTCGGGCAATGTTCTTGTGCGGACGGACGTTTCCGGCATAAAGGATAAATGGGAAATGAAGCTGATAGCGTTCTCTGAAATTACGTGTTTTCCGCAGATCAATCTTGTCGAAAAACCTGGCGTCAACACCGTTATATATGACAGTTATCTTTTCCGGGTCTATCTGGAAATGTTTCAGGACGTCGCTTTTTGTGCTGCGCGAGACGGCGATTATCTTCAACGCTTTACCGATGGTTTTTTGCACATTTTTAAAAGCAGTCCTCTTTGAAACGCTCTCGATTGACTGCGGAAATTCGAAGGGAAGCATATCGTGAAGAGTCAGCACTATTGGCAGCTTATGCGCCAGCGGGGCGACATAATGGACTGAATGAAAAACGTTTATATTGTATTTTTTGAGACTACGCGAAAGACTGAACATATTATACGGAGAATATAGAAAATTAGCGCGCGGAACGGGGACAACTCCAGGATTTAATTCATCCAGAAAATCTACATCATCAGGGTTACAGAAGATGAAAAACCGCAGGTTATCATCGGCGTCTTTCAAGTGGCTTATCGTGTTCTGCAGATAGGTCCCGATGCCGTAATCCCTCAACCGGAAACCGTCAATGCCGATATTCTTTATCATAATCGGTAAATCTCATAACAGATCATTTCTGCCCTTTTCCTTTAGTTTCTCGACAATTTGCTTCACATTCTGCGCTCTCTCCTTCGGACAAATCAGAATGGCATCATCCGCATCAACCACGATCAAATCGTCAACGTGGAGCAAGGCGATGAGACGTTTATTTCCGACAACTATATTGTTGGCGCTGTCCGCGATGATTACATCCCCTTCAATCGCGTTTCCGTTTTCATCCGGTTTCATCATTTTCTCCAACGTCCGCCAGCTCCCGACATCGCTCCATCCGAAATTGCCTTTTACCGTATAAACATTCTTCGCTTTTTCCATCACAGCGTAATCTATCGAAATGGATTCGAGCGTAGGATACACCTCGTATAGAAAGGATTGAATTTTATTCTGTTCTATTGTAATCAGAGGATTCATCGCTTTCCATGTCTTCGGAAGATGCGACTGAAGCGCTCCGAGGATGGTCTTGACGGACCACACGAACATCCCGCTGTTCCATAAATGTGTTCCGGAAGAATAATATTTCCATGCCCTGTCGGCATCCGGTTTTTCGCAGAATCGCTTGACCTTCATTATTCCTTCGCCCAGCTCAAGATAATTTGAACTTCCGTATTCGATATACCCATAACCGGTTTCAGGATATTCCGGGATTATCCCGAAAGTGACGAGATTTTTGCCTGCCTCGGCGACCTTGAAAGCCGTTTCCGATCTGGCTATAAAACCGGCGCAATCTAAAACCTTGTGATCGGAGGGCAGTACGATCATTGAAGAGGAAGGATCACTCCTTGAGATATGGAAAGCGGCAAGGGCGATGCATGCTGCAGTATTTCTTGCGGACGGCTCGACTATAAAATTCTCTTCCTGAATCATTGGAAGCGTTTTCTTCGCAAGATTGAGGTGATCTTTGTTGATCACAACCATGATGTTCTCGGCCTTCACAAGACCGCCAAGTCTTTCCACGCTCTCTTCTATCAATGTTTTATCGCTGCCGATTGAAAGAAACTGTTTGGGATAACTACACCGGCTCTTTGGCCAAAAACGCGTTCCGCTCCCTCCCGCCATTATCACTGCGTATCTCTTCATGATTTTACCTTTAGCAAATAATAAACAATTGAGCGGGAAATTCAAATGAACATTTCCGCGAGAACTATTCTTCAGATAACAATTTACTACTGAAAAATTCAGTCCCTCAGCTATGATATAATGAATATTAATCACAATACTTTTTAAGGAGAATTTTTATGACAACATTTCAAGAAGCTTTGACTATCTGTGATTGCTGTGGCAATGAAAGTAAGCAACCTGAGGTTTCTTCCTGTTCAAGCTGCGGAAGCGATCTGGACACCAGGAGACATCATTATGGTTTTGACCCGATCTATCTTTATATTAAGCAATGTCCGTCATGCGGATACTGTGCTTATGAGCTGAACAAATATACTATAATGCTTGGCAAAGTCATGACCGAAGCGGAAAAAAGGTTGATCGAGGAAAAAAATGTGAAAATCAAAGAAATCGTCGGCAGCGAAACATATCAAGCGCAGCTGAAAGACACCTCATGGCCACAAGCCGCCAATAAATACTATTGCAGCTCATTGATATGCGAACAGATAGGAGAGATGGAGACGGCGGCGTCTTCCTGTCACAAAGCAGCATGGATTTGCGACGACATCGGAGATCAGCAGTCGTCGGATTTTTTTCGTATAAGGACGGCTGAATTGTTAATCCGGGTCATTGAGGGCAGTGAAAAAATCACGCCGGAAAACATTGCATCGCTTAAACTGATTATCTCAGACTTATATAGAAGAGCCGGAGAATTCGAAAAAGCCAGGGAAACATTGAATTCAATCGTAGAAATTCATTCAAACAAAGAAATAGAAGAGGTTCGTGAAATGATGAGCAACCTCATTCAAAGAAAAAACATGACAGTAAAATCATTTGATGATTATCATTCCTTTAAAGAATCCGAGGAAAAGAGTGAATCGAACGAATCCACGCGAACGCAGCTCCCATTCTGATTGTCAAAAATCAACATGAGTTATTTGCTCGTTCTTATCTTATAATGCAAGGACATGGAATCGAATTGCAGCGTTATATATGTTCCCAACCGCCGGTCTTCAGTTTTCGGATCTTTCCATCGGGTAGTTTTATTTCCATTATTCCGGCTCTGTCGGTAATTTTTCCTATCAACCTCGGTTCAGGGTAAAAATCAATTTTTCGCAATTCTTCGATTCTCTCACGGTTTTGCTCGGAAGCTGTAAACAACAGAGAATAGTCTTCCCCGCCGTTTACAATACAATGATATGTGTCCAGTTCAGGCAACACCTCCCTGACAACATTCAATTCGCTTTCATCGAAGGCGGAGTAATCGAGATCGGCCCCGACAACGCTCTCTTCACAAATATGAAAGAGGTCGGTGGAAATACCATCCGAAGTATCTATCATCGCGGAAGGAATCCGTTTGTCGGAAAGCATTCGCCCTGCTCTAACGCAAGGTTCGGGATGAATATGTGCAAGCATTATAGCGGATATGGTTGCCAGCTGTTCGCTGTCTGGATTTTTTCCGGCTGGGCTGAAAACCCTGTTTTCTTTAAATCTCCATCCCACTTGAAATAATCGAAGACCAGCCTCGGCCCTTCCGGGATTTCCAAGGATATAAATAAAATCTCCGGGCTTAGCCCCGGAACGGCGCAGCGCCCTCCCTTTTTCGGTTTCACCGATCATGGCAATGTCTATAAAAAGCCCTGCTTTCGAGGATGATGTATCGCCGCCTATCAATTTGACATTATATTCGGTAGCGCACTGTAAAAGACCGTTAAGAAATTCATCAAGGAAAGAACCACTTTTAAGATGAGAAGGCACTGCGATAGACATTGTGAAATAGAGCGGCCTGCCTCCCATCGAGGCGATGTCACTCAGATTAGCGGCAAGCGCCCGCCAGCCGATATCAGCGGCGTTGAAATAATCGAGGGAAAAATGAACCCCTTCAGCCATAAGGTCACAGGTGACAAGAAGGTCCCTTTCATTCGAACAGCTGATGATTGCAGTATCATCTCCGATCCCCGCGATAAGATCACTGTTGCCTGGGGGTACTATTTCCCTCAGTCGCTTAATAAAATCTCGTTCTCTGAAAATAGTCATTGATAATGCGCAAGCTGGTCAATTAATTCTTTTTAAATTCGCGCCGAGTCCACCGAGCTTCCGGCAGATTTTTTCGTATCCGCGGTCAAGATGATAAAGACGCCGCACAACGGTTGTGTTATCGGCGGCAAGACCGGCCACCATAAGCGAGGCGCTCGCCCTTAAATCCGTCGCCATAACATTGGCGCCGACAAGCCTTGTTGGTCCCTTCACTACCGCAGTATGGCCGTCGGCAGCAATATTAGCTCCCAGCCGGAGCAGCTCCGGCACATGCATATACCTGTTTTCGAAAATCGTCTCGGTTATCACGCTGACGCCCTCAGCCTGCGTCATAAGCGCCATATATTGCGCCTGAAGGTCCGTGGCAAATCCGGGATAAGGGCTTGTCTTAATGTCGGCACCGCGAAGTTTGGGGGAGGGTTTGACATGAACATAATCCTTCCCTTCCTCCAATTCAGCGCCGGCTTCCGTCAATTTATCGAGGAAAGACCTTAAATGTTCGGGTCTGCAATTGCGAACCGTAATCTCTCCCTTTGTTATCAGACCGGCTACTATATATGTCCCGGCTTCGATCCTGTCGGGAATGATCGAATAATCCGCTCCTTTCAAGCGTTCCACGCCGGTTATTTTCAGTGTATTAGTTCCTATCCCCTCGATTTTTGCGCCCATCGCGTTCAGCATTACCGCAAGATCGCCAACTTCCGGTTCTATTGCGCAATTGTTCAGGATCGTCTCCCCATCCGCAAGAACCGCCGCCATCAGAAGATTCTCGGTTCCGGTTACGGTTACGCCGGCAAAAGTAAATTCCGTCCCTTTGAGCCTTTTCGCGCGGGTATGAACATATCCATGATCAATATCCACCTGTGCTCCGAGCTTGGTAAGCCCATCCAAATGCAGATTGATCGGCCTGACGCCTATCGCGCATCCCCCGGGCAGCGATACCCGCGCCTCGCCGTGTCTTGCGGTCAACGGTCCCAGCACGAGCACCGACGCTCTCATTTGCTTCACAAGTTCATATGGCGCGGTATCGCCTGTCGGTGTTCCAGCCTTCAACCTTATCGTACTTTCGTTTATGCGTTCATTTTTAACACCGAGGTATTCGAGAACTTTCAGCATCGTTCTGACATCGCGCACAGCCGGGAGATTCCGCAGCACAACTTCTTCTTCTGTAAGAAGCGCAGCAGCGAGAGCTGGCAGCGCGGCGTTCTTCGCCCCTCCTATAAACACATCACCTATAAGAGGAATTCCACCTTTGATTTCGAGTTTTTCAACCATTTCAGCTAATACAACTTCCTTTCCTTGCGCCTGATTATACATTACATAATTTGCATTGACCATAATATCCATCCCCCGGCTATGAATAAAAGCAAAAACAAGTCCAAATAGGTAAAGCCGATTTTTAAATTAAAAGATTATAACTGTTTGATAATAAAGGATTAGGAAGATTATCTCATATCATTTTTAAATGTATGAAATCCAAGAACCCGAAAGTGTGTCTATTTTTCTCCGCAATACACAATCGTCTGGAGCTTGTCAAACCGGTTTATTTTTAATCCAGCTGCCTTCATCACTTCTCCGATTTTATCTATGGGAAAATGACCATGGCTGTGAGTTTCACCTTCATCCTCATGAATCTTGTCCAATATGCGGAAACCCTTTTCATTGAAGTCGGCAATTACAACTTTCCGGACGGCAATTTTACACATCGCTGTTATCATCTTCTCCGGTTCAATAAAATGATGAACCGCATTTGCGCTGATCACAATTTTGAACGACTTTTCGGGGAAGGGTTCTTCAATAATATCTCTTAGCAAAAATTGGATATTATTATAAAGACCCTCCGATTTCGCCAATTCTTCGGCAAAGGATTGAATTTCCTGATCTATATCAACAGTTGTTACCGCAGTTTTACGGGCGAGACGAGCAGTTACTCCTCCTCTGCCGGTTCCGACCTCAAGGATGGAGCCATCGAGCGGTTCGGCGAGAGAAACGATGAATTCTGCATTCTTATATGTATCAAGACCGTAGCTGAAATATTTTTTTCTTCGCTCGTGATACTCGGCAACAGCTTTTTCATTAAAATCCATTTCAATTCTCTTTGATTCCAGTTCTTTAAAACCTGATATTTAATCTTGCAAAATCGTTGAAAAAACATTATATGATAGGTAATCCAGTTATCTGGAGGTGGAAGGCATTGCCTTCTCGGTCCTTCGGGGCCGTTTTTTTCAGGGCATCATTTTTCCCCGAAGACCTGGGCGGTAAATTTATATATTATCGTGTCGGGGTCCTTCCAGCAATTGCTGTTTAAGCCGGCTTTCTGGCATGTATGCTCGAGGAATTCCTGCCGGTTCCAGCCCCATTCCACCGGCACCTGTGGCAGCAACAATCCGCTTCGCATTCCGTTTTTCATCATCAGGCCATGAACCCCCACCTTGATTTCATCAACCGATTCCGCCTTGACCATAGGGGTCATTACAGAAACCTCTATCTCAATCGAATCGAGTTCATCCTTTTCGACCGGTGAAAAACGGGGGTCATAAGTCGAGGCGTTCACTGCATTGTCCATTATTCCTTTGAACAACGGCTCTCTGCCGGTAACATATCCAATGCACCCGCGCAAATCCCCCCGCATATTCAGCGTGACAAAGACACCGCGGTTATCTTTTAAAGTTTCTGTAAGACTATAATTCTTCTCGACATCTTCAGGAATTTTTCTTTTGCTGACCCATAGTTCCAATGTATCCCTTGCAAGTCTCAGGGCTGTTTTCTGCTCATCCTTCGTCAATTCATCGGACATATTTTTAACCTCTTTTATGGCTTCCTTATTCATTTTCTTTGGATCGTTAACGGGGTCTTCTTTTCCGGTATCTTTCCCCGGATTCGATTTGGTCTTCGCTTTTTCTTCACTCTTGACAAACGCTATCGCAAAATAGCTGACAGAATTATCCCAATCTTGTGTGATGTCTCCGGATGTATAATAATCCACCTCGACGACTTCCGCTCCCTTCATAAGATGTATCAACACTCCGATCGGTTTCGCGCCGCATATGGTCGCGCCTGATTCGTCAACGAATGAATTGAATCCTTTCTGATCGAGTTTCTTGATATAACTGAAAGCCTCATGGTCGAGTTCCGGTATTTTATTCTCTTTATCGGTTTTATATGGGACATATCCGAATCTGGGTCCCTGATGCGTGAAATCAGAGCTTGCTATAACGAGGGTGGAATCATCGATGAACGGTTTCAGTGCATTTGCGAGCTCCGAATATTCTACGCCCGATAGATCGCTTATAAGAATCGGAATCAATTCGAAAGACTTCAAGGATCGCTGTAAAAACGGGAGATGGATTTCAATGGAATGTTCCTCTGTTTGCGCATTCGGGTAATCACCGAAAAGGTCATTTTTTCGTAGTTTTTTTACGGCTTCTTTATCGAGCGGAACATCTCCGAGCGGTGTTCGGAAAAAATCAACATCCAATATCGAAGCACCATGAAATGCGGCATAATGCGAAGGGGCGAGAATTATCACCCTTTTTATCGGTTTGCCTTTTATTAACGAGTATCCCGCGGCAGCCGCGCCTCCGGAATACATATACCCAGCGTGAGGACATATCAAACCGACGACTTTTCCGTTCAGTTCGACTTTTTTCGCGGAAGCAAGGTACCCGTCAATCTCTTTAGTCAATTGCCCCTTGTCTGCCGGATACCAGCGCCCCGCTAACGCCGATTGCCTAACCCTCCCCGGATCACCGGCGAAAAGTAATGGCAGAGGAAGGATAGTCAAGATTCCCAGCAAGGTCATCATAATCCTCATAAAATACCTCCTTATATACGGAGCGGTCTTCAATTTTGAAACAAACCGTATAACGCCGCGTGGTTCGGCACAATGAAATCTGCATCACCAAGATATTCCGGTCCGAGAGAGGTCTGAACCGCGATGGTAAAAATGCCTGCTCCTTTCGCGGAAAGTATTCCGAGCGGGGCGTTTTCCACCGCTATCGAATCTTCCGCCTTGACTCCAAGCATCGCAAGAGCTTTTAAATAAGGATCCGGTTCGGGTTTGCCGCGATCAAGCATATCGCCTGTTACGATCGAATGAAAAACAGATTGCATTTCTTCAGTGAGCAATCTTTTCATCTCGCCCCGGCTGGTTCCAGTAACGAGAGCCATCAACGTCCCCGCTTTGGAAATTTTATCAGCAAATGCTTCGATATCCTTAAATGTCCCAATCTTTGCGATGCAATGAAACAGATCCTCTTTTTCCTGCAGCATCCGTAAAGCCTCATCGAGCTGAATCTTCACACCTTTTTCGGCGAAGATATTCATAACGGATACAATCCCCTTTTCCCCTTCACGGCGATAAACGTCCTCTTTTTCGAGATTAACACCTCTTCGCCTGAACACCTCTCTCCAGCATTCAAAATGCCACGGCATCGAATCAGTGATAACGCCGTCCATATCCAGCAAAATGGCCTTCAAAAATCTCGTATTGCCGTTGTTGTTAAATTGTATCATAAAACTATCGCTCCCGCTGACGGGCCCGAATCTTTCAAGAAAATATGAGAACGGACGAAAACGACATTTCCTCGTTTCACGACTTTCTCAATGTGAGAGACACCCCAATTATAAACCAGGTCATGGTAGTCTTTGAAATCAAATACTATCATATCCGCAAGTTTGCCGACCTCAAGACTTCCCCGGTCATTCGAGAGTCCGATAGCATACGCTGCATTGAGTGTAGCCGCATTTATCGCCTCCTCGATAGTCATTTTCATATTGAGACAAGCGAGCGCGGCGATCATAGACATGGACTGCGTATGGCTGCTGCCGGGATTGAAATCCGTGGCGAGCGCAACCGGAAGACCTCGCTCTATCATCTTGCGCGCCGGAGCATACTTGTTCATCATCAGGAAGAAACTTGTTCCCGGCAGCAGGACGGCGGCGGTTCCGGAGCGTGCCATATCCTCAATCCCTTTATCGGAAATAAACATAAGATGATCTGCGGATATCGCGCCCATTTCCGCGGCAAGAGACGCCCCTCCGAGGTCGGTCAGCTCGTCGGCATGAAATTTAAGTTTGAAGCCGAGTTCCTTTGCTTTGGACATAAAAAAACGGGATTCACTGACCGAAAAAACCCCTTCCTCCGTGAAAATGTCGCAGAAAACCGCCAGTTTTTCTTCTTTAATCCTGGGAAGCATCTCTTCGGTGAGTAATCTGAGATATGCATTGTGATCCTGTTTGTATTCCGGCGGATATTCATGCGCGCCTAAAAACGTCGGAATCATATCAATGGGATGCCGTTTATCCAGTTCACGGATGGCTTCGAGCTGTTTTATTTCCGATTCCGTATCCAGGCCGTAACCGGATTTTGCCTCGATTGTGGTGATTCCCTCAGAGACCATCCTGTTCAGACGATCCCAGCCCGATGCCATCAAATCATTCCTTGAAGCAGCGCGCGTTGCGCGGACTGTATTTAATATGCCGCCTCCGGCCGCAGCGATTTCCTGATATGATTTGCCCTGAATCCGCATATTGAATTCATCGCTCCGATTCCCGGCAAAAACCGGGTGAGTATGCGGGTCCACAAAACCGGGCATCACGGTATAGCCCCCCGCAGAATGGAAGCTCCCTTCAAGTTCCACCTCCGCCCGTGCTTTGCCTGACGGACCGATCCAGACTATCTTCCCATCTTTCGACGCCACCGCGACGTCTTCCATTATCCGCAAGGCGCCGAGATTATCCTTGAGCAGCGGCGCGGGACCGACAGGCGTGATCAGCTTGCCGATATCGGTAATCAACGAGTCAGCTTTTATCATCACAATTTCTCCGTATCCGCATACAATTTATTATTATTTTTCAGAAATATACTCATTCAGCTTGATGAAGTCTGAAACTCTCTTCATTGAATGGAACAAATGGGACACTCTTTATTCTTTTCCAGGTCGATTGTGTCATACTTCATACATTTCGTATCCACGATTAGCAGCTTTCCCAACAGGCAGCTTTCCATTCCCATTATGATTTTCAGAGTCTCTGCGGACTGCATAGCGCCTATCAATGCGGGTGTCGTTCCGACAACGGAACCGGAATGGCTGTTTATAAAGCTCCTACTGGGACTGATTACACACGCAAGACACGCCGTCCTCGGTTGCTGAAAGACGCCGACGATCCCTTCCCAGGCGCAGACTGCTCCATATACAAAAGGCAGTTTTTTCTTTACCGTGAAATCATTCAGCAGGAAGCGTCCTTCCTGATTATCCAATCCATCAACGATTATGTCGCAGCCTTCGGCGATTTTCTCGATATTGTCCTCTTTGATAAGATCATTATAAATCACAAAATCCACTTCCGGATTTGCGGCTCTTAGTCTTGCGCGGGCGACTTCGACCTTCGATGCGCCTATCGAAACCTCCGTATAAAGAATCTGCCTGTTCAGGTTAGACCTTTCAATGATGCCAGGATCGCACAGCACGAGCCTGCCCACGCCGGCGACTGCGAGATATGTTGCCGTAACAGATCCAAGTCCGCCGACTCCGGCGATCAGAACGGACGAACCTCTGATCTTTTTCTGATCCCATCCGGGTATCCTCAACTGTCGGAGGTATCTCTCATTAAAAATATCATTTTCTTCCCTTCGGATGTCGTCCATGCCGCATAAGATCCTTAAAAAGATTGAATAAAAATCAGCGCTGTTTTCAGGTAATCGAGACCAAGTTGTGCGGTTTCTTGAACTGCATTATAAAATCATATTTTAATTTTAACCCGGAATTAATACCGTTTGCGAGGATAAGCTCAATGATGGAACTTCAAACCGAATCTGCATTAACCGCCCGAAACCGGAGGCTGAAGTGTGATCTTTTCCCCGTCATTGGGGATATACTCCAGGTTTTTCATCTTTCCGTCGGTATAAGCAAACGCCACGAATCCGGGATTGACACCGATGGATTCGAGAATCTGCTTCAGGGTCATTCCTTCGGGCGTCTCGACTTTTCTCGTATAATAATCCACATCCGGTTTTAAATGTTCCCTGAGCTGGGTTCCGGCTTTCAGATATACAATCATTTTATGCCTTCACAATAGTTTTTTCTTTTTATTATATCAAAATTGCAGCGCTTAAAACGCCTTCGGTTTATATTTCTCACCCCTTACCTTTGGTATTCCGCCTTCCAATGGTTTTCCCAGGAATCCGGCTTTTCCCAGATTTTCGGCGGCAAAGCCCATTCCGAGGTCTTCAAGGAGAGCGCGGGAGGGGTTGCCGTTTTTATCCCATCCCCTTTCGCGGTAATAATCGTCCAGCATTGTTTCAACCTGCTCCAACGATACGCCTTTGCCTTTTCCCGGTCCGTTGGGAATTTTATCTTCCCAGGAGCGGGCTGGTGGATAATCAAACGTTCTGCCGTTCGCTTTGTTTCTTTCGAGATAATGGCAGCGGTTAAGGTTCCATATCTTCTCGGATACTTTCAGCGCCTGGTCTATGGAATCGTCCCAGCCGGTTATCAGGTTCACAGCCTCGGCATACTCTTCGGGGGTGATATCGAGTTCTCCCCAGAAAAGGCGGCATGAACACCAGGTATCGAACAACGGACGAATATGCTGGAGATAGATTACGATCTTCGCCCTACCCTCTGTGGTTTCTCTTCCTTCCGCCATATCCACAGTTATCGTCCATGAGCGGTTGTGATGCGCGCCGATATCGGCGGTCATATAGCTGAGCAGCATACCCGGCGCCCAGCGCCCGTCGTAACCGGACATCTCCTGTCCCTTGACCTGCATCGCGAATTTCTCGCTTCCTTTGCCGATCTTTTCCGCCGCTTTCCTTGTGCCGCCGGCAAACCAATCTCCTATGCCACGCCGGTTGACGACCATATCGAGGAAATGTTCCACATCGTCAATGGAGCCCCATTTCATCGTATGCCCTTCGAGATCCTTCTCCGTAATCAATCCCTTTTCGAAGCATTCCATTGCAAATGCCATCACACCACCGCCGGACATTGAATCCATACCATAATTATCGAGCAGGTAATTTATATAGACAACATGATTGATATCATGCATTCCCAGATTCGGTCCGCAAAGAGCGCCCGTTTCATATTCCGGCCCTTCCGCGAATACGGTCTTCTTGCCTTCTATAACCGCCTTACTGTACTTGCCGCAGTTCATCCAGCAGCCGAAGCAGGCTTTGTGCGTTACCAGACATTTCGTTACAAGCGACTCACCGTCAACTTTTTCCACATCTTCATACCAGGTAGTCTGAAAGTTGCGGGTAGGCATAACGGCATTGTCATTGGACCAGCGGATGAAGAAAGATGTTCCGTATTTCTGCCAGGGTTCCATGTTTGGATGTTCCTTGGTCCTCTGAATTATATCGTATGTATGCTTATAAAGCGCTTCAAGATTGTGGACTTTTATCGCTTTGTTTCCACGCACCGCAATCGCCTTGATTTTCTTGGAGCCCATAACTGCGCCCTGTCCGGTTCTTCCGGCCTGCCGCCCGAAATCATGCGAAATACAGGAGAAAAGTATCCCTCTCTCGCCGGAGGGACCGATCGTTGCTATTTCAAAATCCTCGCCCAAATCCTGCTTGAGGAGATGTTCACAATCGAGGGACCCCATTCCCCAATATTTGGAAGCGTCCCTGATTTCAACCTTATCGTCATCAATACAGATATAAACCGGCTTGGGAGAAATCCCGGAAAAAATGACGAGATCGAACCCGGCGAATTTAAGAGCGGGTCCCAGATGCCCGCCCATATTGGAATCTCCCTGGCCGTTAGTCAAAGGCGAGACGGAGCCGAATTCCACCTTCGAACCGCCGGGCGTGAATGCTCCGCTCAGTATCCCTGAGGTCATCACAAGAACATTTAGCGGTCCAAGCGGGTCTGCATCACGCGGCACCTCATCGTAGCATATCTTCGCCACGATACCCCTGCCGCCATACCATTCTCTCATCAATTTCTCGTCGGTCGGAAGCTTTTTAATCTCTCCGTTGGAAAGGTTTATCCTCAACGTCGTTCCGGCAAAACCATCAGCCATCTCAAGCCTCCTTTCCAGCCTCAATGGACGGTTTCATCACATCCCATTTCGTGACTGCGTCAACATTGCATACAGTCGTGCATTCCATACAGAAGTCGCAAATGATTATATGATTCAAATCCGGATGTTGAAAGATTACCTTTTCCGGACAGGTGGAAACACAAACACCGCAATTCGTGCACCCGGTTTTATCCACGATATAAGCGCCGGTTGAGGTATCGCGGGATATCGCGCCTTCAGGGCAAACCATGGCGCATTTTCCGCATTGAATACACACATGGGGCTTATATTTTCCGGGATCGGGGAACTTGGCCTCTATCCACAGCGCCGCCTTCGCAGGATTAATCTCGCTGAAGTGCTTTATCGCGCAAACCTGGCGGCACAGACGGCATCCTGTGCAATTATCCGCGTTGACTTTGATTCTCATTTATATCAAACCTTATTTAAAACATATTTAATAAATCAATAGAACAAGAGAGCTATCCACAAGGCTACTGTCAGGGCAACGCCGGCGGCATTTGACCAACGCAGAGAACGCTTTTG